>Ga0310810_10003293_pt1 | contig 17603 bp, 23 predicted proteins | sample NCmetagenome_FD_207641 | JGI IMG/M metagenome (GOLD analysis project Ga0310810, IMG submission 207641) | Soil microbial communities from experimental microcosm in Duke University, North Carolina, United States - NC | ecosystem: Engineered > Artificial ecosystem > Soil microcosm > Unclassified ...
ACGAGCGTCCGAAGAGGCCGGTGGGCTTGAGCGCCAGGATCAGCGCCATCGGCGCGAAGAGCGTGAAGTACGACAGCTCGGGAAACAGCGCCTTGCCGAAGTTGTCGAGCAGGCCGACGAGCAGCGACCCCACCATCGCGCCCGGCAGCGAGCCGAGGCCGCCGACGATCACGACGACGAACGCGTAGGGGAGGATCTCGAAATCGAGCCCGGGATAGACGCCGAGAAATCCCGCGCCGACGACGCCGCCGAATGCCGCGAGCGCGGCGCCGAGGGCGAAGACGCCGAGCGAGACGCGCGGCACGCGGACGCCGACGCCCTGGGCCATCTCCGGATCGTCGACGGCCGCGCGAATCATCGCGCCCACGCGCGTGCGGTCGAGCCCCAGCCAGAGCGCGGCGCCGACGACGAGGGCGACGATGACGATGAAGATGCGATAGATCGGAAAGCGGCCCGGCCCCGCGGTGACCACGCCGGCGAGCATCGCGGGCGGCCGGATCGAGTAGGGATCTCCGCCCCAGATCAGCAGCGCCAGGTCTTGGAAGATCAAGGCGAAGCCGATCGTCATCAAGACCTGGCCGAGCGTCTGCCCCGGCAGCCGGCGCAGGAAGACCCGCTCCATGACGACGCCGACGACGGCGAGCGTGAGCGCGCCGGCGACGAGCGCCGCGACATACGATCCCGTGCGCGAGGCGACGGACAGGCCGACGTAGCCGCCGAGCATGAAGTACGAGCCGTGCGCGAGATTGACGATGCGCATGACCCCGAAGATCAATGACAGGCCGCTGGCGAGGAGGAAGAGGAGCGCGCCGTAGGAGAGCCCGTTGAAGGTCTGGGTGACCCAGAACTCAGCGCTCACAGGCTCGCCTCGCCTGCGGCTGCGGCTCGTACGGCCACACTCACAGCCGCAACAGGCGCCGGGCGTTCTCCGACAGGATGCGGACCCGATCCTTTGCCGACAGCTTGATGCCACGCACGACGATCTCGCGCGGCCGCGTCGGCCCCATGTCGAAACAGAAGTCGCTGCCCACCATCACGCGGTCGGCGCCAACGAGGTCGACGAGGTATTGCAGGGCCGCCGGCGCATGGCTGATCGTGTCGTAAGTGAAGCGTCGCACGTATGCCTCGAAGGCGCGCTTCGCCACGCCCTTCGTCTCCGGGCGGACTTTCTGACCGTGGGTCAGCCGGCCCACGAGATACGGCATCGCGCCGCCGGCGTGCGGCAGGCACACCTCCAGGCGCGGAAAGCGATCGAGCACGCCCCCGAACACGAGATGGGCGGCCGCGATCGCGGTATCGAACGGATTGCCGAGAAAGTTGTTGAGGTAGAAGCGAGACAGCCGGTTGCCGGCCCCGATCACCGTCAGCGGGTGCAAGAGCACCGGCAACCGACGCGCCTCGCACGCCGCGAAGATCGGCGTGAACTCGGGGTCGGACAGCTCGCGGCCGTTGATGTTGGTGCCGAGGTAGACGCCGCGGATCCCGGGCAGCGAGGCGGCACGCTCGAGCTCGGTCAGCGCGCGCTTGGAATCCTGCAGCGGCAGCGTCGCGCAGCCGACGAACCGATCGGGATAGGCGCGATGCGCCTCGCTCATCGCGTCGTTCACGGTGGCGGCCAGCCGCTGGCCGAGCTCGCCGTCGGCCCAGTACACCATGGGCGCCGTCAGCGACAGCGCGTGGACGGCGACGCCGACCCGGTCCATCGCTTTCCGGCGGCGGTCCAGATCCCAGTACGTCGGGTCCAGCGGGAGCGTGGGCGAGTCGCGCAGGACGATGCGCGGCCCTTTCGGGTCCGAGCGATCGATGCGCGCCCGGTGAGGCCCGCCCTCGCGCGCGATGAGATCGAGATACCGCTCGGGGAAGAAATGCGCGTGGACGTCGATGGCGTCGGGCCGGGCCACGGCCGTGGATTGTACTATAGGGCCCACGTTCGCAAGGAGGATGACGGTGAGACTTCCACACGAGCGTTTCGACTACTCCGCGATCGTCGATCGCCCGCCGTGGCGGCTGCCGAAGGGCGCGCGCATCGCGGTGTGGACCATCGTCAACATCGAAGAGTGGGACATCGAGAAGCCCATGGCCCGGCAGTACCTGACGGCGCCACAGGGCGTGGCCACCGTGCCCGACGTGCCGAACTGGGCGTGGCACGACTACGGGATGCGCGTCGGCTTCTGGCGCATGCATGAGGCGCTCGTCCGCCGCAAGATTCGCGCGACGACGTCGATCAACGCCAACGTTTGCCGCTCGTATCCGCGCGTGGCGGAGGCGATGCGCGACGCAGGCTGGGAGTTCATGGGCCACGGCGTGAAGCAGGGCGCGATGCACGTGCAGCCGGATCCGCGCGCCGTCATCCGTGACTCGATCGAGATCATCCAGAAGTTCACGGGCAAGAAGCCGCGCGGCTGGCTCGGCCCGGGGCTGACCGAGACGTGGGAGACACTCGACCTGCTGGCCGAGGCCGGCATCGAATACGTCTCCGACTGGGTCAACGACGACCAGCCCTACGAGATCCGCACCACACACGGCCCGCTCGTGTCGGTACCGTACACGCTCGAGCTCAACGACATCCCGACGATGGTCATTCAGCACCACGAGTCATCGGCCTGGGTGCAGCGCTGCCGCGATCAATTCGATCGGCTCTACGCCGAAGGTGCGAAGAACCCGCGCGTGATGGCCATCGCCGTGCATCCCTACATTCACGGCGTCCCGCACCGCATCAAGTACTTCGAGGCCGTCTACGACTACATCCGCGGGAAGAAAGGCGTCTGGCTCACCACCGGCGAGGAGATCCACGAGTGGTGGAAGACGGGGCGGCGTTAGAATGCGCGGCGTCGCGTGAGCGCGGCGAGCGAGATCGCCTGGGCGACGAGCGCGGTGACGACGGCGGCGGAAAAGCCCACCGCCATGCCTGCGGTTGGCAGCAGCGTGGCTAGCACGAAAAAGAACGCGGCAAACGCGAACAGGCCGAGGATGAGCCCGCGCAGTACCGCCGTGGCCGCCGCGGCGCCGTGCATCGTGTGCGCGAAGACCGTGAGGATGGCGGCGTAGAGCGGAAACGGCGCGAGCAGTCCCGTGAGTCGCGCACCGAGCCGCGCGGCGAGCGCGGTGAGGCCGACGACGAATGCGGTGGCCACCACCATGCGGAGCGGCAAATCCCACCACGGCAACGGCGTCGCGGCGGGCGCGATGACCGACGACGCGGGCATCGCCGCGACGGCGATCGTCATGCCGGCGGCGGCGACGAGGGCGAGCATCGCGAGCCCGAACGGCAATCGCTGCAAAGCCACCGTCGATACGATGAACGCCGCGGATCCGGCGACGACCGCGCTCGGCCAGCGCGCGCGCTTCGCCGTCCACGCATAGGCCACGCAGAAGCCGGCCTGCGACACCGCGCCCGCCATCGTGCCGGCTGCGGCCGTCGCCGCGAAGCTTGGTCCCTCCTCACGCGCGAGGAAAAACGCGATCGGGGCCGAGGTGAACGGCAACCCGACGAGCCAGCCGCTGACCGCCGGCCCCCAGCGGCGCCCCGCGAGGCTGGCCGCTGCGATGAGCACCGGGGTCACGACGAGCTTGAGGAGGAGGCTGTCCAGGCGGCGGCTACTTCACGGGCGCGACGACGACATCGCTCGGCTGGCCGGCCAGAAAATTTTCGATGTTCTTGACCGCGCGCAGCAAGCCGTCGCGGACGACTTCGGGCGTCTGCCCCGCGTTGTGCGGCGAGAGCACGACGTTGTCGAAGCCGAGGATCGGATCGCCTGGCTTGAGCGGCTCGTCGTGGAAGACGTCGAGCCCGGCGCCGGCGATCTTCTTGGTGTTCAGGGCGTCCAGCAGCGCCTCGCGCTCGATCAGCGCGCCGCGGCCGGTGTTGACGATGATCGCCGTCTTCTTCATCAGCGAGAGCTCGCGCCGGCCGAGGAAGCCGCGGGTCTCGGGTGTGAGACGCATGTTGAGCGACACGAAGTCGGCCGTCCGCAAGATCTCGTCCTTGGACGCGGGACGCGCACCGAGCCCGCGCACGCGTGCCTCGTCGCCGCGCGCGCTCCACGCGAGCACGTCCATGCCGATGGCGCGACCGAGCGTCACCACGCGGGCGCCGATCGTGCCCGTACCGAAGACGCCGAGCGTCTTGCCCAGGCACTGCGTGAGCATCTCGCGCGGCCAGGCGCCGCCGCGCATTTCGCGATCGATGCGCACCAGCTTGCGTCCCGCGGCCAGCATCAGCGTCAGCGCGTGCTCCGCGACGGCGAACGCGTTCACGCCCGGCGTGTTGCAGATCGTCAGGCCGCGGCGGCCGGCGGCGTCCAGGTCGAAGTTGTCCGTGCCGGTGCCCCAGATCGACACCATTTTCAGCTGCGGGCACGCGGCGAACACGCCGTCGGTGAAGCGCGCGTGCGCGCGGATGTTGATGGCGATGCGCGCCCGACCGATGCGTCGGATGAGCTCCGCTTCCTCGTCAGCGCCGCGCGCCGGGTACACGATCGTCTCGCCGAGCTTGCGAGCCGCCTCGTGGGCGGCCGAGTTCTCGAAGACGCTCGGGAAATCGTCCGGGACGGTGATGAGCGGGTCGGGCGGCATTATAGGAGCCGCGCGACCGGCGTGAACCGTGGGTGGCCTGTGATGAGCGGGTCGGGCGCCATTATAGGAGCCGCGCGACCGGCGTGAGCAGTGGGTGGCCGGTTCTAGGCACGAGTGGCTCCGTTCCCGTTGGCGAATGCGGCTTGGGCGGCGGCGACGCCGGCGCCGGGCTCGCACTTGTACCCGAGGTCACGCAGCGCGAGCTCCAGAGCCGAGAGCGTGGGCAGCACGTAATGCGGGCTGGCCGTGATGCCCATCGTCCCGATACGGAGCGTCGACGTCCGAATGCGGTCGAGACCCGTGCCGATCAGCACGCCGTACTGCTCGCGCATGCGCGTGACGACGGCCGCGGGCTCGATGCCCTGCGGTGCGCGGATGCACGACACCGTGTTCGAGGCGATGGTCGGGTCCGGGAACATGCCGAGTCCCATGGCCGCGACGCCGGCGCGCAGCGCCGTTCCGGCGATCGCGTGACGCCGCACGCGATTGGCGAGGCCTTCCTCGAGGATCAAGCGCGCGGCGACCTGCAGCGCTGCCGTGAGATGCGTCGGGATCGAGATCGGCTGGCGGCGCGGCGTGCCGTCCGGGATCTTGCCGCCGCGCGAGACCGGCACCCAGTTGTCGCGCCAGCGCAGCAGGTCGTACGCATACGACTGCGCGGTCTTCTTGCGCCGCTCCATCACGTCCCACGCGCGCGGGCTGACGGACACCAGCGCCATGCCCAGCGGCGCGGCCAGGCACTTCTGCGAGCCCGTCATGTTCAGGTCGACGCCCCACTCGTCGGTGCGGACATCGAGACCGGCGATGGAGGACACCGTATCGAGCAGGAAGAGCGCGTCCACCGAGCGCGCGATCTTCGCGACCTCGGCCGCGGGATACGTCGTGCCGGTCGACGTTTCGTTGTGCACGAGCGTGATCGCCTTGGGCCGTACGCGCTGCGCTTCGTGCGAGAGCCGATCGAGGTCGAGGCGCGCCCCCCATTCCACCGGGAACTCGGTGGCGTCGGCGCCGACCCGCTTCATGATCTCGCGCATCATCAGCCCGAACGCGCCGGCGCCGACGACGAGCACGCGGTCGCCCGGCTCGATCACCGACAGGGCACCCGCCTCGAGCGCGGTGCGTCCCGAGCCGGGCATGACGAGCAGCTCTCCGCGCGTCTGGAACACCTCGCGGAGCGCCGTCGTGGTCGGCTCGAGCACACCCTCGTCGAACGAGCGATCGTACTGGATCGCGGGCGGCTGGTTCAGCGCCTGGATCACGGGTACGGGCAGCTCCGTGGGTCCCGGAATCATGAGGATCGGTCGCGTGTGCACCTGGGTCCAGTTGATCGTCGACGACACGGCGGGTTCTCCTTGGCGGCCGGGTGCGGTCATTCTAACATCACGATTCCGCGACGGCAGCTGGGGACCGGTGGATCAGCCAGAGATTGCGTGCGTAGACGAAGAGCCCCGCGCCCTGACCGAGAATGAAGACCGGATCGCGGCGATAGATCGCGTATGCGAGCAGCGTGAGGCCACCGCCAATCGAGAAATACCAGAACGCCAGTGGCACCACGCTGCGTCTGCGACGCTCGGATGCGATCCACTGCACGAGGAATCGCGCCGAGAACAGGGCCTGCCCGAGCAGACCAATCCCCAGCCAGACCTGATCCCTGGTCACCCGCTCAGGAAGCCTTGGAGAAGATCGCCTGGAGCACCCGGTACGCGCGACGGATGTCGTCCGGGCGTCGCGACCCCGCAAGGAGCGCGAAGATCTTCTCCGCGTCCTCACTCGGTACCGCCGACGCCTTGTCCGCCCGCACGTCCGTGAGCTCGCGCAGCGGGATGTCGAGCGCGACCGACACCCGATACAGGCTGTCGATCGAGATCGACTTCTCGCCGCGCTCGACCTCTCCGATGAATTTTCCGGAAAGGCCCGAGCGATCACCCAGCCGCTCTTGACTCAGTGCGCGCTCCTTGCGGAGTGCACGCAGTCGCTGCCCGAGGAACTTCCTCACGTGTTTCACCGCGCGTTCGCCCATGGCTCGTTACCCTAGCACTTAAAAGTTCGATCCGAAACTGCCACTTATCCGTTACGGCACGTCCACCTCGACCGCGCCGTTCACCACGCGCGCCGGAAACACCGTGATCGACAGATCGTCCGCCACACGGCACGCACCGGTCGCGAGATCGAAGTCGAAGCCGTGCCACGGACACACGACCGCGTCGCCTTCGATCCAGCCGTCGGCCAGCGGCCCGTCCTCATGCGGGCAGAGCGCGCTCACCGCATGAAAGCGGCCATCACCGCCATTGAAGACGGCGACCGCGCAGCCGCCGGCCTCGACCAGACAGCCGCGGCCGGCGGGGATGTCGGCGCTGCGGGCAACACGGACGAACGCCATCAGCGCCGCATCCGCAGCGCATCGTCGATGGCCTCGCGGAAATTCTCGATCGGGTGCGCGCCCACCAGCGGCTTGCCGTTGATCAAAAAAGTCGGCGTGCCGCGCACGCCGAGGTCCCGGCCCTCGGCGAAGTCGGCCTCGACGGCGCCGCGGAAGCGGCGGTCGTCGACACAACGCTCGAATCGCTCGCGGTCCAGGTTGAGATCGATGGCGTAGGCGACGAGCTCATCACGCGAAAAGCGTGGCTGCCGCTCGAACAGCACGTCGTGGTACGCCCAATAGCGTCCCTGCTCGCCGGCGCACCGCGCCGCCTCGGACGCGGACATGGCGAAGCCATGAATGGGGAGTGGAAAGTCCTTGTAGACCAGGCGCACCCGCCCATCGTACTCCTTGAGGATCTGTTCCAGCGACCGCTGGACACGGCGGCAGAACGGTCACTGATAATCGGAAAACTCGACGATCGTGACGGGCGCGGTCGCCGGCCCCTTCGTCATCTGCAGTTCGGGCAGCGCGCGCTCCTGCGCGCCGCGCGCCGGCACCCGGCATCCGAGCGTGAGCAGCGGCACGACGACGGCCAGCGCGAACACGATGGTGTAGACTCGCCGCGGTGTGAGGGATATCGCGAACCCGCCGTTCACGACGGGGGAGGATACCACATGGACGCGCTGATCGATGCGGTGCTCGCCACCTATCCGTCATGGTCGCTCCTCGTGGTGCGTCTTGCCCTCGGCGTCGTGTTCTTTGCGCACGGCGCGCAAAAGGTGTTCGGCTGGTTCGGAGGGCGTGGTCTCGCGGAAACGATCCGGGGCTTCCAGGGCATGGGCGTGCCGCCGGCGGCGGCGACGCTCGCCGCGTTCATCGAGCTCCTCGGCGGCTGTGCGATGGTGACCGGACTGCTCGCGCGCCCGGCTGCCGTGGGCATCATCATCGTCATGCTGGTGGCGATCGCGAAGGTCCACGGTCGGCATGGCTTCTTTCTGAACGCCGGAGTGCCGGGCAAGGGGCCCGGCTTCGAATTCAATTTCGCGCTGATGGGCATGGCGCTCGCGGTGCTCATCGGCGGCGCGGGCGTGCTGTCGGCCGATCGCGCCATCTGGTTCGCGCTCGCAGCGCGCTAGGCGGGCGTTCCGGTGGGCTTCGTCCTTCGCGTGCTCGTCAACGCCGCCGCGCTGTGGGTCGCCGCCGCGCTCGTGCCCGGGATCGCGCTGCGCGGCCTTCGCTACACGCTGCTGGCCGCACTCGTCCTCGGCCTGGTGAACGCGATCGTTCGTCCGGTGCTCGTCTTCCTCACGCTGCCGATCACGCTGCTCACGCTCGGCCTGTTCATCTTCGTCCTCAACGCCTTCTGCCTCTGGCTGACGTCGCGGCTCGTTCCGGGGTTCGCAGTCCACGGCTTCGTGGCCTCGGTGCTGGGCGCGCTGGTGATTTCGATCGTGTCGTGGGCGCTGAACGCGTTCGTGTCCGACGCGGGGCGGTGGCGCCGGATCTGAGGGGTCGCGAACGTGCGGAGGACGTCGCTGCCGACGCGTCGCCCGTGGCGCCCGCTACGACGACGCCATCGCGATCGCTTCGATCTCGACGCGCGCGTCGCGGATCAGACGCGCGCACTCGAACGTCGTGCGGGCGGGCGGGTCTACGGGAAAGTACGTGCTGAAGACTTCGTTCATCTCGGCCAGCTCGTCGACGTCCTTCATGTAAATCGTGACCTTCACCACGCGGTCGAGCGACGAGCCGGCCGCCTCGAGGATCGCCTTGAGGTGTTCGCACACTTGCCGGGTCTGGGCGCGGATGCCGCCCTCGGCGAGCGCGCCGGTCTTCGGATCGTTGCCGAGCTGGCCCGAAACGAACACCCAGTCGCCGGCCTTGATCGCCTGCGACAGCGGCACGCGCGCGGGCGGCACCTTGTCGGTGTGAACGACGTGCTTGCGCATGGAGCTCGACATCGCTGGTCTACGCCGCCCGCCCGGAGTCCTCGGCGAGCGCCGTGATGATGTACGTGCCCGACTTCTCGTCGCGCTCCAGGCTCACGATGCGCTGCTTGGCGGCTTCCTCGAGCAGCTTGCTGAACGTCGAGTACCCGTAATACGACTCGTTGAACGCGGGGTTCTTGCGGATCATCGTCTGCTTCACCATCGAGCCCCAGAGCGTTTCCTTGTTCTCGCGCTGCAGCGCCTGGATGGCGTCGATGAGCTGCGCCATCGCCTCCGCCTTCTTCTCCGGCAGCCCCGACAACATCCGTGTCTTCTTTGTGTCGCGGATGAGGTCCTCGTAGAAGATGAATTCGTCGCAGTTGGCGACGAGCAGGTCTGAGGACGACGACTTCACGCCGAGGCCGATCACGTAGCGGTCGTTCTCGCGCAGCTTGCTCACGAGCGGGGAGAAGTCGGAGTCTCCGGACACCAGCGCGAACGAGTCGATGTGGGATTTTCCATAGGCCAGGTCGAGGGCGTCCACCACCATCCGGATGTCGGCCGAGTTCTTGCCGCTGTAACGGCTCTGCGGAACGTCGATGAGCTCGATGGCCCACTCGTGGAAGGGGCGCTTGTACTCGGTGAAGCGGTTCCAATCCGCGTAGGCGCGTCGCACGATGATCTTGCCCTTCTCCAGCAACCGCTCCAGCACCAGCTTCAGCTCGAATTGCTTGTACTGTGCTTCCTTTACACCGCGGGCGATGTTCTCGAAATCGATGAACATCGCCAGCTTTCGCTCACCGTTCATCCATGTCGTCCTTTCATCCGCGCTCCTTTCCCGGGGGGTGGGACCGCGACCCGCATCCATTATATGGCGCTCGTTCGGGCGCCCCGGCCAGGTTTATGATTTGCCTCATGAAAAAGCCCGATTCTGCCGTCGCGCACCGCGTGCCGCCGGGGCAGTCGCTCACCGAGAAGTGGCCGGTGCTGACCTATGGCCGTACCCCGCGCTTCGACCCCGCGCGCTGGACGTTCCGCTGCTTCGGCCTCGTCGAGCGGCCGACCTCGTGGACGTGGGCCGAGTTCCAGACGCTGCCGCGCGTGACCGTGCGCTCGGACATCCACTGCGTCACGCGCTGGTCGAAGCTCGACAACGAGTGGGAGGGGGTGCCGGCGCGCGCGATCCTGGAGCACGTGCGTCCGTTGCCCGAGGCGAAGTTCGTGCTGCAGCACGCCGATCCGGATTACACGACGAACACGGCGCTGGCGGACCTGCTCGACGACGACGTCGTGCTCGCGCTCAGGCACAACGGGAAGGATCTCGAGCCCGATCACGGCGGACCGATGCGGCTCGTGCTGCCGAAGCTCTACTTCTGGAAATCGTCGAAGTGGCTGCGCGCGTTCGAGCTCCTCGACGTCAATCCGCCGGGTTTCTGGGAGCAGAACGGCTATCACATGCATGCCGACCCGTGGACGGAGGAGCGCTACACGGACCAGGAGACGCGCGCGATGCAGCAGATGCGCGCCGAGGCCGCGCGGAAGCTGCGAGAGCGATGATGGCCGCGGCTGCGGTTCGCGTCGAGCGCGCGGGAGGCGTCACGACGGTCGTCCTCGATCGGCCCGAGGCGCGCAACGCCGTCGACGGCGAGACGGCCGCCGCGCTGGCCGAAGCCTTCCGTGCTTTCGAGGCGGATCCCGACGCCCGCGTCGCAGTGCTCTGGGGCGCCGGCGGCACGTTCTGCGCGGGCGCCGATCTGAAGGCGATCGGCGCCGGTCGCGGCAATCGTCTCGAACCCGACGGTGACGGACCGATGGGTCCATCGCGCATGATGCTGTCCAAGCCGACCATCGCGGCCGTCGCGGGCTATGCGGTTGCGGGCGGGCTGGAGCTCGCGCTGTGCTGCGACCTGCGCGTGCTCGAAGAAGATGCGGTGCTCGGCGTCTTCTGCCGGCGATGGGGTGTGCCGCTCGTGGACGGCGGCACCGTGCGCCTGCCGCGGCTGATCGGGCTCTCGCGGGCGCTCGACCTCATTCTCACCGGGCGTCCCGTAGATGCGCGCGAAGCCGAGCGCATCGGTCTGGCCAACCGTGTCGTGCCTCGCGGACAGGCGCGCGCCGCCGCCGAGGCGCTGGCGGCGGAGATCGCCGCGTTCCCGCCGCGCTGCGTGCTGAGCGATCGTCGGTCGGCGCACGAGAGCCTGGATGTGCCACTGGCCGCGGCGTTGCGACGCGAGTTCGAGTTGGGGTGTCAGACGCTCGAGAGCGGCGAGAGTCGCGAGGGCGCGGCGCGGTTTGCCTCCGGCGCCGGACGACACGGGCGGTTTTAGCCTCGCGGCACCGCTCCGGGCCGCTTCAGCGCTTTACGCGTTCCAGCCACCAGTGGACCACGCCTGATCCGAGCAGCACCACCATGCCGAGGATGACCCAGTGGATCTCGCCGTGCGGCTCCGTGCTGCGGTAGTGCACGAGACCGACGATGATCAGCGTGCATCCAAGGACGGCGGCGGCGGTGCGGGCGACTTCGGCGACTTTGAGCAGCGCGGGCGACGGCCCGCCGAGCGCGAGGCCGATGGTGAGGATCGCGATCGCCGCCACGCCGACAGCGCCGGTGACGAGGCCCAACGAGAACATCGCGGTCGCCTCGGCGGTGTCGTCCGTGCGACCCATCAAGATCAGGTGAACGACCAGCCAGAACCCGAGAATGCCCAGCGCGAGGCCGCCCAGGGCACGATCCATGGCGCGGATTCTATCACCCGGCCGTTTGGTGCGACCTGCTACGATCCGGCCGATGAGCGCGCACGGCCACGATCGCAGCACGGCTGCCGCGCGCTCGCGGTCCGTGCTCGTGATCACCCTCGCGCTGACGGGCGTGACCATGGTCGTCGAATTCGTCGCGGGACTGTGGACCGCCAGTCTCGCGCTCGTCGCGGACGCGGGCCACATGCTGACCGACGCGACCGCACTCGCGCTGGCACTGATCGCCACCTGGCTTGCGAGCCGTCCGCCCACGCCGGCCAAGACGTACGGGTACTACCGCGCGGAGATTCTCGCCGCGCTCGCCAATGCGCTGCTGCTGTTCGGCGTGGCCGGCTCGATCCTCGTCGAGGCCTGGCACCGACTGCAAGCGCCGGTCGCGGTGCTCGCGGGGCCGATGGCCGTCGTCGCGGCCTTCGGGCTCGGCATGAACCTCGTCGCGGCGTGGCTGCTGCACCACGGCGCGCGCGACAGCTTGACCATCCGCGCCGCCTACCTGGAAGTCCTGAGCGACGCGCTCTCGTCGCTGGCCGCTCTCGCCGCGGCCGCCGTGCTCGTGCTCACCGGATGGACGCGCGCGGATGCCGTCGCGAGCGGCGTGATCGTGCTGCTCATCCTGCCGCGGACGTGGAGCCTGCTGCGCCAGGCGGTCAACGTCTTGCTCGAGGGGACGCCACCGCATCTGTCGCTCTCCGAGATCGAGCGCGCCATGAGCGATGTTGTCGGTGTGCGGCGCGTTCATGATCTCCACGTCTGGACGCTGACGTCTGGCCGCGAAGCCATGAGCGCGCATGTGGTCGTCGAGGACGTTCGCGAGAGCGAGCGGCTGCTCGCGTCGCTGCACGCGGTGCTGCACGCGCACTTCGGGATCGACCACACGACGATTCAGCTCGAGACGGCACCGCCCGAGGTGCTGCAGATCAAAGCGCCCCAGGCATAGGCGAGGGCGCGGGCCAGTGACGGATCGATTGGCTGAGCGGGCGCGGGTGACAGGCGGTAGCTTAGCGGACGCGGTACGATGCGGCGACGCTGAACGCGTGCCGCCGGAGCATCTTCGCCAGGCGTGGCCGAGTCGCTTCGAGCCTGACGTGCGTGACGTACTCGGTGATCGTCATCTCCATCTCGTCGGCGAACATGCGCGCCAGCGAGCCGGGCGACATCCCGATGCTGATCGCGATCGTCTCGGCGCTGATCCGGCCCGCGTGTGCCGCGGCGTGTGCGACTGCACGCGCCACCGGCCCGGTGAACGGCCGGACGTCGCTGTGACGCGCGGCGAGCGCGTCGACGACCGCGCGCAACGGGGCGGCGAAATCGCGGCGACCGGCCTCGACGACGACCATCGGCACCGCGCAGCCGGCGGCACGAAGCTCATCCACGAGAGCCTGATCGCTCGCCACGACGACGTCGGGCCGCGTGCGGGCCAGCACGCCGAGCGCCGCGCTCATGTCCGCCACGGCATCGACGCGGCCGCGCGTACGCAGCGCGACGGCGAGGGCGGCCCGCAGGGCCGCATCGTCGGTGACGACGACGGCGTGTGGCAGCGCGCTGGAGCGCGTGGCGGACGCGTGGTCCTCCGGCACCGCGCGTTCGGTCAGACGGGCAATCACGTGGTGGAGGTGGCCGACGTCGAACGGCTTGCTGAGATAGTCCGTTGCGCCCAGACGCAGCGCCTCGAAGGCGGAGGCCGTGTCGTTCATGCCGCTTACGACGACGACGTTCGTCTCGATCTGCAGACGCTTGAGCGCTTTGAGCACGGCGAGGCCGCTGAGGCCTGGCATGAGCAGATCGAGGAGAACGACATCGATGGTGCGCGCCTGGAGGATTTCGAGCGCGGTGCGTCCGTCCGGGGCCGTCAGGACCTCGCAGCGGCTCTCGAGAATCGCCTGATAGGCGTCGAGGACCCGAGCGTCATCGTCCACGGCCAAGACCACGGGACGGATCGTCATCGGCTCTTCGACTATAGCAGGGCGGTGGGCCCCAACGCACGGGAGTATATTGAGGCTCCATGACGACGATCCGTCCGCTGAGCGACCGTGCGATCGTGCTCAAGCCCGAGGATGACGTCGCCGTGGCGAAGGCCCCCCTGGATCGGGGAGCGGCGTTCGACGACGGCGGGACGATCGTCGAGGCGCGTCAAGACATCAAGCCCGGCCACAAGATTGCGCGGCGCGCCGTCCCCAGGGGCGCCCCCGTCCGCCGCTATGGCCAGGTGATCGGCTTCGCTACGCAGGACATCGCCGCCGGCGAGCACGTACACAGCCACAATCTCGACATCGGGGAGCTCTCGTCCGACCGGTACGAGATTGGCGTGGACGTGCGGCCGGTCGACTTCTATCCCTCCGACAGGATGCGCTTTTTCGACGGCTATCGCCGCGAGGACGGGCGCGTCGGTACGCGGAATTACGTCGCCATCGTCTCCGGCGTGAATTGCTCGGCGAGTGTCAGCCAGTTCGTGAAGGACAAGTTCCGTGACGTCCAGCGGGACTATCCGAACATCGACGGGGTCCTCGCGATCACTCACAAGTCGGGCTGCGGCACCAAGCTGTTCGGGGAGGATCACTTTGCCCTGCAGCGCGTGCTGGCGGGCTACGCGAAGCATCCGAATGTCGCCGCCTACATCTTGATCGGCCTTGGCTGCGAGGTGAATCAGGCCGCTGTGATGGTCGAGCGACAAAAGATGTCAGTTCCCGGCCACCCCGAGCGGAAGCCGTTCCTCGTCAACATCCAGGAGGCGGGTGGCATTCGTAAGACCATCGAGCGCGCGGCAGCGGAGGTGGCGCGGCTCCTGCCGATTGCCAACGACGTGCGGCGCACGAAACAGCCCGTATCGGAAATCTGTCTGGCCACCAACTGCGGCGGCTCCGACGCCAATTCCGGAATGACGGCGAACCCCGCGCTCGGGTGGGCGGTCGACGAGCTCGTCCGCTACGGCGGAACCGGTGTGCTCGCCGAGACGCCGGAGATCTACGGCGCGGAACACTTGCTGATCAGGCGGGCGATCAATGAAGGCGTCGCCAAGAAGCTGCTCGATCGCTACAAGTGGTGGGAGTGGTACTGCCGCGGCATCGAGGCGATGGACAACAATCCCGCGCCCGGCAACAAGGCCGGCGGCATCACCACCGTATTCGAGAAGTCGCTCGGCGGCGTCACGAAGGGCGGGACGACGCCGATGATGGACGTGTTCCAGTACGGCGAGCCCGTCACCACGCGCGGTTTCGTGTTCATGGACACGCCCGGCCATGATCCGGTCTCGATCACCGGACTCGTCGCGGGCGGTTGCAATCTCATCTGCTTCACGACCGGCCGCGGCTCCGTCTTTGGCTGCAAGCCGGTGCCGTCGATCAAGCTCGCGACGAACTCGCTGATGTACCGCCACATGGAAGAGGACATGGACATCAACTGCGGCGTGATTCTCGAGGGCACGCCGCTGCCCGTGGTCGGTCGTCAGATCTTCGAGGAGATCGTCGCCGTCGCTTCCGGTAAGCGGACGAAGAGCGAGCTGTCGGGAGTGGGGGAGGAAGAGTTCGCGCCCTGGATCATCGGCCCGGTGCTATAGCCGCCGGCCCGCTCGCACTGCTCACGACTGGACGACCGTCACCACCAGGCCGATTGCCGCGAGGATGTTGCCGACACGCACGCACTCCTTTTCGGGGCCGATCTTCACGACGGCCTTGCCGGTGTTGTGAACCTGCCACGCGATCTCCCAGCCCTCGCTCTCGCTGCACGCGATCGCCTTCTGTAACTGTTTCACGACCTGCTCGAAGGTATGACAGTCACAGTTGTGCAGGATCGTCATCCACGGCGGCGCGACTTGCTCGTCGACGACGTTCTCGACGTCGGGCAGCGTGAGCGTCCGCTCCGGCATGGACCAAGTTTAAGTGAGCCAGCAAGCAGAGCCAGCGCGCTGACGTCCCAACAGTCCGGCGTCAGCCGAGCGCGCCCGACGCGCGCAGGTCGGCGATACGGCGGACATCGTAGTGCAGGAGCGTGCGCAGAATCTCGTCGGTGTGCTCCCCGAGCCCCGGCGCTGGAGCGAGATTCGGCGTGACCCCGTCGGTCTTCACCGGCGTGGCGACCTCGCGCACGACGCCGAACCGCGGATGCTTGACGTCGACGATCATGTCGCGCGCGACGACCTGCTCGTCGACGAGCGCCTGGGCGACGGTGTTCACTGGCGCGCACGGTACGCGACCGCGCAGCCGGTCGAGCCAGTCGGCCGTCGTGCGCTCGGAAAAACGCGCTCGGAGCAGGGGGACGAGCTCGGCCTTGTGGGCCGCGCGATCGGCGAAGGTGGCGAAGCGCGGATCGCGTGCGAACGCCGGCAGCTCGAGCGCCTCGCACAGGCTCGTCCAGAACTTCTCCTTGTTGCAGAAGATCACGATCCAGCCGTCGCGCGTCGGAAAGTTTTGCGCGGGGACGAGCGACTGGTGCCCGGAGTCTTCGACGCGCGCCGGCTGCCAGTCGCGATTCAGCGCCCAGATCGCGTAGTAGGACAGCATGCTCACCGCCGTATCGAGCAGCGACAGCTCGATGTCACGTCCGACGCCGGTCCGCTGCGCGTCGAGCAGGCCGGCGAGCAACGCCGCCGTCGACGCGTAGCCGCCGGCGAAGTCGACGACGGACACGCCGCACTTGCCGGGCGGGCCATCGGGCTCGCCGGTCACCGACATCCAGCCCGCGTAGCCCTGAATGAGGTAGTCGAACGCCGGCTCCGCGGCGCGCGGCCCGGTGCGGCCGAAGCCGGAGAGCGAGCAGCACACGAGCGCGGGGTTCACATCCTTCAGCGCCGCATACGTGAGGCCGAGCGTCTCCGGGAGGTCGCCGCGGAGGTTGTTGTACACGGCGTGCGAGACGCGGGCGAGCTCGCGCAGGACCGCGCGGCCCTCGGGATGCTTGAGGTCGAGCGTGATCGATTTGGTGCCGCGGTTGAAGGACTGAAAATAGAGCGAGTCGCCGTCTGCCGCATACGGGCCGACGTGGCGCGCGACGTCGCCGCCGACGTGGGCGTCCTCGATCTTGATGATCTCCGCGCCCAGGTCGGCCAGCAGCTGGGTGCCGAATGGGCCGGCGCCGAACTGCGTCACGCCGAGGATGCGCAGATTGTGTAACGGAGGTTGGCGTGGGGCGTGAGGTTGGCGTGCGGCGTGATCCGCAGGTGGCCTGTTCAAGATGGCCGTGGCTCCTAGCGCTCTCCGAGGGTGGCGTGATTCTTTTTGGGGAGGAGCGCCGTGCGCGTGAATGTCATGACGCAGTCACCGCGCTGGTTGAGCACCCGGGTGCGCACGCTGACCGTCCCGCGGTCACCGCGGCTCGACTCGCGGACCGCCAGCACCGTGGACTCCGAGTAGAGCGTGTCGCCGATGAACGTCGGCGCGTCGTGCGTGATCTTTTCGATCTCGAGGTTCGCGATGGCCTTGCCCGAGACGTCGGCGACGGTCATGCCGATGCCGATCGCGAACACCAGTGGGCCCAGCACGAGCCTCTGTCCGTGCTGGGTCTGCGTCGCGGCATAGTGGGCGTCGCTGTGCACGGGATGCTGATTCATCGTGAGCAGCGCAAACCAGGTGCAGTCCGCCTCGTTGATCGTCCGGCCCGGCCAGTGCTTGATGACTTCGCCGACCTCGAACTCCTCGAAGTAGCGGCCATACGCCATCACGCGGCTCCGTGCGCGACGCCGGCCATCAGTGTCGCGGCGTCGCGGTAGTACCGCTCCACGGGAAACTCGGTCGTGTAGCCGTAACCGCCGTGGATGCGCATCGACTCGAGCGTGATGTCGAGCACCGCCTCGGCGGCGAAGCGGCGCGCGCGCGCGGCAGCGTCGTGCTCGCCACGGGCGATCCGCATCGCCGCGTCGCTGACGAGCAGCCGCGCGGCGGTGAGCCAGGTCGCCATGTCCGCGAGCTTGAGCTGCACGGCCTGGTGCTGGCAGATCGCCTTGCCGAACGTGCTGCGCTGCTGCGAGTAGCGGAGCGCGGCCTCGAACG
>Ga0310810_10003294_pt1 | contig 17601 bp, 18 predicted proteins | sample NCmetagenome_FD_207641 | JGI IMG/M metagenome (GOLD analysis project Ga0310810, IMG submission 207641) | Soil microbial communities from experimental microcosm in Duke University, North Carolina, United States - NC | ecosystem: Engineered > Artificial ecosystem > Soil microcosm > Unclassified ...
TGATCGAAGCCGCAAACATCCCATCTCGTGGCCCGATCGAGACGGCGCCGCGCGCCCGCGACTCAGCGTGTCCCCGGGAGGCCCCCGCCGCCCCTCCGGCCCCACCCGGGCATCGCGGCGGCGGGTTAAGCGCGAGGCTTCGACAGCACCTGCAGCACGACCTGCCGCATATCCGCCAGGTTGAACGGCTTCTCCAGCGCGGGCTCCCCGGTCTCGGCCAGGAAGCTCGCGTACTCGTCGATGCCGGTGTTGGCGCTCATGAAGATGACGCGCGGCGGATCGTCCGGGTACCGCTGGCGCAGCGCCCGGTAGAGCTCGGGGCCTTCGAGGCCGGGCATGCGGAGGTCGGTGACGACCAGGTCGTAGCGGCGCTCCCCGGCCCGCCGCAGCCCCTCGGCGCCGTCGGCCGCGCTGTCCACCTCGTGCCCGTCGCGCTTCAGCACCTCTACCAGCACGTCGCGCAGGTTGTCCTCGTCGTCGACGACGAGGATGAGGTGGCGGGCCATCGCGGGTCAGGCGCGGGCGTCGACGATGGCCCGGGCGATCAGGCGCGCGCCTTCGTAGCAGCGCTCGGGAGACTCGAAGCTGAAGGCGAGGCGGATGAACCGCTCGCCGCCTCCGTTGGGGAAGAACGACGGCCCCGCGGTGTACTGGACGCGGGCGTTGACCGCGCCCTCGTAGAGCTTGCCGGTGTCGGTTCCGCTCGGCAGCTTGATCCAGATGAAGAACCCGCCCTCCGGCTTGCTGATCAGGACGTCGGTGCCGGCCAGCACCTCCCAGAGCCCGCGCAGCATCGCGTCACGCTTGGCGCGATAGACGTTGACCAGGAGGGCCACGTGGGGCGCGAGGTTGTCGCGCAGGAAGTAGGTGGCGACCCGCGAGGCGAAGGGGTTGACGCCGCCGCCGAAGAGGAAGCCCTGGAAGGCGGGGATCATCTCCTTGGGCGCGCACAGCCAGCCGAGGCGGAAGCCCGCCCCGAGGATCTTGGACACCGTGCCCGCACGCATCACCCGGCCGCCGCCGTCGAGGGCGTAGAGCGAGGGCAGGTGCTCGCCCTCGAAGCGCAGCTCCCCGTAGGCGTCGTCCTCGAGGATGAGGGTGTCGTACTCGTGGGCCAGGTCGATCAGCTCCCGCCGGCGGCGCAGGGTCAGCGAGGGCCCGGACGGGTTCTGGAAGTTCACGATCGTGTAGATGAGCTTGCAGCGCCGGCCCTGCTTCCGGAGGGCGGCGAGGTGCTCCCGCGCGACCTCGACGACCAGCCCGTCCTCGTCCACCGGCACGTCGAGCACCTGCGGGCCGTGGCGGCGGATGGTCTGGAGCGTGCCCGAGAAGGTGGGCGCCTCCGACAAGATCACGTCGCCCGGATCCACGAAGGCGCTGAACGCGAGCGAGAGCGCGTGCCCGGAGCCGTTCGAGATGATGATGTTCTCGGGGCCCACCTTGAGGCCCTCGAAGAGCCCGTACTTGTGGCACACCAGCTCGCGCAGCCCGCGGTAGCCCTGGGGCTCGCCGTAGGTGAGGGCCTCCGCGCCTTCGGCCTTCATCATCCGCGAAGTCGCGTCGACGAGGCCGTCGTACGGGAAGGAGGCCGGATCCGGAAAGCCCCCGCCGAACTCGTAGAGCGCGTTGGTGACCGGGCGCGCGGTGGGCGGAGCGCCCCAGCCGATGCGGGCGCGGGTGGACAGGAGCTCGACGAAGGACTCGGGGGCGGTGGTCATCGGGTCACTCTCAGCGCTTCTTGGGTGGTGGCGAGTAGGTCGTGAGCACGTTGACGAAGGGGCGGGCGCTGGCCGGGACCGCGTAGCGGCCGCCCAGCAGCACGTCGCGCGAATCGGCCTTCGCGCCGTAGAGGGTGCGGATCGCGGAGCCGTCCGGCTGCACGGTGGCGCCCTCGAAGGAGGCGCCCGCGAAGAAGCCGGTGGAGCGGGCGTAAGAGAAGATCTCCGCCTTGAACGAGCCGTCGGTGTTGGCCGCTTCGTGCAGGCTCTTGGGGCCGGCGGTGAGCGTCATCACGACCAGCGCCAGGTCGATCACCTGACCGCCGAGCTGCAGGCCGAAGCTGCCGCCTCCGACGGTGAAGAAGGCGGGCGGGCTCCCGCGACCGTCCGAGAGCCTCTTCACGCTCATGACGCCCTCGCCGTGCCGGCCGCCCACGATGACCGCGCCCTTCTTGACCCCGGGGAACACCGCGATCGCGCGCGCCCGGGCGAGCATCTCGCGCGGGATGTCGGTGTCCCGATTGCCGGCGGCCATCTCGGAGAGCACCGCGGTCGCCTTGCGCAGCCGCTCCGCGAGCTCGCCGGGGTGGCGGCCCGCGCCGCGGGCGCCGTCGCCAGCACGCCCAGCACGGCGAGCGCGAGTGGCCGGCGCATCATGGTCATCTGATGAGCATTTTAGCCCGGGCCAGGGGTCAGGCGACGATCTTCTTGTCTCGAAGACTCCGGATCTCGACCGCGGGCAGGCCGAGCTCGCCCAGGACCTCGTCGGTGTGCTCCCCGGTGTGGGGCGCGACGGTCCGCATCGTCCCCGGGGTGGCGGAGAGCTTGATGGGCTGGCCGAACTGCTTGACGATCCCGTGCACCGGGTGGCGCATTTCCACGATCATGTCCCGGGCCTGGACCTGCGGGTCGGTCACCACCTCTTCCGGCTCGTAGACCTTGCCCACGCAGACGTCGGCCTTGACCAGGAAGTCGTACCACTCGTCGCGGGTCCGGGTCCTGATGATGGCCTCGATCTGCTCCCGGCACTGCACCTCCTCCGCGTTGGCCGCGCGCACGAACTGATCCGACTTGCGCGCGAACTTCACGAAGTCGGGGCGCTCGATGGCCTTGCAGAAGTTCTCCCACAGCCACGGTTCGGTGCAGCCGATGGTGAGGTGCTTGCGGTCCTTGGTCTCGTACACCGCGTAGTACGGATAGGAGCCGCCCAGGAACCCCTCGCCGCGCTTCGGGGCCATGCCGTCGCTCCAGAAGAAGCGCATGTTGGGCGTGGCCGCGAGCAGGGCCAGCGAGGTATCGAGGTAGGACACGTCCACGTGCTGGCCGCGGCCGGTCCGCTCGCGAGCGAAGAGCGCCATCATGATGCCGAGCGCGCCGTGCATGCTCGCCCCGCCGTAGTCGGCCACCAGGTTCAGCGGGAAGATCGGCTTCCGGTCCGGCTCGCCGATCAGGTTCAGCACCCCGGCCAGCGAGAGGTAGTTGCCGTCGTGGGCCGGGTAGTCCTTGTAGGGGCCGTTGTGGCCGAATCCGGAGAGCGAGCAGTACACGAGCCGCGGGTTGGTGGCGGAGAGCGTTGCGTAGTCGGCCCCCAGGCGTTTCATGACCCCGGGCCGGAAGCCCTCCACGATGACGTCGGCGGTCGCGGCCAGCTTCTTGAAGATGGCCTGGGCCTCGGGCGCCTTCATGTTGAGCGCGAGCGAGCGCTTGTTGCGGTTCACGTAGGCGAAGGCGGCCCGTCGCTTGGTGGCCGCGTCCTCGGTCGTCTCGGGCGGCGTCTCGACCTTCAGCACGTCCGCGCCCATGTCGGCGAGGAACATCCCGGGCAGCTCGGCGGGCGGCACCCGCGCCATCTCCAGCACCTTGATTCCGTCCAGCACGCCCATGGCGATCTCCGCTTGATTCAGAAGTGAGAGGGAACTACTTGTACGCCTCCGGCGCCTTGATCGCCCGCTCCCAGAACACCGGGTCGTGGCTCGGGAAGATGCGCCCCCCGGTGAGCCGCGCGAGCGTCTTGAGGCGCTGGATCGAGTGCATCGCCCGCGTGGGATCCCACACCACGCCGGGCGGGATCTCCTCATCGATCGAGCGCTGCCAGTAGCAGGAGTCGCCGGCCAGGATCACCGGGCCAGTCACCGGGAGCTGGACGAGCAGGGATTGGTGGCCGGGGGTGTGGCCGTCGCTGCGGAGCGCGGTCACGCCCGGCACCAGCTCCGCGTCGCCGTCGAGCAGGCGCCAGCGGTAGCCCGGCAGGTCGAAGTTCTTGCGGTAGTAGAACGACGCGAAGAACGCGGCCGGGTACTGGGCGTAGGCGTACTCGTCCTTCTGCACCACGAGCTCGGAGGTGTCGAAGATCGCCGCGCCGCCCGCGTGGTCGAAGTGGAGGTGGCTGATCACCACCAGGTCGACGTCCTTGGGCTCGAGCCCGATCGAGTCGAGCCGGTGCACGAGCAGGTCCTCGTCGGTGAAGCGGCAGAGGGGATCCTGCCGGAGCAGGCCGGGCACCGCGCGCGGCGAGATGCCGGTGTCGAAGAGGATCACCGCGTCGCTCGTCATCGCCACGTAGCAGGTGACCGGGATCGACACCCGCTCCGGCGAGCGCTCGCCGTAGAAGAGGCCGGTGCGCTCGAAGCCGAGGAAGCCGTTCTGCAGCGCGTAGAGGGCCTTGACCGCCATGGTCAGGCGCGGGACCTGGCGGGACGGCGGGCGCGGGACGCCTTCGGGCGGTCCGCGGGCTCCATCGGGTCGTACACCCAGATTTTGTTCGAGGCGCTGAGCCCCATGGTCACGGTGCGGCCCTCGAGGTCGATCGACACGGTGCCCGCGTACGGGGCGATCTCGCTCACCACGATGCGGCTGCCCGGACGGATCCCGGACTCCCACAGGAAGCGCAGGAGTTGGCGGTCGGCCTCGGCCTCCTCGGTGATGCGCTCGACCACGAACGGGTGACCGGCGGGCGCCTGGTTCAGGGGAATCGGCCGGTGCGCCTCGGGGGCCGGCATGCCCGGGATCGGGTTGCCGTGGGGGCAGGTGCTGGGCATCCCGAGCTTCTCGGCCAGCCGCTCCTCGACCACCGGTGACAGCGCGTGCTCGAGCCGGTGCGCCTCGTCGTGGGCCCGCGACCAGTCGAGGCCGAGCACATCGGTGAGCCAGCGCTCGATCAGGCGATGCCGGCGCGCCATGGTCTCGGCGATGCCGAGCCCTTTCGTGGTGAGCCGGATCTCCTTGCGGCCGCCGACGCGGATGTAGCCGTCCTTCTGCATGCGGCGCAAGGCCTCGGTGATCGACGGCGCCGAGACGTGCATGTGGCGCGCGAGCCGCGCGCCGATCACCGGCTTGTCGGTGCCGGCCAGGTCGTAGATCGCGCCCAGGTAGTCCTGGATCGCGGGCGTGGTCGTAGTCTCGGTCATGGCCGCCAGCATACCGACCGGGGCCGTGGGGGGCAAGCCCCGGGGCGGCCGTGCTATTCTTGCCCGACCAGGAGGCGGCCCATGGATTTCGCGCTCACCGAGTCGCAGGAGCTGATCAAGAAGGAGGTGGGGGCGCTGGCCCGCACCTTCCCGCTCGACTACTGGCTGGAGAAGGACGACCGCGCGGAGTATCCGAGCGACTTCGTCAAGGCGTTCGCCGACAACGGCTGGCTCGGCATCACGATCCCCGAGGAGTACGGCGGGGCCGGCCTCGGGGTCACCGAGGCCGCCCTGATGCTGCACGAGATCTGCGCCTCGGGGGCCGGCACCTCCGGTTGCTCGCCGATCCACTTCTACGTGTTCCCGCCGACCCCGGTCGTGAAGTACGGCACCGAGGCGATGAAGCGGAAGTACCTGCCGGGCATCGTGAGCGGCGAGACGGTCATGGCCTTCGGGGTCACCGAGCCGAACGCGGGCACCGACACCTCGCGCATCCAGACCCGCGCCGAGAAGAAAGGCAACCACTGGGTGGTCAACGGTAGGAAAGTCTGGACCACCAACGCCCAGCACGCGAACCGGATCCTCCTGCTCGCCCGCACCGCCGATCGCGACCCGGAGAAGCCGCTCAAAGGCATGACGCTGTTCTTCGCGAACTTCGATCGCGAGGCGATCACGGTGCGCCTGATCCACAAGCTCGGCCGGGCCGCGGTCGACTCCAACGAGATCTTCATCGACAACCTGGAGATCCCGGACGAGGACGTGGTGGGGACGGTCGGGGAGGGCTTCTACCACCTGCTCGACTCCCTGAACCCCGAGCGCATCGTCATCGGCATCGAGGCGGTCGGGATCGGGCGCGCCGCGCTGGACCGCGCGGTGCAGTACGCCAAGGAGCGGGTGGTGTTCGATCGGCCGATCGGCAAGAACCAGGCGATCGCGCACCCCCTCGCCCACGCGATGGCCCAGCTCGACGCGGCCGAGATGATGTGCCTGAAGGCCGCGTGGCTCTTCGATCACGGCAAGCCGTGCGGGCGCGAGGCCAACGCGGCCAAGATGCTCGCCGCCGAGGCCGGCTTCAACGCCTGCGACGCCGCGCTCCAGACCTTCGGCGGCTACGGCTACGCCAAGGAGTTCCACGTCGAGCGGCTGTGGCGCGAGATCCGTCTCTACAAGATCGCGCCGGTGTCGCAGCAGATGGCGCTCAACTACCTGGCCGAGCACGTGCTCGGCCTGCCGCGCTCCTACTAGTCTCCGGGGCCTGGAATGGAGCTGATGCTCAGCACGCACGACACCGGCTACGAGCGGCCCGACGGTCCCACCATCGCCAAGGTCCTCGCCTCCCTCGACGGCGGGCGCAACGTGCTGGCCACCCTCGGCACCTCCGACTCGAGCTACCTGCAGGCCACCGGCAGCGTGCGGAGCGGCTTCGGCCTCGACCTGCAGGAGGGCTCGATCGAGCGCCGCTTCCGCACCCGCGACCGCGCGCTGCCGCTCGGCTGGGTGACCGAGGTGTTCCAGCGCTACGCGCAGGGCGATCTGGGCTGGCGGGAGCAGGTGGAGTGGGAGCAGGAGCGGATCGTGCTCCCGCGCGAGTCGTGGACCAACAGCTGGGCCGCCTACCTCGCGCTCATGATCGGGGTCGCCGGGGCCATCTGGCTCTGGCACACCTGGCGCGCCGCGCCCTGACCGGGCCGCCGGCGCCCGGCGCGGGCGGTCAGCCGCGCGCGCCGGTGAGCCGCCGCTCGTGGAGCGCGCTCAGGATCTCCGCGATCGCGGCCTGCGCCCACACGTCCGGGAACGGCGACTCCAGCAGCGCCGCGATCTCCTTGCCGCCGCGGCCCTTGGCCTCCTCCGGGCTCTCGCCCGGCCGCGCGGCCCGCAGGTGGCCGATCACCCGCTCCTTGCGGTAGATCGCCGGGTACTCCACGTAGCGGTAGAGCTCGCTCCAGTCGCGGGCGAAGAAGACGGCCACCGGCACCGACGCCCACTTCTGCCCGTTCTTGTCGTTGGCGTACTCGCACACCAGATCACCGTTGCCCACCGTCGGGTCGGGCAGGCCCTTCATCAGCATGGTGTCGCCGTCGCGCGGGAAGATGCGGAGCTCGAGCCCGCCCGCCTCGGCGAGCCGCGCCAGGTACGGCACGTCGCGGCGGCAGTCCGACGACCACTCCTCCGAGATCACCGCGACCTTCGCAGGCCCGCCGGGCTGCGCGGCGAGCCACCGGATGGCCGCGGTCTGCTCGGGGCTGAGGCGCGCCCGGGCGTGGCGCTCCTTCAGGTAGCCGCTCCAGTTCACCCGCGGGCGCACCAGGCTGAACCGCCGGATGTCGAAGCCCTCGCGGGCGAGGTTGCCGGGCGAGCCGGTGAAGGTCACGTAGTCGTCGAAGGTCATGCCCTGGGCGAAGCGCTCGGCATTCATGGCGCGGAGGATACCAGAGTCGGTATTGTCGCGCGCGCCCCGCTGGGCTACGCTGCCGCCGGTGACCGAGCGCCGCCTTCCGGCCGTTCTCCTGCTGCTCTATCTCGGGTGCGTGATCTACGGATCATTCTTCCCGTTCGAGCTCGCCTACGATCCGGCCCGGATCCAGCGCTTCCTGGACCATCCGTCGCCGCGCCTGCACGACGTGGACGGTCGCCGGCTCGTCTCGCTCCCCGACGTGGTGTCCAACATCCTGCTCGGTGTCCCGTTCGGACTCCTGATGGCGTGGAGCGGGCTGGCCGGCGGCCCGCTCGCCACGCGCGTGCTGCGCGTGGCCCTCGCGGACGCGGGGCTCGCCGCGGCGGTCGAGGCGGGCCAGCTCTTCGCGCCGAGCCGCACCAGCTCGCTGGTCGACGTGATCACCCAGGTGACCGGCGCCCTCGCCGGCCTGCTGCTCGCCCACGCCCTCTGGGGCGCGTCGCCCCGCCCGGTCGGGCCGCGACTCGCGCGCGCGCTCGCTGAGCGCCCGGCGCTCGCCCTGCTGCTGGCGGTGGCGGCCGTCCTCGCCGCCGACGCCCTCTATCCCTACGCGGTGACCCTCGATGTGTCGACGGTCTGGCACAGTTTCAAGAGCGCGCAGTGGCGGCCGCTCGACGCGGTGAGGCGCGCGTTCTGGCCGGATCTGCTCGTGGAGAAGGTGCTGCCCTGGGCGGCGCTGGGCGGACTGGCCCGCGTCGCGCTCGTCGGGGTCGTCCCGGCGCGCGGCGGGCTGGTCGCGTGGGCGGCGGGCACCGCGCTCGGCATCGCGCTCGAAGCCGGCAAGCTCCTCATCGCGGGACGGACCCCGAGCCTCGACGGCGCCCTGCTGGCGTCGGGGGGCGCGCTCGTCGGCGTCGCGCTCGCCCCCGCGCTCGCGCGCGCGGCGGCCGGGCGGGGGCGGGGCCCGGGGTGGCTCGTCGGCGCCACGGCGGCGCTGCTGGCCTACGAGGAGCTGACGCCGTTCGGCGTGCTCCGCTCGGTTGCCGCGGTCCGGGCCCGGATGGCGCGGGTCGAGTGGCTGCCCTTCGCCTCGTACTACTTCGCCGGTCCGCAGTCCGCCCTCTTCGACGTGGGCAAGAAGCTGGTGCTGGGCGCGGCGCTCGGCGCCGCGATGCGCCACGCCTCGCCGCGCCCGCGCCTGATCCTGGTCCTGGTCCTGGCCGCGCTCCTCGAGGCGGCGCAGGTCCTTCAGCCCACGCACATCGCCTCGGTCGGCGACGCGGTCGTGATCTACGTGGGCGCGCTCGCCGGCGCGTACCTGGTCGGGCGCGCGCGGGCCGGGAATTGTCCTTGACAACCGTCCGGCCGGGGTATGCTCTTGGCATCATGACGTCGTGGCCGCTGTCGCGCACGCTCGTGCTGGCGCTGATGCTCGCCCTGTCGGCGCTGACGCCGCTGGCCTACGCGGAGCCGCCGGACCCGACCTGGGTCAGCGGGTTCTTCGACGACGGCGACAACGACGACGCGGTGTTCCTGATCACGTCGAGCGCCGCCACCCTCGACCCCTTCCCGCTCGACGACTCGCCCCCGGTCCCGGTTCACGAGCCCGCCCCGGTCGGGGAGGACGCGAGACCGACCGCCTACCTCTGCCTCTCCACCGCCGACGCCCGAGCCTCCCCGATCGCCTGAGCCGCACCCTCCGCAGTCCCGGTAGCTGATCCGCCCGCGCTGCGTCCTTCGCTCCCGCTCGAGGCCTCCGCCTCGGCGCGATCGCGGGCCGCGTGTCCTTGGCGGATGGCTGCCAGTCACGAGCTCATTCGACGGGAGGCGCACCATGCGAGGTATCCGGCTCGTTCTGCTGGGCGTGGGAACGGCGCTGTGCATCGGCTTGCTCTGGAGGACCGGGGTGGACCCCGTCCTCTCCGCCTTCGCCATGCTCTCGTGGCGGCTGCCGCTGCTGCTCTGCTTTCCGGCCTGCCTGATGATCGCCTGCGACACGCTGGGATGGCGATTCTCCTTCCGGCGTGACCGGGTGCCCCTCCGCACGCTCGTCTCGGCCCGGCTCGCGGGCGAGGCGCTGAACATCACGACCCCGACCGCCTCCGTCGGCGGGGAGGCGGTGAAGGCGTGGCTGGTCCGCTCGTACGTGCCGCTCACCGAGAGCCTGCCGTCGGTGGTGATCGCCAAGACCACGATCACGATCGGCCAGACCCTGTTCTTGCTCCTCGGGATCTCGGTCGCGTGGTCGATCCTGCCCGCCGGCTCGCGCCTGCTTCGCAGCATGCAGTGGCTGCTCGTGCTCGAGTGCCTGGGGACCGCGGGATTCGTCGCGGTCCAGCTGCTCGGTGCGACCGGCGGGGTGGGCCGGCTGCTGCAGCGGCTCGGCCTGCTCGGGGGGGAGGATCGCGAGCCGGCGCTCCGCCAGATCGACCGAGCCTTCGTCCACTTCTACCGGCAGGAGCCGCGCCGGCTCGGCCTGTCGATCGGCTGGCACCTCGCGGGCTGGGTGCTGGGGGCCCTCGAGGCGTACTGCATCCTCCAGGTTCTCGGCTTCCCGGTGTCCCTCGGCCTCGCCACCATGGTCGACGCCTTCGGCGCCGGCGTGGGCTTCGCCGCGTTCTTCATCCCCGCGCGGCTGGGTGCCCAGGAGGCGGGCGACGTCGCGGTCTTCACCGCGCTCGGCTTCGGCGCGCCGGCCGGGCTGGCCTTCAGCCTGGTCCGCCGGCTCCGCGAGGCCCTCTGGGCCGCGGTGGGGTTCCTGGCCCTCGCGGCCCTGCAGCGGACCGACGCGGTGCCGACGGCCGCGCGGGAAGCCTAGGCGATGTGCGGGATCGCGGGATTCCTCGCGCCGGCCGGGCAGCGGGCGGACCGACGGCTGATCGAGCGCATGATCACGACTCTGCGCCACCGGGGTCCGGACTCGGTGGGCTTTCACGTGGAGGGGCGCGTGGCGCTGGGCGTGGCCCGCCTCCGGGTGGTGGACCTGGCGACGGGCGACCAGCCCCAGGCCAACGAGGACGGCTCGGTGCAGGTGGTGCTCAACGGGGAGATCTACAACCACGCGGTCCTGCGAGAGGCGCTGCGGGGCACGGGGCATGGCTTCGTCTCCCGATCGGACACCGAGGTCGTCGCGCACGCGTGGGAGGAGCACGGCCCTCGCTGCGTCGGCTTCCTCGACGGAATGTTCGCGGTGGCGGTGTGGGACGACCGGGCGGAGCGCCTGTGGCTCGCCCGCGACCGGATGGGCGAGAAGCCGCTCTACTACGCGGAGGGCGGGGGCGGCTTCGTGTTCGCCTCCGAGCTGCGCGCGGTCCTCGCGCACCCGGCGATCGCCCGCTCGCTCGACCCGCGCGGGCTCTCGCGCTATCTCGCCTACGACTTCGTGCCCGATCCGCACTCGCTCGTGCGCGGCGTGCGCAAGCTGGGGCCGGGCGAGGCCCTCAGCCGCCGCAACGGCGAGACCGTCCTGACCCGGTACTGGGACATCCCCTTTCGTCCGGAGCCCGCGGTCGACGAGCGGTTCTGGGAGCACGAGATCCGGGTCCGACTCGACGAGTCGGTGCGCCACCGTCTCGCCGCCGACGTGCCGGTCGGCTGCTTCCTGAGCGGCGGCATCGACTCGAGCGCGGTGACCGCGACGGCGGCCCGCCAGCGCGCCGGCATCCGCACGTTCTCGGTGGGCTACGCGGAGGGGCCCCACGACGAGCGCCGGTTCGCGCGCCTCGTGGCGCAGCGCTACGCGACCCACCACGAGGAGCTCGTGATCTCCGGGGACGACGCGCGCGGGCTCGCGCCCGACGTCGGCGTGCTCATGGACGAGCCCCTGGCCGACATGAGCTTCATTCCGCTCCATCTCCTCGCGCGCGCCGCCCGCGCCAGCGTGACGGTCGCGCTGACCGGCGACGGCGGCGACGAGCTCTTCGCCGGCTACCCCACGATGGCGGCGGACTGGTGGCATCGCGGCTTCGGACGCCTGCCGCGGTTGGCCCGGGTCGGGCTCGCGCGGGCGGCGCGGCGGCTGCCCGACCGCCTCGAGGGGCTGCGCGAATTCCTGCTCGCGGTCGACTACGCGTCCAACGCGCGGAACCAGGCCCTGCTGGGCGGTCTCGCGCCCCCGCGCGCCGCGGGCCTGCTCTCGCCCGCGACCCGCGCGGCGCTGGGCGACTTCGACGCCTACCGGGACATCGACGTGGCGCTCGCGTCGTGCCCGAGCCTGGACGTGCGCGACCGGTTGATCTACCGGTACTGCAAGCTCTACCTCGCGGGCCAGAACCTGGCCAACGCGGATCGCGCGAGCATGGCGGTGGGCCTCGAGCTGCGCGCGCCCCTCCTCGATCACGCGCTGGTGGAGCTGGTGGGGCAGATCCCGGCCGGGCTGAAGTTCCAGGGGTTCCACGGTCTGAAGCGGCTGCTCCGGCGCGCCCTCGCCGACCGGCTACCGCCCGAGATCGCGGCCCGCGGCAAGCAGGGCTTCGGCGTGCCGCTGGGCGCCTGGCTCCGCGGCCCCCTCGCTCCCGTGCTGCACGAGCTCCTGGCCGAGTCTCGCCTCCGCGCGGCCGGGGTGCTCGATCCGGTCGCGGTCGGGCGGCTCGTCGCCGAGCACCGCTCCGGCGCGCGCGACCACGCGCGGATCCTCTGGGCCCTCCTGGTCTTCGAGAGCTGGCGGACCCACTACCTGGGAGAGGGAGCCCTTGTCTAGGCGGCCGGCTCGCCTGGCCGGTGGCTGGCCGCCCGGCCCCGGATGGATCGGCCTCGCGGCCGCGGCGCTGATCGGCCTCGATCTCGGCACGCGTGCGCTCACCACCAACGACCTGGCTCGCTTCCCGCTGCTCGCCCAGGACATCCTCGCGCGCGGCGACTGGCTCTGGCCCCGGCTCAACGGGGCAGGGTACTTCAACAAGCCACCGCTCCTGGCCTGGCTGATCGCTCTGGTTTCCTGGCCGGCCGGGCGGGTGACGGAGTGGACCGCGGCGCTTCCCTCCGCCGCCGCGGTGGTCGCCACGGTGCTCCTCACCTATGCGCTCGCGCGCGACCTGTTCGACCCAGAGACCGGCCGCTTCGCGGCCCTCCTCGCGATGACCACCCAGGGGCTGTTCTTCTCCGCCCACCTCACGATGCCCGACGCCCTCATGACCTGCTTCATCACCGCCAGCGTCTGGATGCTGGCGCGAATGACGCTCGAGCCAGCCCGCCCGTGGTGGATCGGCTTCTACGGCAGCGCCGGTCTCGCGTTCTGGGCGAAGGGGCCGGCCGGCCTCCTGCCCCTAGCCGTCGGCCTCGTGTACGCGCTCGCGACCCGGTCGCGCCGACGGTGGCCCCTGCGTCTCGGCCCGGGCGTGGTGATCGTCGGTGGCCTGGTCGTGCTGTGGTGGCTGCTCGCCGCCGCCGCCGACCGTCGGGGGGTGACGCAGGCGGTGCTCGTCGACCAGCTCGACTGGTATCGCCCCCGGGGGAGCGCGCTCGCGGTGCTGACCGCGCCGCTGCGGAGCCTGGCGGTCGCCCTCTTTCCGTGGGGACTCCTGGCGCCCCTGGCGGTCCCGCCCGCGGTCATCGCCTGCCGGCAGGCCGAGTCGCGGCGGCGCGTGCTCCTGCCGCTCGTCTGGCTCGCGGTCACGGTTGCGCTGGTCGCGCTGTCGCACGAGCAGCGCCTGCGGTACTACGTCCCGGTGGCCCCGCCGATGGCCGTCGTCGTGGGCTGGTGGCTCGGGTCGTGGCTCGACGGGTGGATGAGGGGCGGCCCGGCCCGGCCGGATCTGTCGCGCGTCGCGGCCATCGGGGTCTGGCGCGCCCTGCCCATCGTCTGGATCGTCACGGTCCTGGCGCTGGCGCTCGGCTATCACTGGGAGGTCACCCGGCACAACGCCGCGAGCTTCGCCCCGGTCGCCGCGCGGGTGGGACCGCTGCTCGCGGACACGCCGGCGGTGGTGGCGTGGGGGATCCCGCAGCTGCCGCTCGCGTTCTACCTCGGGCGGCCGGTGACCGGTGTCCGAACGGAGGCGCAGCTCCGCGCGGCGCTGGAGCGCGATCCGCGCGCGGTCGTGGTCGCCTCCGAGAGCACCTGGGCCCGTCGGCGTGCCGTGGAGGCCACGCCGGCGCCCACGGAGCCGCCGCGCGTGGTCCTGGTGCGGCGGGACGCCCGGCGGCGCTGATCGCCGGCGGTCAGGACCAGAGACGCCGGCTCGCGATGGCGGCGCCCTCGCGAAGGGCGCCGAGCTTGGCCCAGACCACGCGGGGGGCCACCATCTCCGAGCCCGCGAAGGTGCCGAAGCCGCAGTCGGTGGAGGCGATGACGCGCGTCCGGTCGCCCACCGCGTCGACCGCGGCGCAGATCCGGTCGGCCACCACCTCGGGGTGCTCGACGTAGTTGGTGGTGGTGTCGATGACGCCGGGCAGGAGCAGCATCGCGTCGGGCAGCCGGTGCTGCCGTAGGACGCGGTACTCGTGCTGGTGGCGGGGGTTGGCCAGCGGCAGCGACAGGGCCCCCACCCGCGCGCGGGCCACGATCGGCAGCACCGCCTCGAGCGGCACGTCGTGGGTGTGCGGGCCGTCGTAGTTGCCCCAGCAGAGATGCAGGCGGATGCGCTCAGGTGGGATCCCGACGGTGGCCCGGTTGATCGCCTCCACGTGCAGCTCCACCATCTGGAGGAAGCGCTCGAGCGAGTCGCGACGGAAGAACCGCGCCCGCTCCATGGCCAGGTCCGGGCAGTCCACCTGCAGCAGCAGGCTGCGGGCGTGGATCAGCTCGTACTCCTTCCGCATCTCCCGGGCCAGGGCCATGACGTACTGCTCGTGCGAGGCGTAGTGGGCGGAGAGCAGGATGGTGGCGATCACCCCAGGGGAGGCCGCGGTCATGAAGCGCTCGACGAAGCGGCGGGGCCGCGCGTCGGTCTCGCGCAGGAACGCGTCGCATTCGCGGGCGGCCGGTTCGAGATCGGCGTACTCGATCTCGGCGATGGCCTGCGGCGCGTCGCCGATGCGGGCCGCGTCGCGCCGGCGCCGAGCCAGCATCTCGGCGTAGTCGGGGAAGTCGATGAGGTCCTGCGCGAGCTCCCGCTGGCTCGTGCCCCCGAAGCCCTTCATGCGCCCCGCCACGTAGGTGGAGAAGCCGGCGCGCGGCTGCTCGCCGTTGTTGCCGACGTCGACGCCCGCCTCGAGCTGCCCGGTCACCACCGCGGTGAGGGCGGCGGCCACCTCGCGCTCGAGGGCGGCCTCATCCACCGTCTCGCCCCGGTCCTGCCGGACCAGGAGGTCGCGGAGCGCGGGCGGGCGAGGGAGGCTGCCCACGTGGGTGGTGAGGATGCGGCGCTCGCTCCGCTCCATGGCGTGGTCGCTCCCTGTCCCGGCGCTAGCCGACCCGCGGGGTGATCTGGATGAGAGGGGCCGGCTCGGTCTCGACCTGGATGGTGGTGTGATCGATGCCGAACCTGGCGTGGAGGATGACGTGGAGCGCCTCGAGGATCTTGTCCGACGGCGCGCCCGCCTCGACCACCACGTGGGCGCTCATGGCCTCGCGGCCGGAGGTCAGCGTCCACACGTGGAGATCGTGCACCCGTCGCACCGAGGGGGCGCTCGCGAGGGCCTCCTCGATCTCGGTCACGTCGAGGTGGGCGGGCGCCCCCTCCAGCAGCACGTTGACGGTCTGGCGGAGCAGGGCCCACGTGCGGGGCAGGATGAAGAGCGCGATCAGGGCCCCCGCGATCGGATCCGCGACGACCCAGCCGGTGAGGAGGATGATGACCGCGGCCAGGATGACGACGCCGGAGCTCACCGCATCGCTCATCACCTCGAGATAGGCGCTGCGCACGTTGAGGCTCTCCCCCGCGCCCGCGTGCAGGAGCCAGAGCCCGGCCGCGTTCACGGCCAGGCCCAGGACCGCCACCGCGAGGATGGGGGCGCCCGGCACATGCGGCGGCTGCCAGAGCCGCTGGTACGTGGCGACCAGGATGGCGATGGCCATCACGCACAGGACCACGCCGTTGACGAGGGCGGCGAGGATCTCGACGCGGTAGTAGCCGTAGGTCTTGGCCGGGGTGGCCGGCCGCTCCGCGAACCAGACCGCGAGCAGGCTCAGGAGGAGACCGCCCGCGTCCACCAGCATGTGCACCGCGTCGGCGAGGAGCGAGAGGCTGCCCGTCCAGAGCCCCACCCCCGCCTCCACCAGCAGGAACCCCGCGGTGAGGCCGAACACCGCGAGCAGCCGGTCCTTGTGGCGGGAGCCGTGGGTGTGGCGGTGGTGCGCGTGCCCGGCCATCGCGCGCTCAGCGGGTCGCGGGCACGACCAGCTTGGCCTCGCCCTGGCGGATGCCCTGGCTCGCGAAGAAGCCGGCATGCGCCTCGAGGGCGTAGCGGAACTCGCCGAGCGGGCCGTAGAGCTCGGTCGGGCTCGGGTCCATCTTGAGGATCGCGAAGATGCGTCCGTCGTCCTTGACGAAGGCGATGTCGAGCGCGGCCGGCACGTTCTGCATGTGGAACTGGGTGAAGATCTCCTTGCCGAAGTCGAACAGGATCAGGTGCCGCTTGATCTCGTCGGGCGTCGCGCACTGGAAGCCGCCGGCCTGGCGCTCGCCGCGGTCGGCCAGTTTCACGCGCAGGGCCAGGGTGCGGGGACCGGCCTGGATCGAGACCATGCGCAGCGGCATGCCCGCGAACGCCTCGCGCCAGCGCGGGCACTCGGGATTCGGCGCCGCCTTGCCCGCCGGGCCCTGCGCGGTGGCGGCCGGCGCGAGCGCGGCCAGGAGCAGGATCACCGCGGGCAGCGCGGCTCGGAGACGGATCATGGGTGGACCTCCCGGGCGAACGGACGGGGCCGGCGGCGGGCCAGGCTCGCCGCCGCGAAGATCAGCAGGGCGACCAGCACCACCGCGCCCCCCGCGGCGAGCCGCAGGTAGTAGGCGGCGATGAGGCCCGCGACCACGGAGAGCAGTGCGATGCCGACCGCGATGGCGGTGGCGGTGTGGAAGCTCCGGCCCAGCGCGAAGCCGGCCAGGGTGGGGATCACGATCATGGCCGACACCAGCAGCACGCCGACCATCCGCATCGCCACCACGGTAGTGAGCGCGGTGAGCACGGTGAGGAGCAGGTTGAGCGCCCCGACCGGCACGCCGCTGGTGCGGGCCAGGTCCTCGTTCAGCGTGATCGCCAGGAGCTGGCGGTAGAAGGCGCCGATCGCGACCGTGACCGTGGCGCCGAGCCCCAGGATGAGCCAGACGTCGGCCGGGGTCACGGTGAGGATGCTCCCGAACAGGATCGCGAACAGATCGGCGTTGAAGCCGCGGGCCAGGCTGATCAGGACCACCGCGAGGGCGAAGCCGCCCGAGAGGAACACCGCGAGCGCCGCGTCCCCCTGGAGCGCCCCGCGCGCGCGCAGCCGCTCCATCCCCACCGCGCCGACCAGGACCACCACGAGCGCGCCGACCACCGGGGAGATCCCCAGCACCAGGCCGAGCGCCACCCCGGCGAGCGCCACGTGGGCGAGGGTGTCGGCGATGAGCGAGAGCCGGCGCGGGATCAGGAAGACGCCGATGGCGGGGCAGATGAGGGCGGTGACCACGCCGGCCGCGAAGGCCCGGTGCATGAAGCCGTACTGGAGGAACTCGGGCACGGTCTAGTGCTCGTGGCTGACCACGCGCACCGCGGGGCCGTAGAGCGCGGTCAGGGCCGCGTCGCTCAGGAAATCGCCCGGGCGGCCATGGAAGATCAGGCGCCGGTTGAGGCAGGCGAGCTTGGTGACCTCCTTCGCCACCACGCCGATGTCGTGGCTCACCAGGATCAGGGTCACGTCGCGCTCCCGGTTCAGGTGGTGCAGCAGCGCGTAGAAGCTGGTCTGGGCCTCCGGGTCCACGCCGCCGGTCGGCTCGTCCAGGATCAGGAGCTCGGGCTTCGACACGAGGGCCCGCGCGATCAGCACCCGCTGCTGCTGCCCGGTGGAGAGCGCCCCGATGCGCGTGGCCGCGTGGTCCGCCATGCCGACCTGCCCCAGCACCTCCTCGATGCGGCGGCGGGCCGCGGCGCCGAGCCGGCCGAAGAGCCCGAGCGAGGGCAGGAGCCCGGTGGCCACCACCTCGCGCACCGTGACCGGCAG
>Ga0310810_10003295_pt1 | contig 17601 bp, 18 predicted proteins | sample NCmetagenome_FD_207641 | JGI IMG/M metagenome (GOLD analysis project Ga0310810, IMG submission 207641) | Soil microbial communities from experimental microcosm in Duke University, North Carolina, United States - NC | ecosystem: Engineered > Artificial ecosystem > Soil microcosm > Unclassified ...
ACGAAAAGCTCTCGAATTGCGAACCGCCCGGTCCGTGCGGGCCCGCGCCGGGACGGCCGCCGCCGAAACCCTCAAAGCCACCGGCGAAGCGCGGCTTGCCTTCGGCGTCGATTTCGCCGCGGTCGAACGCCTTGCGCTTGTCCGCGTCGCCGACGATCTCGTAAGCCGCGTTCAACTCGGCGAAGCGCGAGGCAGCCTTCGGGTCGTGCTTGTTGGCGTCCGGGTGCAGCTTCTTGGCGAGCTTGCGGAAGGCGCTTTTGACCTCCGCCTCGCTCGCGCTCTTCGTCACCCCCAGAACCTGATAGGGGTCGCGCATCGTGCCTCGCTCTCCTTGAAATCGAGCCCCGGAGCCGGCATTGCCGGCGATTCTCACGTCTTAATGTGGGGTTCCGGGCGCGCCGATGCAACGCGCCTGCGCTCGCGCGCCGCTTAAGAGCGCTTCCACGGCTTGAGGGTCCGCACCTGCCAGGCGCCCTTGTCCTGGCAGGCCTCGCCCTGCATCCATGACTGCACGCGGTCGCTGACATAGCTCGCGAGGAAGTCGCGGCAGGTCTGGCCGTCCTGGCTGTAGGCGGAGGCGATCGGCGTCACGGTGCCGCGGGCGCCGGTCCGCGGATTTTCCCAGTCGAGACTGGCATCCTTCTCGCCGCGGCGGAGCACCTCGCTCGCGGCCGCCTTGGCGTAGGCGAGGTCGTGTTCCGGCGGCAGGCTTTCGGCCGTTTTGGGCGCGGCGGCGATCGAGCCCGTCGTGGTGGAATCGCCGAAGAAGGATTCGAGCTGATAGGACATGCTGCAGCCGCCGCTGCCCAGCGCGAGGGCCAGCAATGCGGCGAGCGACGCCGCCCGCCATAGGCGCGGCCTCGAGCATCCACTATAAGGACGCCGGCGGTGGCGATGGAACTCCGCGGTCACCACAGAACGCTCCGACCCATGTCCGATACGACCTCGATGAAACACCCGAGCTGGTTAACGAGTGGTGATTTCACGGCCGCCGACGATCCATTTGCGCTGTTTGCCGCATGGCTGGAGGAGGCAACCGCCTCGGAACCGCGCGATCCGACGGCCATGACGCTCGCCACGGTCGATGGCGACGGTCTGCCGAATGCCCGGATGGTGCTGCTCAAGGGCGCCGATGCGCGGGGATTCGTCTTCTTCACGAACATGGGCAGCCAAAAGGGGCGGGAGTTGGACGCGCACGCGAAAGCGGCGCTGGTGTTCCATTGGAAGTCGCTGAACAAACAAGTGCGCGTGCGCGGCCACGTCGAGCACGTGACGGACGAAGAGGCCGACGCTTATTTTGCGACGCGCGCCAAGCAGGCGCAGATCGGCGCCTGGGCGAGCCAGCAATCGCGGCCGCTGGAAAGCCGCCTCGCCTTCGAGAAGGCGATCGCCGTCTATGCCGCCAAATACATGCTCGGCACGGTGCCGCGCCCGCCCTACTGGTCGGGCTACCGCATCGTGCCGACGGTGATGGAGTTCTGGCAGGACCGGCCGTTCCGCCTGCACGACCGCATCGACTTCCGCCGCAGCGAGCCGGGCGCGGCTTGGGTCAAGACGCGGCTCTACCCTTGAGATAGCATCGCGGCGCAACGCGATTTAAGGACACCGATGCCCAATTCGCAGCCGAACCAGCCTCGCCGCACGCTCCTACTCACCGGAGCAAGCCGCGGCATCGGGCACGCGACGGTGAAGCGATTGTCCGCCGCCGGCTGGCGCGTCATCACCTGCTCGCGGCATCCGTTTCCCGAGAACTGCCCGTGGGACGCGGGGCCGGAAGACCACATCCAGGTCGACCTCGCCGACGAAGGTAACACCACCGAGGCGATCGCCGAGATCAAGCGGCGGCTCGACACGCACGAGCTGCACGCGCTGGTCAACAATGCGGCGATTTCGCCCAAGGCGGAAGGCGGCAAGCGGCTCGGCTCGCTCGACACCGCGACCGACGTGTGGCGGCAGGTGTTCCGCGTCAATTTCTTTGCGCCGATCATGCTGGCGCGTGGCCTGGTCGACGAATTGAAGGCGGCGAAGGGCGCGGTGGTGAACGTCACCTCGATCGCCGGCTCGCGCGTGCATCCCTTTGCGGGCGCGGCCTATGCGACGTCGAAGGCGGCGCTCGCCTCGCTGACGCGCGAGATGGCGTCCGACTTCGGCCGCCTCGGCATCCGCGTCAACGCCATCGCGCCGGGCGAGATCGACACGGCGATCCTGTCGCCGGGGACCGAGAAGATCGTCGAGCAGATCCCGATGCAGCGCCTCGGCACGCCGGACGAGGTGGCCAAGATCATCTACGTGCTGTGCACGGAGACCAGCTCTTACGTGAACGGCGCCGAGATCCACATCAACGGCGGCCAGCACGTCTAGACCGCGCCTAAAGCCACTTCTTCCACTTGAACCACATGTAGGGCAGCACGGCGGCGAGGATCATGATGCCGATCGCCAGCGGATAGCCGTACTCGAAGTCCAGTTCCGGCATGTGCTTGAAATTCATGCCGTAGATCGACGCCACCAAGGTCGGCGGCATCAGCACCACCGCGGCGACCGAGAAGATCTTGATGATCGCGTTCTGCTGGATGTTGACGACGCCGAGCATAGCGTCGAGCAGGAACGTCACCTTGTTCGAGATGTAGCTTGCATGGTCGGTGAGCGAGATCACGTCGCGCTGCATCGACTGCACCTGCGTGCGCATGTCCTTCGCCCACTTCATCGTCTCGGCCTCGTTGGCGAGGAACAAGAGGACGCGGCCGATGGAGACGAGGCTCTCGCGCACCTTCGAGGTCAGGTCGCCCTTGCGGCCGAGCGCCTTGAGCACGTCGTTGTAGGACGGCGTCTCGTCGGCCTCGGGCTCGAAGATCGTGTGCGAGATCTGGTCGATTTCCATGCCGATGCGCTCGAGAATGTCGGCGGAGCGGTCGACCACCGCATCCAGGAGATCCATCAGCACCGTGTCGCCGGCGATCTTGGGCGAGCAGGCGCGGCCGAGCTTGTGCTCGACGATGGCGAAGGGCCGCGGCTCGTCATAGCGGACGGTGACGAGGCGGTGGCTGGCGAGGATAAAGGTGACAGCGGTGGTTTTCGGGGTCGCCGTGTCCGACTGGCACATCAGCGTCGCGGTCATGTAGCGCGCGCCGTTCTCCACGTAGAGACGGCTCGATACCTCGATCTCCTGCATCTCCTCGCGGGTCGGCACGGCGACGCCGAGAAGCTGCTCGACCAGCTTGTCTTCCTGCACGGTCGGCGAGACGAGATCGATCCAGACGGCGTTCTCGGGCGGGCGCTCGCCCGGCTCGACCGGGACGCGGCCGAGCATTCCGTCCTGGGGCACGTAGACCGAAAGCATGCCGTCACCATGAGGCAGTGGAATGACGCGCGGGTGACGCGCCCTCCTCCCTCTTGGCCCGGCGATGACGGCTCGCGCAAGCACGAAATCAAACGCGCGAAACCGCCCTCAAGGCAGCCGCGCGCGCGGTTGTCGTTCGTATCGGCGATAATTGGCCGTGGCGCCGGCACGCGGGCCGGCGCAGGAAATCGTCAGTCGCGATCCCAGGGCATGACGCGCGGTTCGCGCGCCGGGCGCTGCTCGTCGTGACGCGGCGTCAGCGCAGCGGCGACGGCCGGAATTCCGATGCGCCCATAGCAGGCGTCGAGGCCCGTGCGCCCGCTCGTCTCGTCCCTCCTGGTCGTGGCCGGGCCCTCATTACGAGGCCGGGTTGTGGCCTTGCCGGGGTTCCTCTCCATTGTCGTCTCCCAACGTCCTTGGTGTTCCCTCTGCCTCGAATCTGAGCGTCGACTGGGGCCAAATTGCGCGGCAAATCGTGTCCTATCGTGGCCTGTCCGAGCTCGGCAGATTTCCCATCATTTACCGATAGTTATGGTAAACCTTCTCTTAATTTATCGGGCGCAGAATGGGACCTCGGAGGGCGCGCTGCCTTTCACAGGGAAACGCCGCATAAACGACTGCGGCTTTCCTGCCACACATTCACAACCACTTTCCCGGACGGTCCGGAAAACGTGGCGGCCGCACGACGATTCCGGTTAATTCCGGCGGGAAGATTTCATTAACGGCCGCCGGGTTCGCGTCGGCCGTCAAGAAAAGGCAATGAGGACGAAAATGTCGATCAGGGGGTTGGTCGCGCTGCTCGGTCTGGGTCTCTTGCTCGGCGGATGCATGCAGTCGACCGTCGAGCCAGCGTCGGAAGCCAATTTTACGGCTCGCGACAAGAAGCTTCTGGCGGCCGCGCCCTATGCGCAGGCGACCATTCCGGAGCCCTATAAGCGGCACATCGTCGACTATCACCGCAAGGAAGCGCCCGGCACGATCGTGGTCGATTCCGATGCGCGCTATCTCTATTACGTGCTGCCCGGCAGCAAGGCGATCCGCTACGGCGTGACCGTCGGCGAAGAGGCCATGGCCTGGTCGGGCGTCGCCAAGATCGAGCGCAAGACCGAGTGGCCGTCATGGACGCCGACCCCGGGCGAGCGCGAGCGCATGGACGTTCCGGCCTTCGTCAGCCCCGGCCCGCAAAACCCGATGGGCGCGCGCGCGCTCTATCTGTTCGAAGGCAACCGCGACACGCTCTACCGCATCCACGGCACCAACCAGCCGGAATATATCGGCCAGGCCATCTCCTCGGGCTGCATCCGCATGACCAACGAGGACGTCATCGACCTGTATAACCGGGTGAAGACGGGCACGGTCGTCGTCGTGCTGGCGCCGAAGCAGGGTGACTCGCCGTTCAATCCGCGCATCGCGGCGAACGGCGGCCTGTTCGAATAGCCCCGCGCTAGAAATTGAAGTTCCAGAACGGCGCCTTCGGGCGCCGTTTTTGTTTGTTCCGATAGGACGTAAGTCCAAGGGCAAAATCGCCCAAACGACGCAAGCATCGTGGTACCGCGCAGCCTCGGCGCGCCGGCGGCCGTCGGACCCGAGACGTCCGGTATGTGACTGACCCGACGTTCGGTATTGGCGCCCGGCGGTTGACAGTCCACATTGTCCGGGCGAATTTTACAGGATCGCTCGATGCGCAAGCTGCACTTCGCCGCGACCAAAACAAACAACGATATCTGGGAGGATTCGATGAGGGCAATTGTACGCTTGGCCGTTCCGCTTCTGGCAGCGGCCGGCATTGTCGCGCTCGCACCGGCGGCGATGGCGCAGAGCAACGGCGAAAAGCAACTCTACGAGGCGGCCAAGAAGGAAGGCCAGCTCACCTGGTATTCCGGCATCCTCAACCAGCAGATTTGCGACGAGGTCGGTCAGGCGTTCAGCAAGAAATATCCGGGCGTCAGCGTCCACGCGATCAAGACGACGTCGCAGGTCGCGTTCCAGCGTCTTCTCCAGGACCAGAAAGCCGGCGACACCCTTTCGGACGTGTTCACGACGACCGACGAGAGCCACGTCGCGTATCTCAAGGGCAAGAACCTGCTGATCAAATACGTGCCCGAGAACGAGAAGGGCATGTCCAAGGTGCTGCGCGGCCTCGACCCGGACGGCTTCTATCACGTGAGCTGGGTCGGCCTCGTCACCATCGTCTACAACAAGAGCAAGGTCAGCGAAGCGGATTCGCCGAAGGACTGGCCCGACCTCGCCAACGAGAAATGGAAGAACCAGATCGGCTTCGGCAGCCCGAACTATAGCGGCCTGATCGGCGTGTGGACCGTGGCCATGCAGCAGGCTTACGGCTGGGCCTATTACGAGAAGCTCAACAAGCTCAATCCGCTCATCGGGCGCTCGGTCGATGACCCGATCACGGTGCTGAATTCCGGCGAACGCTCGGTCGCGCCGGGCAATCCGGCCTCCGCCTTCCGCAGCGCCAAGCGCGGCAACCCGCTGGCGGTGAACTATCCGACCTCGGGCACGCTGATGGATCCCTCGCCCTCCGCCATCATCAAGGGCGCGCATCATCCGAACGCCGCCAAGCTGTTCATGGAGTTCCTGACCAGCAAGGATTATTCCGAGATCCTTGCGAAGAACTCCGAGCAGCCGCTGCGCGACGACGTGCCGCCGCCGCCGGGAGCCAAGTCGCTCTCCGACGTGAAGGTGATCTCGCCGAAGCTGGCGGACATCGAGAAGGATCTGCCGAAGATCAAGGAAAAGTGGCGCGACACGTTCGGCAACTGATCGCCGCGCCAGAAAGCGACTCATGAGTCTCGAACAAGTAGGGCCGGTGCAGGGTGAACCCCTGCACCGCGGCCGGCTCGGGCGCCTTCGCCGTTTCGAGCCGGCGAGCCTGATTTGGCTGCTGGCGGCAGCGGCGCTGCTGTTCCTGGTGGCGACGCCGCTGGTGCGGCTTCTCATCTCCAGCCTGGAGACGCCCGACACCGGCACTTGGACGCTGCACAATTACATCAGCGCCTATGGCCAGCTTCGCAATCTGGAGGCGCTCGGCAACTCGCTGCTCTATGCGCTCGAAGTGACCATGATGTCGGCCCTGATGGCGGTGCCGATCGCCTGGGGCGTGTCGCGCACCGACATGCCGGCCAAGAGTTTGATCCGCGCCTTGATTCTCGGCGCCTTCATCACCCCGCCCTATCTCGGCGCAATCGGCTGGATCCTGCTCGCGGGCCCGAACGCCGGCTGGCTCAACCGCGCCTGGATGACGATCACCGGCAGCCATAGCGGCTTCATCGACGTCTACAGCTTCACGGTGCTGTCGCTCGTCACCGCGCTCTACGCGTTTCCCTACATTTTCGTGTTCACGTCGGACGCGCTCGACCGCGTCTCCTCGGAAATGGAGGAAGCGGCGAACATTCTCGGCGCCGGCAATTTCTACACCGTCTTCCGCATCACGCTGCCGCTGGTAACGCCGGCGATCCTCGGCGGCGCGATCGTCGTCTTCCTCGACACGGTGGCGCTGTTCGGCACGCCGGCGATCATCGCACTGCCGGCGCGCATCCGCATCATGACGCTGCAGCTCTGGCAGTATTTCGAATTCCCGGTGCGGGCGGAGGTCGCGGCCGCCTACGCCATTCCGCTGATCATCATCACGATGGCCCTGTTCTGGGTGCAGCGGGCGATCCTCGGACGCCGCAGCTACGTCGCGCTGACCGGCAAGGGCGGCAGCCGCACGCTGACCCCGCTCGGGTCGTGGCGCTGGGTCGTTCTCGGCTATTCGCTGTTGGTCGTCGCGCTCGCGGTCATCCTGCCTTACGCCGCGCTCGGCAAGGCGGCCTTCAGCAAGGCCTGGGGCCTCGGCTTCACCCTCGCCAACGTTACGCTCGACAACTTCTACACTCTCCTCGCCGAAGAGGGTGCGCGGCGGACGATCGTGCACAGCTTCACTTATTCGGCCGCCGCCGGCTGCGTCGCCGTCGCGCTGGCGCTGCTCGCGGCCTATGTCGTCAACCGCAAGCTGATGCCGGCCGGCAATCTGCTCACCTTGCTGTGCATGGCGCCGCTCGTCATTCCCGGCATCGTTCTCGGCATCGGCTTCTATGCGGCGTTCGCCTCGCCGCCGGTCGCGCTCTATGGCACGGCGGCGATCCTCATCCTCGGCTACAGCACGCGCTTCCTGCCGATTGCCTACGTCAATTGCGCGGCGAGCCTGCGCTCGCTCAATCCCGAAATGGAAGAAGCCGTCCGCATCCTCGGCGGAACGCGGCTGCGTGCGATCGCGCGCGTGATCGTGCCGATGCTCAAGAAGAGCCTGCTCGGCACCTGGCTGCTGGTCTTCATTCCGGCGACGCGCGAACTGAGCACCGCGATCTTCCTGGTCGGTGCCCAGACGCGCGTCATCTCGGTGATGATGCTCGATTTGAGCGAGAACGGCAGCTTCGAGATTCTCGCCGCGCTCGGCTTTTTCCTTCTGGGCGCGACGATCCTGATCGTGCTGCTCGGTTACAAGATCATAGGACGCGATTTCATGTTGAGGCGGTCATGAGCGTGGGCGACACGGGACAGCATTCGCGCCTGTCCTTGAGCGGGCTGAGCTGCGTCTATGGCAAGGTCGCGGCCGTCGACAATTTGAGCATGGATATCTCGCCGGGCGAATTCATCTCGCTGCTCGGCCCGTCGGGCTGCGGCAAGACGACGACGCTGCGCATGATCGCCGGCTTCGTGCGGCCGACCGGCGGCACGATCGCCATGGACGGCGAGACGATCTCCTCGACCGAAGGCTCGCTGCCGCCCGAGAAGCGGCAGATGTCGATGATCTTCCAGAGTTACGCGATCTGGCCGAACATGACGGTCGCGGAAAACGTCGCCTTCGGCCTGAAGCTGCGCCGCATCGACCGCGCGTCGATCCGCACCAAGGTCCAGTCGATGCTCGACACCGTCCGCCTCGGGGCTCTGGCCGACCGCTATCCGGCGGAATTGTCCGGCGGCCAGCAGCAGCGCGTCGCGCTCGCCCGCGCCATGGTCATCGAGCCACGCGTGCTGCTCCTCGACGAGCCGCTGTCCAATCTGGACGCCAATCTGCGCGAGGAGATGCGGTTCGAAATCCGCCGGCTGCACGACGCGTTTCACTTCACCACGGTCTATGTGACGCACGACCAGGGCGAAGCCATGGTCACCTCAGACCGCATCGCGGTGATGAATCTCGGGCGGCTCGAGCAGATCGATGCCCCGCACGCGCTCTATACGCGCCCGAAAACCCGGTTCGTCGCCGGCTTCATCGGCCGCACCAACTTGCTCGAGGGACGGATCAGCGGCGACCGCATCGCCTTCGATCATTTCGATCTGCCCCGCGGCGTGTTCGAGGGACTTCCCGCCACTGGCGCGGTCGTCTTCTCCGTCCGCCCGCACTGCATCTCGCTGCATCGCCAGGCCGGCGCATCCGACCAGCACATCGCGGTCCAGGCGCGGCTCGTCGAGCGCGCCTATCTCGGCGAGCACTGGGACTATGTGGTCTCCCCGCTCGGCAGCGACGTCCGCCTGAAGGTCGCCGCGACGCCGTCGCAGGTCTTCAATGTCGACGACACGCTGTGGCTGAAATTCGACCCGCAGCAAATGGCGCCGATCGAGGCCTGACCGCGCCTTCGCGCGCAGGTCCGGGCGCGGTTCCCGAAATGCAAAACCGGCGCCTTCGGGCGCCGGTTTCGTTTCGTCTTATATGCCCCGGGGCTTCTTGCCTGCGGGCTTCGTCACGCGCGCTTCTTCGGCAACGCCACGATGCAGTCGAGTTCGACGCGGGCGCCGGGCGACGAGAGCGAGTTGACGCATATCGTCGTCGAGGCCGGGTGCCAATCACCCATGAACGGCACCATCGCCTTCTGCATACCGACGACGTCGCGGAAATCGGTCAGGTACTTCGTCATCTTCACGATGTCACGGAAGCTTGCGCCAGCCTTGTCCAGGATTTCCTTGATCGCCTGCATGGCGAGCGTGGTCTGGTCTTCGATCGAGTGCGGGTGAATGTGCTCTTCGTCGACGTGCGGATGATGGTGATAGAGCTTCGACGGCGTGCAGCCGGACAGGAACATCAGATCGCACGCGCCGATGATCGATACGGCCGGCACATAAGGCATCTTCCAGGCTTCGTCCGGAGATGGATGTATGACCTCAATGATATGCTGGTTGTCGCCGACTTGTGCCATGACGCTCTCCTTGCGTTGAGACCGGGATATCAAGCCAGGCGCCAGCGGCCGAGCTTGAGGTCGATGAAATCCTGAATCTTGGTGACGGCAATGCCGAGCGCGGCCAGCACGATCAGCACCGCGAACACCTGCTCCGTCTCGAGTATCTGTCCCGCGAGATAGAGCCGCGCGCCGAGACCGACCTTGCCGACCACCATTTCGGCGGCCACGACGAGGATGATCGATACGCCCAGACCAAGCCGGACCCCGGCAAAAATCGACGGAATGGCGCTCGGGATAAGCACCTTGCGTACGATCTGCTGCGGGTTGGCCCCGAGATCGCGCGCCGCCAAAACCAGGCCCGGGTCGCATTGGCGCACGCCGAGCACGGTGTTGATGAGGATCGGAAAAATCGCGCCGAGCATGCTGATCGTCAGCATGAACGGCCCGCCGGTCCCGAGCCAGATTATCAGCAGCGGAATGAGCGTGACCTTCGGCAGCGGATAGAGCGCGGCTACCCACATATCCGCGACGGCGCGCACGCGCCAGGAGGTCGAAATCCAGACGCCGAGCAGCACGCCGACGACAAGCGCGATGGCGAACCCGGCGAAAATCCGATACAGCGTCGTCAGCAAGTCGACGAACAGGCCGCCCGTCGCGAACATCGTCACCAGAGCGACGACGATCTGGCTCGGGCGCGGAAGGTACAGCGAATTCACGCCGGTCAGCCGCGCCGCGACTTCCCAAAGGACCAGCACAAGCACCACCGAACCCCAGCCGAGGACATGGGGATCGTCGAGCGGCTTCCACTGCGGCTGCGCGCTCATCAGTTTCCCGTCTCGACAACGATCGCGCGCATCACCTCGTCGCGCAGCAGCGTGTAGATGCGATCGAACATTTTGGAGTAACCGGGATCCTGCGTGGTCGCAAAGCTGCGCGGCCGCGGCAGGTCGACGGCGATGTCGGCGACGACCCTGCCCGGCCGCGCCGACATCACGACAATCTTATCCGCGAGCAGGATCGCTTCCTCGATCGAATGTGTGACGAGGATTGCGGTGGTGCCGCTCTGTTCGACGAGCCGCGCCAGTTGCTCCTGAAGCACGAGACGCGTCTGCGCATCGAGTGCACCGAAAGGCTCATCGAGCAGGAGGATGTCGGGCTTCATCACCAGCGCGCGGGCGAGGCCGACGCGCTGGCGCATGCCACCGGACAATTGCCGCGGATATTTGCTTTCAAAGCCTGAGAGATCGACCGCCTGGATCGCCTTGCGCGCGAGCGCCTCGCGCTCCGGCTTCGCCACGCCGCGCAACTCCAGTCCGAAGGCGACGTTTTCCAGAACCGTCAGCCACGGAAACAGATTGAAAGCCTGCCACACGGTCGACATGGCCGGACGCGACGCCGGCGCGTCCGCGGCGCGGTCGATGAACATGACGGTGCCGCGGGTCGCATCCAGGAAGCCGCGCACGATCTGAAGCAAGGTGCTCTTGCCGCACCCGCTCGGTCCGATGATCGCCGTGACCTTGCCCGGCTCGAACGTGCAGGTCGCGGCGGACAACGCCACGACCGGCTCGCCGGCGACGGCCGGAAATGTCAGGCCGACGTCCTGGAATTCTACGGCAACCGACGATTCAGCCATGTCACGCGAACGGATTGTGCTTGGCCAGTGCGCTGTTGGCCTCGATGGCCGGAGACAGATCGAACAATTGCTCCTTCGTGACCGATCCGCCGCTGACCATCTTCATCGTGTCCGTCCAGAACTTGCCTTGCGCCATGCACGAATTGATGTTCGGCATGCCGTCATCGGTGTACCAGGTCCAGCGCGGAGCCGCCGCCTCGATCAACGCGGGCGGCACCTTGGTCGCCTCCGCGATGATCTTGATGACGTCCGGATCCTTGTCGGCCGCGGCTTTGTTGAACATGCGGCCCGCATAGGTGTGCACCATGGCGAAGCGCACGGCCGCGGATTTGTTCGAGGCCAGGAATTTCTGCGACATCGCCCAGCAGCCGAGCTGGGTGTCGGGCTCGATGTCATAGCCGGAGAACACAAGCTTGCCGAACTTGTTCTTCTCGACCAGGAAGCCCAGCGGCACCGGCACATTGGCGCAATCGGTCTGGCCCGCGCCGATCGACTTGACGATATCCGGATAGGTCAGGCCCGAATTCCACGTGACGTCGTTGCGCGGGTCGAGGCCCGCCCGCTGCACGCCGAGGCCGAGCAAATACTGGTCGATGCCGCCCGGCGCCTGGATCGCGATGCGCTTGCCCTTGAGCAACGCCATCTTGTTCGTGGCCGTCATGCCGGCCTCGACCATCGCATTCGACGCCGCGATGGTCATCGAGCCGTGGCCCGTCTTCTCGGAACCGCGATCGAGGATGAGCTTGTAAGGCGCTCCCTTCGACACGGCGTTGAACAGTCCGGCATTGAGCGTGGACACCGTGCAATCGATTTCGCCGGCGATCAGGGCCGGGATCGCCAGCGCGCCGTCGGCGAAATATTTGATGTCAACGTCGAGATTGACCTTCTGAAAGTAGTTTTTCGCGACCGCGATGAAGATCGGGCCCGACGAGATCAGCGGCACCACGCCGATCGTGATCTTCGCCTTGGGCTCCTGCGCGCGCGAGCGCGATGCGAACGATCCTGCGACCGCGAGCGCGGCCGCCCCTTTTACGACGTTTCGACGACTGATACGGCCGGCCATCATGGGACTCTCCAATGGTTGCTTCGACGTCCACTCACCGAATTGATCTATCGCTTCGAAATGCGCTCCGCGCGTCATGAGCTTGCTACCCGTCAGCGTGATGAGTATTTATCTTGATGTCAAGATAACCGGAGCGGCAAGGATGCCTGCGAAAAAGGCTGGAGACGCCATCGACGCATTCATCGCCGCGTGGACGCGCGAGCGGACCGACCTCGATTTCGAATATCTCGCGACCCTTGGTCGCATCCTGCGTATTTCGGCGCATCTGCGCGACAACATGGACGACTGGCTGTCGCCGTTCGGGCTGAGCTGGGAGATGTTCGATCTTTTGGCGTCGCTGCGGCGCGACGGCGGCCGCGGCGGCCTGCGTCCCACCGACCTCTATCACGCCTGCATGCTATCGTCGGGCGCCACGACCAACCGGATCGACCGCGCCGAGAAACTCGGCCTGATCGAGCGGCGTCCCGATCGCGACGACAGCCGCGCCACCCGGGTCGCGCTGACGCGGCGCGGACGCGCGCTGGTCGACAAGGCAATGACGGAGCACGCAACGCGGGCGGGCGATCTGGTGGCGCATCTCCCGGCCGCCGATCGAAAGCGCCTCGGTGCGGCGTTGCGTGACCTGCTCCGATCGCTCGAGCAGGCCGATGCCCGCACGACCAGGGCGAAGCCATGGTCACCTCCGGCCGCATCACGGTGATGGCCGGTCGTTAAATTTTTAGCGACCCGGTTAAGCCGGTCGCGAAGCCCTCCGTATATTCTACAACCGGAGGACGCAATGAGTTCCATCTTTCGACGCCCGGTCTGCATCATTATCGCCGCGGCCGCAGTCTCGATTTGCATTGCCGGCAACGCGCATGCCGCCTGTATTGCGCCCTCTTTCACCTATGACGTGAACGCAACGCTCCGATCGTGCAATGATCGGCTGAAGGAGGCGGCACTGGCCGGCGCGGAGCGCGCCAGCCTCCTCGTGCTGCGCGGCCGCTCGCTCAACGTAGCCGGACAGCGCGACGCCGCGATCCACGATCTCGATGCTGCACTCGCGCTGGAGCCTGACGATCCGGGCGCTCTCGCGGCGCGGGGCTGGGCCGCGCTCGACGAATGGGATTTTGCCACGGCCGAGGCCATCGCTGCAAAGCTGCGCGCGGCAAATCCCGACAACGCCACCGCCTACGACATTGCCGGCGTCGCCGCCTTCGACAAGAAGGACTACGCGGCAGCGAAGAAGCTCTTCGACAAATGCATCGCGTTGCGGCCCTCCGACGTAGTGGCGCGCTATAATCGCATTGTTCTTTACAGGGTCACCGGGCACCACCGCGCGGTCATCGCCGAGGCAGATGCGCTGCTCGCACTCGACGCGCCGGATCTCGACACGCTGCATTCGACGCTCGACAAAAAGCGGGTGACCTTCCGCACCCAGACGCGCCTGCAACGGGCGCTCGCCATCGAAGCGCTCGGTGTCACCGCGGATGCCGAAAAGGCCTATGCCGATTGGGTTGCCGTCGAGCCCGGCGCGGTGTCCTACGGCTACCGCTCTGCGTTCCACTGGCGCCTGTCGCATTACGATGAAGCGCTCTCAGACCTCGACAAGGCGCTGGCTGACGACCCGAACTTCTGGCTGCTGCATTATGGGCAGGGCGAAGTCTATCTCTTCACCGACCGGAGCGAGGACGCGGTCCGCGCCTACAGCCGTGCGATCGAGCTCAATCCGGAGGAAGGAGCCTCGTATTGGCGCCGCGCCATGGCCGAACGCCGATTGCACCGTGACGACGACGCGCTGCACGACGCCTTGAAGGCGGTCGCGACCGACCGCGGCCTGCGCGCGCGCAAGATCGCGCTCCTGACCAAGCTCGGCTACCTCCAGCTCGACCCCCATGACAGACACAATCCCTTGCCGGTCCTGACGGAAGCGGTCCAGGCCTGCATGCTCGATGAGAAATGTTGGTGAGACCATGCGCGTGACGAAGAAGATATTGATCCCCGGCATCACCATTGCCGTCATGGTCGCCGTGAGACTTATCTTCGCTTTCGGCCCAGGCTGGTACGAAGCCGAACCCTCGCTGCGCCTGCCGGACGGCGATCCCGGCGCGGGCAAGCTGACCTTGACCGGCAGCGCCTGCTTCCGGGCCGCGCAGCAGCACCGCGGCACGCCTTGCAGCGAGCCCAAGGAGGCCGCCGCCGATGCGCCGGCGTCAGAGCGCGTCCATGCGCTCCTGACGCGCGCCGTCTTCGACATCGACATGCTGGACACCGCGAAGGCGCTGAAGGAAGCCGATGCGGCGATCTCGCTGGACGCCGACAGCGCACAGGCGCGCCACCTAGCATCGCGCATCGCCATGACCCTCGGGGACCTCGACCGGGCGGAGCGCGAGGTGAGGATCGCGCTCCGGCTCCACCCGCGCGACCCGCATATCGGCACCACCTATGCCATGCTTCTCCTCGCTCGCGGCGCCACCCGCGAAGCGGTCGGCGTACTCAACGACGTAATTAGCCGGAGCCCCGACTATCTGTTCGCGCGCAGCCAGCGCGCCATGTTCTTTGCCTATCTCGGCCAGTGTTGCAGCCGCGCCAACTACAAGGTCGCGCTCGACGACTACGATTTCCTGATCGGGCGCACGCCGCTCGATCCGGTCCTGTTCTCGCAGCGAGCCGCGATCCGTCTCGCCATCGGCCAACCCGAGGCCGCCATCGAAGATCTCAGCGCCGCGCTCAAGCTCGCGCCCGACCGTGTCGACCTGATGATCTCGCGCGCGGACACCTATCGAGCGGCCGGCCGCGATGATCTGGCGGTGAAGGACTACGACAGCATTCTCGCCGAAGCCTCTCCCGGCGTGCCGCTCTACATCATGCCGCCCGATCGCTCCGCCAAGCTCCTCGTCGCGCGCGCGCAAAGCCTGGTGCGGCTCAAGCGCTTCACCGACGCGGCCAGGGACGTCGTCATGGCAATGACCGCCGGCGGCAAACCTGCGATCCTGCGCGCGCAGGTGTTCCTGCGGCGGCATGGTTATCCTGACGTACCGATCGACGGTGAGAACTCAACCAAACTGCGCCAGGCTTTGGCCGCATGCTTCGGGCTGGATGCCTGCTACCGTCCGGTGATGCAGGCGATCTGAGGGATCACGCCCCCACCACGATGCGCACGATCTCCGGCGGCACGCCGAGCCGCAGCGGCACTTTGGAGCAGCCGAGACCGCCGGAGACGATCAGGTGGCGGCCGCTCTCGACGATGTGGCCGTAGGCGAAGCGCGCGCCATACATTGACGGCGCCCACACCGGCGGCACGAAAGGCAGGCGGATCTGGCCGCCATGTGTGTGGCCGGCAATGGTCAGCGACACGCGCTCAGGCACGTCGACGAAGATGTCGGGCTCGTGCGCGAGCAGGATCACCGGATCGGACGTGCGCACCTGCCTGAGCGTGCCGGGCAGGTCGTCGGCGCCGCGGAAGCGGCCGGGCGAAATGTAATGCGCGAGCTGGTCGCCGAGGCCGGCGAGCCAGAAGCGGCGCCCCGGGGGCCCCAGATGCACGACGTCGTTTTCGAGCACCGGAATGTGCTCGGCCGCGAGCGCGCGGCGCACGCCGGCGATGTCGTACCACCAGTCGTGATTGCCCAGGATCGCGTAGACGCCGAGCGACGCCTGAAGCCGCGCCAGCTCCGCCGCCCACGCGGCGTGCGGCACGTGCTCGGTGATGAATCGGTGCGTGGCGAAATAGTCGCCCATGATGACGACGAGGTCGCCGCCGGCGGCCTGCGCCGCATCGACGACCTGCCGGACCCGCGCCAGGCCCATGTTCGGGCCGCCCGCGTGCAGGTCGGCGACGACGGTCACGGTCAGCCGGTGCCCCAACGGCCAGCCCGGCGGCGTCAGGCGATAGTCGGTGACGATGAGGTCGTCGGCGGCCTCAGCCGCGGCATAGGCGCCGGTTCCCGCCCCGATCAGCCCGCCCGCCCCGGCCAGACCGATGCCGGCGCGCAGCAGGCCGCGCCGGCTCAGACCCGGCCGGGCAGCCGGGCCGACGAATCTCAGGGGTTCGCCAATGGTCATCCCGGCTGTGCTAGCCGGGAACTATGAAAGGACCGTGGATGTCGGCTCACAATTTCCGGCTGTCCGCGACCGCCGGCCGCGGCGGCGGCAGGGGCACCGCCTCCCGCGAGGCGACGACGGCCGGCGGCGGCGCCGGCTCGCGGACGTCCCATTGGCAGATGCGGTAGCCCGCCCGCCGTTCGAGCACGTCGAGATGGATGTGCTGCTCGTGATAGGCGTCCGAGCCCGGGCCGAGCACGGTGGTGAAGCGGCGGCAGGCGGAGTCGCGCAGGGTCTCGCGCAGGTCCTTGGGCTCGTTGGCGTCGGCGGTCGGCGAGCACGAAACCGCGCACGTCGATGGCGTTGCCTTTGCCGTGCTCGCTGACCTTTGCGCTGGCGACCCGGTTGCGGCCACGGCACTCATACGAGTCCTCGTTCACCACAGTGCGCAGCGGCGAATTGAGCGACTTCAGGCGGGGCGCGGCCTCGTCGCGCAGCCAAGCGGCAAATGATTCCGCCATATCACAGCGCAGCGTCGCCTTGGGCGCGACGGCGACACGGCTGCCGTCGGAAAGCAGCACGGCATTGAGCTCAACCAGGTCCTCGCCGCCGCAAGCGCCGGGCCCGGCCCTGCTCGGCTTGGGGGTGAAGACCGCCATGACGGCGAGCCTCTTGTCACAATCGGTCGGGGGGCCGTGCTCGGTCTCGATTGCGACGACCGGGAGCGCGGGGGCTTTCTCCTGCGCCTGCGTCATTTGCGGCCGCGGCGGCGGCAAGGGAACGTCCGCCGTCGGGATGCCGAGACCGGCCATCACGAGTGCCGCCGTCAGGAACGCCATGTCGCCCTCCCCGGCCCTTCAGCCCGGCCGTGTTCCGACAACGCGCGAGGAACCAAAACCGTTGCACTTGGGACCGCCATGGCTAACCTTGCCCCTTGACCGGCGAGGGGCCGGTCCAAGCCTGGCGACCGTCGATCCATGGCCGCGAAACAGGTAATTGCGAGAGGGAACAAATGCTCGGGCTGATGCAGGACTGGCCGCTGCTGCTGCACCGCGTCATCGACCACGCCGCCATTTTCCACGGCGACCGCAAAGTCATCACCCGCTCGGTCGAGGGGCCGATCGTCGAGACCAATTACCGCGAGATCCGTGCCCGCGCGCTGAAAGTGGCGCAGCGGCTGGAGAAGGACGGGATCAAACTGTCCGACCGCGTCGCGACGCTCGCCTGGAATACGTGGCGGCACCTGGAGGCCTGGTACGGCATCCTCGGCGTCGGCGCGGTCTACCACACCGTCAATCCGCGCCTCTTCCCCGACCAGATCGTATGGATCGTCAACCATGCGGAAGACCGCATGATGTTCGTCGATCTC
>Ga0310810_10003296_pt1 | contig 17597 bp, 14 predicted proteins | sample NCmetagenome_FD_207641 | JGI IMG/M metagenome (GOLD analysis project Ga0310810, IMG submission 207641) | Soil microbial communities from experimental microcosm in Duke University, North Carolina, United States - NC | ecosystem: Engineered > Artificial ecosystem > Soil microcosm > Unclassified ...
CCGCTCGAGCGACGGCTAGGGCGCCTGGCCCGGCAGATGGTCGTCCTCGGTGTGGTGCTGACGCTGACGCTAGCCGGCCTGCTTCTCTGGCGCGGCGAACCGACGCATGAAGCGTTTCTGCTCGGCGTAGCCGTCGCTGTCGCTGCCGTTCCCGAAGGTCTCGCGGCGACGGTGACGGCTGCGCTCGCGCTCGGCGGCCGCGCGATGGCGAGGCGCGGCGCAATCGTGCGCCGCCTCGAGGCGATCGAGACGCTTGGCGAGACGACGGTCATCTGTAGCGACAAGACCGGCACGTTGACGCAGAACCGCATCCGCGTCGCCGCCCTCAAAGCCGCGCCCGACTTCGACGAGCGTGAACTCCTCGCCGCGGCCGTCTTGGCGTCCTCCGCGCGCGAGACAGCCGACGGCTTCAGCGGCGACCCGATCGAGGTCGCTCTCCTACACGCCGCGGCTGATCGCGGGCTCTCGCCTTCGAGCCTGCTCGCCGAGCGTGAGCTGCTGCACGAGATCCCCTTCGACTCCGACCGGAAACGGATGACCTCCGTCTACGCGGAAGGCGACCGCCGACGCGTCTTCTCCAAGGGAGCGCCGGAGATGGTGGCCGCGGCCGAACGGGATCCGAGCATGATGGCGGCCGCTTCGGCCTGGGCGAGCGAGGGTTTGCGCGTCCTCGCGGTCGCGGCTGGCTTCGCCCACCCGGAATCGCCGCTCGACCAAACGCTCGAGGAGGAGCTCGAGGTCGTCGGCATCGTCGCCCTGCACGACCCGCTGCGGCCGACCGCCGCAGCATCGGTCGCGGCTGCCCGCACCGCCGGCATCGCCGTGCGCATGCTGACCGGCGACCATCCCGCGACCGCACGGACGATCGCCAACGAACTCGGCCTCGCCGCCGATGCGGTGATCGCGCGCGCGACGCCGGCCGACAAGCTCGCGCTCGTCAGCGAGCTTCAGCAGCACGGGGAGGTTGTCGCTGTCACCGGCGACGGCGTCAACGATGCCCCAGCGCTGCGCAAGGCCGATGTCGGCGTGGCGATGGGCCGCGGCGGAACCGAGGCCGCGCGCGAAGCGGCCGCGGTTGTCCTTACCGACGACGACTTCGCCACGATCATCGCCGCTGTCAGCGAAGGCAGACGTATCGGCGACAACATTCGCAAGTTTGTCGCCTTCCTCCTCTCGGCCAACTTCGGAGAGGTGATCGTCTTCGCCATCGCCATCGGCGCCGGCCTCGACCCGCCGCTCGCGGTCATCCAGGTCCTCCTCGTCAACCTGCTCACCGACGGTCTCCCGGCGCTCGCGCTCGCGCGCGATCCGGCGAGCCCGCTGACGATGGCGACACCGCCGCGCCGCGGCGACCACCTCTTCGATCGCCGCCTCTGGCTGGCGCTTGCCCTCATCGGCGCCCTCGTCGGCGCCGCCGCGACCGCCGCCTATCTCGCAGGACGCAGCTTCGGCGGCAACAGCGCACAGACGATGACGTTCGCGACGCTCGCCCTCTCCGAGCTGCTGGTCGTCTTCAGCATCCGCTCGCCCACGCTCGCCGCCTGGCGGCTGCCACCGAACAACTGGCTCGTCGCCAGCGTCATCGCGTCGACCGCATTCGTCGCGACCGCGATCTACGTTCCGCTGGCACATGAACCGTTTGCAACCGTTTCGCTCGGCCTATGGCCCGCGATGACAGCGATCGCCTTGGCGGCGGTCCCAGCGTTGCTCGTCGAGATCGTCAAGCTCAGAAATCGGCGGCGATCGTCGGCGCTCGAGCAATCAGTAGTTCCTACGCGAGCGATCGCGTGCTGACACTGACGCGGCACGCGCGACCTCGCGGGTATCACGGGGGTTGCGAAGGGGAGTATCCCCAAAGGCGTGTCTCCGTCAGCACGGCTACGGCCCGGAGGCGCGCGGCCCGCCCGGCCGGGAGAGACCTTCGGCACAACCGAGCCGAAGGAGACGTGATGCGCGGGACGATCGCACTACTGGCGGCGACAGCGCTTGTCGGCACCGCGAGCCCGGCGCCGGCGCGTGCACATGTTGCCGGCCACTCGGAGCGGCTCGCCGCACGTGCCCGCCGTGGCGACCACATCGCCCGCACGAAGCTCGTCGAGGAGCACATGGGCTTGGTGCGGTCGGTGGCCCTCCGCTACCGCGACCTCGGCCTGCCGGCCGAGGATCTCGTCCAGGAAGGAGCGATCGGGCTGCTGGCGGCGATCGACGACTACGACTCGAGCCGCGGTGCGAGCTTCTCCACCTATGCCTTCTGGCGCGTGCGCGCCGCCGTCACCCATGCCCTCACAGCGCAGGGTCAACTGGTTCGACTGCCGCGCCCGGTGCTCGAGCGCCGCCGACAGATAGCGCAAACACGCGAGCCCCTGGCCGCGGCCGGGAAGAATCCAAGCGTGAGCGAACTGGCGAAGGCGACGACACTGCCACGGATCGAGGTCGCCGAAGCACCGGCACCGGCGGGTGTCGCCTCGCTCGACCAGCAAACGGTGGATGGGACAACACTGCTCGACCTGGTAGCTGCGGACGCGGCCACGTCGCCCGAGGTGCAGCTCGCCAGCAGTGAAGAGGCGAGGGCCCTTCGCGGCGCGGTCCGCCACCTGGGCGGCCGCAAGCGGACGATCATCAGCCGCCACTTCGGCTTCGCAGGCAAGCCCGAGACCCTGGCCGACATCGCTGATGATTTGCATTTGAGCCCGGAGCGGACCCGGGCGCTCAAGGACGAGGCCCTGCGCGAGCTCGCCGTCGAGCTTGAGCCTGCTCTCGGAGCCTGAACCAGCACGCCTCCGTAGTTCCTCCGCACGTCCTGCGGCAAATCGCCGAACCGCGTCCCCGCTGGCGGTGGAAGACAGAGGCGATAAGGAGGTTTGCGATGGCAACGACAACGCACGCGACACGTCTCGAAGCCGGCCGGCGGGTCTTCAGCCGCATCGTCGTCGGCATCGACGGTTCACAGCAGGCGCTGGAGGCGGCGCGACAGGCGGCGCTGCTGCAGGACGTGGACGGGCAGCTGACGCTACTTGCTGCCTGGGACATCCTGCCGGTCATCGCCGGTGGACCCACGACGGTCGCCCGATACGACTTCGAGGAGGCGCTGCAGCGGACCACGGCCGAGAAGGCGCTGTTCGCCGCCCGCGACTACATCGCGCCGTACACGGCCGCGACCGGCAAGCTCGTGCGCGGCACCCCGGAATCCCAGTTGCTGGAGGAGATCGAGCGCGACGAGGACACGCTCGTCGCGGTCGGCAGCAGCGGCACGGGGCGCCTACTCGGCATCGTCGAGGGCGCCGTCGCGACCGAGATCGTCCACAAGGCACCATGCTCGGTTCTCGTCGCTCGGCCTGTCGAAAACGGTTTCCCGCGCCGCGTCGTCGTCGGCGTCGACGGCTCGGTCGAATCGGCAGCGGCCAACGCCGCCGCGCACTACATCGCCGAGCGCTTCGACGCCGAATTGCACGCCCTCGTCGCCTGGGGCGGCAAAGACATCAACGAGCGCCTCGTCGCCACGATCACCGACGGCGCGCACGACGACCGCCGCGAAAGCCCAGCCGAAGCGTTGGTGGCGGCGGCCGAGAGCGCCGATCTCGTCATTGTCGGCAGCCGCGGCCTACACGGCCTGCGTGCGCTCGGTTCAGTGTCTGAACGGGTCGCCCACACCGCTCCCTGCTCTGCGCTCGTCGTTCGCGAGCCGATCTGGCAGCGCGTCGTCGAAGAGCTCGGCCGTTAGGAGCAGACGATGCCGAACCCGAGAAAGCGATTCGAGATCAGCGACCGACTCGCCGTCGAGCGCATCGGCTTCCTGCGACTGCACGCCGCTTGCCGCCTTCGCCGCGCTCGCCTTCTAGCGGTGCGACCTCGCCAGGCCATGAGTTCGATCGGATGACAGGAGGAACCGACCATGCCGACCGCAATCCTCGAACCGCCACACGCTAAGCGGCGAGGCGCAACCGCGCGGGCGACCGACCGTCCACACGATCAATGGGAGTGGCTGCTAGCAGGGCTCGCGCTCGCGTTCGCGCTTCCGTACCTGCTCACCGACCTAGTCACGATCAACCGCGACCTCTACTACGGCATCTATGCCCTCTCGGTCTTCGGCTTCTTCGCTCTCTGGCTGCGCTTCGCAGTCGAGACACCACGCGCGCTCCTGACCCGCAACTGGCGCTGGGGTGCGCTGCTCGGCGTCGTCTTTGCCGGCGCAACCGCAGCAATCGCCCTCACCGAAACGGCGACCGTGCATCCGCACGGCTGGCGGTTCGCCGGCGCGATCGTCTGGCGCGGGGTTGTCTACGGCGCCGCCGACGGCATCCTCCTCTCCGTGTTCCCGATCCTCGCCGTCGTCGCCGCCTTCTCAGCCCGGCCGCTACGCGAGCGGAGCAAACGCGCTGTCGTTGGCATCGGCGCGCTGGCACTCGTCGTCTCGCTGCTCTTCACCGCCGTCTACCACCTCGGCTACCCCGACTTCCGCGGCGAGAAGGTGCGCAAGCCGCTGATCGGCGACGTCGTCTGGAGTGCCCCCACCCTCGCAACCTTCAGCCCGATCGGCGCGCCGCTCGCGCACATCAGCCTGCATGTCAGCGCCGTCGTTCACGCCTACAACACCGACACCTTCCTGCCCCCGCACACGAACGCGACCCCGTGACTCGAAGGAGCTGAACCATGACCGAACTGCTGACACCAATCCGGAACGGGACAAGCGCTGCCGAAGCCGAGTCGCCGGCGCGCGAGCAGGCGCTCGCACAGCTGAAGAAGAAGCGCGACTTCCGCGCCCACCTTCTCGCCTACGTCCTCGTCAACGCCTTCCTCTGGCTGATCTGGGCCGTCGTCCTCACAGCCGCCGACGGCCCCTGGTTCCCCTGGCCGCTCCTCCCGCTCTTCGGCTGGGGGATCGGACTCATCTTCCATGCCTGGGACACCTACGGCCGCAAGCCGTTCAGCGACGCCGAGATCGCGCGCGAGGTCGAGCGTCTCCGGGATAGGAGCCTCCGGTGACTGCCACCCTCACGCCACACGCAGCGTCGGAAAACACGCCCGTAGCGCACCGACGCATACTCGTCGTCGTCGACGCAGCCTGCACCTCGCCCGAGCTCTGCGCGAGCGTTCGGGCTTACACCGGCAACGACGCGATCGAGGCTCTCGTGATCGCGCCCGCGCACGGCTCGGCCGCAACCCAGTGGTATGTCGACGAAGAGGCCGCCCGCGCTGACGCAACACACCGCGTCCGCGCATGCATCGCCTGCCTCGCCCAGGACGGGATCCGTGCACGCGTCCAGCTCGCCGACCCCGACCCGCTGCAGGCAATCGCCGATGCGCTCCACGAGTTTCCAGCCGACGAAATTCTGATCGTCACCGCGCCGCAGCGCCCCTCAACCTGGCTCCACCCGAACGTGGTCGACCGCGCGCGACGCAGCTTCCAGCAACCGATCGAGCATCTCGTCATGCCGACGACGCCGGTCAGGAGGAGTCCATGAACGTCCTCGTCACAGCCGCCAGCAAGGAGGGCTCGACGACTGAGATCGCCGAAGCGATCGCTCAGACGCTGCGTAGGCGCGGGCTTGAGACAACCGTCAGTTCACCCGAGCGCATCGGAGACCTTCGCGGCTACGACGCGTTCGTGATCGGCAGCGCCGCCTACATGGGCCATTGGCTCGAGCCGGCCACCGACCTGGTGAGGCGCCTCGGCCCAGCTGTCTCGGAGCGGCCGGTCTGGCTCTTCTCGAGCGGCCCCGTCGGCGACCCGACACGCAAGCTCGTCCAGCGGATGGGCGCCGACCCGGTCGAGCTGCCCGCGCTGCTCGCCCAGACCAAGGCACGCGAACACCGAATGTTCGCCGGCAAGCTCGTCAAAGACAAAGAGCATCTCAGCCGTGCTCGGCGAATCTCGCTCTCGATCTTCCGCAGCTTCGAGGGCGACTTCCGCGACTGGACTGAGATCGACCGATGGGCCTCGCAGATTGCCGACGCCCTCGTTGGTTGCGGCGGCGGCAATCCGGCGCGTGCCACGACGAACATCACAGGCAACGGGTCGGTCAGCGCCGGACGACAGCCACGGTTCCAGTGATCACTGCGCCGCCGAAGCTTCTCGCCGGCCTGGGCGAATCGGAGGCGGCGCAGCGACTCGCTGCACGCGGCCGACCGGCGAGAACGCGCACCAGCCGTTCCTACGCGAGCATCGTCCGCGCCAACGTCTTCACGGTCTTCAACCTGATCCTCGCTGTCGCCGGCGCGGCGACGCTGGCGTTCGGCGAGTGGCAGGACGCGCTTTTCCTTGGCGTGCTGGTCGCGAACGCGGGGATCGGAACGGTCCAGGAGGTCAGGGCGAAGCGAGCGCTCGACCGGCTCAGTGCGCTCGTCGCGCCACAAGCGATGGTTGTCCGCGACGGCACCGCTCGCCCGTTGCCGGTCGGGGCGCTGGTCGTTGGCGACCTTGTGCGGGTCGGCCCCGGCGACCAGGTCGTTGCCGACGGCACGATCGAGCACGCCGAGACGTTGCGGCTCGATGAGTCGATCCTGACCGGCGAATCCGAGCCGGTCGCGCGGCAGCCGGGCGAAGACGTGCGCTCCGGCTCGTTCGCGGTCGAAGGAGTCGGGGCGTACACGGTCACAGCCGTTGGCGCCCAGAGTTACGCGGCGCGCCTGACGGGTGAGGCACGGTCGTTCCGGCATCCACGCTCGCCGCTCGAGCGGGCCCTCAACCAGCTCCTTTTCGTGCTTGTCGCCGTGCTGGTGCCGCTCGGCGTTGCGCTCGGCTACGCGCTCTGGCACCGCCACACGCCGCTCCACACCGCCGTCCCGACCTCGGTCGCCGCCGTCGTCACACTCGTCCCGGAAGGACTGATCCTCCTTGCAAGCCTCACCTACACAGTTGCCGCGCTTCGCATGGCCCGGCGCGGCGCGCTCGCGCAGCAACTGAACGCAATCGAATCGCTCGCCTCCGTCGATGTCGTCTGCCTCGACAAGACCGGCACCCTGACCGAGCCGGCACTGCGGGTGGCCGAACTCGTCGGCCCGGACGCGCTTGCGGACGAACTTGGTCGCTACGCGGCCTCATCGGCTGTGCGGAACGCGACGATCGAGGCGATCGCCGCCGCCTACCCCGCACGACCGGTCTCGGTCAGCGAACAGATCCCATTCTCGTCGCGAGAGCGCTTCAGCGCGCAACGGATCGACGGTGTCGCGTATGTGCTCGGAGCTCCCGAACACTTCGAGCTCGACGGCTTGGCTGATCACGCCGCCGAGGCAGCTGCGAGCGGCCGGCGTGTGCTCGCTTTCGGCACCGCTGACCAACTCGATACGGAACGCCCTTGCGCGCGCGGACTCGTCCTTCTCGCCGAACGGTTGCGACCGGAGGCGCGGTCGACCGTTGAGTGGTTCCGCTCTCAAGGCGTCGAGCTGAAGGTCCTTTCCGGCGACCGACCGGAGACGGTTGCCTCGATCGCGCGGGACGCAGGCATCGACGGTGCCGCGATCGACGCATCGTCCCTCCCGACCGACAGCGCGGAGCTGCAACGGGTCGTGCTGGCGCACAACATCTTCGGGCGTATCTCACCCGAAGACAAGCGGCGCGTCGTCGAGGCGCTGCGCACTGCGGGCCGCTACGTCGCGATGGTCGGCGACGGCGTCAACGACGTCCCAGCTTTGAAGGCGGCGCGGCTGGCGATCGCTCAGGGGACCGGCACACAAATGGCGCGGACGGTCGCCGACGTCGTCTTGGTGCGCGGCGAGTTCGCCGCCGTGCCGGCGATGGTCGCCGAGGGCCGGAAGATCCTCCGCAACGTTCAGCGCGTCGCCAAGCTGTTCGTGACCAAGTCGGCGGTCGCCGCCTTCCTCGTTCTCTCGATCGGGCTGACGCCAACCGCGTATCCGCTGCTCCCTCGTCAGCTGACGCTCGCGGCTTCGCTCACGATCGGCATCCCCGGCTTCTTCCTCGCGCTCGCGCCCAGCTCAGGCCGTTACAGCTCGCGTGGGTTCCTGCGCGAGCTCGCACGGTTCGCACTCCCGGCAGGCACCGCCGCGGGCCTCGGGGTCCTGTCGAGCTACCTGTTCGCGCTCAATGTCCTCGACCTGAAAGTGGTCGAGGCTCGGACCGTCGCCGTAACGGTGCTCGTCGTCGTCGGGCTGTACCTCATCCTCGCGCTCGAGGTCGTCGGGCGTGTGCGCGGAGCTGCCGTCTCGACCCTCTGTCTCGTGTTACTCGCCTGTTACGTGCTCGTCCTACTCGTGCCCTTCGCACGTGAGTTCTTCTCACTCTCGGCGCCGAGCCCGGCTGTGCTCGGTCCGGCACTCGCGGGGGCGGCGCTCGCGATCGGCGGGCTCGCGGTGCTCGACGATCGCTTCATTCCCGGTCGCTCCAACCCGGATGCCGAGTCGCGAGCGCTTGCCGAGGAGGCATAGATGCAGATCTGGCTGGGCCTCACGCTCGCGTTCATCTCAGCGATAGCCGTCAACTGGGCGTACGCACGCGAGCACGACGCCGCCGCCTCAATGCCGGCCTTCTCGCCGCGTCGACCGGTTCGGTTCGTCTCGCTGCTCCTCGGCAACCGACGCTGGCTGGTCGGCTTCGCAACCGAGACCGCCGGCTGGCTCGTCTACGTCGCCGCACTGCGTCTCGCACCGATCTCGCTCGTGCAGGCGATCTGCGCCTCCGGCATCGCCGTGCTCGCGTTCGCCAGCGCGCACGGACATCCCTCCCGCCTGGCCCGTCACGAACAAATCGCAGTCTTGATCGCCTTCACGGGTCTCGTCTTGCTTTCGCTCTCGCTCGTCGACACGCGACAGGTCGATCATTCACCTGAGTGGGCGCCGGTCGTGCTCTGGCTCGGCTGCTCGGCGGCCGCCGCACTCACACTGGCGAGGATGAGCGGCGGGCTCGCGCGCGGGCCCGCGCTCGGACTTGCCGCCGGCCTGCTCTTCGCCGGCGGCGACATCTCCGCCAAGCTCGTCATCTACGGCGGCATCTGGTTCGTCGCCGTCCTCAGCCTGGTCGTCTCCTACGCGCTCGGCACCAGCATCCTCCAGGGCGCCTTCCAACACGGCGACGCCCTCACCGGCGCCGGCCTGGCCACCCTCGCCACCAACGCGATCCCGATCGCCGCCGGATTCGTCGTCTTCGGCGAACAGCTACCCAAAGGCGCCGAAGGAGCGTTGCAGCTTGCCGCGTTCGCCTCGCTCGTCGTCAGCGCCGCATTCCTGGCCCGCGTCCAGCTGCCGACGGCCGCAGCCGAAGCCAGCGCCGGCGCGGCGCCGATGAGCGCGCCTGCCGAGGCCCCCTCGACGAATCGCAACGCCCACCCTGTTCACGAAAGGAGCGTGTGCTGATGACCGCGCGCGCATTGATGCGGCGTGCCGGGCTGGCGCTCGGTGGCGCCGCGACGCTCTACCCCTTACTGCTTCGCCGCCCGATCCTTACCTGGGGAGCGACCGAGGCTGAAGCAAGCGCCCGTCTCCCGGGCGACGAGCTGCTCGAAACAGCAGACGGCATCGCAACGCGAGCGATCACGATCAACGCGCCCGCATCCGCCGTCTGGCCGTGGCTCGCGCAGATGGGCCCCTCGCCGCGCGGCGGCGCCTACACCTACGACTGGATCGAGAACCTGCTCGGACTCAACATGCACAGCGCCGACCGCGTACTGCCCGAATACCAGCATCCCCAGGTCGGCAATACGCTCGGCTACGGCAAGAACCGCATGCGCTTCGAACGTGTCGAGCCTCAGCGCGTGCTCGCGATGCGTTCCGAGGACGGCAACTGGGTCTGGAGCTTCGTGCTCACCGAGCACAACGGAACCACCCGGTTGATCAGCCGCAACCGCTTCCGGCTCCCGTCACTGACCGCGAAGATCGGAATGGTCCCGATGGAGCCGGGATCGCTCGTGATGGAACGGAAGATGCTGCTCGGGATCAAGCAACGCGCCGAACGCCTCAACGCCGAAGAGAGCGAGAAAGCACGTGTTTGAGTCCGGCAGCGAGTCACCGCGGCCGAGGCCAAGGTCCTCCGCCATCTGGCCGCACGGACAACGCGTATCACTGCGCGTGCGTGCGGTCAACCGGCTGGCGGCGAGGTCGACGGCATGAGCGCGCTCAAGAACGAATCGGCACCGATGCCGGCTGAGCTCGCGGTCGAGGTCGCCGATACGCCGCACCCTCTGGGTACCGAGCAGGCTCTGTTTCGCGAGTTGCGCTCACGGCCGGAGGGGCTCTCCGGCCGCGAGGTCGAGCGCCGCCTGATCCACTACGGCGCGAACGAGATCGTTCGCCGCGGCGGGCGCCCCTGGTGGCGTGAGGTCGTCACGCAGTTGACGCATCCGCTCGCCCTCCTGCTCTGGGCCGCCTCGCTGCTCGCGTGGTTCGCCGGGACGCCCGTGCTCAGCGCAGCGATCGTCGCTGTCATCCTGCTGAACGCGGCATTCGCGCTGCTACAGGAGCGGCAGGCGGAGCGCGCGGTCGAAGCGCTCGCCGCTTTCCTGCCCGATCAGGCCGCGGTGGTGCGCAACGGCCGCCGCCAGCAGATCGACGCCCGCACGCTCGTCCCCGGCGACGTGATCGTTCTGGAGGAAGGCGACCGAGTCCCAGCAGACGGGCGCCTGATTAGCGGACAACTGCAGATCGACAGCTCGGCGCTGACCGGGGAGTCGGTGCCGGTAACCCGCGAGGCCGGCGAACCGGAGACCGAGACTCTGCTCGAGGCCCGCGACCTGGTCTTCAGCGGCACCAGCTGCACCGGCGGGCAAGCGCGGGCGCTCGTCTACGCAACCGGAATGCAGACCGAGCTCGGACGGATCTCAGCCCTGTCCGAGCGCATCGGCCGAGACGAGAGCCCGCTCGAACACCAGGTCCGGCGAGTGGCGAAACTGATCGCCGTCGTCGCCGTGATCATCGGCATCGCTTTTCTCCCGCTCGGACTGCTGGCGGGGCTGCCGTTCGCCGACGCACTCGTATTCGCCGTCGGGCTGCTGGTCGCAAACGTTCCGGAAGGACTGCTCCCGACAATCACGCTCGCGCTCGCCGTCGGTGTGCGCGCTCTGGCCAAGGATGGGGCGCTTGTCAAGCGGCTAAGCGCAGTCGAGACGCTCGGCTCGACGACGGTCATCTGCACCGACAAGACGGGCACGCTCACAGAGAACCGCATGAGCGTTGTTGAGACGTCGGGCAACGCCGAAGTCCTTGCCGACATCGCCGCGTCGTGTAGCACCGCCGACGTCGATGACCGTGGTCGGCGCGTCTCGGGCGACCCGACCGAGGTCGCGCTGCTGGCATTCGCGCAGTCGCGCGGATACGACGTGCGCCTGTCGACGCGCGAGCGCGGGCGGCGGGCGCTCTTTGCCTTCGACTCCTCGCGGAAGCTAATGACGACCATCGACGCGGAGGCAGGACAGCTAGTCGCCCACACAAAGGGCGCGCCGGAGCGAGTGCTCGAACGTTGTCAACTGCCCGACATTGAGCGCGAGGCGGCGCTCGGCGATGCCGAGGCCTTCGCAGCGAGAGGGCTGCGCGTGCTCGCGCTCGCGCGGCGCCAGCTCGACGCGATCCTCCCCCGCGACGAGGTCGAGGACGAACTCGAATACGTCGGCTTGCTCGCCCTGCTCGACCCGCCGCGCCCCGAGGTCGCTCCCGCGATTGACAACTGCCGCCGCGCCGGGATCCGTGTCATCGTCGTCACCGGCGATCACGCTCTAACGGCACTAGAGGTCGCCCGCCGCGTCGGCCTGAACGTCTCCGACGACGACGTCTTCGGCGCGCAGGAGATCGAAGCGATGACCGACGCCGAGCTCGACCGGCTGCTCAGGGAGCAACGCGAGCTGATATTCGCGCGCTCGTCACCGGAGACAAAGCTGAGGATCGCCGACGCGCTGCGCGCGCAAGGTGAGACCGTCGCGATGACGGGCGACGGCGTCAACGACGCGCCGGCGCTGCGGCGTGCCGACATCGGCGTCGCAATGGGCATCGCCGGCACCGAGGTCGCACGCGAGGCAGCGACAATGGTCCTTACCGACGACAACTTCGCCTCGATCGTCGCCGCAGTCGAGGGCGGACGACGCGTCTACGCGAACATCCGCAAGTTCGTCTTTTACATCTTTGCGCACGCCACCCCCGAGGTCGTGCCCTTCCTCGCCTTCGCGCTCTCTGGCGGCTTGATCCCGCTGCCGCTGACCGTGATCCAGATCCTCGCCGTCGACCTCGGCACCGAGACGCTGCCGGCGTTGGCGCTGGGTCGCGAGCCAGCCGAAGGCGGACTCATGGACGAGCCACCGCGCCTGCGCGGTGAGGGAGTAATCCGTCGCCAGATGCTCATCCGTGCCTGGCTCTTCCTCGGCGGCATCTCCGCCCTGCTCGTGCTCGGCGGCTTCTTCTACGTTCTCTGGCGCGCCGGCTGGTCGCCGGGCGACGCGACTGGCAAAGGCTCGAGTCTCCACCACGCCTACCTCGAGGCGTCGACGATGACCTTCCTCGGCATCGTCGCCTGCCAGGTCGGCACCGCACTGGCCGCCCGCACCGAGCGCCGGTCGCTACGCGAGGTCGGACTAACGACCAACCGGCTACTGCTCTGGGGCATCGCCTTCGAGTTGGTGTTCGCCGCCGTCGTTGTCGCGACGCCGCTTGCAGCGCCGCTGGCGATGGCCCTTCCACCGTGGGACGCGCTGCTTCTCCTCCTCCCCTTCCCGGCGCTGGTTTGGGGCGCCGACGAGATCCGTCGAGCGCGGCGTCGAAGCCGCGCCGCTTCGCCGAGCACGACCTAGAAACCAATCAGGTCGCTCGGTAGTTCCCCGCGCTGATCTTGGGGCCTTCCCCTGAGCGCTGCCGACGCGACCGTGGGATGAATGAAAGGACGAAAGGAGGACTTCATGGCCGCCATGCGAGCAGTCGGCGACGGGCACCAGCTACCCGCGCACGCGAACGTGCGCGAGGACGCTGCCGAGTACCTGATCGAGCTCGACGTCGCCGACTTCACCGAGCGCGAGCTCACAGTCGAGGCCCTGGGTCCGCGCCTGCAGGTGTGCGGCGATCAGGTGGAGACGGCGGCCGACGCCGGCAAGGCGTTCCGGCTGCACGAACGCCTCGAGGAGTCGTTCCGCCTCCCCGACGACGCCGACGCCGACCAGATCACCGTCTTCTTCAAGCACGGAACGCTCGAGATCCACGTGCCCCGCACGCACCTCGAGCCGCGGCGACTGCCGATCGAGCACCCGGCCTCCCGCATCAACCCCGACGCCACAGCCTGCTGAGAACGGAGGAAAGAGATGGCTGCTGCTACTCCAACAATCCAGACGCGCCACCCGGAGGTGAGCACACCGCGCCTGAAGCGGTCGATGGGCCTGTGGATGGCGACCGCACTCGTGATCGGAAACATGGTCGGCTCGGGCATCTTCACCCTGCCAGCCGTGCTGGCCGGCGAGGCCGGCCCCGCGTCGATCCTCAGCCTCGTCTTCACCGGCATCGGCGCCATGCTGCTCGCGCTCGTCTTCGCCAACCTCGGACGCGCGCACCCGCGCACCGGCGGGCCCTACTACTTCGCCCGCCGCGCCTTCGGCGACTTCGTCGGCTTCCAGACGGCCTGGGCCTATTGGATCGCCGCCTGGGTCGGCAACGCCGCCATCGCCGTCGCCTTCGCCGGCTACCTCGGCGTCTTCTGGGGCGACGTTAAGACAACCAACTGGCTCGCCGCGCTCGTCGCTGTCGGCGCCATCTGGCTGTTCACGCTGGTGAACATCCTTGGCGCCCGCGAGACGGGCGTCGCGCAGGTGCTGACGACGGTGCTCAAGTTCGTGCCGCTCGTCGTGATCGGCATCGTCGGCCTCTTCTACATCAAGGGCGGCAACTTCACGCCGTTCACGCCCGCCAAAGGCGGGTTCGACTGGCACATCAACGCCGCTGCCACGCTGGCGCTCTGGGCGTTCATCGGCCTCGAGTCGGCGACCGTCCCGGCGGAAGAGGTCAAGGACCCAGAGAAGACGATTCCGCGGGCCACGATCCTCGGCACCCTGGCGACGACAGCCATGTATGTCGTGGCGCTGATCGCGATCGTCGGTGTCCTCTCGCAGGCAGCGCTCAGCGGTTCGACGGCGCCATTCGCCGACGCCGCCAACGTCATCTTCGGCGGCACTTTCCTCGGGCTGACCTGGGGCAAGTGGATCGCCCTTGTCGCGATGGCGGCCACGCTCGGCGCCTTGAACGGCTGGATCATGCTCACCGCGCGCGTGTCGCTCGCTGCCGCCGACGACGGCCTGTTCCCGAAGTGGTTCGCGCGTGTCCACGGTCAGCGGCGGACACCCGTCTTAGGACTGCTGGTTTCGTCGGTCCTGGTCAGCGGGCTTGTTCTCTACAACTGGAACGCCGACTTTGGGTCGCGCTTTACCGATGTCGTCTTGCTGGCGACGTGGATGACGTTGATCGCGTACGCCTACGCGGCGGCCGCCGAAGTCGTGCTCTTCGTCCGCGAGCGCGAGCTCTTCAGCTGGGCCAAGCTGACCCGTGACACGGTGATCGCCACGCTGGCGTTCGCCTATTCGGTCTGGGCGATCTGGGGCTCGGGTCAGGAGTGGCTGGCCAAGGGTTTCATGCTCTTGCTGTTCGGGATCCCGGTCTTCGTCTGGATGAAGTGGCGCCAGAAGAAGGAGCCGGTCGAGGCGTGGACGGATCCTGACGTCGCGCTTTTGCGGCGCGCGTACACGCCGCCGCCGAAGCCGCCGGTCGTGGCGCATGACGAGGTCGAGGCGACGACGCCCATCGGCCTCGGAGTCGACTGAATGCATTAACGCCTCAGGGGGCCCGCCAGGCGGGTCCCCTGATGAAAGGAGATTGCAATGCGCAAGGTCATCATCATGGGAGCGGGCGGCCGCGACTTTCACAACTTCAACGTCGCGTTCCGGAACGATCCGACCACCGACGTCGTCGCCTTCACAGCCACGCAGATCCCCGGGATCGCCGACCGCGTCTACCCGCCGGCGCTCGCCGGCGAGCACTACCAGGAGGGGATCCCGATTCACCCGGAGGAGGAGCTGACCCAGCTCATCCATGAGCACGACGTCGACGAGGTCATCCTCGCCTATTCCGATCTCAAGCACGAGACGGTGATGCACAAGGCGTCGATCGCGCTTGCGGCGGGCGCCGACTTCCGCCTGATGGGCCCGAAGGCGACGATGCTCCACTCGAGCAAGCCGGTCGTCGCCGTCTGCGCGACCCGCACCGGCTGTGGCAAGAGCCAAACCAGTCGCAAGGTCGGCCAGGCGCTACTCGATGCTGGGCTGAAGGTCGCTCTCGTCCGCCATCCGATGCCCTACGGCGATCTCGAGGCGATGCGCGTGCAGCGCTTTGCGACGCTGGAGGAGATCGACGCTTCGCATCCGACCGTAGAGGAGCGCGAGGAGTACGAGGAGCCGGTGCGGCTGGGAATGATCATGTACGCCGGCGTCGACTACGAGGCGATCCTCAGGCAGGCTGAGCAGGAAGCCGACGTCGTCATCTGGGACGGCGGCAACAACGACTTCCCCTTCTACGCGCCCGATCTCCTGATCGTCGTCGCCGACCCGCTCCGGCCCGGGCATGAGCTGCTCTACCACCCCGGCGAGACGAACATCCGCATGGCCGACGTCATCGTCATCAACAAGGTTGACTCGGCCGAGGCGCACAACGTCGAGCAGGTCGTCGAAAACGTCGAAGCGGTCAACCCGATGGCGACGCTGGTGTTCGCCAAGTCGCCGCCGAAGCTGGAGTACGGGCCAGATCTGCTCGGCAAGATCGTGCTCGTCGTCGATGACGGACCGACGCTGACTCACGGTGGGATGCCGTTTGGTGCCGGGCTCGTCGCGGCCCGCAATGCGGGCGCCGCCAAGATCATCGACCCGCGACCGTACGCGGTCGGCTCGCTGAAAGACGTCTTCGCCAAGTGGCCGCAGCTGACGAATGTGCTGCCGGCGATGGGCTACTCGGACGAGCAGCTTCACGAACTCGAGCAGACGATCAACGCCGCCGACTGCGACGTCGTCGTCACCGGCACACCGATCGATCTGACGCGGCTCGTGAAGTCGCGTCATCCGATCCGCCACGTGACCTACGAGCTCGAGGAGGTCGGTACGCCGACCATCTCGGAGGTGCTCGAGCCGATCGTGGCCCAAGCCCGAGCCGCCCATCGCGAGGCGGTCGTGGCCGGGTGATGGCGATGATCCCGCTGACGACAAGAGAAGGTGTGGGCGCTCAGCGCGCCCACACCGCCCACCTCCGCGACTTCATCCGTATCGCTGACCTGACACCGGACGGGCTTGCGCAGCTCCTGGAGCTCGCCGAGTCGATCAAGGCGCAGCCGGCGCACTGCGAGGACGCCTTGCGCGGGGAGACGATCGCCTGCATCTTCGAGAAGCCCTCAACACGGACACGCGTCTCATTCGCGGCGGCGGCGGCACGCCTTGGCGCCACACCCGTCACCTTATCGCCGCAAGAGCTGCAACTGGGACGAGGCGAGTCGATCGCCGACACCGCCCGCTCACTCTCGGGCTACTGCGCGGCGATCGTCATCCGAACGTTCGCCCAGCAAACCGTCGATGAGTTTGCCCGCTGGGCATCGGTACCGGTCGTGAACGCCCTCTCCAACGAGCATCACCCCTGCCAAGCGCTCGCCGACCTCCTGACGATCGCTGAGGTGTTCGGCGACCTGGCCGGGCGGCGGCTGGCCTTCCTTGGGGACGGCGGCGACAACGTCGCCCACTCACTCCTCGAAGCGGGAGCGCTCGCCGGGCTCGACGTGACCATCGCCTGCCCAGCTGGGTACGAGCCTGACCGGCAGGTCATCGACCAGGCGCGTGCGTTGGCTGAGCAGACGGGCGCCGACCTGACTGTGCTCCACGATCCGGCCGCTGCGATCGCCGGCGCCGACGCGGTCTACGCCGACGTCTGGGCTTCGATGGGGGAGGAATCCGAACGCGAAGCGCGCAAGCGGGCGCTCACACCCTTCCAGGTCAGCCAGGAGCTGATGGCGCTGGCCAAACCAGAGGCCATCTTCCTCCACTGCCTGCCCGCCAAGCGCGGCGAAGAGGTCGCCGCGCCGGTCATCGATGGCCCGCAGTCGCTCGTCTGGCGCCAGTCGGCAAACCGTCTACCAACCGAAGCTGCGCTCCTCCTCGCGCTGACGCGCGGGCTCGACCGCGGGCAATGAAAGGAGCATTGCGATGTACCAGACAGTCATCTGGGCAACGGACGGCTCGGAAGCAGCCGACGTCGCGCTCACAGAGGCCCTCCATCTGACCGAGCCGACGGGAAGGCTGGTCGCAGTCCACTGCGACCAGCGGATCACCGGCGGTCGCGCTGGCGGCGTGTCCTTCCTCGCCGACGAACAGGACGTCCGGGCAAAGATCAAGGCGCAAGTCGAGCAAGTCCGCGCCGAGGGACGTGAGGCAGAGCTCGTCGTGCGATCCACGCACGCTGCGCACGACCGCGACGGAGCCGCTGACGAGCGCAAGCCAGCGCCAATGAAAGCGAGGAGTGACATGTATGAGACAGTGATCTGGGCGACAGACGGCTCAGACGGAGCAGATGCAGCGCTCGACGAAGCGCTCCGCCTTACCAGCCTCTCGGGCGGGCATCTCGTCGCCATCCACAGCGACCAGCGCCTCAACGGG
>Ga0310810_10003297_pt1 | contig 17595 bp, 13 predicted proteins | sample NCmetagenome_FD_207641 | JGI IMG/M metagenome (GOLD analysis project Ga0310810, IMG submission 207641) | Soil microbial communities from experimental microcosm in Duke University, North Carolina, United States - NC | ecosystem: Engineered > Artificial ecosystem > Soil microcosm > Unclassified ...
TGGCAACCTTGGCCAACATCCAGCGAACCGTCGCGTTGTTTTCTTGCCTCTCGGGCTTCTTGGGTGGGCCGCTTCGGGGACAGGAGGTCGAGCTGCGGCTCGACCGCCTGACGCCGGCCGATGTGCGGGGCCTGGTGGACCACAGCATCGCTGAGGCGACGTCTTTCCTCGAGCAGATCGTGGCGGTCCGCGGGACGCGGACAGTCGAAAACACGCTGCGGCCCTACGACGACCTGTTGATCCACTTCAATGCTGTGCAGATCGTCGGCCTGTTGGCGGTGGTGCATCCCGATTCCGCCGTGCGGGCGGCGGCCGCCGAAGGGATCCGTCGCCGGGGCGCCTTTCAAGCCGCGCTGCGTCTGAATCCGCAACTGTACCGCGCCCTCGCCGCCATCGATACGGCGCCCGCCGACGCCGAGACGCGCTACTTCCTCGCGCGGCTGCTCGCCGAGTTCCGCCACGACGGCGTAGACCGCAACGACTCGGTGCGCACAACGATCGCCGCGTTGCGGGACGAGCAGCGCCGTCTGGAGCAGCGGTTCACCGAGAATCTGCGGCTGGATACCGCCTCGCTGCCCTTCGCGGACAGCGCCGAGCTGGCAGGGTTGCCCCCCGACTGGCTCCAGTCCCAGCCACGCGGCCCGGCCGGGGGAATCCGTGTAGGCGTGGGCGACTTGCGATTCGTGCTCCAGAATGCCCGCAATCCCGAATCGCGGGAGCGCGCGTTCATCCGACTACAGAATCGCGGGGCGCCCGCCAACCACTTCGTCGTGGACAGTCTGCTCCGCGCACGTGACCGGATAGCAACACTACTCGGGTACCCGACCTGGGCCGCATACCAGTTCGACGGGATGATGGCGGGTTCCCCCAGAGACGTCGAGCGGTTTCTGGGCGAGATCCAGCGCCTCTCGGAGCCTGCGGTGACGCGTGAACTGGCGCGGGCTCCGGCGGTGCTCGGTCAGCAGGGGCCACTTCGGATGAGCGACCAACAGTACGTTGCATTCCATGACAGGAACGCCCAGAGCGGGGCGTCATCCAGCGCGCTGGTGCGAGAATACTTCCCGTACGAGCGCGTCCGCGACGCTCTCCTGCACCTGGCCGACACGCTGTTCGGCCTCGAGTTCCGCACCGCCCCCGACCTTCCGGTCTGGCACCCGACGGTGGAGGCCTATCGCGTGTTCGACGCCGGCCGGCTGGCGGGAATCGCCTACCTGGACACCCACCGGCGCCCCGGAAAGCTCCCCGCCAGCACCACGGCGTCGATCCGCTGGGGGGTGAGCGGCCGCGTGCTGCCTCGCGCCGCGATCAACATGTCTCTGGTCCGGGACCGCCCCGGCGACCCAAGCCTCCTCGGGTCCGAGGAGGTCGCAGGACTGTTTCACGAGTTCGGTCACCTGCTGGAGGCCCTGCTGGCGGTGCGGCCCTGGTTCGGCACATCGGGTCTGCCGGCGGAGTTCGATTTCCGTGAGGTGCCGTCCATTGTCTTTGAGCGCTGGGGACGCGATCCCGCGGTGCTGCGGAGTTTCGCGCGACACTACGGAACCGGCGAGCCTTTGCCCGACAGCCTCGTGGCCGCGCTCCGGCAACCCGACGAGCTCCGGAGCGGCTTTGGGATCCGCGGCCTCCTGTTCCGGGCGCGGCTGTCCCTGGCGCTGCACCAACGCTCGCCGGGTGGGGACATCGACTCCATCGCCCGGGCCCTCCGAGATGCGACGATCCCGGGCGAGCCACTCCGCGTCGCGACCCACCCGGAAGCGTCGTTCACCCACCTGGTGGGATACGAGGCGGCCTACTACACCTACATCTGGTCCGCGGTGATCGCTGACGATTTGTTGAGCCGATTCACCGCCGGCCTGCTGGACCCGGTCACCGCGCGCGCCTACCGGCGGGCCATTCTCGAACCGGGGAGGTCGACACCGGCTGAGCAGCACATCGAACGATTCCTGGGAAGGCCGTTCTCGCTGTCCGCGTGGGCACACTCACTCGACGGGCCCTGATCCATCCGCGTTGGGCCCCGACCTGGTCTCACGTGAACAGGCGCGGGATCAATCGCTCGTCATGATGAACAGCGGCGCGCCGTCGAAGTGGTAGATGGGACGCAGCCGGTCGGTATTGTAGTATTTCGAGACGTCCACCGTCTTCTTTTCCGACGTCACGGTCGAGATCGGGACGCTGTCGTAGAACCCTTTGTGGATGCTGACGAGCCGGCCGTATTCCTTCCGCATGATCAGATCGAGGGCCAGGTTGCCGAACGCCATCGGCACGATCGAATCGAGGGCGTCCGGGTCGCCCGAGCGCACCAGGTAGCCGAGTCGCTGATTCACCACGTCGATGCGCCGGCCCTTGTTGAAGCGCGGCGACGCCGCCTTCAAGGCGGCGCCGACCCGGTCCCCGATCCCGCCGAGCTTGCGGTGCCCGAACATATCCGTCTCTTCCCCCTCGAAGCTCATCCCCTCCTGCGACGCCAGCCGCGCCCCCTCCGACACCAGCACGACGGCGTACCGACTCGGATTCTTGTTGCGGTCGGCGGTGAGCAGCTCCGCAAGGCGCTCCACGTCGGCCGGATGCTCGGGGATTACGCAGCGGTCGGCGGCCCCGGCCATCGTCGGCAACAGCGCCGTGAACCCCGCGTAGCGACCGAACACCTCGATCACGAGGAAGCGCTCGTGCGAGCCCGCCACCGTGCGCAACCGGTGCGTCAATTCGATCGTGCGCGTCACGCAGGTACTGAAGCCGATGCAGTAGTCGGTCCCGTAGACGTCGTTGTCCATCGTCTTTGGGATGGCCACGACGTGCATCCCCTCGTCGTGCAGCCGTTTCCCGTAGCTCAACGTGTCGTCGCCCCCGATGGGAATCAGGACGTCGACGCCGAGGTGCTCGAGATTCTTGAGCACGTCCTTCGTTATGTCGTTGATCGGCTGGTCATACCCAGTGACGTGCTGCGGTACGCGTTCGCGCGGCAGGTGGCTCGGCCGCACGCGCGATGTGTGGAGAAAGGTGCCGCCGGTGCGGCCGGCGCGATTGACGATCGCCTCGCTCAGCGGCTGCACATGCTCGCTGTTGTCCGCTTTTGCGTCGCGCACGTAGTCGACGAGCCCGCCCCAGCCGTGCCGGATGCCGACAACCTGGTAGCCGTCGCGCACCGCGCGGATCGTGATCGCTCGAATCGCCGGGTTGAGGCCGGGGACGTCACCGCCGCCCGTCAGAATCGCGATAGTACCCTTCCCCACGTGTGTTCCTCCCGTTTGGTCCTTTGAATCTAGCGCGTTTCAGCGCGCGATCTTTGCGATCGTGTCCCAGGTACGAGTCGTCTGGTCCTTGCCGAAGGTCTTCTCGATCAGCGTCATGAAGACCGGCCCCTTCGGGGTCGGCAGGTAGGCGCTCAAGATCTCGCTCCCCCGCATGGCCAGGATACGCGCGCCGTCCTGCTCCAGCGGCAGGGCGATCTTCCGCGCCGGCGTCTGGCGCAGAAACGTCACGATGCGTTTCGCCTTCGGCCCGAGCCGGAATTGCCGATAAGGATCAGACGCGAGCAGCTCCTGGAGCGCGTCGATCGATCGCACGATCGTGAGGAAACTGCGGCCGAGGCGTCGCTCCATTGCCTTCTCGGCCCTCCGCTCGATCGCCCCTTCCGACGCGGCGCGCGCGCTGAACACGACGTTGCCGCTCGAGAGGATCGTGCGCACCTCGCTGAAGCCGGCCGCCTCGAAGGCTTGTTTGAGATCCGGCATCTTCGCGTTCGTCGGCATCACGCCCCGGAGGAACGCCGCGTAGCGTGGCATCTCCCTCACTCCACCCGATCGATCACGGAGCCCGGGTGCTCGCCGAGGAATTCGACCCACGCCTTCTTGACGCAGGGATAGTGCTTCGCCGCCTCGACCAGGTCCATGAACGCACCGATGGTGCTCACGAAGCGGCGGCTGAGCTCCGCGTTGGCGATGCTACCGTTCGCGTCGAACGCCTGATGCGCCTGGGCGAGGGAGAACATGTCGGGAAAGACGCCGGCCCCGAGATGCTCGAGCGGCACGTCGTGCGCCTCCACCCGCCGGCACAGTTCCTTCGCACCGGCCGGCAGCCCGTCGCGGCTCTGCACGTCCTGGTCGTAGGATGGGCAATCGAAGTCCCGCATCGTCGCCGCATCGACGGTGCCGCCATGCTCGGCGATGACCTGGGACGCCAGGCGGGCGAGGCGCGTATTGAGCGACTCGGCGCGTAACGATGCCGAGAAGACGAGATAGCGAACCGGCTCACGGGCTGTCATAGCAGCCATTGTGGCCCGGCAACTCCCACCTGGCAAGCGGAGCATCCGCACGGTAGCTTCGCCGCCCCATGACGCCTTTTCTCGCAGAACTGCTCGGCACCATGCTGCTGATCATTCTCGGCGACGGCGTGGTCGCCAACGTGGTGCTCGATAAGACCAAAGGCCACAACAGCGGTTGGATCGTCATCACCACGGGCTGGGCGTTCGCCGTGGCGGTGGCCGTGTACGCCGTCGGCACCTTCAGCGGTGCCCACATCAACCCCGCGGTGACCATCGCGATGGCCTTCCTCGGCAAGCTCCCGTGGGCATCGGTACCGGTGTACATCGGGGCGCAGCTCATCGGGGCGTTCCTCGGCGCGGCGGTCGTCTGGCTCGCCTACCTGCCTCACTGGCCCGCCACCGAAAGCCGCGCGTCCAAGCTGGCCGTCTTCTGCACCGCTCCCGCCATCCGCAAGTCGCCAGCGAATCTCCTCTCGGAAGTCATCGGCACCTGTGTGCTGGTGCTGGGGGTGCTGGTCATCCTGACGCCCCAGAACCTCAACCCCGTGCACGGGTGGAACGCGGGATTCGGCCCGTTCCTGGTGGGTGTCCTCGTGTGGGCCATCGGCCTGTCATTGGGGGGACCGACGGGCTATGCGATCAACCCGGCGCGCGACCTCGGTCCGCGGCTGGCGCACGCGTTGCTGCCAATCGCGGGCAAGGGGTCCTCGGACTGGAAGTACGCGTGGATCCCGGTCGCCGGACCGATCCTCGGTGGGCTGGTCGCGGCGTTGCTGTACAAGACGGTGTGGCCGTCCCCATGAAGCACATCCTGGCCCTCGACCAGGGCACCACCAGCTCGCGCGCCATCGTGTTCGACCACAGCGGCAGTGTGGTCGCCTCGGCGCAGCGGGAGTTCGGCCAGATCTTCCCCAAGCCCGGCTGGGTGGAGCACGATGCGCAGGAGATCTGGGCGACACAGCGGCACACAGCGACTGAAGCGATCGCCAAGGCCGGCCTGACTGGAGCGGACATCGCCGCCATCGGGATCACGAATCAGCGGGAGACCACGCTGGTCTGGGACCGCCAGACGGGCACGCCGTTGTATCACGCCATCGTGTGGCAGGATCGCCGCACGGCCGCCGCGTGCGACCGGCTCAAGGCCCGCGGGCTGGCGCCGATGATCAAACGCAAGACCGGGCTCGTCGTGGACGCGTATTTCTCCGGTACGAAACTCGAGTGGCTGCTGCGCCATGTGCCGGGCGCGCGCGCCAAGGCGAAGGCGGGCCAGCTGGCCTTCGGCACGGTCGACTCGTGGCTGATCTGGAACCTCACCGGCGGCCGTGTCCACGTGACCGATCCGAGCAACGCGTCGCGCACGATGCTGTTCAACCTGCGCACCGGAGATTGGGACGACGAGCTGCTGGAGGTGTTCGGCGTGCCGCGCTCGGTGCTGCCCGAGGTGCGCTCGTCGAGCGAGACGTACGGCGACACGACGCTGTTCGGCGGCGCGGTGCCGATCGCGGGCATCGCGGGCGATCAACAGGCGGCGTTGTTCGGCCAGGCGTGCACCCAGCCCGGCATGGTGAAAAACACGTATGGCACCGGCTGCTTCATGCTCATGAACACCGGCACGACACCGATCACGTCCCGGAACAATCTCCTGACGACGGTAGCGTGGCGCATCGGGAAGAAGACGGAGTACGCGCTGGAAGGCAGCATCTTCATCGCGGGTGCGGTGGTGCAATGGCTGCGCGACGGGCTGGGGATCATCCAGTCGTCGTCGGAGGTCGAGGCCCTCGCATCACAGGTGGTCGACCCGCAAGGCGTGTACCTCGTGCCCGCATTCGCGGGACTCGGCGCGCCGCACTGGGATCAATACGCCCGCGGCCTGGTCGCGGGGATCACGCGCGGTACGACCGCGGCGCACATCGCACGGGCGGCGCTCGAGGGCATCGCCTTTCAGGTGGCCGATGTGCTGCGGGCGATGCAGGCCGACGCGAAGATCAAGCTGAAGCAGCTCCGCGTGGACGGCGGGGCGTGCGCCAACAATCTACTGATGCAGTTCCAGTCGGACCTGCTGGGCGTTCCCGTCGTGCGCCCCAAGGTCACCGAAACCACGGCGCTGGGCGCGGCGTACCTCGCCGGCCTGGCGGTAGGCTACTGGACCAACCAGCAGCAGATCGCGGCGCAGTGGCAGGTCGACCGCCGCTTCACCCCCGCGATGAAGCCGGTGCAGCGCAAACGGCTCGAGGCCGGCTGGCGCAAGGCGCTCGAGCGCTCGAAGCGCTGGGAAGCTGAGGGCTGAAGCGACTCAGTACTCGGCGAACTCGTCGTCCGGATAACAATACAGCCACCGCTCTCCCGGCTCGTCCGATGTGACGACCGGATGGGCGCTCGCCTTCGCATGATGGCTGGCGTGTTGGTTGGGTGAGCTGTCGCAACACAGCGTCACGCCGCACTCCTGGCAGGTCCGCAAGTGCACCCAGGCGGAGCGGATCTTGACGCACTCCACGCACTCCCGGCGTTTGGCGTGCCGCACCGTCTTCACTGTGGTGAGGTGAGCGCAGACTCCGTTCGTTGTCATCGGCTGCTTCCCTTTATTCGGCGAGCACCTGGTGCACCGCGGCGATGGCGATCGAGCCTTCCCCCACGGCTGACGCGGCGCGCTTGATGCTGCCCGCGCGAACGTCCCCGACGGCAAAGACACCGGGCAGACTCGTCTCCAGGAGGTACGGCTGCCGAGTCGACGGCCACCGAGCGGCCGACAGATCGTCCGGAGACAGATCGCGGCCGGTCTTGATGAACCCTTTCTCGTCCTGAGCCAGGCATCCGCCGAGCCAGCGGGTGCTCGGCACGGCGCCCGTCATCGTGAAGACGTGACGGATGGCGTGCTGCTCTACCTGACCCGTTTGCTTGTCGCGCCACCCCACCCGCTCGAGTCGCCCGTTCCCCTCGAGACTCACGATCTCGGTGAAGAGGTGGCGCTCGATCTTCGGGTGGTCCTCGATGCGGCGGATCAGGTAGCGCGACATCGAGTCGGCGAGCTTGCCCGAGCGAATCAGCAGGTGCACGCACCGCGCGGTCTGCGCCAGGAACACGGCGGCCTGCCCCGCGGAGTTTCCCGCGCCGACGACGATGACCTCTTCGCCCTCGCACAGCTGTGATTCCATGAACGTCGCGGCGTAATACACGCCGGCGCCCTCGAACCGGGAGACATCCGCGACCGGCAGCTTGCGATACTCCGCGCCGGTCGCGATGATCACCGCGCGCGCCGAGAGCCGCTGTCCGTCCCCGACCTCGAGTACATAGGGAATGCGGTCGCAATTGAGGCGTGTGGCGTCCCGCGCGATAATGATCTCCGCCCCGAACTTCTGCGCCTGCGCGTAGGCTCGCCCGGCGAGCTCATTCCCCGAGATGCCCATGGGAAACCCCAGGTAGTTCTCGATCCGGGAGCTCGTCCCCGCCTGCCCCCCCGGCGCCGTCGACTCGACCACCAGGACATCGAGCCCCTCGGAGGCGGCGTACACCGCTGCCGCGAGCCCCGCCGGTCCCGCGCCGACGACGACCACGTCGCGGACGTGCGTCTGCTCGATCGCCTCGTTGAACCCGAGGCAATCGGCGATCTGCTGATTGGTCGGATTCCGCAGCACCACCTCGCAGCGGCAGATCACGACGGGAATGTCCGCGGCCTTGATCTGGAAGCGGTCGAGCAGCTCCTGGACGCCGGAGTCCTTATCGAGATCGATCGATGTGTAAGGATGCCCGTTGCGGGTCAGAAACTCCCGCACGCGCAGCGTCCCCTGGCAATGCGTCGAGCCGAGCACCACGACGTCCCCTACGCCGCGCGCGATCAGCTCCACGCGGCGGAGAATGAATGCCCGCATCAGGATCTCGCTCAGCTCCCCGTCGCTCTGGATCAATGCGAGGAGCCGATCGCGGTCGACCTCGATCACCTCTCCGCCCGCGCCGGCGCGGATATCGGCAATCCCGCGGCGACCGGAAAGCAGGCTCACTTCGCCCGTGAACATCCCCGGCCCGAAGCTCGTCACCACCTCTTCGGCGGCGGGCGTATGGCGCAGGACGTCGAGCCGCCCCGCGCGCACCACGAAGAACTGCGCCGTGCGCTCGCCCGAGTGCACGAGCACCTCTCCCTCGGCGATGGCCCGCACGCGCCCGCGCGCGGCGATACGCTCGAGCTGCGCCGCTGTCAACGTCGGGTAGATCTGCTCGACGCGCGAGCTGAGTGCGACCAGTTGCCCCGGTTGCGGATGGGTCACGACAGTGTCCACGTCACGCTCCTCCCTCTCTTCGAAAGCATAACGACGCCGTCCAGTGGTGGCGGAGCCGACGTGGCATAACGAACAAGCCCCACATCGACATCGATGTGAGGCTTGCCGTGCTGCGCGCCCTGCGACAGTTACTGCGCTACGTTCCCGAAATCGACGAACGATCCGCTCCCACCGGCGGTGAGTGAGAAGCTGTAGCCCTTGCCCGACGCGCACGCCGCGGGCATCGTGGGAGACGACTGCGTCCACCCGGACTGGACTACTTCGCAGACGGTGTAGGTCCCCGCGGGAATCCCCGAGAAGACGTAGTGCCCAGAGGCATCCGTGACGGCACTGCTGTTCACGGGGCCGGCAACCGTCACGGTCCAGCCCACCAGCGGTGCCCAGGTCGCTTCGTTCCAGACGTTCCCGTCGATCGACACCGACCCGGGAGGCGGCGGCGGCGGAGGCAGCGGCGTCGTGTCAGGCGGTGGTGGCGGCGGCGGCGGTGGATCCCCCGTCGAACCACCAGACGGCGCTACCGGGGAGCACCCGGTCCGCGACCGACCCTGCGGGTCGGGCTTCCGGTCTCGCGACCAGGATTGGGGAGAGCGGTTGGCGTCGGCGACCGCGCACTGCGCGGGGTCCTTCACCGCCGCTGATCCATTCTGAGCGGCGGCCACGACAAACGGCGTGGACACCAGTCCCAGAAGGACGATCGGAATACGCATCACAAACCTCTGTCGTAAAAGAAAGGGCGCGGGCGCAATAGTCGCGATTTTGATCGCGCGGAGCCGTGCGCCGCGTCACGCGACGACGGAACATATGGAGCGACGATCAGTTGCCGGTGGGTCGGGTCAGACGCAGAACGGGGTGCCCGTAACCGACCGAGCACGACGTGAGGAATCTCACACCGCTTGAACTTCTGGAACGCGTTACCCGCGCCGGGGCTCGTGACTCTCCCACGGCACGACGCAGCGCTGCCGATTGCTCGTCACGGCGAGCTCCAGGCCACGCATCACGTTGAGGGCCTGGGCCGGCGTCACCGCGAGCGACGCCCGCTCGAGAATGGCATCCCGCACATTCTCGTAATAGTGCGTGAAGCTCGACGGGGTCGTGGGAATCGCGCGCGCTCCTTCCGGCGTCGTCAACGTGCCGAACATCTCGGGCGGCTCTCTATCCCACTCCGGCTCGTCGGGAGTGCGACCCGCTTTCAGGGCTGCTTCCTGCGGATCGGATCCGTACTTCACGAAGGAGCCGCCGGTGCCGTGAACGGCAAAGGCCGGCCCCGGTGCGGCCGCCAGCATCGACGCCCGGAGCAGCGCCCGCAGGTGCGGATAGTGCAGCGCGACGTCGAAGGCGTCGTCGGCGAGCGCTCCGGGGCGCTCGATGCGGATGTCGGCCGAGATCGCCTCGGGCGTGCCGAACAGGAACAGCGCCTGGTCGAGCAGGTGCGACCCCAAGTCGAACCAGATCCCCGAACCGGGAAGCGGCTGCTCGCGCCAGGCGCCCGGTTTGAGCTCGGGACGGAAGCGGTCGAAGTGGGATTCGAACGCGGCCACCCGGCCGAGGGCTCCCTCCTCCAGCAGTCGTTGCAGGGTGACGAAGTCTCCGACGTAGCGGCGGTTGTGGTACACCGACAGGACGCGCCGCCGCTCCACTCCGAGCTGGACGAGCTCCCGGGCCGCTGCCGCACTCGTGGCAAACGGTTTGTCGATCACGACGTGACGGCCCGCCAGCAGGCATTGCCGCGCGATCAAATGATGCGACGCGTTGGGCGTGGCGATCACGACGAGGTCGATGGGGCGGGTCAGCAGCTCGTCGACGCTGCGGACCAGCTCCACGTCGCCGTAGCGCGCGTCCGGCGCTCCGCTGCGCTGGACGATCGCGCTGAGGCGCAGACCTGCGACCGCGCGAATGACGGGGGCGTGGAACACCCGCCCGGCGAAACCGAACCCGACGAGCCCGACGTTGAGCATGCGAGGAATCTACAGACGATCACCGCCACGGCTCGCGCGAGTGCGCACCGGGCTGCAGATTCCGGCGCGAGAGATGGACAAGGGGTCGCTCCTCCCGTAGCTTGGCCGCCCCGATAGCCCGACACCTTGTGGAACGCTGGAGGCGCTTCGTGGAAGTCATCATTCACCGGGACTACCAGCAGATGAGCAAGGCGGCGGCGCAGATCGTCGCCGAAGTGCTCAACACCAAGCCGAACGCCGTGCTCGGCATGGCGACTGGATCCACTCCGCTCGGCCTCTATCAGGAGCTGGTGCGGCTGCACGAGCAGGAGCAGCTGGACTTCTCGCGCGTCACGACGTTCAACCTGGACGAGTACGTGGGCCTGCCGGTCATCCATCCGCAGAGCTACCACTACTTCATGCACGAGCACTTCTTCCAGCATGTGAACATCCCGCGGCAGAACATCAACATCCCCTCGGGGACGACCAGTAACTACCCCTCTTTCTGCCAGTGGTACGAAACGCGCATCGCGGAATGCGGCGGCATCGACGTGCAGATCCTGGGGATCGGCTCGGACGGCCACATCGCGTTCAACGAGCCGACGAGCTCCCTCAGCTCGCGCACGCGGCTCAAGACGCTCTCCAAACAGACGATCGACGACAACGCGCGGTTCTTCGAGCGCCGCGAGGATGTCCCGGTCTATGCGATCACCATGGGCGTCGGGACCATCCTCGACGCGCGCAAACTGCTCCTGGTGGCGAGCGGGAAGAGCAAGGCGAAAGCGATCGCCCAGGCCGTGGAGGGACCGGTCACCAGCATGGTGACGGCGAGCGCTATCCAGCTGCACCGCGACGCGATCGTGATCGTCGACGACGACGCGGCTGCCGACCTCACGATGCGCGACTACTACGAGTTCATCTATGCCGCCAAACCTTCGGCCCCCAAGTTCTAGGCTACCGATGAGATACCCGGCCCTGGTGTCCGCCCTGCTTCTCATGGGATGTGCGAACACCGCTCCCCATATCGCGTGGACAGCCGCCGGCAAGAGCGCCGTCGTCTATACTACGGCGGACAGTACCACGCTGCGCCTGACGCCTGCCGATACCGTGACGTTCCGGGAATCGGAGCCGACATCCGAGGGACGGGTGTACGTCTTCGTCGATCCGGAAAAGACCTTCCAGACGATGATCGGCATCGGTGGGGCGTTGACCGACGCTTCGGCCGAGACCTTCGCGAAGCTCCCCCTCGCCAGGCAGGACGAGCTGCTGCAGGCGTATTACAGCACCGACAAGGGGATCGGCTACACGCTGGCGAGAACGAACATCAACAGCTGCGACTTCTCGAGCGACAGCTACACCTACGTCGCCGAGGGGGATTCGACGCTCGGCACGTTTTCCATCGCCCACGACCTCAAGTACCGGATTCCACTGATCCGGAAAGCGATGGCCGCGAGCGGAAACCAGCTCAAGCTGTTCGCCAGTCCGTGGAGCCCGCCGGCGTACATGAAGAGCAATCACGACATGCTGCACGGTGGGACGCTCTTGCCCACGTACTTCCACGCCTGGGCGCTCTACTACACGAAATTCATTCAGAGCTACCGGCAGGCGGGCGTGCCGATCTGGGCGATCACCATCCAGAACGAGCCGATGGCGACCCAGACGTGGGAATCCTGCACCTACCAGGCGGAGGACGAGCGGGATTTCCTCAAGAACCACCTGGGCCCGGTCATGGCGCAGCAGGGTCTTTCGGACGTCCACATCATGGTGTGGGATCATAACCGCGACCTGATCATCCAGCGGGCGCAGACGATCTTCGACGATCCCGCTGCCGCGAAGTACGCGTGGGGTATCGCGTATCACTGGTACGAGGACTGGTCGGGTGGGACGCAGATGTACGACAACGTCGCGCTGGTGCACCGGCTCTATCCCGACAAGCACCTGCTATTCACGGAGGGCACACCGGCGAACTTTGACTCGACGGCATACGGGCGCTGGAGCCTCGGCGAGGCCTACGGACGCTCGATGATCCACGATTTCAATTCAGGAACGGAAGGGTGGACCGACTGGAACATCCTGCTCGATGAGAAGGGCGGTCCCAACCACGTGGGCAACTTCTGCTTTGCCCCGATTCACGCCGATACCCGCACCGGGAAGCTGATCTACACCAACTCCTACTACTATATCGGCCACTTCTCCAAGTTCATCCATCCCGGTGCCCGGCGGATCCTGGCGGCGGCGAGCCGCAGCATGCTGCTCACCACGGCCTTCCGCAACGTGGATGGCTCGGTGGCGATCGTGGTGATGAACCCGACCGCGCGCGGCGGGGAGTACTACCTGACAGTGGGGGGGTCGACCGTCAAGCTCAACTCGCGGCCGCACTCCATCCAGACGGTGGTGTTCTAGAGGTTGAAACAACCTTTTCCCGGGTTCCGTTGTCAAAGGTGGAAACCACACCGGAATCCGCATGCTTCTCGGTCTGCCGCTCCTGGCCGTCGTTTCTGTGGTAACTCAGGCTCCGGATACATCTCGCCCGGCGGCGGACCCGCCGGCGCCCCCGGCTGCGCGGCGGATCACCGCGATCCGCGCCGCCCAACCGCCCGTGATCGACGGGCGCGACGATGACGCGGTCTGGCAGCGCGCCACAGCGGTCACCCAGTTCCTGGAGTGGCGGCCCAGCGAGGGCCTGGCGCCCAAGCTGCCGACCGAGGCGAAGGTGGCCTACGACGCCGCCAACCTCTACGTGTTCGTCCGCGCCTTCGATCCGCACCCCGACAGCATCATTACGGTCCTCGCCCGCCGGGACTATTTCACGCCCTCCGATATGGTCTGGCTGTTCCTCGACCCCTACCACGACCGCCGCAGCGGCTTCGAGTTCGGGGTCAACCCGTCGGGCGTCAAGCTGGACGCGCAGATCTACAACGACGGCAACGAGGACTTCGCGTGGGACGCGGTGTGGGACGTCGCGACGCGAGTGGATTCGCTCGGCTGGACGGCGGAGTTCCGCATCCCGCTGACGCAGCTGCCCTACGGGCGGCAGCGCAGCCACGTCTTTGGCTTCACCGTCGATCGCGATCTGTACCGCTACGCTCAGCGCGTGAGCTGGCCGCTGTTCCGGCAGTCCCAGGCGGGATTCGTGTCGCAATTCGGCGAGATCGACGGTCTGGACGACCTCGCGGCGCCGCGCCGGTTCGAGGCCGCGCCCTATTTTGTGACGAAGAACGTGTCGCACTTCACCGCCACCGGCATCGGGCGGCAACAGGATCTGACCGTCGGCGGCGACCTGAAGTACCTCGTGGCGTCGAACCTGAAGCTCGACGCCACGGTCAACCCGGACTTCGGTCAGGTCGAGGCCGACCCGGGCGTGCTCAATCTCTCGGCGTTCGAGACCTTCTTCCGCGAGCAGCGCCCGTTCTTCGTTCAGGGCGCCGGAACGTTCCAGGTCAACGTCAACTGCACCGCGGTGAACGACTGCTCGACCGGTGAGGGACTGGTGTATTCGCGACGCATCGGACGCGCCCCCGAATTGGCGGGTACCTACGCGGACACGACCTCCCCGGCGTTCACCACGATCCTCGGCGCGGCGAAGCTCACGGGCCGGCTGCCCGGCGGGCTGTCCATTGGCGCGCTCGACGCCGTGACCGCCCACGAGATGGGCCAGGGCGGCATCACGATCGAGCCGACGACCAACTACGGCGTGCTGCGGTTGCGTCAGGACCTGCGGGGCGGCGAGTCCAGCGTGGGCGGCATCGTGACCGCCGTCAACCGCGCCAACGACGCCTGGAGTACGCCGTACCTCCACTCGAGCGCCTACGTCGGCGCGGCGGACTTCCGCCATCGCTTCCCCGGCGGCAAGTACGAGCTCTCTGGATCGGTCGATGTCAGCCGGGTCGCCGGCAGCGCGCAGGCGATCGCCGCGACGCAGCGGGACGCGGCCCACTACTACCAACGGCCGGACGCGCTGCGCTTCGACTCGACGCGCACGTCGCTCATGGGAGACGTGGAGGCGCTGCAGTTCGGCAAGGTGGGCGGCAACCACTTCCTCTTTCAGACGAACTACGAGCGCCGCTCGCCGGGATTCGAGATCAACGATCTCGGCTATTTGCAGCGCGCCGATCAGATGGCCTGGAGCACGTGGGCCGGATACTTCGATCGCCATACGCGCAAGTTGTACCAGCGATTCCAGTGGAACTTCAACTGGTGGCAGTACTGGACGACCACCGGGCTGCCGGAAGAGCGCGCGTTCAATACCAACACGCACACCACGTTCCGCAATACCTGGTCGCTCCACTTCGGCGGAACGATCGGACAGCTCGGAGCGACGTATTGCTACTCGTGCGCGCGCGGCGGCCCGGCGGTGCGGCAGGACCCCTACCTCGCTCCCTGGCTGGGGATCAGCGGCGACGACCGCAAGGCGATCGTGCCGTACATCTGGTTCAACTGGTTCCGGACGGACGGCGGCCGCTCGCGCAGCTTCAGCTTCTCGCCGGAGCTGGACTTCAAGCTGGCGGCCCGCGTGACCGCGGCGCTCTCGCCGAGCTATTCGCGGTCCCGCAACGACATCCAGCCGCTCGGACCGACGACGGACACCAGCAACGTCACGCATTACCTGTTCGGGCACCTGAACCAGCGGCAGCTCGCGCTGACGATGCGCGTGACGTATCCGTTCACCGCCAACATGACGCTCCAGGTATACGCGCAGCCCTTCATCTCGAAGGGAACGTTCAGCAACATCCGGGAGTTGTCGAGCACCCCCCGCGCGCAGGACTACGCGAGCCGCTATCAGGCCTACGGGGATACGTCGCTCACCAACAACATCGGCGGGTTCAACTTCAAGCAGTTCCGCTCGAACGTCGTGTTCCGGTGGGAGTACCGGCCCGGGTCCACGCTGTTCGTGGTGTGGAGTCAGGGCCGCCGCGGGTTCACGGGGGTCGAAGGGACGGAGAGCTTCGGCGGCGACCTGCGCGATCTGTTCGGGCTGCGCCCCGACAATCTCTTCCTGGTGAAGATGTCGTACTGGATCAATCGGTAGTTACTTGTCGAGAATCTCCGTGCGGCGCTCACCCCCGCCGTACCAGGGACGCAAGTGCACCGCGCCGTTCCACCCGTGGGCGAGGTACCGATCGATCGCGTCCATCTCGGCCGGTGTGTACTGCGTACGGTGACAGGCGAATTCGCGTCGCCCCGCCTCGAGATCCTGCGGGGTGAACGCGACGACGATCGGCAGGTCTCTCTCGGGCATGGTCGCAATCGTCGGGTTCGCCGGCGGGGCATCCTGCATCCGCTCCGAGGGCAGCGACGGGTAGTACAAGGCCTGCGGGATGCCGGCGCCACCGGTTTGCACGACTTCGGTCACGACGTCGCCGACGAGCCGGTGGTCGGGATGCCCCGTCCCGCCCTCGGGACCGAAGGTGATCACCGCGTCGGGATGCAGCGCGCGTAGCACGCTGTCCACGTCCTTGCGGAGCCCCTCCAGACTGGCGAACGAGGCCAGCCCCGCGTCCTCGTAGCCGAGCAGGATCGGAGCGTGGATCCCCATCTGTTGAGCGGCGCAGCGCGCTTCGCCGGCGCGGACGTGCGCCAACGAGTCGCCGGCGGGTATCCCGGCGAAGTCGCGCACTCCCTTACGACCATCCGTAGCGATCACGAGGTACACGTCGTTCCCCAGGCGGGCGTAGCGCGCCAGCAGCGGCCCGACGATCCGCTCGTCGTCGGGATGGGCGAACACGGCCACGAGCGTGTGGCCGCTCGAACGGGCACCCGCAAAGAGGAGCAACAGCCAACTGAATCGCATGAGAACGGTCATCGTCACGATCCCTCCGATCACCTTTTGTAGCACTGGAGACCGCGCCGTGCAACCCGTTCCTAAACACCTCTTCATTCGTGCTTCATGAACCTCGGCGCCGGCAGGCAGTTCCTTTGTCAAGATGAAAGATCTGACCCGGCCCGCCGACCTCGCCTCCAAACGCGGTACCGGTCCGACCCGCAGCCAGCGGCCGGAATACGTGGACCTCCGGCCTCCCTGCAACGCCGCCTGTCCGGCGGGCGAAGACATCCAGGCGTGGCTGGCGCTCGCGCAGACGGGCCGGTACCGGGAGGCCTGGCTCAAGATCCTCGACGACAACCCCCTGCCGGCAGTGCACGGACGCGTCTGTTACCATCCGTGCGAGACTTCGTGTAATCGCACCCAGCTCGACGCCGCGGTAAGCATCCATTCGGTGGAGCGGTTCCTCGGGGATCGCGCGCTGGCCGAAGGATGGCTCCCCGACCCCGGCGCACCGAGCGGCAAGCGCGTCCTGATCGTCGGCGCCGGCCCGAGTGGACTCTCGGCGGCGTATCACCTGGCGCGTCTCGGGCATGCCGTGGAAATCCGGGACGCCGGAGCGCAGGCCGGCGGCATGATGCATTTCGGCATTCCTGCCTATCGACTGCCGCGCGACATCCTCGACGCCGAGGTGGAGCGCATCCGCCGGCTGGGAATCACGATCACGCTCAACCATCGGGTGGAGAGCCTCGAGCGGGAGTGGACCGAAGGAGCGTTCGACGCGGTGTTCGTGGCCGTAGGCGCGCACCTTTCCAAGCGTGTGGACATTCCGGCCAGCGATGCCGTGCGCATGCTCGACGCCCTGAGCTACCTGCGCGACGTCGACCGCGGCGCGCCGCCGCAGCTGGGCCGGCGGGTCGCGATCTACGGCGGCGGCAACACCGCCATGGACGCCGCCCGCACCGCCCTGCGGCTGGGACACGAGCCGCTCATCGTGTACCGCCGCGACTACGCGCACATGCCCGCCCTCCCCTTCGAGGCCGACGAGGCGGTGGAGGAGGGCGTCAAGATTCACTGGCTGCGCAGCATCGCCGCCGTCAGTGGCAGCACGTTGCAGGTGGAAGTCATGGAGATCGGCGCGGATGGGAAAGCGCGCGGTACCGGCAGGTATGAGACGCTGGAGGCCGACGCCGTCGTCCTCGCCGTGGGGCAGGACGCGGACACGAGATTTCTGGCCGGCGTGACCGGACTCGCGCTTCAGAGCGACGGCACGGTCGAAGTGGATCAGCGGATGATGACCGGCCGGCCGGGTCTCTTCGCCGGCGGCGACATGGTGCCGGCGGAGCGGTCCGTCACCGTCGCCGTCGG
>Ga0310810_10003298_pt1 | contig 17595 bp, 14 predicted proteins | sample NCmetagenome_FD_207641 | JGI IMG/M metagenome (GOLD analysis project Ga0310810, IMG submission 207641) | Soil microbial communities from experimental microcosm in Duke University, North Carolina, United States - NC | ecosystem: Engineered > Artificial ecosystem > Soil microcosm > Unclassified ...
ACGCGCGGTGGAGCTGCTCGCGTCCCGGGCGGTCGACCCGGCGCCCCTCGTGACCCACCACATGGGCCTGGCGCAGGTGAAAGAAGCGCTGGCGATGATGGAGCGCGGTGAGACCATGAAGGTGCTGGTGGACCCACAGCGATGATCAGGACCGGAGCGAAGAGAGCGCGGTGGCAGTGGGCGGCCCTGGCCGCCACGGCGGTGCTGTGCCTGGCGCGCCCCGCGCCGGCCTACGATCCGGAGGCTACCTTCGCCCGGGGGACGACGATCTTCGGGCTGCAGATCGGCGGCGGCGCCTCGAACAACGTCGAGGGCCACCGCACGGTCAGCGACATCTCGTTCATCACCGAGACCCCGCGCCTGTCGTACCTGTTCTTCTCGCCCTTCGGCTCGGGCCTGCTCCGGAGCGCGTTCGAGCCCGGCCTCGAGGGGTGGTTCCAGCAGTACCTCTCGCCCCACTCGGCCACCGCCCAGGGCCTCAAGCTCACCGGCCGGTATCACTTCATCGGGCTCGGCCGCTTCGTCCCGTACCTCGAGGCCACCGCGGGCGCGGGAGGGACGAGCCTGCGCGTGCCCGAGATCGACTCCACGTTCACGTTCGTGCTCGAGGCCGGCGCCGGCCTCTCCTACTTCGTCACCGATGCCCTCGCGCTCAACGCGGGCTATCGCTTCCAGCACATCTCCAACGGGCACGTCGCCAACCCCAACCGGGGCTTCAACTCCGACTCGGGGGTGGTGGGCGTCTCGTACCACTTCAAGTGAGGTAACGGGCATCATGACCACGCTTCCGCTGCAGCAGATCGTGCTCGCCGGCCCTCGCGGCTTCTGCGCCGGGGTCGACCGCGCGATCGACATCGTCGAGCTCGCCCTGCAGGTCTGTCCGCACCCGGTGTACGTGCGCAAGGAGATCGTGCACAACCGCCACGTGGTGGAGGCCCTGCGGGCCAAGGGCGCCCACTTCGTGGACGAGCTCGACGAGGTGCCGGACGACGCCACCGTGATCTTCAGCGCCCACGGCATCTCGCCCGCGGTCCGCGCGGAGGCGCAGCGGCGCGGGCTGCGGGTGATCGACGCGACCTGCCCGCTCGTCACCAAGGTCCACCTCGAGGCGGTGCGGTACGCGCGGGAGGGCTACTCGATCATCCTGGTGGGCCACGCCGACCACGACGAGGTCGTCGGCACCATGGGCGAGGCCCCGGACCGGATGTTCCTGATCGCCCACCCCGAGGACGTGGACAAGCTCGCGGTGCCCGACCCGGACAAGGTGGCCTATCTCACCCAGACCACCCTCTCGGTGGACGACACGCGCGACTGCATCGAGGCCCTGCGCCGCCGCTTCCCCAAGATCGTCGGGCCGGCCAAGGACGACATCTGCTACGCGACCCAGAACCGCCAGGCCGCGGTGAAGACGGTGGCCGGCGCGGTGGACGTGCTGCTCGTCATCGGCGCGGCCAACAGCTCGAACGCCAACCGGCTGGTCGAGGTCTCCACCGTGATGGGGACGCCGTCCTACCTGATCAACGACAAGAACGACATCCGGCCGGAGTGGCTCGAGGGTATGGGCCGGGTCGGGGTGACCGCGGGGGCCTCCACCCCCGAGTTCCTGGTCACCGAGGTCGTCGAGGAGCTGCGCCGCAAGCACGGCTCCAACGTGCAGGAGGTCCACGTGGTCGAGGAAGACGTTCGCTTCGGCCTGCCGCGCGAGCTCGAGGACATCGCCCGCGCCGCCGGCAAGACGCTGCCCCCGCGCGCCGGCGCGGTGGCGGTGAGCGGGTAGGACCGTGCGGCTGGTCACCTTCCGCCGGGGGCGGGGAGAGCCGAAGCCGGGCGCGCTCTGGCAGGAGCACGTGCTCGACCTGGGCGGCCTCGCGAAGGACCTGGCCGTGCAGCGGGGCACGGTGCGTCGCGGGCGCGGCGGGTTCCCCCGCTCGATCCTGGAGATCGTGCAGGGCAGCGAGGCGGTGCGGGCCCTCGCGCGCGAGGCGGTGGAGCACGGGCAGCGGCTCGTGGGCCAGACCGCGGCCGAGGAGCTGGCCCAGCGGCGCCTGGCCTACCCGCTCAAGCGGGTGCGGCTGCTCGCGCCGATCCCGTCCCCGAGCCGGAACATCTTCTGCCTCGGGCGCAACTACGCCGATCATGCCGCCGAGCGCGGCGCGGCGGCCCCGGAGCATCCGGTCTATTTCACCAAGCCGGGTACCGCGGTGGTGGGGCCGGGCGACGAGGTGGTGCACCACGCGATCACCAAGGAGCTCGACTACGAGGTCGAGCTGACGGTGGTGATCGGCACCGGCGGGCGCGACATCGCGCGGGCCGACGCGCTCAAGCACGTCTTCGGCTACACGATCATCAACGACGTGACCGCGCGCGATCTGCAGAAGAAGCACCAGCAGTGGTTCAAGGGCAAGTCGCTCGACACGTTCTGCCCGATGGGACCGGTGCTGGTCACCGCCGACGAGCTGCCCGACCCGCAGGCCCTCGCGATCTCGCTGCGGGTCAACGGCCAGCTCCGGCAGTCGAGCCACACCTCCAAGATGATCTTCCCGGTGGCCCAGTGCATCGAGGTGCTGTCCCAGGGGATGACGCTCCTGCCCGGCGACATCATCGCCACCGGGACCCCCGAGGGCGTGGGCGCGGCCAGCGGCAACTTCCTCAAGGCCGGCGACCGCATCGAGGCCGAGGTGGAGCACATCGGCATCCTGGCGAGCAAGGTCGTCCGGCCCTAGCGCCGGCGCCCGGCCGATCGTGACGCGGCGGATCGCCCTCGCGCTCCTGACGGGTCTGGCGCTGCTGCCCGCGGTCGCGGCCGCCGCCGACCTGCGCGGGCGGGTCACCCTCGCCGACGGCCGCCCGGCCGCCAACGAGCCGATCATGCTGGGCAACCGCGCGGTTGGGCGCACCGACGTGGCCGGCGTCTTCGTGCTGAGCCTCCCCGCCGGGATGTATACCCTCACCATCAAGGGTCAGGCGGTCCCGATCCAGGTCCTGCCCAACGGCAACCGGCACGACGTCCACCTCAAGTAGGGCCCGTCCGATGGCCGACGAGACGCCGAGGAAGTCGCGCGACTGGTGGGAGCGGCTCGAGCTCGCGAGCAAGATCATCGGCGGGGTCAGCGTGCCGATCGTCGGCCTCGCGCTCACCTACGCGCTCCAGCAGCAGACCCAGTCGAGCCAGCAGGCCCAGCTCTACGCCAACATCACCACCGGGCGGGAGAAGGCGGACAGCGACGTGCGCTCGCAGATGTTCAGCAAGCTGCTCGAGCGCTACCTGGTGACCGGGGCCGGCAAGGAGACGGTGGAGGACTACCGCGACCGGGTGATGTTCCTCGACCTGCTCCGCTCCAACTTCGAGGAGTACTTCAACGCCCGCCCCCTCTTCAGTCGGCTCTACGAGCAGATCCGGGACCAGGAGGCGCGCGCCGCCGCGAACCGCCCCGCGTGGGCCCAGCTCAAGCAGCAGCTCATCGAGGTGGCCAAGGACACGACGTCGCGGCAGATCGCCCGACTCGTCCGCTCCGGGCACCTGACCGAGGACATCGTGGTCCCGGTGCGGGTGAGCCTCGACTCGGGGGACCCGGTGAGCCAGCGGATCGCGCTGTACTCGGTGCGGGGCCTGCGCGGCCTCGACGGGGTGTTCAAGCTGAGCGACGAGGACACCGGGGCCACCGACACCGAGCGCGACGCGGCGGCGGCCCGCGACGCCCAGCGCAACCGCTACTCGATCACCATCCGGGTCAAGGAGATGCTGGACAGCGCCGCGAAGGTCAGCGTGCTCCTCTACCGCGACGTGTACGACGGCGACGCGTTCAGGCCGGAGCGGTCGCTCCCGGACCTGCGCCCGATCGAGTTCGAGGTGTCGTACTTCTCCACCCCCTACATGGACAACACCCGCCTCTTCGACGGCAGCCGCTTCTCGGTGCTCTACGACGGGTGCATCGACCAGAAGGCCACCGATCAGGTGTGCCGCTTCCCGCTCGCGCCCACGGCCCAGCCGATGGCCCAGTTCAAGGTGGTGGTCTTCGACGAGGCCTTCCTGAGTCAGCGCGACCGGCCCTACGTGGACCAGATCCTCGAGAAGATCGGCACCACGCCGGGCAAGAGCTCCGCCTTCCCGCTCGGCCGCTCCGCGCCCCGCTGACGGACGCGGCGCCCGCGGGGGCGCCTCCGCCGATTGCGGCCCGCCGGGCGCCGGGCTAGCATGCCGGGGTTGGCGCGGGGCCGATCGAGCCCCGCGCGGCGGAAAGGGCGAGGGCATGCGGACGGCGATCGAGGGTGGCTGGGTGGTGGCGTGGAACGGGCACGGCCACGAGGTGCACGAGCAGGGGAGCGTCGTCTTCGAGGGCGACCGGGTCGTGCACGCGGGCGGGCCCTACGCGGGGCCGGTCGACGCCCGCATCGCGGCGCGGGGCAAGCTGGTCTCGCCCGGCTTCATCAACACCCACGTCCACACCGCGGGCAACGGGGGCGACTACCTGCTGCTCGACATGGCCAAGAACGACTACCGCACCGCCAACTACATGGCCGTCGCGGCACCGCTCAAGGGCAAGATGACGTCGCCCTCCCCCGAGGCCACCGCGGCCATCCGGGCCTTCGTGTTCCTGCACGCGCTGAAGAACGGCACCACCACCGTGATCGACGTGGGCGGGTTGCGCGGGGACTGGGAGGGCTACGCGCGCCTGGTGGACGACCTCGGGGTGCGGGTCTACGGCGGGCCGCCGTTCCGCGACCGCGACACCTACATGGACGCGCAGGGGCGCCTCACCTACGAGGAGGACGCGGCGGTGGGCCGGGCCCGGCTGCAGGAGGCGGTGGACTTCGCGCGCAAGTTCGACGGGGCGGCCCAGGGCCGCCTGCGCGCGCTCTTCAACGCGGCCCAGGTCGAGACCTGCAGCGAGCCGCTCCTGCGAGCGGGCAAGGACGCGGCCCGCGCGATCGGCGCGCCGATCCACACCCACGCGGGCGGCAATCTCGTCGAGTTCCAGCGGATCATGGACGAGTACCGCAAGACCCCGGTGCGCTTCCTCTCCGACATCGGCTTCCTCGACGAGCGCACGCTCCTGGGCCACGTGGTGTTCACCACCGCGCACGACTGGACGCGCTACCCCTTCGGCGACGACCTGCGGCTGCTCGCCGAGCGCGGCGCCACCGTCGGCCACTGCCCGTACAAGTACGCGAAGATGGCGATGACGCTCCACTCCTTCCAGCGCTACCTGGAGGCGGGGGTGACGCTCGCGATCGGCACCGACACCTTCCCGCTCGACATCGTGTCCGAGCTGCGCTGGGCCTCGATCCTGGCCAAGGTCACCGACGCCGACTACCAGGCGGGCCTCGCGCGGGACGTGTTCAACGCGGGGACGATCGGGGGCTGCCGCTTCCTCGGTCGCGAGGATCTGGGCCGGCTGGCCCCGGGGGCCAAGGCCGACATCCTGCTGATCAACCTCGACCACGCGGGCGGTCCGGTCTACGCGGACCCGATCAAGGCGCTGGTCGACTCCGCGTCGGGACGCGACGTGGACACCGTGATCGTGGACGGCCAGGTGCTGGTGCAGGGCGGGCGCGCGACACGGGTGGACGAGGACGCGGTGTACGCGAAGGCGCGCGAGGCCACCCAGCACTACTGGAGCCGGGTGCCGGGCTGGCGCTGGGACGGCGCCACCGTGGACCAGATCATCCCGCCCGCGTTCCCGATCCACCGGACCGCTCGCTCGTGAGGCGTGGCCGATGACGAAGCGGCAGCGGGTGACCGCGGCGCTCCGCGGGCAGCCGGTCGACCGGCCCCCGCTCGCGTTCTGGCTGCACAACTTCGCCACCGAGAACTCGGCCAAGGGCCTGGCCGACGAGACCCTGCGCCTGTACCGCGCCTTCGACTGGGACTTCCTCAAGCCCCAGTCGCGCGCGCAGTGCTTCGCCGAGATGTGGGGGCTCACCTACGCCCCCTCGGGGGACAAGGCGCGGCAGTACTCGGTGACGTACGCGCCGGTGGCGACCGCCGACGACCTCGCCCGGCTCCCGGTGGCCGATCCCGGCTCGGGCGCGCTCGGCGAGCAACTCCTAGCCCTGCGGCTGATCCGGGCCGCGGTGGGGTCCGACGTGCCGATCATCTGGACGGTGTTCGCGCCGCCCATGATCCTGCCGATGCTGGCGCGCGGCGGCCGCGAGCAGGCCCTGGGCTTTCTCCGCGAGGCGCCGCGCGAGACCGCGCGGGCCTTCGACGTGATGGCGGACACCCTCGCCGAGTACGCGCGGCGCTGCCTCGACGCGGGCGCCGACGGCCTCTTCTACGCGACCAACGTGGCAACCCGGGCGCTCATGACCCGGGAGGAATGCCGTCGCTGGCAGCGGCCGTGGGACCTGCGCATCCTGGCCGCGGTCGAGGCCGCCCCGTTCAACCTGCTCCACGTCTGCGGGGCGGGCATCCACTTCGAGGAGTTCGCGGATTATCCGGTGACCGCGCTCTCCTTCGCCACCGTGCCCGGCAACCCGGGCCTGGCCGCGGCCCGGACGCGGTCCGGCCGGGCGGTGGTGGGCGGGCTGCCGGCCAAGCCGGAGATCGCGGGGATGACCGAGGCGGCGCTCCTCGAGCGCGCGACGGCGGCCCGGCGGGAGATGCAGGACCGGTGGCTGCTCCTCGGGCCCGACTGCTCGATCAATCCGGACACGCCCGAGCAGCTCCTGCACGCGGTCGGCGCCGCAGTGCGGCACCCCGCCCCCTAGGGGGCTGGAAGGGTCCGTAACGCTGTGGTAGCATCCCGCCCACACCATCTCCTTCGCCGGAGGCGGGCATGGCTCTGGACATCGCCAAGATTCGCAACGTTGCGTTCGTCGGCCATGGCGGCGTCGGCAAGACGTCGCTCGTCGAAGGGCTCCTGCACGCGTGCGGGGCGACCACCCGGCTCGGTCGGGTCGACGACGGCACCACCACGACCGACTTCGACGCCGACGAGATCAAGCGCAAGATCTCGCTCAACACCGCGGTGGCCTTCTGCGACCACAAGGGCCACCGCCTCAACCTGATCGACACCCCCGGGTACGGCGACTTCGTGGCCGACGCCCGCGCCGGGCTGCGGGTCGCCGGCGCCGCCGTCGTGGTGGTCGACGCGGTGGCGGGCGTGCAGGTCCAGACCGAGAAGGTCTGGAAGTTCGCCAACGACTACAACCTGCCGCGGGCGATCGTGATCAACCGGCTCGATCGCGAGCGCGCCGATTTCTACCGCGCCCTCGAGTCCCTGCAGAAGCGGCTCAAGGGGCGGCTGGTCCCCCTCCAGCTGCCGATCGGCAGCGAGGCCGGCTTCTCGGGAGTGGTCGACCTGATCGCGATGCGGGCGCTCGTCTCGGCCGACGGCCGGGCGAAGGACGCCGAGATCCCGGACGACCTCGTGGAGAGCGCCAAGTCCTACCGGGAGAAGCTCGCCGAGGCCGCGGCCGAGACCGACGACGACCTGCTCGCCAAGTACCTGGAGGAGGGCGCGATCGGCGAGGAGGAGATGCTGGGCGCTCTGCGCCGGGCCATCATGTCGGGCGGGGTGGTGCCGGTGCTCTGCGCCGCCGCCACGCGCGGCATCGGGATCGGACCGCTGCTCGACCTCGTGGTGAAGGAGTTCCCGTCGCCCGCCGAGCAGGGCGAGGTGGAGGGCACGGACCCGCGTACCAAGGCGGCGGTGAAGCGCGCCCCTGATCCGAAGGCGCCCCTCTGCGCGATCGTGTTCAAGACCATCTCGGACCCGCACGTGGGCAAGCTGTCCGTGTTCCGGGTCTACTCGGGCACGATGCGGGCCGACAGCCAGGTCTACAACGCGAGCCGTGACAGCCGGGAGCGCGTCGGGCACCTGGGCTGGCTCTCCGGCAAGACCCAGAAGCCGGTCGAGGCCCTCGGGCCCGGCGAGATCGGGGTGGTGGCCAAGCTCAAGGACACGCTCACCGGCGACACCCTCTGCGACGAGGGCAGCCCGGTCGTGCTACCCGGCATCAGCTTCCCGGAGCCGGCCATCTCCTTCGCCATCCAGCCCAAGACGCGCGGCGACGAGGACAAGATCTCGACCGCGCTCCACCGCATGGCCGAGGAGGACCCCACGCTGCACCACCACTACGATCCCGAGACCAAGCAGCTGCTGGTCTCCGGCATGGGTCAGCTCCACGTCGAGGTGGTGGTGGAGCGCATGAAGCGCAAGTACAACGTGGACGTCTCGCTGCTTCCGCCGCGGATCCCCTACAAGGAGACGGTCAAGGGGCGCGCCGAGGTGCAGGGCAAGTACAAGAAGCAGACCGGCGGGCGGGGACAGTACGGCGACACCTGGCTGCGCATCGAGCCGCTCGCCCGCGGCGGGGGCTTCGAGTTCGTGGACGACATCTTCGGCGGGGCCATCCCGCGCAACTTCATCCCCTCGGTCGAGAAGGGCGTGCGCGACTGCATGAAGCGCGGCATCCTCGCGGGCTATCCGGTGGTGGACCTCAAGGTCACGCTCTACGACGGCTCCTACCACGACGTGGACTCCTCGGACATGGCCTTCCAGATCGCGGCGTCCATGGGGCTGCAGAAGGGCTTCATGGACGCCAAGCCGTGCCTGCTCGAGCCGGTGATGAACGTCGAGGTCTCGGCGGCCGCGGAGGCGGCGGGAGAGGTCATCGGCGACCTCAACGGACGGCGCGGCCGCATCGTGGGCATGGAGCCGGACGGCGAGGTCGTGAACGTGCGGGCCCAGGTGCCGATGTCCGAGATGCTCACCTACGAGTCGAGCCTGCGCTCCATGACCGGCGGCCGCGGCGGCTACGCGATGGAGTTCTCGCACTACGAGGAAGTCCCGAGCCAGCTCGCCGAGAAGGTGGTGGCCGCCCACCGCGCCGAGAAGGAAAAGCACTAGCGGACCGCGGCGCGCCCACCCCGGGCGCGCCGTGCCCGCCTCGGATCCCCCACGTCCAGACGACCGAGGCCCACGCATGTTCGTGACCCACATCGAATGCACCGTCTGCGGCCGGCGCCACGAGGCCGGCCGGCTGCTCACCGTCTGCCCGCAATGCGGCCAGATGCTCGCGGTGCGCTACGACCTGCCCCGCGCCGCCGCCGCCGTCACCAAGGAGACCCTCCGCGCGCGCCCGCCCGGGATGTACCGGTTCCGCGAGCTGCTGCCGCTCACCGCGTCCGAGGAGCCGGTGACGCTCGGCGAGGGCGGCACGCCGCTCCTCGAGCTGCCGCGCCTGGCCGCGCACCTGGGGCTGCGGCACCTCTGGGCCAAGGACGAGGGGCAGAACCCCACCGGCACCTTCAAGGCGCGCGGGCTCGGCATGGCCATCAGCAAGGCGCGGACCCTCGGGGTGCGCGGCCTCATGATCCCCTCCGCGGGCAATGCCGGCGGCGCCGCCGCGGTCTACGGCGCGCGCGCCGGGCTGCCGGTGGCGGTGGTGGTGCCGCGCGACACGCCCGAGGCCGCGGTGGCCGAGGCCGCGCTGGCCGGCGCCCACGTCTTCACGATCGAGGGCACCATCGCCACCGCGGGCCGGGCCATCGCCTCGATCGCCCCCGCGCTCGGCTGGTTCGACCTCGCCACCCTCAAGGAGCCCTACCGGCTCGAGGGCAAGAAGACGATGGGCCTCGAGCTGGCCGAGCAGCTCGGGTGGGACGCGCCCGACGTGCTGATGTATCCGACCGGAGGCGGCACCGGGCTCGTCGGCATCTGGAAGGCCTACGAGGAGCTGGCCGCGATGGGCTGGGTCAAGGCCGGTCAGCCGCGCTTCGTGGCGGTGCAGGCCGAGGGCTGCGCCCCGCTCGTCCGCGCCTGGGAGGACAAGGCCGAGACCACCTCTCCCGTCGAGAACCCGGTCACCAACGCGCCCGGCCTGCGCGTGCCCGGCCCCTTCGCCGGGCGGCAGATGCTCCGGATCCTGCGCGACACCGGCGGCTTCCCGCAGCCGGTGGGCGAGGAGGAGATCGTCGAGGCCCAGCGGCTGCTGGCGCGCATCGAGGGCATCTGGACCGCGCCCGAGGCGGCGGCCACTCTGGCCGCGCTCCTTCACATGAAGGATGAGGGTGAGGTCGACCCCGCCACGCGGGTGGTGCTCGTCCTCACCGGCGCCGGCATCAAGTACCCGCCGCCGCCCCTGCCGCGGCCGGCGCACCTCGAAGGCACCCCGGAGGCGATGCTCGCGCAGGTCAGGCGGGTGATCGGGTGACTCGCGCTATCATGGGGCCTCCCATGGGCCAGCACGAAGGAGGAGCGGCGGGGTCGACCGAGTGACGGTCGCGCCCGCGGTTCCATTCTTCGGCCCGGCCCGCGTCGGCGCCGCCATCGCGATGGTGCGTCGCGGCCGGCTCGCGGGTATCATCGCCCTGGCCGCGCGGCCCGTCCGGCCCGGCGCGGCCACTCACTGACATGCGATACGGCTTCGTCATCGATCAGCGGAAGTGCATCGGCTGTCACGCCTGCACGGTGGCCTGCAAGGAGGAGAACCAGGTCCCGCTCGGGGTGAACCGCACGTGGGTGAAGTACATCGAGAAGGGCGTGTTCCCCGACACGCGGCGCTACTTCAGCGTGATGCGCTGCAACCACTGCGACAACGCGCCCTGCGTGACGATCTGCCCGACGGTGGCGCTCTACCGCCGGTCCGACGGCATCGTGGACTTCGACGGGGACCGCTGCATCGGCTGCAAGTCGTGCATGCAGGCGTGCCCCTACGACGCGCTCTACATCGACCCCGAGACCAAGACCGCGGCCAAGTGCCACTACTGCGCCCATCGCGTGGAGAGCGGGCTCGAGCCCGCGTGCGTGGTGGTGTGCCCGGTTGCCGCCATCGTGCCGGGGGATCTCGACGATCCACACAGCACGATCGCGCGGCTCGTCGCCTCGCAGCAGACCCAGGTGCGCAAGCCGGAGCAGGGGACGCGGCCCAAGCTCTACTACCTGGGCGCGGAGGCCGCCGCGCTGACCCCCGACATGCAGGAGCGCCGCGGCGGGTACCTGTTCTCGCAGGTCGGCAGCATCCCGAGCCCGGGCCAGCCGAATCGTCCGCTGGCCGCCGCCGCGCGCCCGGGCGCGTCGGTCACCTCCGTGACCGATGGGATGGATCTACTCGCGCTGGCCCGCACCGTCTACGATGTCGCGCACCCGGAGCGACCGTGGGGATGGAAGGTGGCCGCGTACCTGTGGACGAAGTCGATCGCGGCCGGCGCCTTCCTCGTCGCCTCGCTCGGCCTCGCGGCGGGCCTCCTGACCGCCGACGCGCTGGTCGGGCTCGCGGTGCCCGCGATCGGGCTCGCGTTCCTGCTGCTGACCAGCCTGCTGCTGGTGTGGGACCTCAAGCGCCCGGAGCGCTTCCTCTACCTGCTCTTCAAGCCGAACCCGCGCTCCTGGCTGGTGCTGGGCGGCTTCATCCTGTTCGCGGCCGGCCTCCTCGGCTTGCTCTGGCTGCTCGCGGGCCTGGTCTCGAACCTGGTCGCGCTGCAGCTCCTCGCCTGGCCCATGGCGGCGGTGGCCGCCGCCACCGCGGGCTACAGCGCGTTCCTCTTCGGCCAGGCCGAGGGCCGCGACTTCTGGCAGAGCCCGCTGCTGCTGCCCCACCTGCTGGTGGCCGCGGTCGTGGCGGGCTCGGCGAGCCTGGTGCTGGCCGGCCGCGCGCTCGGCAGCGCGTCCATCGTCAGCGGGGGCCTCGGGCTCGTCCTCTGGGCCTCGCTGCTGGTGAGCGCCCTCGTACTCTTCGCCGAGCTGTTCACCGCGCACGGCACGCAGGACGCGGCGCGGGCGGCGCGGCTGCTCACCCACGGGCCCCTGCGCGCGCCGCTCTGGGGCGGCGTCGTCGTCGGCGGCATCGCGCTGCCGCTCGTGCTGCTGCTGAGCGCGTCGATCCCGTTCGGCTCGGAGCTCGCCGCGGGCCTGGCCCTGGCCGGCCTCTGGCTCTGGGAAGAGCTCTGGACCCGCGCCGGCCAGATGATCCTGCTGAGCTAGCATTTTCCCGGGAGGGAATGTCGTAATGCAAGACCTGACCCCAGAGCCGCTGCACCCGGTGGCGCGGACGCTCGCCGCCCCCGCCTCGGGACTGGAGCGGTTTCCGCCGGCGGCGCGGTGGGACGACTGGGAGGAGCTGGACAGCAAGGCGTGGCCGCGCAAGGTCAAGCGTCGCTTCCAGCTCATCCCCACGATCTGCTTCAACTGCGAGGCGGCCTGCGGGCTGCTCGCCTACGTGGACCCGCGGACCCTCAAGGTCCACAAGTTCGAGGGCAACCCGGTGCACCCGGGCAGCCGGGGCCGCAACTGCGCCAAGGGGCCCGCCACGCTGAACCAGATCACCGACCCCGAGCGCATCCTCTATCCGCTGCGCCGCGCGGGCGCCCGCGGCGAGGGCAAGTGGGAGCGGGTGACCTGGGACGCGGTGCTCGACGACATCGGCGGGCGCATCCGAAAGGCGCTGGTCGAGGGCCGCCAGAAGGAAGTGATGTACCACCTGGGGCGGCCGGGCCACGAGCTGATCTACCTCCAGCGGGTCTTCCACGCGTGGGGCATCGACGGCCACAACAGCCACACCAACGTCTGCTCGGCCTCCGCGCGCGCGGGCTACGCCTTCTGGCACGGCCTCGACCGGCCCTCGCCCGACCACAGCAAGGCGCGCTTCATCCTGCTGCTCTCCTCGCACCTCGAGGCCGGCCACTACTTCAACCCGCACGCCCAGCGGATCATCGACGGCAAGATGGCGGGGGCCAAGATCTGCGTGGTCGACACCCGGCTCAGCAACACCGCCTCGATGGCCGACTACTGGCTGTCGCCCTGGCCGGGCAGCGAGGGCGCGCTGCTGCTCGCCATCGCCCACTGCATGCTGCGCGACGGTACGTGGGACCGCGAGTTCGTCCGCCGCTGGGTGAACTGGGAGGAGTACCTGCGGGAGGAGCGCCCCGACCTGCCGGTCACCATGACCGCCTTCGAGGAGGCGCTCAAGACCCTCTACGCCTCCTACACGCCCGAATTCGCGGAGCGCGAGTCCGGGGTCCCCGCGGCCCGCGTCGAGGAGGTCGCCCGCGAGGTCGGCCGCGCCGGGAGCGCGCTGTCGACCCACGTGTGGCGCAACGCGGCCGCCGGCAACCTCTACGGCTGGGAGGTCGCGCGCGCCCTCGAGCTGGTCGTGGTCCTCGCGGGCGCGGTGGCCACCCCGGGCGGCACCGCCCCCAGCGGGTGGAACAAAGCGGTCCCGGCCCCGCCGATGATGCCGCCGCCCGGCAAGGTGTGGAGTGAGCTCCTGATGCCGCGCGAGTACCCGCTCGCGTTCTTCGAGATGAGCTTCCTCCTGCCGCACTTCCTCAAGGAAGCCCGCGGCAAGCTCGCGATGTACTTCACGCGGGTCTACAACCCGGTGTGGACCAACCCGGACGGCATGTCGTGGATCGAGATGCTGACCGACGAGGCCCAGGTCGAGCGCCACGCCTGCCTCACCCCGATCTGGAGCGAGACCGCGTGGTTCGCGGACTACGTGCTGCCGATGGGACACGCCTCCGAGCGCCACGACCTCATGAGCCAGGAGACCCACGCCGCGCGCTGGATCGGCTTCCGCCAGCCGGTGCTGCGGGTGGCGCTCGAGAAGCAGGGCAAGACCTTCGACCACACCTGGCAGGCCCACGAGGCGGCCGGGCTCGGGCAGGTGTGGGAGGAGGACGAGTTCTGGATCGAGCTGTCGTGGCGCATCGATCCCGACGGCGCGCTCGGCATCCGCAAGTACTTCGAGTCGCCCTACCGGCCGGGAGAGAAGCTCCGCATCGAGGAGTTCTACCGCTGGATCTTCGAGCACAGCGTGCCCGGGCTGCCCGGGGCCGCCCAGCGTGAGGGCCTGACCCCGCTCGCCTACATGCGCAAGTACGGCGCGTTCCTGGTCCAGGACAACGTCTACGGCACCCACGAGACGTCGCTCACCCCGACGGAGCGCGAGGGCGCCGCCGCCGACGCCGCCTCGCACCTGGTGATGAAGGGCGGGGCGTCGGTGGGCGTGGAAGTGGACGGGCAGTGGATGGGCGGCTTTCCCACGCCCTCGCGCAAGCTCGAGTTCTTCTCGAAGACCCTCAAGGACTGGAAGTGGCCGGAGCACGCGGTGCCGACCTACGCCCGGAGCCACGTGCACTGGTCGGAGATCGACCGGGCGCGGGGCGAGATGGCGCTGCTGCCGACCTTCCGGCTGCCGACCCTGATCCACTCGCGCTCCGGCAACGCCAAGTGGCTCTACGAGATCTCGCACAACAACCCGCTCTGGCTCAATCCCGAGGACGGCGAGCGCTTCGGCGTCCGGACCGGCGACCTCCTGAAAGTCACCACCGAGATCGGCCACTTCGTCGACCGGGTGTGGGTAACCGAGGCGATCCGGCCCGGCGTGCTGGCCTGCTCGCATCACCTGGGCCGCTGGCGGCTCTCGGAGCAGACCGGGGGCGAGCGCTGGTCGACCGCGCTCGTGAACCTCGACCGGACCGGGCCCGGCCAGTGGCGCCTCCGGCACGTGCACGGGGTGCGGCCCTTCGAGAGCAGCGATCCCGACTCGCAGCGCGTGTGGTGGGAGGACGCGGGCGTGCACCAGAACCTGACCTTCCCGGTTCACCCGGACCCGGTGAGCGGGCAGCACTGCTGGCACCAGAAGGTGACGGTGAGCCGGCCGGGCCCCGACGACCGCTACGGCGACGTGGTGGTCGACACCAACAAGTCGTTCGAGGTATACCGCAAGTGGCTCGCGATGGCGCGGCCCGCGCCGGGCCCGGGCGGGTTGCGCCGGCCGCTCTGGCTGCCGCGCGCCTTCAAGCCCGACGCGTCCGCCTACCGGCTGGACGGCGTGTGAGGGGCGTTGACTTCATCGCGAACGGGGGCATCCTGGGAGCCATGAGCGAGGGGTCGCACGAGGTGAGGATCACGTGATCGCGCGCGCGCTCGTGGCGATCGCGCTCGCGCTCGGGCTCCTGGCCGGGCGGGCGGATGCGGCGGACGATCTCGGCCGCCTCCTCGCCCCGCTCGGGCTCACCGCGCTGTCCGGCGGTCGCCCCGCGGGCTTCACGCTGCCCTCGGTGGCGGGCGGCAAGGTCTCGCTCGCCGAGCAGCAGGGCAAGGTGGTGCTGGTGTACTTCTGGGCCACCTGGTGCCCGTACTGCCGCCGCGAGCTGCCCGTCGGCGTCGAGCAGATCAGCCGCGAGCGCCGGGCCCAGCCGTTCAGCGTGCTGGCGGTGAGCATCGAGGAGCCCAAGGACCTGGTGGCGAGCTGGGTCAAGGGGGCGGGCGTCACCATGCCGGTGCTCCTCGACTACGACGGCGCGGTCGCGCGGGACTACCGGGTCACCGCAACGCCGACCGCGTTCGTGATCGGGCGCGACGGGCGACTGGTCGCGCGGGCCGCGGGCAATCGCGAGTGGGAAGGCCCCGCCGGCCGCGCGCTGCTCGACGCCCTGGTCGCCGCGCCCGCGAAGTAGACTCGGGGCCACCCGGCCATGGCCACCGAGTTCCCCATCGACAGCCTCGACACCGACATCCTCGTGCTGGGTGCGGGCGGAGCCGGGCTCTGCGCGGCCCTGCATGCGGCCGACCACTCGCCGCACCTCTCGGTGACGGTCGCGGTGAAGGGGCTGCTCGGGCGCGCGGGCTGCACCCGGATGGTGCAGGGCGGCTACAACGCGGTGCTCGCGGAGCCGGACTCGGTCGAGGCCCACCTGCTCGACACCCTGCACGGCGGGGCGTGGATCAACGACCAGGAGCTGGTGTGGACGCTCGTGAAGGAGGCGCCCGGCCGCGTGCTCGAGCTGGAGGCCCGCTACGGCTGCTTCTTCGACCGGCAGCCGGACGGCCGCATCCACCAGAAGCCGTTCGCCGGGCAGAGCCACGACCGCACCATCCACAAGGGCGATCTCACCGGCATCGAGATCATGAACCGGCTGACCGAGCAGGTGTGGCGCCGGCCGTCGATCAAGAGCCTCGAGGAGCATCGCGCGGTCGAGCTGCTCCGCGCCGACGGCGGCCAGGTGGGCGGGGCGCTGCTGCTCGACATCCGGCGCGGGACGTTCGTGGTGGTCCGGAGCCGCGCCATCCTCCTCGCGATGGGCGGCGGGCCCACCATGTACAAGGTGATCGCCTGCTCCGCCGACAAGTCCTCCGACGGCATCGCGCTCGGCCTGCGTGCGGGCGTGCGCCTGCGCGACATGGAGATGGTGCAGTTCCACCCCACCGGACTGATCGTGCCCAACTCGCTGATGACCGGCGCGCTGCTCGAGGAGGGCCTGCGCGGGGCGGGCGGCCGCCTGCTCAACGGCCGCGGCGAGCGGTTCATGCAGCGGTACGACGCCGCGCGCCTCGAGCGCTCCACGCGCGACCTGGTCGCGCGCGCCTGCTTCGTCGAGGTGGCCGAGGGCCGGGGCTCGCCGAACGGGGGGGTGTGGATCGACGTCTCCCACCTGGGCGCCGAGGTCGTCGAGCGGAGCTTCCGCGGCATGGTGCGCCGCTGCCGCGACTTCGGCCACGACCTGGCCCGCGAGCCGGTGGAGGTCGGGCCGACCGCGCACTTCATGATGGGCGGCATCGTCATCGACCGCGCCTGCCGGACCGACGCGGAGGGGCTCTTCGCGGCCGGCGAGGACTCGGGCGGCGTGCACGGGGCCAACCGGCTGGGCGGCAACGGGGTCGCCGAGTCGACCGTGTTCGGCGGCATCGCCGGCGACGTGATGGCGGAGTGGGTCGCGGGACGCCCGCGGCCCCCGATCTCGCCCGCGCTCGTGGATGCGGCCATCGCCGCGATCAGCGCGCCGCTCGCCCGCACCGAGGGTGAGAACCTCTACACCCTGCAGACGCAGCTGCGCCAGGTGATGTGGGAGCACGTGGGGCTCATCCGCGGGGGAGAAGGGCTCAAGCGGGCGCTCGCCGAGATCGAGGACGTGGGGCGCCGGCTCGAGACCGTCTCGGTGCGCGGGGGCGGCGCCTACAATCTCGCCTGGCAGGACTGGCTCAACCTCCAGAACCAGGCCACCGCCGCGTGGCTGATCGCCCGCAGCGCGCTCGAGCGCACCGAGAGCCGCGGCTCGCACTACCGGCGGGACTTTCCCGAGACCGCGGCGGAGCCGGTCGCGGTGATCGCGGGCGACGCCGACGGGGCGGGGCCCAAGGTGTGGACCGAGCCGGTGCGCTATACGCGGCTGCGGCCGGACGCCGCGCGCCTGCCCGTCGCGGTGGACGTCGGCGACTGATGGCGAAGCGGCCGCGGCGGATCCTGCGGCGACGGTGGGCCACCACCGAGGGCTGGCGCGCCACCCCGGCCGGCATGTGGGCGTGGCTCGCCCAGCGCGCGGCCGCGATCGCGCTGCTCGCGGTGATCGTGATGCACCTGCGCAATCCCTTCTGGCGGCCGGTGCAGGCGGCGCTGCTCGGGCTCGTGCTGCTCCACGGTCTGCTCGGGGTGCGCGCGATCGTGCTCGACTTCGGCCTGCCGGTGCGCTGGCATCGCACCCTGCTCGTCGGGGCGCTGGCGCTCGGGGTCGCGGTGTTCGCGGTCTTCTGGGGCTTCCGATGGTACTGAAGGTCTTCCGCTGGTCCCCCGGCTTCCGCGAGCGGCTGCAGCGCTTCTGGGTGCCCGCCAAGGAGGGCATGACGGTGCTGGACGCCCTGGTCGACG
>Ga0310810_10003299_pt1 | contig 17586 bp, 19 predicted proteins | sample NCmetagenome_FD_207641 | JGI IMG/M metagenome (GOLD analysis project Ga0310810, IMG submission 207641) | Soil microbial communities from experimental microcosm in Duke University, North Carolina, United States - NC | ecosystem: Engineered > Artificial ecosystem > Soil microcosm > Unclassified ...
CGGCAAGGTGATGACGCAGCTTACGCGCGAGGAGACTTTCATCACTCACCGCGCCCGCCCGCAAACAGATATCCGGCTGAAGATTGGAATGAAAAGAAATGGGCGCCTGACTGCATGCGAATGCGAAGTTGTGCAGCGAGGCGGTGCTTACGCCGGCTATGGCATCATCACGATTCTGTATGCCGGCGCGCTGCTGCACGGCCTCTATGACATTCCCGCGGTCAAGTACGATGGTTATCGCGTCTACGCCAATCTCCCGCCGTGCGGGGCCATGCGCGGCCATGGCTCGGTCGACACGCGTCATGCTTTCGAATGTTTGATTGATCGCATGGCACGCGAGCTCGGGCTTGATCCTATCGCTATGCGTCGCGCCAACCTTTTGCAGGCGCCGACACGCACCATGAATGACCTGATGGTCAACAGCTACGGATTGGTGGAATGCATCGACAAGGTCGAGCGAGCAAGCGGGTGGCGTGAACGTCTTGGCCGGATGCCGCCCGGCAAGGGACTTGGCATGGCCTGCTCCCATTACGTCAGCGGCGCCGCCAAGCCCATTCATTTCACCGGCGAGCCTCATGCGGTCGTGAATCTAAAGCTGGACTTTGACGGAAGCGTAACGGCACTCACAGGCGCCGCCGATATCGGCCAGGGATCTTCCACCATGGTCGCAATCGTCGTAGCCGAAACTTTGGACATCTCGCTCGATCGCGTGCGTGTCATCGCGGCAGATACCGCCGTCACACCCAAAGACAACGGGGCCTATTCGTCGCGCATTACTTTCATGGTCGGAAACGCTGCGATCGACGCTGCCAAAAAACTCAAGTCAGTTCTTGTTGCGGCAGCGGCACGCAAGCTCGAAGCGCATCCCGAAGACATTGAATGCGTGGGCGAGATATTCCGCGTCGGCACCGGCGATCAATCAAGCCTGCCTTTCGCCGATGTCGTTGCCGCGGCACTGGTCGACGAGGGCGCAATCACCGTGAAGGGATCTTTTACCTGCCCGCCCGAGGCACAAGGCGGGAAACATCGTGGCGGCGCGGTTGGTTCGACCATGGGCTTCAGTTATGCCGCTCAAGTCGTCGAAGTAAGCGTCGACGAGGCAATCGGCCGGATAACTGTCGACAAGGTCTGGGTGGCACTGGACTGCGGCCACGCCATCAATCCGCTTGCTGTGGAAGGCCAAATCCAGGGGTCGGTATGGATGGGCATGGGCCAGGCCATGTGCGAGGAGACCCACTATCTCGATGGCTTGCCGGCCCATGCAAGCCTGCTTGAATACCGCATGCCGACTATTCTGGATTCGCCACCGATCGAAACTTACATCGTCGAAAGCCACGATCCATATGGACCATTCGGGGCCAAAGAGGCGAGTGAAGGTGCCTTGGCGGGTTTTGCACCGGCGCTGGTCAACGCCATCGGCAATGCGACAGGCCTCAACGTCAATGAATTGCCCGTGACTCCTGACCGGATCATGGATGCGCTTATCCAGCGTCAGCGGCAGGCCAAAATTGCCAATGCCCTAAAGGCCGCGTCATGACCTCGTCATTGTCCGACTTTCGCCTGTTGCGGCCGCTAACTATCCAGGAGGCCATTGCCGCACGGCTGGACCACGCCGACGCTCGCTTTCTCGCAGGTGGGACCGATCTCTTGGTGAACATGCGGCGCGGCATTAGCAACCCAAATTCACTGATCGATCTTTCCGCCATTGACGAACTGGCTGAAATTGAGCTGCGTGAAGATGGCATAACGATTGGCGCAGGCGTAACCATCGCCGCCCTCGGCCGCCACGGATTTATCGCTGACCGATATAAAGCACTCTCGCAAGCCGCCCAGGCGATCGCCGGACCGGCTCACCGCGCAATGGCGACGGTCGGTGGCAATTTGTGCCTCGATACGCGCTGCATCTACTACAATCAGAGCGAATGGTGGCGGAGCGCAAATGCGTATTGCCTCAAAAACGGGGGCGATATCTGCCACGTAGCCCCGCAAGGACGGCGCTGCCACGCGGCCTTTACCGGCGATCTGGCACCGGCCCTTCTGGTGTTGGGCGCCAAAATTGACATTGCCGGCCCGCAAGGCCGTCGACAAATCCCCCTAAGTGATCTCTATGTCGAAGACGGTAAAACACATCTTACGCTCGCGGACAGCGAACTACTGGCAGCGGTGCATCTGCCAGCAAACCAGCCACCATCAACCTATGAAAAAATTCGCGTCCGGTCGGCCATCGACTTTCCATTGGCAGGCGTCGCCGTTGTGCTCGCGACATCCGGCTCGATTGTTTCCTCGATCCGAATTGCGCTAACAGGCACGAACTCCAAGCCATTTCTCCTAGCCGGGACGGATGCCTTCGTTGGGCGACCAATTGACGAAAAGCTGCTGCAAGAAATTGAGCGGCTTGTGCAGAAGCAGGTTCAACCGATGCGCACCACGCTTACATCGGCCAATTATCGCCGGATAGCCGCCGCCGCCCTGGCGCGGAGACTGACTCTCAATCTGAGCCGTTCATTGGCAGCCTGAGGCCGTCGGCCGCAGTCGGATTTGTCAGCGTCGCACCTATTCACCTGGAATAACAGCCGTCGCTTCCAACTCGATCTTTGCCGGCGTGTCGAGCAGATCGGCCACAAAAATCATACTCATCGCAGGATAGTGGTTTCCGATCAGCGACTTCCAAATGCGCCCTAGCTCGCGTCGACCGGCAAGGTAAGCAGGCTTGTCGATGCAGAATGCAGTCAATCTGCAAATGTGCGCCGGCTTGCCGCCCGCCTCTGCGAGAATCGAGAGAATATTTTTTAACGCTTGCTCGAATTGCGGAACAAGCTCATCGCTTTGAAAACGCTCATCGGCATTCCAGCCAACCTGTCCAGCTATGAAAACAATTCGTCCGGCGGCCACGCTGATGCCATTTGCATAGCCGACCGGAGATTTCCACCCCTTTGGATGAAGAACGCGATGTGGCATCTTCGTTTGTCGTCCCAAACTCAATCCGCGATCTTGGCGTCAATGCATTGGCCGCAATGTACCTCGCACGGCGCTGCGTTCGTCGGCCGCGATCTGACGGAGCTTCGCAATATCTTTGACCACAACCTGTGACGCATCGATAGCGACACCGACTGCTTTCAGCCTCGCGAAAGCACGAGACAGAGATTCAGGCGTCAAGCCGAGTCGCGCTGCAATGAGCACCTTGTCGTAAGGCAAGGCGATTGCGCATTTTCCCTGTTTAACCGTCGATAACGACGCAAGAAACTCGGCGACCCGCTGCACCCCACTTTGCGCTTTGAGTTGTTCTACCTGCTGAACAAGATGATGCAGGTGCTGAGAGGTCGATGCCACCATTGCCAGCGCAATATCGGGGCTTTCGCGGATGCACCGAATGATGTGATCGGCCGGGATACGGGCCACGCGGGCATCGGTCACCGCTTCAGCAGTTGCTGGATATCGATTTCCTGTAAATGCCACCGCTTCGGCAAAGCTTCCACCCTTGGTCAGAATGTGGATCACAGTCTCTTCGCCGGATGGCGTAATGCGATAGAGCTTTATCCAACCGTCGATCACAATGAAAAAAGCCGTTGCCGGGTCGCCTTGGCGAAACAAGCCCTCGTGCGGCTTCAACATCACGCCTGTCGCCGGCGCGATAACGTGCTCAACGGTTTCCGCTCGCAGCCCACGAAAGATCGCCACACGCGTGATGACTTGAAGATCGCCAGCGGTGAGTCGTGAGGACATGGATACAGCCCCAAAATCAGTCAGATTGACTCATGAAGCCGGCGGCCAATGTCGCCTTGATCTTGATCAAATACGGCCGACAGCCTGCCGGCTTATTTCTGTTGCAGCGCACAACGGGCGTGCATTGGCCCATAATCAGGCTCGCCGCAGGGTCCGGTCGCGGCCAGGGGCCGACTTTGAGCACAATCGACTGGCGCCCGGGCGATCCAAAAGTTTGTGCATCGTTGCGATTGTGACTGATCCCAGTGTTGCCCGGGAGATGGCATCGATTTCGTTGAGAATGGCCTGCAACGCGTGGCCCTCAGGCGTCGCATCCGCAGTCCCGATGTCTTTTTCTACTGAACTGACATCTTCGAAGAGCTGCACCACATCCAGAAGCGTAGTCCTCCGAGGGTTGCCGGCAAACCGGTAACCGCCGCCTGCACCCCGAACCGCGCGGACAAGGCCAGCACGGCCCATGACGTGCATGACCTTGGCAAGGTGATGACTTGAGGCGCCATATTTCTTGCCGATGTCGGCGACCGAAAGCTGGTGATTTTCGCGCGCTGTCAGTTCCAGAGCAGCGAAGATCGCAAGCCGGGTTGAAATCTGTAACCTCATGGTGTCGCCATTTGTCCGACGGTGCACTCAAGATGGACGTTGTCATCCTTCACGTTCAATCGAGGTCCTTCTCCAACTGGATGTAAGGGCCAGCCATCATTCCCTCGCTGCGAAAAAACAGCAGAGGAAGCTGGGCACCTCTCTCAACCATTGTTCGCATTTTGCTTACACCAGCCTTCTTGAACTCACCGGAGATCGTTTCCAGGAGCGCCTTGCCGATTCCGTGCAACCGCATGTCCGGCTCGACCGACAATGCAAAAACCCACCCGCAGGGAGTCGATCCAAATTCCCAGGCACGAACCTCACCAATAATGAAGCCCAGGACTCGTGTCCGATCGAGTCGATTTTGAGCAATCAGAAAAAACCGCTCGTGCAGACGTCGTTTGCCGTAGCGGCGGTAAATATCATTCCAGTATTCTGGCTTGGCGAGTTTGGTTACACGTGTGTCAAGAGCGATCACCTGGGGGATGTCGGCCGCTTGCACGCGCCGCACCCGCAACGCAGCGCTCGTTCTTTCCGCGCGCGCCTTAGGATCAATGGTCAACGGATTCACCGCTCTTCGACTAATCAATAAAGTATAGCGCATAATTACGTATTGTGGTACCGATTTAAGCTCAAAGGAAAAGGAGCTTGGTCGTGACTTGTGCTCGGCCGGCGGGGACGCCCAGAATGTGGCGAACGGCGGATGCCGTGCACATTGATGTGCGCGACCTGGAGCCGCCCGAGCCGATGATCGCCATTCTGCGGGCGATCGATGAAGGCGAGGTCGATACGGCCCTTATCGCCCATCTCGATCGTGAGCCAATTTTTCTTTATCCCGAACTCGACGATCGCGGATGGGGGCACGAAATCCTGCCGTCTTCATGCGCAAGTCCAAACTGTGAGGACGGAGTAATGCTTCGCATGGTGCGCTGGGGTTCATGAGCATTGGGGCATCTTTTCTTGGAGGTGCCAAAAGCAGGCTGTTGCCGCCATCGATCCCATTTCGATTTTTCTCTGCGGCCGCAGTCTTTCACGTCTTAATGTGGCTCGGACTGCTCGCGGCGGCGAACGAGGCCGTGAGCTTTCGAGGCGGGCCTGGTCCAGCGCTTTCGGCGGTCCATCTCCTGGCTCTCGGCGTCCTGGTTACAACCGCAATCGGGGCATCTGTGCAGCTTCTGCCCGTTGCCACCCGGCGCACGCTGCACGCGGTTTGGCCGGTAAAACTCGTTTTCTGGCTGACTGTTCCGGGAATGATCGCTCTGGTCGCCGGTATGTATACGGCGTGGGTGAACTTACTCATCCCGGCCGCGGTCGTTGTCGGCACAGGCTTAATGCTGTTCGGCGTGCTCCTTGCGGACAATCTGCGCCGCGCCAGCAGCCTGCCCGTTGTAGGAGCCTATGGCTGGGCCGCGTTGGCCGCGCTCGTCCTCGTGGCCTCGCTTGGCGTCACGCTGGCAGTCAACGAAGAGGTTGGCATTTTGCCAGACCACGGCGCTGTCGCACTCGCCCATCTTGTTCTCGGTGGCTTTGGGTTCATGGGGCTGCTTGTGCTGGGCTTCAGCCACATTCTCGTGCCGATGTTTGCCCTGTCGTCCGCGCCGCCTAAGCGCCCGAGTTCTGCCGGTTTTGTTATCGCCTTGGTCGCGCTTGTCCTTGGCACGCTCGGAGCGCTTGTAAATAACCGTGAGGTCCTTGCCGCAGCCGCACTCATAGGCCTCCTCGCTGCTGTCATGCATCTCTGGCTCATGTACCGCGTGCTCAAAACTGGCATGCGCAAACGCCTGGGACTTTCGTTCGTGCTTGTGCGAGTGGCGTGGATCATGCTGCCAGCGACGCTCCTCATAGGTCTCGCCGCGCTTTACGGCTTCGCCGGCACCAACGGAGCAACTCTTTTTGGCTTCATGCTGCTGTTCGGCTGGCTCCTTACATTCTTAGTCGCCATTCTTCAGCGTATTATGCCGTTTCTTGCCTCAATGTTCGTGACGCCGCCGGCCCGCGGCGGGACTGCCATCGTTGCCGAGCTTTCAGGCGCACCTGCGCTCAAGATCCATGCAATTTGCCATGCGCTCGCGCTCCTCACGCTTGCGATTGCAATTATTCTCGATAGTGCGGCGATCTTCCGTTTAGGCAGCGCTGTCGGCTTGGTGGGAGCACTGGCCTTCGCCTGGTTCACCGCCGACGTCATTCGGCGAATGCTCCCGGCAAACCCGTCCTGACGTTATTTCCGCTGTCTTTGCTCAGATGTATTGACCGGCGTCGACGCGCAGCACCTCGCCCGTAATAGCGCGGGCAGCATCGGACAGCAGGAATAGTACCGCATTGCTGATATCAATCGGATCGGCAAGCTCGGGAAGTACGGCCTCGTCGACAGCTTTAAGGATAATTTCGCCGCGCAATCCGCGCGCCATATCGGTCATGACCATTCCCGGCGCGACTGCATTGACGGTTATATTTTTTGGACCGAACTCGCGAGCCGCGGTCTTCGTCAAACCGATCAGACCTGCTTTGGCCGCCGCGTAATTGGCCTGCCCAAACTTTCCACGCAGGCCATTGATGGACGTAATGCTCACGATGCGGCCAAAAGTCTGACGCGCCATTAACGGCGCAACAGCACGTATCATGTTGAACGCGCCGGTAAGATTGACGTTAAGAACTGCAGCCCAGTCGGCGTCGCTCATTTTGGCGATTGAGCGATCACGCGTAATACCGGCGTTATTGACGAGCAATGTCGGCGCTTGAGGAAGGTTTGCAATCGCGGCCTTCACCGCATCGCTATCGACAATATCAATTTGTACGAACTGATGGGGAAAACCATCAGGCTGCTGCGGCCGATCAATATCGAACACATGCACCTGTGCACCTGCCTCGCCAAGAGCATCCGCGATGGTAAGGCCGATTCCCCGGCTGCCACCGGTGACGATTGCGCGGTGATTGTGAAAACTGAAGTTAAATCGACTTGCGTCTTGCGATTTGACAAGCATCGAAGATGCATTTCAAACGAGCGGTTGGTCGAAGCAGAGACGCTGTGACGGAAGGAATCCGCTGCGGTCCAAATATGCCAGGAGATCATGGTCCTGCCAGTCGACTTCAGTTCGTACCTTTTCGACACGCAGCGTTCCCAGATTCACCAACAGTTGGGATATCAAGGCGCGACCAACGCCCCTTTCCCGGTAGTCGGGATCGACTCCGATTGTGTCAATGACAGCTGTGGTTTCGACCCGCCCAAACTCACCGAGATCGACGCGAGCCATGATGAACCCTATGGGAACGCCGTCAAGTTCGGCGACCAATGAGACACGCACGTCGGACTCGGTCAGCGCATCATTGAGCTTGCGCCGAAAATATGCCGTGCGGTCATTTCCTGTAATTCGTCGATCAATCGCCGCCAGTGCTCGCAGATCGTTTTCCGTCATGGATCGCACTGGAATTTTATCGCGCGCGAGTGGCCCAAAATCAGCGGCGGGCTGTCCGCTGTAGTTCACTTCAGCGGGCTCGCCTACATGTGCCGGGAAAATAATGCCTGTATTTGGACCCACGACCACTACTCCTTTTTTTTCATCACTCGTCCTCGATCGACTCGACTAATGGCGTCAAAACAGAGCGCTCAAGCACCAGCCGCGGTGCCAATCCAAATCCGGTGACATCGAAGAACCGTAATAAAGAATGGTTCGTCCAGTCGGCCTGGGATTGCAGAACGTGAACACCTTTCTTACGCAAGAGCTCCGCAAGACCACCCATCAGAGCTCGTCCAACACCGCGAGCCTGGCTGTCATATTCAACTCCGACCGCATCGAGGGCGGCGACCGCCCCTTCCCGGCCGAATTCACCGCGCAGAATGCGGGCAAGAGCAAAACCGACCAGTGCGTTGTTGCGGACAACACCAATGTGCACGAAATCGTCCGCATGCTTGCCGGCATGGGACAGCCGCTTTTCAAAAAAACGTCGCCGGGGCTCTCCCACATGACTGGAATCGATCGCGATAATACGTTCGAGATCAGTCGAGCGCAGTGTTCGAACACTGGTTTCAGCGTTCATGACGGCAGTGCGCATATCAGAGCCTCATACGTTTTCGACATATTCCTGATAAAGCCGGGCTTCTGTCTCTGGATCCATGTTGTCTTCGATCACGGGCAACAGCGCCATTTCTTCCTTCTGCACGTGCGCAAGCATGAGATCGCCGAGTTCCTGGCCCAGGCGGGTGAATTCTTCCCAGCTTTCCGGTGTGAACCCGCCAATCGCAGCGGCGCGCGCAAGCGCGGCGACCCGTGTGCCGAGCGGGCGCATGACCTGGTGCTCGCTTGTCAGATGCTCGCAGATGCCGGTGTCACCCACAGCCTCCAAATAATTGAAGAGATGGTTCTCCTCGAACGTGAAATGACGATCGACCTCCGTTTCCAGGCTGGTTGGCAAATCCGACAGCAAACGCGCGACATTGCTATCTGCCTTGTCCGGAGGGCCGGCGCGGCGGCCACGAGCCAGCAGCTGTTCAAGCCTTTCCATCAAAGCGACGGTCGCGCCGTGCTCGTCATGAAGCGTCTGACTGATCCGATTGTTGAAGCTCATCCAAGCGCCTCAAAAGTCAGCCGTGCAATTGCTGATATTTTGCAAGCAAATCATCTTTCGACTCGTTCCAGTCCGGATTTTGTTCGATGCAGTTGGCTGGGCAGACGAGCTTGCATTGCGGTTCATCTTCAGCACCTACACATTCGGTGCATTTCATCGGATCAATCACGTACATCGGATTGCCGGCGGTAATCGCCTTGTTCGGGCATACCGGCTCGCAAGCATCGCATGCCGTGCAGGCATCGGTGATCATCAGAGCCATGACGTCGTCTCCTTAGAGTCTCAAGCTGCTCTCGACATTCCGCCGGCAGCAGCAAGTTTTTCAAAACGGAATGCGCCCCACAGAGCCGCACCGATCGCTCCCGCATACATCGAGTCTGCATGACTGCGGACCACAACCTTCATATCTTTGATGTGCGAGATATCCTCCTCGAGAGCGGCAACGAGCCCTTTGTCCTGGGCGAGCCCTCCGGTCACCATGACCACGCCATCAAGCGCTCCAATCGATTTCAGAAGTTTGGACAATCGGGCCGCCATCGACAGATGAATTCCCTTGAGAATGTTCGGCGTCGAGATGCCGCGTGAGACCATGTTGATGACATCGGTCTCTGCGAGCACGGCGCAGATACTGCTCACGACCTCAGGATTTTCGCCTTGCCGGGAGAGTGTCCCGATTTCTTCCTGCGCAATCCCGAGATAGCGCGCGATATTCTCGAGGAATTGCCCCGAGCCTGATGCGCATTGGCTCGTCATTTTGTAGCTGAGAACCTTGCCGCGGCCATCGATCGAAATCGCGCGTCCATGCAGCGCACCGACGTCAAGCGCTGCCCGCGATTCCGGATCGAGGTAGATGGCGCCCCGAGCATGCGTTGTCATCGAGTAGAAATGCCCGGTGTGGAATGGCACACTCTCGCCTTCGCCGGTGGTCGCGACATAGTCGACATCTTCGGGACGCAGCTTTGCGTCCTCAAGGACGGCGTCGTAGGCGACCCGTGCCAATTCCATGGGATCGCGCTGCCGAATGCGCATGACATAGCGCGACAACCACTGTTCCTCGCCATTCTCGATCTTGAAAAGCGCGGCCTTGATGGTGCTCGTGCCGATGTCGATGCCTGCGGATACTGTCATTGTTGGCTCCCATCGGACTGTCCCAAATGAGCGCGGCGAGCAAACTCAGCCGCGCCGAGGGCACCGGTATAAATTGAGTCCGGATTTATATTGATGGTGACGTCACCGTAGTTTTCCTTGATAACCTTACGCAGTTCACGCACTGCCGCTTCGTTCTTGGCAACGCCGCCGGTAAACGTGAACTCGTTGGTGATCCCGCCTGAGCGTGAGATGATCGAAATCGCACGCAGTATGATGGCACGGTGCAGCCCGGCCAGAATGTCTTCGCGCTTTTCTCCGAGCGAAAGCCGGTCGCGCAATTCGGCGCCGGCGAATACCGTACAGGTGGAATTGATCCGTGCGGGCCGGTCAGACTTCATCGCCATGGGTCCCAGCTCGTGGAGTCCCATGTTCATCTCATCCGCGATATATCCAAGATACCGCCCGCACCCTGCCGCACAGCGATCGTTCATTTGAAAGTTGGCGACGATGCCGCTTCCGTCGATCTGGATGCCCTTCGTATCCTGGCCGCCGATGTCCAGCACCGTGCGTGTCTGCGGATACATCATGTGGGCTCCTAGGCCGTGGCACAGGATCTCCGAGCGGATATGTTCTTTGGAGAATGGAAGTGTCACCCGGCCATAGCCGGTGCCGACGAGATAGGTCTCTTCCAGATCTATCGCGAGCGCGCTCTCGATCATCTTCTGGATATCGGGAGCAGCGGCCTTAACCGACGATTCCGCTGACAATACGCGCCCAAGCGCCCGTCTGAATTTGTCGCTCAACTCGCCAGCCGGCGGCCGGTTTTCCACCTCGATGATCGACTTGTCATAGACGTTGAGCAGCAGGTCGTAGGGCAAGCCTGCGGAGCGCGCGACCTCCTCGGCGTGGGCATGGTAGCGAGACCCGGCAATGTCGCGGAAAAAGTCGGACTTTCGCTTGGCACCCGGTGCGTAAAGTTCGGGCGCCTCCGCACGCAGCCGCTTGAAGACTTCGGCAAGCGAATCTTTCACGCCAGATGCGACCTTGGCGAAGCGGTCACCTTGGATCTGACCAACGCAGGTCTGCTCGAGGTCGTCGAGCTGCTCAAGAAACTGCTCGAGACGAAAAGCGCGCTCTAGCGCGCCGAGGAACGTATCAAGCTCGACTTGAGCGTGCGCATCGGTAAGTGCCCGGCGGAATAGCGTGAACTGACCGTCGACTCGCGCCTCCTGACTGGCCACGCGTGCTGCTGTCGCGTAGTTCGAACGAGAGTTGGTGATGCCGTGACCGATCACCTTCCGGTCCTCGTCAAGCAGGACCGCCTTGGTCGTCGTCGAGCCGAGATCAATGCCGACGAAAGTTTTCATGCATTCCTCCTCAAGCGGCAGCAGACGCGCCGGCGCGCTTCTGGTCGACCATCTGAAAGTAGCTTTCGAGACGATTCTTGATGTTCGCTGCCGAGAAATAGCGTGGATCTACCAGATCCGATTCGACGAATGCGGCCGGCTTGCCGGTCCGTTTCTCGACTTCGCGCATCATCAGCAACTGACCGGCGGAAAAACTGTTGCAGCTCTTGATCGAATTGATCAGTAGGCCGTCGGCCTCGTACTCGTTGATGTAGTTGACGAGCATGTCGATGCGCATCGGCAGGCTGCGGTTGGTGTAGACACCGAGGCAGTACTCGGCCAGCGTCTCCAGCGGCTTGTCGGGATCGTGACGGAATCCGAAATCGTAGACGCCGCCGACCTTTGTGTAGCTCGACGCAACGACGACCGCGCCCTCGTCGTAGAACATCTTCCAGAACTGGCGGAAGCTCGTGTAGTTGGGCGGTCCTTCGACAACGAGCCGGTATTTTTCCTTTCCCATGTCGCCGTCAGGCGTCACCGGTCCCTGACCTTTTGCCAGGCGGTCCTCAATCTCTTCACGCAGGAAGCGGTAATAGTCGATCGCATCCTGGGTGCCGCGGAAGGCGCCGAAGATCGGCCCGATGTAGTAAATGCCGCCGAAGTAGGCATCAATCGGCGATGGCTTGGCCTTCGCACTCTGCAGGACCTTTACGAGATCGTCTTCGGCCTTGGTCGACCTCTTCAGATATTCGCGCAGACGATCGATATCGAACTTGACACCGGACACGCGCTCGAGCGTCGGAATGACGTCGTCTTTCAGCTGTTTCACCATGTAATCGATCATGTTCTTGGTAATTTTGCCGTCGCCCATGTAGGGCGTATGCAACATGATCGTTTCGCACTTGTACTGCTCGCGCAGCAGCTCGAACCATTTCATGAAGGTGAAGCAACCCGTATAGGAGAGCAGCAGAACGTCGGGATTGGGAAATTTCTTGCCGTTAGGGGCAATGTTACCCTTGGCCATCATGCCGATGTCTGACTTCACATAGGTGCAGACATCTTCCGAATGCCCGATCTTTTCTGCCTCGAGCACGTAGCTGCCACTTACACGACGCAAGCCGCTCTGGATGGCATTGACCTCAGGCAGATTGTTCAAGAGGTCAAAACACATGATCAATTCATTCAAGTTACCGGGCACAAAAGTGGCAGCAACCTTTGCGCCGGTCTCTGGCGCGCTTGTCAGGCGATCATAGTGCGCCGCCATCATCTCCTTCTGCTTCATCATGGAAGCATCTTTGATGACCTCTTTAACGGGCGCTCTTGAGGTGACAATCTTGGTTGCTGTTGTCATGCCGCGCTCCACAGTTTGATGGAATCAGCGAACGTGCCGGCCTGCTCCCTGATCGGCTGCATCTGGCCGGAGTTCTCCGCGTATTTGAATGCGATGTAAGGAATGCCGGCGTCCTTAAGGACGTGCTGCAGCATCGGACGATCGAGAAGCGCAGGATCGCAGAAGCTGGGAGCCGCGAAGATCACGCCTTCCGCACCGCTGCGCTTTACCGCGCGGACCAGGTGCTGGCCCTTTTCCTTCTGATTCGGCTCGTACTTGGCTGCAGTCGATTCGGAATGATGCAAAAATGCGAGCGCGAGATTTTGCAGCGGGTCGCCCTCAACCGGGACATCGCCGATCAGCCAGCGTGTCACTAGCATCAAATCGTCGTCCACGACGTAGCAACCGGAAAGCTCAAGCGACTTGATCAAATTAAGCGGCGGCTGCTCGCAGAACATGCCTGTCAGCACGATGCGGCAATTGTCGCGCTTCGGTCGCTCCTCGGCGCGCGCCGCGGCGAGATATTCGCGCAAGAGTGCGGAATGCTCCTCGACCGGAAGCACGAGGCCCGCGCGTACCATCAGGTAGACTTCGGCTGCCGGTGCTTGCCACGGCCGTTCCACTCTCAGAGCATAAAGTTCGCGCACGAGTTTGCGGTTCTCGTTGTAGAGCGCGATCGATTGGCGCAGTTCGTCATCGGAAATCGGCTTGCCACGAAGTTCGCTGAGCGCAAGCCTGAGTTCAGCCAGCTCGTTGATGTAGAAGTTTCCTCCTGTGTCGTCGCGGTAGTTCTGCGGAACGTCGAAGTAACGTGAATAGACATGGGGGAACATCAGTTTCCACATGCCCGACAGATTCCGGATCACGTCACAGATTGACGGAAACAACATCCCGTCGACGAAATCGAGACGGCCAGAGACCCCGAGCTCGATGGTCGAGCGTGGGATGCGACAGATGTAGCTTTGGTAGTATGCGTCGCCGTGGATCACCTCAAGTTGGTCGCCGCCACCCACAATACCCAGCGGAAGCATGCCGGCGGCGTGAATGATCTCGCGAGGCACGTAGATCGGCATATAACCGATCACCTTGCGATCAGGCTGTGCCGCTTTCCATTTGCGCGCGGAATTAAAGGACAGATCCTCAAACAGCTCGTTCGCGCGCGCAACTATCTCTGCAGTTGGCGAAACGTTTACCGGTGTTGCCATTGGGGTGCTCTCTTCGCGATGAAAGCTTCAAGGCCAACCACCGCATCCTGGGTGGCCATGAGTTCATCGAGATACAGTCGTTCGACGTTGCCGATTTTGTCCTTAACGCGTGCGATGTAGTCGATCCGCGCGGCCTTGACCGCGTAACGCAATGAACTCGCGCTTTTCGGTTTGAGATGTTCTTCGAAATAGGCGAGAGCGGCTTGTTCCGGATCGTCAGCGACTTCGTGGGCGATGCCGACGGCTGCCGCTTCATTGCCCGAAATGCTGCGGCCGGACAGAAGAAGATCTAACGAACGCATCGGGCCGATCAGTTCCGGCAACAGACAGGAGGCGGCCGGCGCGAACACGCCGAGCTTCATTTCCGGCTGCCCGACTACGGCGTCGGGGGCGACAAAGATGAGATGACCGGCAAGCGCAACCTCCAGGCCACCGCCGAGACATTGGCCTCGTATCGCCGTTAGCAACGGTACAGGGCATTCGATCATGCGCAGCACCAGACGATGCAACCCTTCGAGCATGGCCGCGCACTGCTTCGGCAAATGCTCTTCGACGCTGGCGCCGAAACTGAAGTGAGGCCCTTCGGCGTCGAGGAGCACCGCACTGATCTGGCGATTCTTGATATGCTCCGATAACGCTGAATCGAGTGCGCCAATCATGGCAGCATCGATGAGATTGGCCTTGGGACGACTCAGCCGAAGCCGCAGTAGCCGGCCTTCTTCCTCGAACCAGATTTTGACTGGTTGCGTCACAATTATCCCCTCGCGCGCGGCTGAATGCTTTCGGTGAGCTGGTCCGACCAGGGCGTGTTGGCCGCAAGCGCGCGGCGCAGCGCAACGAAGTCAACTTCGCGGCCGGTTTCGCGGGTACCCTCATTGAAAGCACGGAAGCCGGCGCGAGCCTCCGTCATCATGTTGAGGGCGAGCCAGTCACGCGCATTTTCTTTGTTGGCGTTCCAGGCGTTGAGCTTCGGCTTGCGAAGCTCCTCAACCGTTTTCGTCGTACATTCGGGGAAAGTGTAGAGGAGCTTGGTGCAAAGTGCTTCCACCCGCTCGTCGAGCAGGCTGAGGTCAACCGCACCACGCTTCAGAAGTGCCTGGCCTTCAGCGGCAGCCGCGCCCGTTTTAGGCTCGCCATGAATGATCCGCCCATACTCATCAAGGAATTGATCCGTCCACACGGTTGGGTTAGCGACGAATTTCCCATCAACTTTCAGCGCCGGCACGACCTCGCTGACGATGCCGAGGCGGTAGGCCTTGTGCGCCGAAAAGGGCTCGCAAAGCAGACCGGACACCATCGCCTGCTCGCACCCGATCATGTAGGGGAGGAAATCAGTCGCTCCGCCGATCGGCGCAGAGCCATGCTTCGGGCCGGCCTGCCCGAAACGGGCGAGATCTTGTGCGATCGAAAAATCGCAGGCCATTCCAATTTCCTGGCCGCCACCGATGCGCATGCCGTTCACGCGACAGACCACCGGCTTGTCGCAGCCAAGAATTGCCGAAACCATATCGTTGAAGAGCCGCATATACCCCCGGTATTCCTGGGGATTGCCGGAGTAGTACTCCGCGTATTCTTTGGTGTTTCCGCCAGTGCAAAAGGCTTTGTCGCCGGCACCGGTAAACACCACGGCGACAACGTCGCGAGCCGCGCTTGCGGCACGAAAGGCCAGGATCGTCGCCTTCACCATGTCGGTGGTGTAGGAGTTGAACTGACTTTGATTGTCGAGCGTGATCCAGGCGTTGAACAGACCCGCCACCGGCTTTCCGTCCGTTCCTTTGACCGGGCGCTTCTCGTACTGCACGCTTTTTGAAACTGTCTGGCGTGCAGCCTCAGGCACGAGGTTGTGATCCTTGGCCTCTGATCTTTGCGCGGTGACGATGCGAGCTGCTTCGGCAGTCATGGAAAAGTCCTCACGGTGTAGGAACGAGTACGGCGCGCCGCTTCAAGGCACCCGCGTGGGCTGCTTCGAACACCTGATTGATCTCGCTAAGCGGATGTTTTTCGACGAACGGGCTAACCTTGACGCGGCCGTTCATGACGAGCTCCAGCGCCGCAGGATAAAGTTCGGGCGGGCAGCCCCAGTTACCGATCGCGCGAGCGTGGAACGCCATCAGATTAGAGAGTCGGACCTCGACCTTGTCCATAGTGAAGCCAACCACCGCGAGGGTCGCACCATGATTAAGGAGACCGAACGCAGTTTCCTGGCCTGCACGCGTGCCGGAGCATTCGAAAATAATCCATTCCGTTTGGCGCAAGTTGTTCTTTTTGGCGAACGCTTGGATCGCTGCCTTAATGTCACGCGGCGCCATCTGCTTGGCGTTCAGTGTCAAAGATGCGCCCTGCCCGGCAATTGCGGCAAGCTTTGTGTCGTTCACATCAATCGCGACAACGGTGCCGCCAAGAGCCGCGGCAATCTGCACGGCGTAGCCACCGACCCCGCCGACACCGTTGACAACGACAAGGTCTCCCTTTGTGACCCCCGCCTGGACAACCGCCTGATAAGGTGTCGTCACCGCATCGGCGATAACCGAAAGATCGGCTAAATCGATTCCAACTGCGGCGAGACGATTCTCGTCAACGACACAGAGGCCACGCGCCGGCACGACGATATGGGTGGCGAATCCACCATGAATATCGTTGCCCGGCATTTTCTGGTTTGGGCAGATCGTTGATTTGCCACGCAGGCAAGCATCGCATTGACCGCAGGGAATTACCGCCGGAATAATGACTGCCCGGTCGGTATACCAAAGCTCGTCCTTGCCGGTTTCGATGACGTGGCCGCTGATTTCATGCCCAAGCGTCAGCGGTAATTCATGCTTGGTGCGCACACCGTCGTAGTAATAGCCAAGATCGGTGTGGCAGACCCCGCATCCTGCGATCTCGACCACAACCTCGTCCGGGCCCGGCTTGCCGATATCGAATTCCATCGGCACCAGAGGCTTGCCCGTGCCCGTCATCATCCAACGAACCGGCTTGGCGCTCATCAGACTGCCCTCCCAGATTTGGTCGCTGAGCCCGTTGGCGGGCGCAGGGCAGCGTTATTTTTAGTGACCGACTGGGGAGCCGCCTTGATCAAGGTCAAGGAAAGGCGAAAAAGCGTATTCTAGTACTTAAATACATATTGGCGGCTCTGATCAGGAGACTGGCCCATGGGAGCTTTGCCGAGCATCTCGATCGCGGTTGTTGGCAGCGGCGGTGCCGGGGCACTGACCACCGTGGATTCCCTACTCGAAACGGCCAGTGCCGAAGGGTGGCATGGCCTGTTTACGCGAACCTTGGGTCCCCAGATTCGGGGGGGTGAGGCAGCAGGCCTCCTTCGCCTGGCGGATCATCCCGTTGACTGCCTTCCTGATCAGTTTGACCTGCTGGTTGGCATCGATTGGCTCAACGCTCACCGTTTCGGGGCTGAAATCAAAGCCGGGCCAGACACGCTCGTGATCGGTGATCCGCGCGGCGGCGACCTGCCGCCGGTGGTGACCCAGTCCGGGGCACGCGTCGTTCAAGTCCCGATGAAAGAGATGGCCAAGTCCATTCCTGATGGGCGGCCCAACATGATTGCTCTCGGCATCGCCAGTCGATTGCTTGGCTTCACCGTCGAGCAGGCTTTCGCACCGATCGAGAGACGTCTTGCCAATAAAGGCAGGGCCGCCATCGCGGGAAGCCTTGCCGGTATCAAGGCAGGTTTTGGCGCGGCCGCAAACATCGAATTCAACAAACAGCTTGCCAAGCCGGCGCCAAGCACCGCACG
>Ga0310810_10003300_pt1 | contig 17585 bp, 14 predicted proteins | sample NCmetagenome_FD_207641 | JGI IMG/M metagenome (GOLD analysis project Ga0310810, IMG submission 207641) | Soil microbial communities from experimental microcosm in Duke University, North Carolina, United States - NC | ecosystem: Engineered > Artificial ecosystem > Soil microcosm > Unclassified ...
CCTGGCCGAGCAGCATTCCCTGGTCCTCACCGCGCTCGAGGGAAGCCAGAACGAGCTGGCCCAGGCGAGGAGCCGCGCCGAGGCGGTGGAGCAGCGCTCGCAGTGGGTCGAGGCCGAGCGGGCGCGCGAGCAGCGGGCGGCGGAAGCCGATCGGCTGCGGTTCGAGGAACAGCTGGCGGAGGCGCGCGCCACGGTGTCCGCCGCTCCGACGCCCGAGGCGCTGGAGGTGGTCAAGACCGAGCTGCTCGCGGCGTCCGGTGAGCGTGACCGCCTCGCGGACCGGGTGGTGATCCTCGAGCGACAGGAGGCCACCGCCCGGGCGACGGCCGCCGCGCTCGAGGAGCGGCTGGCGACTGCCGAGTCCGCGCTTGCCCAGGCCAACTTCCAGGCTCCCGAGGACGCGGCGGTCACCCAGGAGCTGGCCATCGCCCGCCAGGCGCTGGAGCAGGCGCAGGCGGCGGCCGAGTCTGCCCGGGCGGAGCGAGACCGGGCGGTGGCGGCGATGACCTCCGAGGTGGAGGAGGCCCGCCTCGCGCAGGCGCGGGTGGAGGAGCGGGCCTCGAGCACCGCGGTCTTCGCCCGGGAGGCCGTGACCCGTGCCGAGCGCGCCGAGGAGACGGCCCGGACGCAGGCGCTGCGCGTCGAGGCGCTGGAGCGGACCATCGGCCACCTCGAGCTCCAGGTCAGCCGCAGCGAGGACCTCGACGCCCAGCTCCAGTCGATGCGGGCCCGTGCCGAGGCGGAGGTGCAGGCCGAGGCCGCCCGGCAGGCGGAGCTCGCCGAGCTGAACGAGGCGCACCTCGTGCTGCAGGCGAGGGTGACGGGCCTGGAGTCGGAGGCGGCGCAGCTGGCGGACGAGGCGAGGAGCCGGCTGGCGGCGACCGAGTCGGAGCTCGCCGCCGCGCGCGAGCGTCTCGCGGCGCACCAGGCCTCGGGCGCTCAGCTCGTCCAGGAGCGCGAGGCGGCGCTCTCGGCGGCGCACTCCGAGGTCGCCGCGGCCCGCGAGCGCGTCGGTGCGCTCGAGGCGGCGGAGGCGCAGCTGAGGGGCGAGCGGGACTCGGCGTCCGCCGAGGTGGCGCGGCTCGGGGAGAGGGTCGCCGCGGTGGAGCTCCTGCTGTCCGCCGCCGAGGAGCAGCGGGCCGGGCTGACGGCCGCGCTGGAGGAGGCACGGGCCGAAAGAACCGCCGCGGCGATGGGGTTCGAGGCCCGCGTGGCCGCGCTCGAGGTGGAGCTGCAGCACACCGCGGCGCAGCTCGCCGAGCGGACCGAGGCTCTGGCCCGGGTCGAGCCGGCGGCCCAGGCGCTGGGAAGCCTCCGCGCCGAGCACGCCGAGGCCGCTGCGCGAGCCGAGGCCTTCGGCCGGGCGCTGGAGGATTCCCGGGCGCGGGTGGATGCGCTCGAGGCCGCGCTCGCCGGGGCGGACGAGGCCCGCGCGGCGCTGGAGGAGGCGATGTCGCGCGCCCAGGCGGCGGAGGCGGAGGTCGGCCCGCTCCGCGCCGAGAGAGACCTCATCGCGAGCGAGCGCGACGCCGCCTTCGAGCGACTCACGGCCGTGGAGGTCGCCGCGCAGGAGACCTCGGCGCGTCTGGCCCTGGTCGAGGCCGGGCAGACCAGCGGCGAGGAGCAGGCCCGCGCGGCGAAGCAGGCCCGGGAGCAGGTCCAGGTGGAGCTCGCCCAGGAGCGCGCCCGGGCCCGGATGCGGGAAGAGGAGAAGGAATTCACCGAGGGCAGGGTGGCCGAGCTGGAGGAGCAGCTGGGCAAGATCTCCGACGATCTGGCCTCGGTGCAGTTCGAGCGGGACGCGCTCGCCGCGCAGGCCGAGCAGGCGGCGGCGCGCGAGCAGTCGCTGAGCGAGGCGCTCGAGATGGCGCGTGCCTCGGGCGAGGGCGCGCCGGGAGCGCTCCAGCAGATGCTCGCCGACGCCGTCGCCGCCCGCGACGCGCTGGCCGACGAGCGAGGCCACGAGCGCGAGGAGGCCAGAGCCGCGGTCGAGGCGGCCCGGGCCCAGGCGCAGGAGCTCGCCACCCGGGTCGACCAGCTGCAGCGCCGGCTGGCGACCCAGGAGGGTGAGCTGCTCACCCTCCGCCGGGCGCTGGCCCGACCCCCGCCCGGCCGCCCGGGCCAGGGTGAGACGTGAGCCGGACGGAGCGGGGCTTCAAGTACGAGGGGCTGGGCAACGACTTCGTGGTGCTCGATCGCCGCGTCTCCGGGCTGGACATCTCTCCCTCGGCGTCGCGGTCACTCTGTGACCGGCGCCGGGGGGTCGGCGCGGACGGCGTGCTGGTGCTCCTCCCCTCGAGGAGCGCTGGTGCGCGGATGGTGGTCCACAACGCCGACGGCAGCATCGCCGAGATGTGCGGCAACGGGCTGCGCTGCGTGGCCAAGCACCTCCTGGACCGGGAGCCGGGCAAGGACGCGCTGGAGGTGGAGACCGGCGCCGGCGTGCTCCCCGCGCGCGCGCGCCGCGCGGGCGGCGAGGTCGTGGAGGTGGAGATCGAGCTCGGTCCGGCCCGACTCGACGCGCCCCACCTGCCCCGGGGAACCGGCGGCGGTCCGTTCGTCGCCGCGGCGATCCCGGGCGTGGACTGGCCGGGCACGGCGGTCAGCATGGGCAACCCGCATCTGGTGCTCCTCGGCGCGCCCCCGGAGGTGGTGCGCGAGCACGGACCGCGCCTCGAGCACCTGCCGGGGTTCCCCGACCGCACGAACGTCGAGGCGGTGAGCCGCGCAGCCGAGGGGCTCCGGGTGTCGGTGTGGGAGCGAGGCTCGGGGCTGACCGACGCCTGCGGGACCGGAGCGGTGGCCTCGGTCGCCGCGGCGCTCGTGGCCGGCTGGGTTCCGCCGGATGTCTTCGTTCCGGTGGAGCTCCCCGGCGGCCGGCTCACGGTCAGGGTGTCGGCGGATCTGCAGCGCACCACCTTGCGTGGCCCGGCGCGCTTCGTGTTCGCCGCCGAGCTGCCGGAGGCGCTGCTCGACTGACGCCTCGCCCGCTCCAGCTCTGGGTGGCGGAGGCCAGCGCCCCGGTGCGCACCTGGCTCGCCGAGGAGCTGGCTCGTGGCGGGCACGAGGTCGCCTGGGCCGGAACGCCGGCCGAGCTCGAGGACCAGGAGGGCGCCCCGGACGTCCTGGTCATCGGCGTCCCCGACGCGCCGTCCGTCCTGGACGCGTTCCGCGGCGGCTGTCCGGAGGTGCCGGTGGTGGCCTGGGTGGAGCCGGGCCGGCCGGCGCCGGAGCTCACCGCACCGTTCGAGTGGACGGCCTCCACCGACGGCGCGCTCCTCGCGGCGGTGGAGCGTGCGGTCCCCTGGGTGAACCTGCGCCGCGAGCGTGATGCCGCCCGGGCCGAGTCCGCGGCGGCGCGCCAGGAGGCGGAGCTGCACCGGCGCGCGGCGGGGCTCCTCCGCGATCCGGACGCCGAGGGGTTCCACGAGCTCCTCCTCGCGGAGCTGCTCCGCGCGGCCGGGGCGAGCGCGGGCGCGCTGTGGCTGGCCGACGACGCCGGGCGCTTCGTGCTGCGCGCGACCGGGGGTGGCCCGGCCCGTGAGGCCTACCCCGAGCTCCTCGCCCCCGACCCCGCGGCGCGGGCGTTGCTCTCCACCGGTCGGCCCTGGGAGGTGGAGGGCCCGGGCCTGTGGGTGCCGCTCAACGCGCGAGGGGAGGGACTCGCGCTGGCCCAGCTCGCGGATGCGCCGGCGGGCTTTCCCGCCGAGGCGCTGGAGTCCACGGCGGCGCTCGCCTCCGTCGGGGCGGCGGCCCTGCTCTCCGCCCGACGCTTCCACGCGCTGCAGCGGCTCGCCCTCCGCGACCCGGACTCGTCGGCCTACAACCTCGCCTACTTCACCGACGTCGCGACGAAGGAGGTGGACAAGGCCCGGCGCTACGGGCGCGGCTTCTCGCTCCTCAGCTTCGCGCTGGAAGGCCTGCCGCACCTCCGGGCCCGCGCCGGAGCCGAGCAGGCGCGGGCTGCGGTGCGGGCCACCACCCGGGCCCTGGGGCGGGTGCTGCGCGAATCCGACGTGCTGGCGAAGGTGGCGGAGCAGGACTTCCTGCTCCTGCTTCCGGAGACGGACGCCTTCGGCGCACAGGTCTTCCTCCGCCGAGCGCTGGCGGCGGCCCGCGAGGCCCCTGAGCTGCGAGCGGTGGATGGCGGGGCCCCGCTGCAGCTGACCGGAGGCGCGGCGAGCTTTCCCCGGGACGGAGAGGACCTGGACTTCCTCACCGCGGCCTGCCGGTCGCGGCTCGAGCAGCGGCGCGCCTCGCTCCATCGCCGGCTGGTGCTGGACGCGGTGGGGTTCTGGGAAGCGGTGGAGCTGCTCCTCGGCTCGCCTGACGGACCGCGGCTGCCGGCCGAGGACGGCGCCGATCCGTCGCGCCGCGGGCGCGTCCCGGAGACTCTGTTCGACGAGGTGCAGGCGGAGATCGGCAGGACCCTGCTCCGCGATCCCTCGCTGCGGAGCCTCGTGTACCTGGGCGGCGCCGAGGCCGGAGACGGGCTGCCGCTGGTCAGGACGCTCGAGCGGGTCGACGGCGAGTTCGCCCCCCGGGTCTACCTCCTCGCGCGCCGGGCGGAGGTGACGCCGCGGCCGGGGCTGACCCCGCTCGTCCTCGGCGGGGACGAGCGGCTTCTCCGCCACCAGTTCGTCCTCTGGCTCCACGGGGCGGCGGCGTACGCGCTGCTGCAGCGCCGCGGTCGGGGCGCGACCTGGGCCTTCCACTCCTCGGACGCGGCGCTGGTGGACGGCCTCGTCTCCAAGCTACAGACCGCGTACGACCTTCAACCGTACTGAGCCCCGGGAACATGACCGCGATCCGGAAGGTCCTGCTCGCCGATCCCGACCTCGCGTCGGTCCGGGCGCTCACCCGCGCCCTGCGGCAGAAGGGGTACCAGGTTCACCACGCCCGCGATGGGGCACGCGCGCTGGAGCTCGCGGTCCTCCGCCACCCGGATCTCGTGCTCTTCGACCACGGCTGCCCGGTGCTGGAAGCTCGCACCTTCGTGGACATCCTCCGCACCAACCCCCGCACCGAGACCATCCCGGTCGTCGTGACCGCGAGCGCGGAGGAGGCGGACGAGGCGATGCGGGACGGGCCGGGTCCGCTCCTCCGGAAGCCCTACAACCTCGACGAGGTCCTCGCGCACATCGACGACCTCCTCGCGCGGGCCGACCGTGCCCGGAACGACGGCGCGGACTCCCAGGAGATCGAGGGCGCGCTGGCCCAGCTGGCGCTCCCGGACCTGCTCCAGACCCTCGCGCTCGCCCGCCGCACCGGACGGGTGTCGCTGCGGCGGGGCAACGAGCGGGGTGAGGTGGAGCTGGTCGAGGGGCGGACGGTGGACGCGCGCGCAGGCGCGGTCGAGGGAGAGAAGGCCCTCTTCCGGCTCCTGGAGTGGGCCGAGGGGACGTTCTCCTTCACGCCCGGCCCGCCGGCGCCGGAGGCGCGCATCGACCGGGGCATGGACGAGCTGCTCCTCGAGGCGGCGCGGCAGGCCGACGAGTGCCGGCGGCTCGTGGCGGCCCTCCCCGAGCCGGCGACCCGCTGGGCCCAGTCGCCCGGGGCGACGCTGCGCGCGGTCCCGCCGCTCGCCCGCGAGGTGCTCGGCCGGCTGGAGGTGCCCCGGAGCACGGCGGAGCTCCTCGACGGAATGGAGGCCGCGGATCTGGCGGTGCTCCAGGCGCTGGCGATGCTCCACGGCGAGGGGCTCGTCGTCCCGGTGGACGTCGACGCGCCGCCGGCGTCGGAGCCGCTGCTCACCGCCGCCGAGGCCCACGCGGTGCGGGCCCGCGCCCAGCGTGGGCGCAGCAGCTCGCGAGGCCAGGTGGTGAAGGTGCTCGTCGGAGCGCGCGACGGCTCCGCGGCCCGCGAGGCGCTCGCGGGGCTGCCGCTGCTCGCGCCGGAGGGAGCGCTGGTCGAGGCGCTGGGCACGGTGGCCGAGCTGGAGGTGGCCGAGGGGCTTCTCCTCCACTTCTGCGTCGTTCCCCCCGGCGAGCTGGGCCGGCCGCTGTGGCGCCCGTTCTCCTCCGACGCCGCGGGGCTGGTCCTGACCGAGGCGTCGGCCGCGCTCCTGGCGCAGGCCCGCTTCGTCGCCGAGGAGCAGCGCACCGCGCTGGCGGTGCTGGGCCCCTCCTGCCCGGAGGAGCTCGCCCGCCGCGGTGCCGCGGCGCATCCAGGCGCCCGCGAGGCGGTGCGCGCGGTGCTGCTCTCCTTCGCCGGCCTCTCCGCCTAGCGGCGGCGAGGACGGCGCCCCAGCGCCTCGGGCATGCCCGGGACGCGGAGGAGCAGGGCGTACTCCTCGCCGCTGAGGAAGGCGGTGCGGCGCCCCGCGAGGTCGTCGAACCGGAGCTCGACCCGGAGGTCGCCCTCCGTTCCCTCCTCGCGGACCTGCGGGGGCGTGCCGCGCTCCAGACACCGCCGGACATCGCGGGCGAGCCCGCGGAGCCGCCGGGCGAGGGTGAGCGCGCGCTTCCCCTCGGGCGTCTCGAAGGTGTGGAAGTGCCTGTTGCGCGACAGCGGCAGGGAGGGCTCGAGGAGCCGTTCCACGAGGCGGCGGACGAAGGAATCCATCATCGGAGAGGCGCGTGCCGGGGACGCAGCGTAGCAACGGCGCTGGACCCCCGCCCGTTCAAGACGGGGGCGTTCCCACCCTCACGCGTGCGCGGCCGGCTGCTCTCCTGCCACGGCCGCGGTCGCGGAGGGGACCCGCAGGTGGAAGACCGTTCCCGAGGGTCCGGTGCGCTCGCACCCCAGCGCGCCCCCGTGGGCCTCGAGGATCTGCCGGCTCAGCGCCAGCCCGAGCCCCGTGCCGTGGCGCTTGGTGGTGAAGAGCGGATCGAAGAGATGGGGACGGGCCTCCTCGGGGATGCCGTGCCCGGAGTCCTCCACGCGGACGTGCACCGCCCCGTCCTCGGCCGAGGTGGAGAGGAGGAGCGTGCCGCCTCCCTCCATCGCCTCGCGCGCGTTCCGGACCAGGTTGAGCAGCACCTGGCGGAGCTGCCCCTCGTCCACCAGCGCCCGCGGAAGCCCGGGGTCGAGCCGCCGCTCCACCCGGATGCCTGCACGAGCCAGCTCTCCGGCGGCGAAGTCCAGCACCGCGTCGACGATGCCGTTCACGTCCTCGGAGGCCAGCGACGGGGCAGGGGAGCGCGCCATGCGGAGGTACCGCTCGGTGGTCTCGGTCAGCCGGTCGACCTCACGGATGACGGCCTGGAGCAGCGCCTTGACCTCGTCCGCCTCGGCGCCGGACCCGAAGCGCGCGTGGGCGAGCGCGTCCTGGAGCATCTCCACGTTGAGGCCGATGGAGGAGAGGGGATTTCGCACCTCGTGGGCGACCTGTGCGGAGACCCGGCCCACCGCGGCGAGCCGCTCGGCGCGGAGCAACGCCTGCTGCTGCCGGGCGAGCGCGAGCTCCCGCTCCTCGAGCGCCCGGGTCATGGCGTCGAACTCCCGCCCGAGCTGGGAGATCTCGTCGTCGCCGGGGATGTTCAGCTGACCGGTGTAGTCGCCACGCCGGATGCGGCCCACGCCGGCGATGAGCGCCCGCACCGGGCGGAGGCTCCGCGCGGAGAGGGCGGTCGCGAGCAGCCCGACGGCGATGGCCACCACCGAGAACCCGATGAGCAGAACCCCCCGGCGCCGATCGCGGCGCTCGGCCTCCTCCACCACCGCCCGGGTCCTCGTGTCGAGCGAGGCTCGCAGCGCCCGCAGCTCGCGGGAGAGCGAGTCCTGTGCGCTGGCGAGTGTCCGCTGCGCCTCCGGTGACGGTGACCCGGTCCAGGTGCCGGGCGTCGTGCGCTCCACCATCTCCAGGTCCCGCGCGACGTGCTCGACCCGGGACTGCACCGAGTCGAGGAAGGCCCGCTCGGAGACGGGTGCGGTGGCGCGGAGCGAGGAGAGCGTCGTCTCGAGCGAGGTGAGCCTCGCGTGGAGGAGCGGCGGATAGGTGAGCGGAGCCAGGCGCGCCAGCGCGGCCCGGGTCTGCGGGTCGGTCTCGGCGCTGATCTGCGCCGCCTCCTGGGCCTGGTTGCGCTCGAAGGACTCCAGCGCTGCGGCGTCCTGAGTGAGCGGCAGGTAGCCCTGGCTCACCAGGCGGATCTCCTGCTGGTTGCGGTGCAGCTCGCTGACGCTGAAGAGGATGAGCAGGCCGAAGGTGACGAGCACCACCGCGTGGCCGAGGAAGATGCGGGTGGCCAGGGACACCCGCGGCTGCCGGCCCGGGAGTGGATGCGCGGCGGTCAGCCCGCCTTCTCCACGTGCTGGGCGGCCTCGAGCGAGGCCTCCGCTCCGGCGCCGTTCTCGGCGGCCGGCGGCGTCGGTCCCGCCGCGGCACCGGACTCGGTGTGCTCCGGTGGCCGGGTGCGCCGGGCGATCTCGGCCGCCTCTGCCGCGGCGCGCTCCTCCACCGAACGGTCCGAGGCGGCGACCTCGTCGGCGGTGAGCTCGGTCCGGTCGGCGGCGAGGCCGCTCTTCTTTTCCAGATCCCGGATGGCGCGACGGAGCAGATCGCGCTCCAGCAAGGTGCGGTTGAGCCGCTTCTCCAGCGCCTTGAACTTGTCCTTCAGGAGGTCGAGCTCGCCCTTGATGACCGTGTAGACCCGTCCCTGGGTCTCGGTGCGACCCTTCAGCCGGCGCACCTCGGCCGAGAGATCCTGCGAGCGCGAGCGCTCGCGGTTGGCCAGGTGCTCGAGCCGCTCCATCTTCTCGCGGTCGGTGTCGGACAGCTCGCGGAAGCGCCGGGGCTCGGGTGGGGGCGGCGCCACGGCCGGAGCGGTCGCGGCCGGCGCCGCGGGCGCCGGCGCCTGCGCGGGGGGTGGCCGCCGCGTCCGGAAGGCCTCGGCCTCGCTCCGGAGCCGGCCGACGTCGGCGAGCGCGGAGGCGAGCTCGCCCCGGACCACCTCCAGCTGCTGCGAGGCGGACCGCTCCACCTCGGCACGGGCCTTGGCCAGATCCGCCCCGCCCTTCTCCAGCTCGCGCTGATCGTGAAGCCTCTTGCGGGTCTGCTTCAGCTCGCCCCGGAGCTCGGTCACGGTGGATCTCAGCTCGTCGACCTCGCGGCGCCGCTTCTCCAGCTCCGGGTCAAGTCCGCCGCGCGGGACCGGCGCGGCACCGGCGACGGCCGGCGCCGCCGGCGCGGCGCGAGCGTGCGCGTGGGGCGGGGCACCCCGTCCGAAGATGAGGAGCCCGAGGCAGACGACGAGAGCGATGCTGACGAGGACGAGCAGTGTGGGAAGCATGGGGCCTTCTCTGGAAGGTCCTTTAGCATGGCCATGGCATGCTCCACTCCACCCACCGGCTCCTCCTCGTCGCCTTCCTCGGGGCCCTCGTCCTCTTCGCGACCACGGTGACGCCGGCGCTGTTCGCCACCGTCCCTCCGTCGAGTGCCGCCCGGGTGGTCGGCCGGGTGCTCCCCGTGCTGGACGCGGCCGCGCTGCTGCTCGGGCTGGCAGCGGTGGCGCTCGGGGCCACGGGTCGCTCGGGGCGTCCGGCGCTCCTGCTGGGCGGCGTCCTCGCCGCCCTCGCCGCGACCAGCCTCTTCGTGGTGACGCCGGAGATCGCGAGCATCCGCCGGGCGACCGGCGATGCGCTCTCGCACCTGCCCCCGACCGACCCGGCGCGCCGGCGCTTCGGCATGCTCCACGGGCTGTCCACCGTCCTGTTCGGCCTGCAGGCGGTGATGGCGGTCGCCCTGGTCGTGCTCCGGCCGGACCGGTCAGCCCCTAGAGGTAGAAGCGGTCGGTGACTCCGGCGGTCCGGGTGAGGATGGCAGTCCACCCCAGCAGCGTGTCGACCCGCCCCTCGGCCTGCGCCGGGGTGAGCCCGAGCGCGGCCAGACTCCCCGTGCAGGCCACGAGCGTCACCGGGTCTGCGCCGCGGAGGTGGCCGAGCAGCGACCGCAGGCTCGGAAGCCCGCGCGCCTCGAAGCGCGCCGCCACGTCCTCCCGCTCGGGAAAGTCCGGTTCGTCCAACCGGTCGGTCAGTAGGCGTTCCAGTGCCCACCAGAAGAAATAGACGTCCACCCGGCGCCCCAGGGCAGCTCCAGAAGCCGCGATGGACAGGCCTTGATGCAGCCTGTCATAGGCGCCACTGTGTAGGAAAATCGCGAGCGTAGCGCCATCGGAGGAGGCAGACACACAGGGCAAATACCCTGGATCGCCTTGCGCATGAAAGACCTGGCTGGTACTCCCCCCAGACCCCGGATGCCAGAGGCCCACACAGCGCGGCGCAAGGACGCCCACCTCGATCTGTGCGCGCAAGGGGACGTGGAACCGGACGGGAACTCGACCCTCCTCGACTGCGTGAACCTGGTCCACAACGCGCTCCCCGAGCTGGCCCTGGAGGAGGTGGAGCTGACCCTCACCCTCTGGGGGAAGGTCCTCCGCGCCCCCCTTCTCGTCACCGGCATGACCGGCGGCACCGACCGTGCGCGCGAGGTCAACCGGGACCTCGCCCAGGTGGCCGAACGCCACGGGTTGGCCTTCGGCGTGGGCAGTCAGCGCGCCATGGCCGAGCACCCGGAGCTGAAGAGCACGTTCCAGGTCCGCGACGTGGCCCCGCACGTGCTCCTCGTCGGGAACATCGGGTTGAAGCAGGCCATCGCCATGGGCGTGGCCGGGGTGCGGCGACTGGTGGATGACATCGACGCGGACGGGCTCGCGCTGCACCTCAATGCCGCGCAGGAGCTCAGCCAGCCCGAGGGAGACCGCGACTTTCGCGGCGGCTACAGCCTGGTGCAGGCGCTGGCCTCGGCCTTCGGCGACCGCTTCCTGGTGAAGGAGACCGGTTGCGGCATCGCGCCCGCGGTGGCGCGGCGACTGGTCGACTGTGGCGTCCGCACCATCGACGTGAGCGGTCTCGGCGGAACCAGCTGGGTGCGGGTGGAGCAGCTCCGCGCCTCGGGCCAGATGGCCGAGCTGGGCGCCCGTTTCTCCTCGTGGGGGATCCCCACGGCGGCGGCGGTGGCGAGCGTGCGGCGGGCAGTGGGCCCGTCGGTGAAGCTCATCGCCTCGGGTGGAATTCGCGATGGCCTGGACGTTGCGAAGGTCCTGGCGATCGGCGCGGATCTGGCGGGCATGGCACTGCCGCTGTTCCGCGCACAGCAAGCGGGCGGCGTGGCCGGCGCCGACGCGGCAGTGCGGACCGTGGTCGCAGGACTGCGGCAAGCGCTGCTGTTGACCTCGAGCCGGACCGTGGCCGACCTGCGGAGAAGCCCGCGGGTGGTGACGGCTCCGCTGAAGGACTGGATGGAGTCGCTGTGAAACAGGGAACGGGGGCAGTGCTGCGGGTGGACTCGGACGCCGAGGGGCAGGCCCCCTCCTCGCGATTTCCCGGGTTCCACAAGCTGACGCTGGAACAGCGCCTCGCCGAGCTGGCACGGCGTCACGGGCTGTCCAGCGAGGACCTGGAGCTCTTGCGCAGCGCCGAGACCCTGCCGCTGGGCACGGCGAACACCATGATCGAGAACGCGGTGGGGACGTTCTCCCTCCCGCTCGGCCTGGGGCTCAACCTCCAGGTGAACGGCCGCGACTACCTCGTCCCGATGGCGGTCGAGGAGCCCTCGGTGGTCGCCGCGGTCTCCTTCGCCGCGAAGATCGTCCGCGAGGCGGGTGGCTTCACCGCCGACGCCGACGATCCGCTGATGATCGGCCAGGTGCAGGTCACCCGCTACGGTGACCCCACCATCGCCGCCGAGAAGATCCGCGCCCACAAGGAGCAGATCCTCGCGCTGGCCAACAGCTTCCACCCCTCGATGCAACGCCGCGGTGGTGGGGCGCGCGACGTCGAGGTGCGCCTGCTGCCCGCGCCCGAGGGCAGCAAGGGCGAGCCGCTGCTCGTCGTCCACCTGGTCATCGACACCCAGGAGGCGATGGGGGCCAACCTCATCAACACCATGGCCGAGGGAGTGGCGCCGCTCATCGAGCAGATCACCGGCGGCCACGTGTATCTGCGCATCCTCAGCAACCTCGCCGACCGGCGCCTGGCCCGGGCGAGCTGCCAGATCCCGCTCGCCGCGCTCGCGGACTTCGACATGCCGGGCCCGGTGATCGCCGAGGGCATCAGCCAGGCGAGCCGCTTCGCCCGGGCCGACCCCTACCGCGCCGCCACCCACAACAAGGGAATCATGAACGGCATCGACGCGGTGGCCATCGCCACCGGTCAGGACTGGCGCGCGATCGAGGCCGGGGCCCACGCCTTCGCCTGCCGCGACGGCCAGTACCGTCCGCTCTCTCAGTGGTACGTCGAGGACAGCCACCTCGTCGGCCGGATCGAGCTTCCGCTCGCGCTCGGGACGGTGGGCGGACCGATCAAGATTCACCCCGGCGTGCAGCTGGCGCTGAAGCTCATGGGCACCCACGGGGCCCGCGAGATGAGCATGGTCTTCGCCGCCGTCGGCCTCGCGCAGAACTTCGCCGCCATCCGGGCGCTCGGCTCGATCGGCATCCAGAAGGGGCACATGGCTCTCCATGCCCGCTGCGTCGCGGTGACCGCCGGCGCCCGCGGGGACCACGTGGAGAAGGTGGCGCACCTCCTGGTGAAGAGCGGCACGGTCAAGGTGGACAAGGCGCGGGAGATCCTCGCCTCGCTCGGACCCGCCGACGCGCACGGGCTGCCCGAGCGGTCGTGAACTCCGCTGCACGCGCCGCTCGCCGTGCCGCGACGCCGGCCCGGGCGGCGCACCGGAGCACCGAGCCCGAGGCCTTCGGTCCGGGCAAGGTCATCCTCCTCGGCGAGCACGCCGTGGTGTACGGCCACCCGGCGCTCGCCGTCCCGCTCTCGCTCGGCGTGACGGCGCGGGGGACGCCCGCGGACCGCTGCGAGCTGGGCGGACTGCCGGATCTCACCGCCCCGCAGCGGCGGATGCTCGACGCCGCGTTCGACGCGGTGGCCTCCGCTACCGGACGCCCCCCGCTGCGGATCTCCCTCTCGTCGACGCTTCCGGTCTCCATGGGGCTGGGGAGCTCGGCGGCCCTCGCCGTCGCGGTGTCGCGGCTGCTCCTCGACGCCTCGGGGAAGAGGCCCACCCCGTCGAAGGTGCTGGCGCTCGCGCTGCGCATGGAGCAGGCGTTCCACGGGACGCCGTCCGGCGTGGACCACACGGTGAGCGCCCACGGCGCGCCCTTGCTCTACCGCCGTCCGGCGCCGGGGCGCCCGGGCCGGGTGCGGCAGGTCCGGATCGGCGCACGGGCGACGCTGGTCCTCGCGCTGGTGGGCCCGCGCCGGGGAACGCAGGAGACCGTGGCCGCGCTCCGCCGCCGCGCCGCCCGGTGGCCGGAGCGCTACGGCCGGCTGTTCCGGCAGATGGGCCGGCTCGCGCTGGAGGGAACGGCCGCGCTGGAGGATGGAGATCTCGAATCGCTCGGGGACGCGATGAACGTCAACCACGGGCTGCTCGCGGCGGCCGGCGTGAGCTCTCCCGCGCTGGACACGGCGGTGGACGCGCTCCGCCGCGCCGGAGCGCTGGGGGCGAAGCTCACCGGTGCCGGCGGGGACGGCGGGGCGGTGGTCGCGCTGTTCCGGAAGCCGCCGGTCGCCGGGACGCTGGAGCACACCGGCCTCGGCGTGCTCACCTCCGCGCTGGAACCCACCGCATGAGCCCCTCGCGAGCGACCGCGCGCGCCCATCCGAACATCGCCCTGGTGAAGTACTGGGGGAAGCGGGACGCGGTGCGCATCCTGCCGCACCAGTCGAGCCTCTCGGTCACCCTGGCTCCGCTGGAGGTGGTGACGACCGTCGAGTTCGGCGCGCCGGCGGACTCGGTGGTGCTGCACGGCAGCGAGGCCCGGGGCAAGGAGCGCGCGCGGGTGCTCGGGCTCCTCGAGCGGGTGCGGAGCGAGACGACGCGGGCGCTCGGACCGGTCCGGGTCGACTCGCGCGGGAACTTCCCGATGGCCGCGGGCCTCGCCTCGAGCGCCGCCGGGTTCGCCGCGCTGGCGCTGGCCGGGCGCGCGGCGGCGGGCCTGTCCACCGACCCGGCCACGATCTCCCGGCTCGCGCGGGAGGGCAGTGGCTCGGCCTGCCGGAGCGTGCAGGGCGGGGTGTGCATCTGGCATCGCGGCTCCCGCGAGGACGGGGCGGACAGCGTCGCCACCCAGGCTTTCCCGGAGGGCCACTGGCCGGAGCTGCGCCTCCTGGTCGCGGTGCTCAGCCGCGCCGAGAAGGAGGTGGGCAGCCGGGACGGGATGGCCCAGACGGTGGAGACGTCTCCCTACTACGCGGCCTGGGTGAAGGACGCCGAGGCGGAGATTCCCCGCGCCACCGCCGCGATCGCCGCCCGGGACCTCGAGGCGCTCGGTGCCCTGTCCGAGCGGAACGCCTGGAGGATGCACGCCACCGCGTTCGCCGCCGATCCGCCGCTCTGCTACCTGCTGCCGGGCACGCTCGCGCTCCTCCTCGCGCTGCCGGCCGCACGCCGCCGCGGGGTCCCGGTGTGGTTCACCCTCGATGCCGGGCCCAACCCGGTGCTCCTCACTCTCGCCTCGCACGAGGCGGAGGTGGAGCGGCTGGCCCGCGAGGCCGGCGCGCTGGAGGTGGTGCGTTGCCGCCCCGGCGGTGACGCCCGGCTCGTCGAGCCCTAGGAGAACTCGTGGAGACCTGCCTCTCGGCGCCAGGCAAGCTCTTCCTCTCCGGGGAGTATGCCGTCCTCTGGGGTGGGACCGCCCGGCTGGCCGGAGTCGGCCCACGGGCCTGGGCGCTCGCGCGGACCCGCGAGGACCGCGAGGTCCACCTCGTCCTGGCCGAGGGGCGGATCGTCGGGACGGTGACGCCGCTCGGCGTGCGCTGGGGGAGCGAGCCCACCGCGCCCTTCGCCTTCGCCGCCCGCGCGCTCGACGTCGTGGTGCGGGCGCGGGGCCGGGAGTCGCTGGGGCTGGAGGTCGCGCTGTCGGCCACGCCGCCCGGCCCGGGCGGGCACAAGCTCGGCATGGGGAGCTCGGCCCGGGCGGTGGTGCTGGCGACGGAGTGCGCGGCGCGCCTCCTGGAGGTGCGTCCGCCGCTGGCGCTGGCGATGCTCGCTCACGCCGAGGCGCAGGGAGGGAAGGGAAGTGGCGGGGACGTGGCAGCGTGCAGCGCGGGCGGGCTGCTCCGCTACCGGCGCTGGCCGCTCGAGCGGGTGACGGCGGCGGCATCGCTCTCGCTCTCGCTCGGGCTCGCGGCGGCCGGCGCGCCCGACGTGGTGCGCCTGGGGAGCACGTCGCTCCCGGCGAGCTATGCCTTCAGCGGCCAGAGCGCCTCCACCCGGGGGATGATCGGCCAGGTGGAGGCGGTGCTGGAGGGCGCGGCACGGCAGCGCTTCGTCGAGTCCAGCGACGAGCTCGGCCGGGAGCTGGAGGACGGGCTGCGCGGCTCGCGCTTCGCTCAGGTCGACGAGGCCTGCCAGGGACTGGAGCAGCTGCTGGAGTCGCTGCCCGGCGTGGGCACCCCGGGGACCGCGCGCATCCTCGCCCTCGCCCGGACCGCGGGAAGCACCGGGAAGGTGAGCGGAGCGGGGGGAGGCGACGGCTGCGTGCTCTTCTCGCCCGACGAGGACGCGCGGCGCGCGCTCCTCGCCGCGCTCGGCCACCGGGGCTTCGTGGCGGTGCCGCTGTCGTTCGAGCCGGGCGTGCGGGCGGAGATCTCGACGCCCTCCGAGCTTCGCGCCTGGCTCACCGCCTGAACGTCCCGCGGGGCGGTCAGCCTTCCTCGGCCGCGACCTCTGCGGCGGGCTCTGCGTCCGTCATCGGCCGGAGGAGCTTCTGCACGGTGAGTCGGCCGACGCGCTTGCCCAGGCGCCGGCCCTCCTCGGAGGAGGTCCGCCAGTGCACGCCGCCCCAGACCCGCGCGTCGACCACGCCCTGGGCCACCTCCCGCACGCTCGCCGCACGGATGACGACACCGGGAGCGGACGCGCTGCTCAGCTCGAGCGTCACTCCCGGGGCACGGCCGAAGAGACGCTCGAGCACCGCCTCCGCCGCGCCGGCGCACGCCGAGTGCCCGGCCGGATAGTCGGGAAAGGGCGGGGTGACGATGAGCGGGGTCCAGCCGGGGTCGGCCGGCGTCCGGGGATTCCCGTCACCGTCCGCGGCACGGATGGCGGTGACCGGCCGCCACTGCCCGTAGACGTATTTGGCGTCCCAGGTGGCGATGAACGCGTCGGCCAGGGCGAGGTGGAGGAGGGCGAGGACGCGCGCGGTCGCGGCCCGTCCCGTTCTCGCCGCGACCGCGAGCTGTCGCGCGACCGGGCTCCAGACCTGCGGCGCGGTCGCGACCCAGAGCTGGGCGAGGGTGGTCTGCCGCGGCGTCCGCGTGGTGCTGCTCGCCGAGCCCACGGCGTGGATCTCCCGGAAGTCGGTCGCGTACTGCCGGCTACCGAGCGCGGGCGGCGGCCCGGGGCGGAACTGCGACGGCGTGTGGAGGGCGAAGGGAACGACGCTTCCCCATCCCGGATCCAGCGCGGGGCGCAGCGCCGGCGGCGTGGATTGCCACGCTCCGGGCCCGGAGCCGGGCGTGTACGGCGCGGCGATCGCCTCCGCGACGCCGTCCGAGCTCCGCAGCGAGAGGAGCCGGCCGGCCACCTCGACCCCGACTGCGGTGCCCGCCTGGCGCGCCGGTCCGTCGGGGAGCCGGCCCAGCGACTGCGCGGCGAGGGCATCGAGCGTCGAGGCCTGCTCCGGATAGAGCTGGACCAGCGCGTGGTGAGCGGCGCCGATGACGGCGGCCTCGGGCGAGGCGCCGGGCGGCGGGCAGACGCGGGCGGCGTAGGCCCGGAACTCGTGCTCGAAGGCATTCGCCGCGTCGAACATCGCCGCGTGGACGATGGCCAGGTTGCGCGCTTCGAGCGGCGGATTGAACGCGGCCGCGGCGGCGGTGCGCAGCGCGACGCCGTTCCACTCCAGCACTGGATCGGCCGGTGCCGAGGCGGAGGCGGGTGGGCTCAGCGCGGCGGCGAGGACGAAGGCTCGAAGCAGGGCGTGCATGAAGGACTCCGGGGGTGGGTGCCCGCATCCGTCGCCCGGAGACCGCCCTCGCCGAAACTATGGAATCCGTACTGTCCCGCGGGCCAGGCAGGTTCGTATGTTTCGGCCGCCATGCGGAAGAAGAGCTACGGGCAGTTCTGCCCGGTGGCCAAGGCCTCGGAGCTGCTGGCCGAGCGGTGGATGCCGCTCGTCCTCCGCGAGCTGCTCGAGGGCAGCCGGCACTACGGCCAGCTCCGCCGCGGCATCCCGCTCATCTCCCCGGCGATGCTCTCCACCCGCCTCCGCGAGCTGGTGGATGCCGGGGTGGTGGAGCGCACGCCCGACCCCGCCGGGCGCGCCGAGTACCGCCTGACCGAGGCGGGCGAGGAGCTGCGGCCGGTCATCCGCGCGCTCGGCATCTGGGGGCAGCGCTGGGCGCAGCGCGAGCTGAAGCGGGAGCAGCTCGACCCCGAGCTGCTGGTCTGGGTCATGCGACGGAGGCTGGACCCCGAGCAGCTCGGCGTGCCGCGGGCGGTGCTGGAGGTCGAGTTTCCGGAGGTCCCGCTCAAGCACCGCCGCTTCTGGTTCCTGGTGGAGCCCGCCGGGGTGGACCTCTGCGTGAAGCACCCGGGACGGCCGGTGGACCTCTCGGTGTGCACC
>Ga0310810_10003302_pt1 | contig 17580 bp, 19 predicted proteins | sample NCmetagenome_FD_207641 | JGI IMG/M metagenome (GOLD analysis project Ga0310810, IMG submission 207641) | Soil microbial communities from experimental microcosm in Duke University, North Carolina, United States - NC | ecosystem: Engineered > Artificial ecosystem > Soil microcosm > Unclassified ...
TCGCGTCGACGGCCATGAATGCGCTGGCGTTTGTGCGTGAAACAAGGAACACGCCGGCGGTCGACTCAACGAGGGCGGCCCCGCCCACGTTGTCTAACGGCGATCCCGCGACGGTGACCTGCACCCCGGCACCTGCGAATCGGCCGGGTACGACGCTGAGCATCGCCGTCGTGCGGCTCGGCGATGTTGGCGATCCACCGCAGGCGGAAAACAGCGTTGCGAGCGTGGCGCCTGAAGCCACCTGACACGCTCCTGCGCAGAACTGCCGTCGTGAGACTGGTCGTTTCGTTTCTGACATGGCGGTAGTTGTCGGTTGGGGGCTGCCGATGTCAGGTGGGCAAGATCAACGCCACTCACAAACGACCCGGTTTTTCCTGGAGTAGCAGCGCTGGCAGGGGCGAGTCGATCACCGACTCCGCGCGTAGACCGGTGATTTCGTAAGCGCGAAGAGGATTTCAGTTTTGTGGGTGCGGCTTCGTCGATAACAACCTTCGCGTGTGATCAGGAGCGAAGATTGGTGGACCAGACCGGGATCGAACCGGTGACCTCGTGAATGCCATTCACGCGCGCTCCCATCTGCGCCACTGGCCCACTTCGGTGTGACTGTTCATGCTAGCGCGGCGTGTGAGCGGGTGCAACTCGTAGCCATTCACGGAATAGTTAGAATTCGGCCGTGATTGAGGCCGTTCCCAGACCCGCGCCTGCTGCTGATCTGGACGAGCTCGCACGACTGCTCGTCGACGCCGTTGAGAGCGGTGCCAGCGTCAGCTTCATGAGCCCGCTTTCAACGAGCGACGCGCGCGAGTGGTGGCGCATGACCCTCGAACGGGCGCACCCGCGAGCCATCGTGCTTGTCGCGCGCGACGATCGCGGCATCGTCGGCAGCGTGTCGCTGCAGCCTGCGTGGCCGCCGAATCAACCACACCGCGCCGACATCACAAAGCTGCTCGTGCATCGGCGCGCCCGTCGGCAGGGTATCGGCCGCGCACTGATGACGGAGATCGAGGCGCGCGGGCGAGCGGCAGGGTTCACGCTGCTGACGCTCGATACGGTCCGCGGTGATCCGGCAGAACAGCTGTACACGCATGCGGGATGGCAGCGCGTCGGCATCATTCCAGATTACGCGCTCTATCCTGACGGGCGGCCATGCGATACGGTCGTCTTCTACAAGAAACTCTGACCGTCGAGTGCAGCCATCATCTCGGCACGCGGCGGGTACGCGCCGCGGAGCTGATACCAGCGGATGGCGAGGAGATCGAGAAATGCACGCGCTCCCGACGTCACGTTCACTTTGCTCCCGCGTCCGTAGACCCACGTGATGGGAATCTCGCGGATGACGAGGCCCGCGCGCCGCGCCAGAAACAGAACCTCGACATCGAAACCAAATCCATCGAGCTGCTGTAGCGGAAACAGCAACTGCGCCGCGCGCGCGCTGAATAGCTTGAACCCGCACTGCGTGTCGTCGATTCCGCGAAGAACGAGCATTCTCACCGCCCAATTGAATACACGCCCAATCGCATGACGCGACCACGGCTCGGCGACTCGTTGCGCGCCGTTGGCTTCGCGCGATCCGACGATGACGTCGACGTCGCCGTCCGGAGCGGCGGCATCGAGAAATCGTTTCAGCTCCGAAATCGGCATCGAGAGATCGGCGTCGGCCAGAAACCGCCACGTGCCGTGCGCCTCGAGCATCCCGCGCCGGACGGTGGCGCCTTTCCCGGCGTGCGCGGCGCGGACGAGTTTGACGCGGACGTCTGACTGGGCCACTTGCGCAACAATCGCCGCCGTCTCATCAACGCTGCCGTCGTCGACGACGATCAGCTCGGCGTCGACGCCGAGGCGCGTCATTTCCCGCCGGATGTCGTTGATAGTGCGGAGGATCCGTGCCGCTTCGTTAAAGGCGGGGACGACGACCGACAAAACCGGCGGCTGCATCAAGGTGTGAGGGTAGCACCGGGGCAGTTCCTTGACTTCGACTACGCCAGTTCCTACACTTGCCGAGCTTACGTCGGCGCGCGTCGGGGCCGCGGTTCCTCATTGGCTTCATGTGTCCGCTCATAGAGCGGTCTCGGAGCGCCTGAGATTTCCTCAGGTTTTCGCGCATCGGAGGACACGGCTATGCCGACCGGGACTATTGCACGTCTCCTCATCGATAAAGGATTTGGATTTATACGCGATGAGGGCGGCATCGAACACTTCTTCCATCGCAGCGCTGTACGAGGGTCGGTCTTCGAGCTGCTTCGGGAGGGCCAACGAGTGGAGTTCACAGCCGAGGAATCGACGAAGGGACCACGCGCGGGAGACGTTCGACTGATCGAGGGGTAAATCTCTCGCACTCGAGCCCGGCCCCCGGCGGGGCCGGGGATCTGCACCGGCGCGCTCCCGCCTACTTCACTCGCTTCACCCGCACGACTGCCGTCCGTGATCCGTTCGCAAGAGCTGAGCGAACGCTTGGGGGGAAAACTGCGTTCCGGTTTCAGGCTTCGGCGCGGATGTTTCCCGCGCGCGGCCCTTTCGCCGATGGCTCTTCATCGAAGCTGACGCGCTGACCTTCGTTCAACTCCTCGAACGCACCAGCCTTCACCGAACTTCGATGAAAGAACCACTCTTGTCCGCCATCGTCGCGGATGAACCCGAATCCGCGATCCCGGACCAGCCGTTTAATCGTGCCGTTCGCCACGTCGACGTACCTCCGCGGACGGTCGACGGACCGTCCTGGATCGATCCCATCAAACTTCATTCCACGATACGGCAGACCTTAGGTGAACAGACGGCGCCACGCAGACAGTGGCTTCAGCTGACCTGTGGCCGGCTGAAGTGTGAGAATTCGCTGCGCGATAACTGACGCGAACGCATTGTCAGCAGTCAGCACGACGCTCGTGATGCCGCGGCGTCTGACGAGCCCCGCGTACTCGGCGGCAAACCGGGGAAGGTCGGCAGGCTCGAGTGACGCGTTTGGATGTTCTGACAGCAGAATTCGCGGATCAGGTGCCAGGGCACGGCCAAGACGTACTCGCAGCCGCGCTCCCGCCCCGAGTGCCGTCACCGGCTGACGCAATTGATCTGAAGAGAGGCCGACTTCCTCCGCAATGGCCGCAACCTTCGCGCGCACGCTGCTGTCCACATCGTGCAGCGCCATCGTCAGCGGCATCGTCAGATTCTCCTCGACCGTCATGTTGTCGATGAGGACCTGACGATCGCTCACGATTCCGAAGCAGTCGAGTGACGACAACCATGTGTCAGCGTCCTGGATGTCGACAGTCGGCCGGCCGAAGATCTCGATGCGGCCGGCATCAGGGACAGTCGCGGCGGTGAGCAGGTTGACGAATACCTCCGCCGCAGCGCGATCGAATCCAAGCAGGGCAATGGAGTCACCGTCATGCACGTCGAGTTCGCGTACACGAAGCGGACGCAGCGCGCGATAGTCTTTCTGAACATCGCGGACGTGGATCGGTAGCGCCGGCGCGTCAGGCATGCGCGGCGGCATCGCGCAGCTGGATCCAATCCTCCGCGGGCAACGCGACTGCGCCGGGTTCGCCTCCGTGGTCCGCGTCGCCGTGGAAATCGGACCCTCCGGTTGCGAGCAGTTTCAGGCGCGATGCCACCTTGCGATACCGCTCGACCGCATCGGCGTCGTGGTCCGGATGGTAGACCTCGAGGGCATCGAGCCCCGCTCCCACGTATGCGGGGATCTGCGAATCGACGTCCGTCTGTCCCGGATGAGCAAGTGACGCGAGACCGCCCGCGCCGTGCACGACGTTGATTACTTCGGCGGGCGGCGCACCACGTCGCGGAACGAATGCCGGACGGCCGGTTGCCAGCCAACGATCAAACGCCTCGCGAGTATCGGCGACGTGCCCCGCGGCCACCATCGCCCTCGCGATCTGCGGCCGCCCGATGGAACGTCCGGGTTGCTTCCGGGCCTGCATCAGTACCGAGTCGAGATCAATCGGCATCCCAAGCCGCGCCAGCCGCAGGCCGAGCTCTTCGACGCGTGCCATCCGCTGCGTGCGTTGCTTCGCGAGAAACGCCGACAGCTGGGCGTCGCCTGAATCGATGAAGTACCCGAGCAGGTGGATGTCGCGGCCGCTCTCGATGGCCGTGATTTCGATACCGGTAATGACCTCGATGCCGCACCCCTTCGCCGCTGCTTGGACGTCGAATACGGCTGCGACCGTGTCGTGATCGGTCACCGCCATGATCGCAACGCCCGCGCGGAACGCACGGTCCACCAGTTCGGACGGCGTGCAGCGGCCGTCCGACGCGGTGGTGTGGAGATGGAGATCAATCACTCGATGACAGGCGTGGGTCGTCGAACTTACCGCGCGGAGGCGCGATGTGAGGCCGAGGAACCGTGCCGGGGGGCGGCTTTGCCGCTGCGGCCCTGCCGCTTAACGAGCGCGCGGTACTCACGGACCAGCAGGTCGAGATGCGCGCGCTCCTCATCCGCGAATTCGAGAAAGATCTGCTTGCCTTCCGAGTCTTCGAAGCGTTCGCCGTACTTCTTGAAGAAGCGGTGCGAATTGCGCTCGCAGCGGATTCCGATCATTAACGCCTGCTGATCGTTGACGCCGCGAAGGAGACGATTCGCTCCTTCGGCGAACAATCCGTTGGCCGCGCCCTTGAAGAACAGAAACGTCGGACGCGACTCGAGCTGCGGGTCGCGCGCCAGCAACTCGCGATACCGTCCTTCGAGCTTGCCGAGGTGCTCCTTTTCTTCCGCCGCGAGATCCTGGAAGACTTTCCGACCGCGCGCATCGCGCGCGATTCGAGCGGCTCTCGAGTAGAACTCGAGTCCGCTTCGCTCGGTCGCAATCGCGATCCGGAGCGCGTCGCGCGCGAACAGCAGGTCCGTGTGACCGGCCGCCGACATGGCGTGACGGCCCGTGCGGCATTGTTCGCACGTCCCATATATCTGGACGACGCTCTGCGATGGCGTAAAACTGCGCGCCGTCGCCACTTCTTCGATTAACGCTTCGATGTCCGAGCTCAGGAACTCGAACGACTGATGACAGGTCTTGCAGATCAGGTGGAAGTGGCGCGGCTGGCGGTACGAATGCTCGAAACGGAATCGACCCTCGCCGAAATCCACCTTGCGGGCGATACCGGCGTCAACCATCCATTGCAGCGTCCGGTACACCGTCGCCCGACTGATTCGATGGTCTTCGCGCCGGATGAGATCGACGAGATCGTCGGCGCTGAGGTGCCCCTCCTGACGGAGGAAGACGTTGACGATTTGTTCGCGTTTGCTCGAGCGTTTGCCGCCGTCTGGCTTCAGCCGGCTGAGATCCGGAAGAGTGCTGTTCATCGGTACCCCGCCAGCCCACGAATACGGCGGCGCGGACCTTTCAGGTCCGCGTCCCCTTAGACGCTAAAGGAGCTGCCGCATCCGCACGTGGATGTGGCATTCGGATTCTTGATCGTGAACCCGCCGCCGGTCACGGTGTCGACAAAATCCACCTCGGCGCCCTTCAGGTAGCTGATGCTGACGGGATCGATGAAGAGCTTGACGCCGTTGGACTCGAACACCTGATCACCAACGCCGCCGTTTTCCTCGATCATGAGTCCGTACTGGAATCCGGAACAGCCGCCACCCTGCACGAACACGCGGAGCCCGCTGCCGACCTTGCCCTCTTCCGTGAGCAGCTCGTTGATTTTCGAGGCTGCTGTCGGGGAAACATTCACCATGTTTTCCACTCTCCCGGGGAGAAACCCCGTAAAAAATTATAAGCGTCGCGTCTCAAAACCGGCAAGCAAGCCCACTAAACCTGGGATTTTTGCGCGCTGGGCGGCTAAACACCCATCGCGGCAAGCTCTTTGGCCGATTCCTGCTCAATTTCCTTATGCAAACTGTTGCCGTGGGCGTCCATGGTCACGATGGCTGGGAAATCCTTGATCGTCAGGTGCCACATCGCTTCGGGCGTGCCGAACTCGGTCAATGAGACGCCATCGACGCTGGTAATGGTTCGGGCATAGAACTGCGCCGCGCCTCCGATAGCGTTGAGGTATACGGCACCAGCATCTTTCAGCGCCCCCAGTGTCTTCGCACCCATTCCACCTTTGCCGATGATGGCTCGAACGCCGTATCGCTTGATGACGTCGGCCTGATATGGCTCTTCGCGGATGCTGGTCGTCGGACCCGCGGCCGTCACCGTCCATCCGCTTCCCTCCTTCACGACGACCGGGCCGCAATGGTAGAGGACGGCGCCATTCATATCGACGGGTGGATCGTGTTTCATCAGGTAGGCGTGCACGGCGTCGCGGCCCGTATACGCACGGCCGGAGACAAGAACGACGTCGCCGACTTTCAGCGAGCGAACCTGCTGCTCGGTGAGCGGAGACTGCAGCACCACCTCGCGGCCGGTGCGCTGGAACCCTGCCTGATCGGCCATATGGATGATCGGGTTCGCGGGATCGCGATACAGCCATTTCGAAATCGCGCCGGTTTTCGCGTCGAGCACGACGCCAAGCCGACGAAACGCCCAGCAGTCGTACGCCACTGACACGAAGAAGCTCGCGGGGAGCCGGTTCTGCACGCCGACCTTGCAACCGATCAGCGAGATGCGGCCGCCAAATCCCATCGTGCCGATGCCCAGTTTGTTCACTTCGCCCATGATCGACGCTTCGAGTTCCGCCAGCCGTGAGTCCGGATTCACGTCGTCGAGGGTCCTGAACAACTGCTCCTTCGCATGCACGTAGCCCGAGGTGCGATCGCCACCGATGCAGACGCCGACTGCGCCGGGCGCGCATCCCTTGCCTTGCGCGTTCCAGACAGCGTGCAGGATGCATTTGCGCACACCCTCGAGCGTGCGATCGGCGCGCCCCAGGTTGGGCAGCTCTGTGGGCAATGAGTACTGCGCGTTCATGTTTTCGCAGCCGCCGCCCTTGAGAATGAGCTTCACCTCGATCTCGTCGCGTGCCCACTGTTCGAAGTGAATAATTGGCGTGCCGGGACCGAGATTGGTTCCGGAGTTCTCGCCGGTAATCGAGTCAACCGAATTGGACCTCAGCTTTCCGCGGCGAGTCGCCTCCGCCACGGCGTCGAGAATCTGTTTCCGCATCTCGATCTGGTTGGCGCCAACCGGCGTCTTCACCTCGAAGGTCGGCATGCCGGTGTCCTGGCAGATGGCGCCTTCACACGCCTCGGCGAGGTCGATGTTCTCGGCGATGATCGCCAGCGCCTGGCCCGATTGCGTCGCCGCCGGCTCCTCCGCCATCGCCGTTTTCATCGCCGCCCGGACATCGGGCGGCAGATCGGTGGAGGTCTTCACCACCAGCGACACCACACTGTCGAAAAAGTGAGGAAGCATACCCGCCAAGTATAATTTGAGCGTCGGATCCCATGCAGTTTCGAACCGAGCGCGATCCTCTCGGTGAGTTCGAGGTTCCCGCCGACGCCTACTACGGCATCCAGACGGCCAGAGCCGTAGAAAACTTCCGCATCAGCGACCTGCGCGCTCCCGCAGACCTCATCGTCGCGACGGTGCTCATCAAGCGCGCCGCCGTTGAAGCGAACCTCGCGCTCGAACGGATCGATGCGCGCGTCGCGCGGGCAATTGTTCAGGCCTGCGATGAAATCCGCAGCGGGGCTCTCCGCGACCAATTCGTCGTCGACGTCTATCAAGCGGGTGCCGGCACATCGCACAACATGAACACGAACGAGGTGATCGCCAACCGTGCCGCGGAAATTCTCGGCGAACGGCGAGGCGACTACTCAGTGGTGCATCCCAACGATCACGTCAACATGGGACAATCCACCAACGACGTGTTTCCGACGGCGACACGCCTCGCGCTGCTGATCAGGATGCGGCCGCTCGTGGACGCCGGGCGCGGATTGGCCTCCGCCCTTCGTGAAAAGGCCGACGCATTCGCGCATGCCTTGAAGGTAGGGCGGACGCACCTGCAGGATGCCGTCCCCATGACCCTCGGTCAGGAGTTCGGCGGCTATGCCGCATGCATCGAACGGGGCGTCGATGATGTGGAGCACGCGGCGGAACAACTGAAAGAGCTCAATCTTGGAGCCACGGCCGTCGGCACGGGACTGAACGCGGGCGACGACTATACGCGGCTTGCGGTGTCGAACCTGTCGCGCGCGCTCGCGGTGGACCTTGTGCCGGCTGCCAATCGTTTTCGCGTGACGCAAAGCATGGGCGATGTCGTCGCGTACTCCGGCGCGATGCGGCGTCTGGCCGTGGAGCTCTCAAAGGTATCGAGCGACCTGCGGCTGCTAAGCAGCGGCCCTCGTGCGGGCCTCGCGGAGATCGTGCTTCCGGCGGTCCAACCGGGATCCTCCATCATGCCAGGCAAGGTCAATCCTTCGATCCCCGAGATGGTCAATCAGGTCTGCTATCAAGTGTATGGGTGCGATGCGACAGTCTGCGCCGCAAGTGCAGCCGGGCAGCTCGAGCTCAACGTGATGATGCCCGTCATCGCGTGGAACGCCCTTCACGCCTCAATGATTCTGGCCAACGCCATGAGCACTCTCGAAATGCTCTGCGTCGAAGGCATTCAGGCCGATGCCGCGAGGTGTCGCGAGCTGCTCGATCGGAGCACAGCGGTCGCCACGGCGCTCAGTCCATATCTCGGTTACGCAACGACCGCGGAGATTGCCAAAGCATCGGTGCTTACCGGCATACCGATTCGGGAGATCGTTCTCGAGCGCGCACTCATTGAGCCTGCGCGACTCGATGAGATCCTGTCAGTAGAGGCGATGACGGAACCTGGCGTGCCCGGGAAGGAACGAGCGAAGTGAGATCGTTAACTGCGATTGTAATCGTTGCGCTGGTGAGCACCGTCGAGGCCGGCCTTCAGGCCCGCCCGCAAAACCGCCCCGAACAACGGACGGGTCATCTCTTTCCTCCGGAGAATCTCGGTTTACTCGAGAGCCCCGACCGTGACGACTGGCAGAAGCCCGAGCAGATCATGGACGCGCTCGGCATCGCAGAAGGGTCGAAGGTCGCCGATATTGGGATCGGCTCTGGATGGTTCACGGTCCGACTTGCGCGGCGCGTCGGGCCCAATGGTCTTGTGTACGCGGAGGACGTTCAACGTCAGATGCTCGAGGCGACGCGCCGCCGCATCAGCCGAGAAGGGCTGAAGAACGTCGAAACACGTCAGGGGACGGAAACCGATCCGAATCTGCCGCCTCGCGTGCTCGATGCGATTCTCATGGTCGATGTGTACCCCGAGGTCGATGATCGCGTCACGTTTCTGCGAAACCTTGCTGCGGCATTGAAGCCCACCGGGCGGATTGGCGTCGTGAACTACAAACCCGGGCAGGGTGGGCCCGGACCTGCGCCCAACGAAGGCGTTCGCGTGGACAGCAGCGCCGTCGAAGCGGATGCGCGCGCGGCGGGCTTGCGCGTGCGACGACGCGAGAATCTCCCCTTCCAGTACTTGATCGTCCTCAGCCGATAGCCGTGCGCATTGCGCTCACCATCGCCGGCAGCGATTCGGGCGCGGGCGCCGGTCTTCAGGCCGACTTGAAGACGTTTGCCGCACACGGTGTCTACGGCATCAGCGCTGTCACGGCGGTCACCGCGCAGAATACGATGGGCGTCACGCGTGCGGAAGCCATGTCGGCTGACCTGGTGACAGCACAGCTCGAAGCCGTCGTGGCGGATCTCGTCCCGGACGCCGCCAAAACCGGCATGCTGGCCAACGCCGCGATCGTCGAAGCGGTCGCGGCAGCGGCGCAGGCCCTCGAACTTCCCTATCTCGTCGTCGACCCGGTGATCGTCTCGTCGAGTGGCGACCCGCTGCTCGACGATGAAGGGGTGATGGCGGTCAAGAAGGAGCTCTTCGGTCGGGCGCACGCGGTGACTCCCAATATTCCGGAAGCCGAAGTTCTTTCTGGCGTGTCCATCCGGACCGAAGAGGATCTGCGTGAAGCTGCCCGACGCCTGTTCGCACTCGGGCCGGTCCACGTGGTGATCACCGGGGGTCATACGCCACAAGCCTGGGAACGGACCTCGGCGGAAATGTCCAATCGCATCGTCGATCTCGTATACGACGGTGAGGTATTCACTGAGTACGTGGCGGAGCGCATTACGGGACATCACACGCACGGCACCGGCTGCGCGTTCTCGGCCGCAATCGCGGCGCACCTCGCGTTGGGTCGCTCGCTGCACGACGCCGTACCTCTGGCGCAGGCGTATGTCGCCGGTGCAATCCGCCATGCGCCACGGCTCGGCGCCGGCTCGGGACCAATCAACCACTTCTGGCGTCTCGATATTGATAAGGCCGGCCGGCTGTAAACTGCATACATGCCGGTGCCGCAAGTTGCCGTTACCTCAGAGCCGCTCGATTCCAACGCGCTCGCGGCGCTGGTCGATGCCAATGGTAACGGGGCGGTGGTGAGCTTCGCCGGCCTGGTGAGGGCTCACAACCAGGGCCGGCAGGTGCAGTTCCTCGAGTACGAGGCCTACGAGCCGCTCGCCATCCGGGCGCTGCAGCGGATAGTCGACGAGGCGCGCGAGCTGTGGCCGGGCGCTCGCGTTGCCGTGCATCACCGCCTCGGGCGACTCGAAATTGGCGAGGCGAGTATCGTGATTGCGGCGGCGTCTGCCCACCGGGCCGATGCGTTCGCAGCGTGCCGATACACGATCGAGCGCGTCAAACAGATCGTGCCGATCTGGAAGCGCGAGTATTTCAACGGCGGCGATGTTTGGCTCGAGGGCGCCAGGGCGGATCCTGACGACCAGGCGGCGCGTGAGAAGGCGTACCGCACGGCATGCGCGTAACCGTGCGCCTGTTTGCGCGGCTGCGCGATCTGGCGGGCACCGGCGAGCTAATTCGCGAAGTGCCGCCTCATGCGACGGCACGACAGGTCTGGGACGACCTCGTCCTCGAGTGGCCTCCGCTGCGCGACTACGAGAGGACGATGTCGGTGGCGGTCAACGCGGAATACGCTCGCATGACCGCCGAGGTGCATGAGGGCGACGAGGTCGCGTTCATGCCGCCGGTTTCGGGAGGGTGTGCGGTCGGGGGCCGGCTTTAGCCGGCCCAGAAGATTCGCCGGTCTGGGAGAGCGATGTTCGACAAACTTCTCAACGTCGAGAACAAGTACGACGAGCTCATGACGAAGCTCGGCACGGCGGAGGTGCAGGCGGACGCCGCCGAATATCGGCGATCCGCGAAGACGCTGTCGGAGCTCGAGCCGCTCGTGCAGAAGTTTCGCGAGTACAAGGGCGTCGAAGAGGACATCAAGGGCGCCCAGGAGCTCGTCGAGGGCAGCGACGTCGAGATGCGGGACCTCGCGCGCGAAGAGCTGAAGACACTCGAAAGCCGACGCGACGCGCTGCTGCAGGAACTCAAGATCCTGCTCATCCCCAAGGATCCCAACGACGAAAAGAACGTCATCCTCGAAATCCGCGCCGGGACGGGTGGCGACGAGGCCGCGCTCTTTGCCGCCGACCTGTTCCGCATGTACAGCCGGTACGCGGAGCGACAGGGCTGGCGCATCGAAGTGATGTCGTCCAACGAAAGTGGAACCGGCGGCGTGAAAGAAGTGATTGCCTCAGTCGAGGGCCGCGGCGTCTACAGCCGGCTGAAGTACGAAAGCGGCGTTCACCGCGTGCAGCGTGTGCCGGCTACGGAAGCGAGCGGCCGCATTCACACTTCGACGGCAACGGTGGCGGTGCTTCCCGAGGCAGAGGAAGTGGACATCCAGATCAACGAGAAGGATCTCCGCATCGATACATTCTGTTCGAGCGGCCCGGGCGGCCAGAGCGTCAACACGACGTACTCGGCGGTCCGACTCACGCATATCCCCACAGGCCTGGTGGTGTCGCAGCAGGACGAAAAGTCGCAGATCAAGAACCGTGCGAAGGCGATGAAAGTCCTCCGCGCGCGTCTCTACGAAATGGAAATGCACAAGCAGCAGGAAGCGCTGGCGAAGGAGCGACGCGGACAGGTCGGCACCGGCGAGCGGTCGGAAAAGATCCGGACCTATAACTTTCCGCAGAGCCGCATCACCGACCACCGGATCAACTTCACCACGCACAGGCTGCATGACGTGCTCGAGGGTGATCCTGGCGAGCTGATCGATCAGCTCACCACGTTCTACAACGCCGAAAAACTCAAAGAAGCCACGACGGTCTGAATGTTGGCCGACGTGCTGGCACGCGCGCGGGCGCGGCTCGTCGCCGCGGGCATCCAGCCCGACGAAGCCGCCCTCGATGTGGACGTCTATGCCAGGACGATACTCGGGTGGGATCGGGCGACGCTCCTCCAGAACCTGCGTCAGCCGCCACCCTCCGTACTTGAACCCCAGTTCTCGCAGTGGGTTGAGCGACGCGAGCACCGCGAACCAACCGCCTATATCGTCGGGTCGCGTGAATTCTGGGGACGACCATTTCTGGTCACGTCGGCGGTGCTGGTCCCGAGGCCGGAAACGGAATTCATCATCGAAGAGGCGCTGGTGCTGCTTCGCGCGTTCCCGACACCGCGCATCGCCGACATCGGCACCGGCAGCGGCATTCTGGCTGTGACGCTTGCCGCGGAGGTGCCCCCCGCGGACGTCACCGGCACCGACCTCTCGTCCGAGGCGCTTGCCGTCGCCAGACAAAATGCGGAGCGACATGGCGTGGCGTCGCGCGTCACATTTGTCAACACGTCCTACCTCGATGACGTTGGCGGCGCGTTTGATCTGATTGTGGCGAACCCGCCCTACGTGCGCGACGGCGACAAGCCGGCGCTCGCACGCGACGTGCGTCACGAGCCGGACGTGGCAATCTTCGGCGGCCCCGATGGATTACGCGATGTCAACGGCGTCCTGGATGCCGCGGTCGAGAAGCTGACCTCAGGTGGCTGGTTCGTGATGGAGTTCGGCTACGGCCAGGAAGACGATGTGCGGCGACTCGTCGAGGCGCGCCCCGCGTTGCGGCTCGATCGCATACGCGACGACCTTCAGGGAATCGCACGCACCGCTATCATTCAGAAATCATGACCGACTGCCTCTTCTGCAAGATCATCGCGGGCGAGATCAAAGGCGCCATCGTCTACCAGGACAACGACCTGATCGCCATCAGGGACATCAATCCGCAGGCGCCGCTGCATGTCCTCATCATGCCGCGTCAGCACGTTGGGACGATCAACGACCTGACACCGGCCAATGACGCACTCGTGGGATCGATGTTTCGCGCGGCCGCGGCACTCGCCAAAGAGCATGGATACGCCGAACGCGGATACCGGACGGTGTTCAACTGCAACAGCGAAGCAGGCCAGTCGGTCTTCCACATCCACCTGCATCTGCTGGCAGGACGGCCGATGCTCTGGCCTCCTGGTTAAGCTGTTCCGGTATAGGGTCCCGCTACAACGACCGCGGCTCGGGATGGATCGAGCACCGCTCGCGCCGCGGCGTGCACCTCGTCTCGAGTCACGCGTCCGACGAGCTCGGGAACTCTGACGTCGTAGTCCATTCCGAGATCGAAGAACTCAACCATCTGCAGGAAGTTCGCGATGCCGACGTTCGTCTCCAGGCGGCGCGGCAGGGAACCAACCAGAAACTGCCGCGACTCGGCGAGTTCGCGATCCGTCGGACCCTCGGCAGCCATTCGTGCGATCTCCTCGTCAATGGAGGCCAGTGCGCGATCAACGTTTGCGGGGTTGACGCCGGCACGAACGAGAAGCGGACCGGGAATGACGTTGGCGTCGAGCGCGCTGAACACGTAATACGCCATCCCCTGACGCTCGCGGATGCTGTCGCCGAGCCGACCGCCAATGGAGTACTCGCCGAGGATGTTGTTCATCAGCCAGTAGGCGTAAAACGACGGGTCGGATCGAGTGATGGCCGTGAATCCGTAGGCGATGTCGGCCTGCGCCTTGTTCATCATCGGGATGACGCGCACCCGACGATCGCGCGCAGGCTCGAGCGGCGGAAACTGCGGTGCCGGAGCTGCCGCCGTCTTCCACCCTGCGAACGCTCGACTGGCGGATTCAATACCTCGTTGCGCATCGAGGTCGCCAACCATGACGAGCGATAGCGAATCGGGGGTAAACCGCGCTGCGTGGAATGCCTGCAGCGACGAGCGGCTGATCCGTTCGACGGTCTCGACGGTTCCGCGTGGGCGGCGGCCGTACGGATGCGTCGGCCCATACAATAGCGACAGGAGTCCCTCCGCTGCCATCGCCGCGGGATTGTCTTCGTCCTGGCGAATCATCGTGACAATCTCGCCGCGGCGCGTTTCCACTTCGCGATCCGCAAACCCTGCATGCCTAACAACGTCGGCGATCGTTTCAAGGATTTGATCCAGGTCTTCCACCAGGCACGTACAGACGAGCGATAACGCGTGGCGATTCACCGTAATCGCCAGCGCGACGCCACGGTAATCGAGCCGTTCCGCGATCTCCTCCGCTGTGTGCGAGGCGGTGCCGCGGTCGATCGTGCGCGAGACGAAGTGCGCGACGCCGGGTTCGTGCGGCGGATCGAATACGGTTCCAGCTTCGAACGAGGCATGGACCGTCACAGCAGGCGTCGCGCCGGAATGCTTTGCAATGACGCGAACACCGTTGTCGAGAACGGATCGAACGGGTGCCAGTCCCCGTTGTTCGAGAGTCGTCATCGCGCGCGACTGGACGCCGGGCCGGCGCCCGCGCCTTCACCCACAGCCGGTGCCTCTTCGTCCGATGGAGGCTGCGGATCGAACCAGCCGATCGTCCGGTTCGTGCTTTTCAATCGTGTCGCCGCTGCCTCGCCAACCTGCTGCAAGGTCACACCGTCGACGCGGGCGGCGAGCTCGGGTACCAAACGCCAACTGGCAATCGTCTCGAAATAACCGAGCTGGTGCGCAATGTTTGAGATGCTGTCGCCTTCGAACACGAGGCGGGCCCGAAGCTGATTCTTCGCTTTTTGCAGCTCCTGGTCAGTGATGCCGTGCCGCCGAACGGCATCAAGCTGCGCGAGCGTTGTTTCCTCGACGACGCTGAGCGCAGTGCCGTCGGTCGCGGTCACCGAAATCGTATAGAGAAACGGCTCGTGCGTCGGCACCAGCCCGCCGTTGACGGCGGAAGCGAACCCGCCATCCACCAGCGCGCGGTACAGACGCGCGCTTCGTTGCGGGGCAGGCGTGCGGAAACTCGCCCACAGATTCACGCCTTTGGCGCCCGTCAACACGGCGTCGAGAACGAGTAGCGGAAAGAAGTCGGCGTCGAGAACCGACGGCGCGTGATACCCGACCTTCAAGTACGCCGTCGTCCCCTGACGTGACACCGTCACGCGGCGTTCGCCGAGCTGTTCGGGCTCTCGCGTCGGCGGAACCTTGACGATGTCACGAGGCTGAATGGCGCCGAAATGGTGACCCACGCGCTGCATCACGTCGCCGTGGTCCACATCGCCGACGATGACGAGCGTCGCGTTGTTCGGTACGTAATGGCGACGGTAATAGCCGTAGAGATCGTCGCGTGTCATCGTCTGCAGGTCGCCCAGCCAGCCGATGGTCGGGTGGCCGTACGGATGCGCGCGAAACGCGGTGGCGGTCAACTCCTGATCGAGCAGCTGATCCGGATCGTTCTCTCCGCCTTGCAACTCGGAGATGATCACGGTCCGTTCCGACTCACAGTCGGTGGGCTCGTACAGGCAATTCGCCATCCGCTCTGCTTCGATGAAGAGCATCCGATCGAGCACATCGCGCGACGCGGTTTCCGTGTACGTCGTTTGATCAATCCACGTATACCCGTTCCAATAGCCGCCGAACTGCTCGATGATGCCCTTCACCTTGTCGCGCGGAATGTTCGTCGTGCCTTTGAAATTCATGTGCTCGACCCAGTGCGAGACACCGGTCAGTCCCGGACCTTCATTCTTCGAGCCGACGCGATACCAGCACCACACCGAGGCGAGCGGCGCCGTCCGCACTTCCTGGACGAGCACACGCAGTCCGTTGTCGAGCACCTCGTCGTGCACGTGTCCATTTGATCCTTCGCTTCGCGCACCCACGTCCGCATTATAGGTCGCCGCATCGGGATACAATTTGATCGCATGCCCGAGTGGAAAGACACGGTGAACCTGCCTCGCACAGGTTTTCCGATGAAAGCGAATCTGCAGACGGCCGAGCCGGAAGCGATTGCGCGCTGGGACGCGATGAACCTCTACGGCCGCATTCGCGAGAAGCGGAAGGGCGCGCCGAAGTTCGTGCTGCACGACGGGCCGCCGTACGCCAACGGCCATATCCATCTCGGTCACGCACTGAACAAGATCCTCAAAGACATCGTCGTCAAGTCCAAGACGATGGCCGGCTTCGACTCCCCGTACGTGCCTGGCTACGACTGTCATGGATTGCCGATTGAATTGAAGGTCGATCGCGAGCTCGGCCCGAAGAAGCGCGAGATGTCACGCGCCGATTTCCGCCGCGCGTGCGCTGCGTATGCGCAGCGTTTCGTCACGCTGATGACGGAAGAATTCCGGCGTCTGATCGTCTTCGGCGAATGGGAGCATCCATACGTCACGATGGAACCCCGCTACCAGGCCGACATCGTTCGTGCGCTGGGACGCTTCGTCGAACAAGGGCTCGTCTACAAGGGAAAGAAGCCGGTCCACTGGTGCATTCATTGCCGAACGGCGCTCGCGGAAGCGGAGGTCGAGTACGAGGATCATTCTTCGCCGTCGATCTACGTTGAATTTCCGCTCGCCACTTCGAGTGCCGCGGACCTGGCGGCGCGCGCACCTTCACTCAACGGACGCGATGTCTCCGTCCTGATCTGGACGACGACCCCGTGGACGATCCCGTCGAACCTGGCGATTGCGTTCCACCCGGAATACGACTACGGCGCCTACGACGTGGACGGCCGTGCGGTCATCGTCGCCGAGCAGCTCGCGGAGTCGGTCGGCATGATCGTCGGACGTCCGTTCGGTCAGCCGATCGCGAGATTGAAAGGCGCGCAGCTCGAGGGGATCAATTTCCGGCATCCGCTGTACGAGCGCGACTCGGTGGGCGTGCTCGGTGAGTATGTGACGCTCGACGCGGGGACCGGCGCTGTGCACACGGCGCCGGGCCACGGTAGCGACGACTTCCTGACCGGCGTCAAATATGGGCTCGAGATTTATGCGCCGGTTGGTCCAGGCGGCCACTTCCACGAGAACGTGGAACTGTTCGGAGGCCAGCGCGTGTTCGACGCAAACCCTCATGTCGAACAGGCGCTCAAGGAACGGGGGCGGCTCTGGCACCGCGAGGTGTTCTCGCATCAGTATCCGCACTGCTGGCGCTGCCACAATCCGGTCATCTTCCTCGCGACCTCCCAGTGGTTTGTGCGAATGGACGGCGAGCCGATGATTGCCTGCGAGGACGGTACGAAACGGACGCTCCGCGACGCAGCGCTGCACGCCATCGATCACCAGGTGACATGGATTCCCGCGTGGGGTCGCGACCGCATTTTCAACATGGTCGCGAATCGGCCCGACTGGTGTATCTCGCGGCAACGTGCCTGGGGCGTGCCGATTCCCGCACTCTCCTGCACGAAGTGTGGCGACGCGATCCTGACGCCGGCGCTGGTGGACCGCGCCGCGTCGGTGTTCGATGAACATGGAGCCGACGCCTGGTACGAGCGGCCGCTGGAGGAGTTCGTGCCGGCCGGTCTTGTGTGCCC
>Ga0310810_10003303_pt1 | contig 17580 bp, 13 predicted proteins | sample NCmetagenome_FD_207641 | JGI IMG/M metagenome (GOLD analysis project Ga0310810, IMG submission 207641) | Soil microbial communities from experimental microcosm in Duke University, North Carolina, United States - NC | ecosystem: Engineered > Artificial ecosystem > Soil microcosm > Unclassified ...
GAGGGCTACGAGGACGCCGACATTGCGAAATGGGCCGACATCATCCGTGAGAAGACGTCAGGATGTCAGGAGGTCTTCGTGTACTTCAAACACGAAGAGAGCGGGAAAGGACCGCAGTTCGCAAAGCTTCTGACCGACCAGTTGGCCTGATACGGACGTGGTGGATGCGTGCACGTTTCCGCACGCGAAGATCATTGCGATCCACACAAAGGAGAATCTGTTTCCGAACAAGAGGAGGGCGGAGCCTTGCGACGATTGACTTTTGCAATGAATCGTCGATTTCCGCCGCACTTCCTCCGGTGATCTTCGGAACAGAATGTGCGACCGCGGCGAGCCGTGCAGAACCTCGTACAGGCTCCCTCTCTGCGTGGATCGTGGGACGTACCAGCTCCAACTCTTCAGTTTAGCGTGACGGGCTACAGCGGGTTCGAGGATGAAATTCTTCAACTCCTCAATGCGAACCGGCCCGCGACACTGACGCGTCGATGGCTCGACTGGCGGTACACCCAATTGCCTGGCGTTCCCCCGCCCAAGGTGTTCTGGATCCGCTTAAACGACCGGCCAGCCGTCGGCATGGCCTCGTTGATCTTCCGTCGATACTGGGTAAACGGCGAGCCCCGCGACGTCGCCGTGCTCGGTGATATCTCCCTGAAGAAAGATCTGCGCGGACTTGGGCTCGGTCGCCAGTTGATGGCGTTCATCGGCCGGCATCTGAACTCGTGGCCGAATCATTCCGCCTTCGTCATACCGACGTCAGCGGCGGAGCGGTGCCTGAGCGCAACCGGATGGACGACCGCCGGTCGCTTCGTGCCACATGTCTTCCTCATGGATCCCACCGACGCATTGAGGCGGACCGTACGGCGTGAATGGTTGGCCCGCGGCATCGCTGCCGTGTACAAGAGGGCGATAGCCACTGGCCTGCGTCTGACTGGGCCACGCCGCGCGTCGCTACAGCTGGTCGACGACGTCGATGAAACGTTCGATACGCTGTGGCGTCAGTTTCCCAAGCGGAATCTGATTCTGCGAGACATGAGTCAGGAGACGCTCAGATGGCGTTACATCCGTCATCCGGATCATCGCTTCAGAGCGGCCAAGCTCATGACCGAGGAGGGACTCACCGGGTATCTGATCTTCGAAGTTGGCCAACAGGATCGGACCTGTCGTATTCATGACATCCTGGTGAAGCGCCCACGAGACCTTCGGCGCATGCTCGTACTCTTCGCGCAACACGTGCAGACGATGGGTCACCCGAGCAGCATCCGCATCGTGCTGGCCGACCGGCATCCGTACGGTCGCAGCCTGTGGAAATCGGGCTTCGTGGCCAGACCCGCGCAGTCGGTGTTTCAAGTTCGCTCCGCGGAGAGGGGCTTCAACCAGCAGGCCTGGCACCTCACGGCAGGGGATAAGGACGTCTGACCGTTACGCGTGCGAGGTCACGAACTTTACGACCTCTCGCTCCGCCCAGTAGCCGTCGTATTCGTCGTTACGTCTCTCGACGAACGCGCAATGCCCTCCATGGCGTGTCACGACAACCCTCACGTGCGGATTGTTCATGACCGTAGGATCGCGAAACGGATCGATAGGCACGAACGGATCGTCTTCCGCCGTCAGAATCAACGTCGGCACGCGGATACGATCGATCACACGCATTGCGCTTGCCCGGTAGTAGTAGTCGCTGGCGTCGCGGAATCCGTGGTGCGGTGCCGTGAACGCTTCGTCGAACTGCCGGACCGTCCACACGCGCCCAAGCTCCTCGAGCGAAAACTCGTTGGGAAAGATGGCGGCCTTGCGCCGCATGCGCGCCTTCAAACGTCGCACGAAGTTGAACTCGTAGGCGATGTTCGAGCGCCGCTCCAGCGCCTTCACACACGCCGCCAGGTCCATCGTCGGCGATACCGCGCACACGGCTGTGAGCGCCGGGAACGAGTCCCCGAGTTCGCCAGCAAGCTTCAGAGTCAGGTTTCCGCCGAGCGAGTAGCCCGCGACGGCCAGGGCCGTGATGCGATCTCGATCGACCAGTTCGCGCAGCACGAACAGCGGATCGTTGGTCAGTCCGGAATGGTAGAGGCCGCGTGAGAGATGCTCGGTCTCGCCACAATTGCGCTGGTTGAGCCGAACGACATTCCAGCCCGCGGCAAAGGCCTTGTCGGCCATGCCGCCCATATAGTGCGCAGAGCTCGAGCCCTCGAGGCCGTGCAACAGGAGCAGCGCGGGATGGCGTGCAGGCTCCGGGTGCCAGTGACAGTGCGCGAGCACACGCGCGTCGGGTGCGACGTCGAAGAAACGTGGCACAGGCGGAGGCAGTCGCGGGAACGTCCGCGGCTTTGCCCACGCGTAGATCGTCTGAACGTGGCCGTTCACATAGAGCGGCCTGTAGTCTGAAGCTTCGAAGGTCACACCGGGAGAGAGGTCTTGAGCCTGACGAGATAGTGTTTGTGCATCGAGTGATCGTCGATTTTTTCGACCCCGCCCTTCAGAATCTCGATCGCCCGGTCACGAAACGCTTTCTCCTGCTCGTCGGTAAAGCTGCCGCTGACAATGTGCGTGAACCCGTCCGTCACCAGGCCTGCGACCTGTCCCAACACGGCGAGATTCATCGCGCCCTTCGCGAGCGTGAACGCTTCCTTGAACGTCTCCACGGCGGAATCGGTGACGATCCCTTCCCCCGTGTGGTCGAAGAACCGCTGGCTGCCGTAGTGACAGAAGCCCATCGAGAACAGCGGGACCCTGGGCACGATGTCGCGATCGTTCACAAATCGAAAGATACCAGACCCGAGCTTGGCGTTGACCGCATCGGCGAAGTCCTTCGTGCCGACGCGCGGTTGCCCGAACGTGTAGACACCCTGCACGGGAATCGCGCTGACGAACAACGCCTGAGCCGCGCATAACTCCGCGAGCGCGCCGCCGAGGCTGTGACCAGTGATCCAAATCGTTTTACTGCCGCGATTGACCAAGCGCCGTGGCAGGATTTCTCCGTTGGGCAGGGTCACGCCCCACACCTTCCGAAGCGCGCTGTAGAAGCCGCAGTGCACGTTGCCGGCGTGCTTGTAATCCCACGGATCACATGTCGCCCGAAAATCTGCGAACCAGTCCATGGGACGATCCGGCTGCGTGCCGCGAAATGCGACGATCAGCGCGTCGCCGCTTTCGGCAACGAACCCCTGCGTGTCCTGGTTGTCGAAAAAGTCGAAAGCGCCCGTGAAACCGCTCACCTTCGCCCACTTGGCGCAGCGCTCCGGCGTGTCGTACGCCACGGCCGACGCCTGGGCCAATATCTGAGCATTGGCCATCGAAAACGACGTCGCACGCGGGTCGAATGCCATGGTGATCGTCCTTTCGCGGGAGGGGCAGGAGCAGTATAGTCGGCCTGATTCTGAGGGAGGCCACCGATGACGCGAAGAGTGATCCATCTGCAATTGGCTGCGGTCGGCGTTGCCCTGGTGCTTGCCGCAATCGCCGGCGGCGTTGGCAGCGCACAGACTCCACGCCCGGTGTCCATCGACGGCGATGACATCGGTGGTGTCGTGACCGGTCCCAAGGGACCGGAAGCCGGCGTCTGGGTCGTCGCCGAGACGACCGACCTTCCCACGCGTCTCATCAAGAGCGTCGTCACTGACGATCAGGGTCGGTATGTCGTGCCCGATCTTCCGAAGGCGACCTACAACGTGTGGGTACGTGGCTACGGTCTCACTGACTCGCCGAAGACAAAGGCAACGCCCGGCCAGCAGCTCGCGTTGACGGCCGTGCCTGCGCCGAGTCCCCGCGTCGCCGCCGAGTACTACCCGGCGCAGTACTGGTTATCACTGTTGCAGCTGCCACCCGCGAGCGATTTTCCGGGCACCGGTCCGGCGGGCAATGGCATCGCGTCAAGCATGCGCTCGCAGGGTGAGTGGATTCGCAACGTCATCAACACCGACGGCTGCACCGGCTGTCATCAGATGGGCAACAAAGCGACCCGCGAGATTCCTGAAAACCTCGGACGCTTTGAGAACTCTCGCGCCGCATGGGATCGCCGCATCCAGTCCGGTCAGGCCGGTGGCGGTATGAGCAATCGCTTCACGCAGGTCGGTCGTCCGCGCGCGGTCGCGATGTGGGCTGACTGGACCGATCGCATCGCGGGCGGCGAGCTGCCGGCTGTCGCGCCGCCACGGCCGCAGGGCCGCGAGCGCAACGTCGTGGTGACGATGTGGGACTGGGCCGATCCGAAGGCCTATCTGCATGACGAGATCGCCAGCGACAAGCGCAATCCGACGGTCAATCCGAACGGCCCGATCTACGGCGCGCTCGAAGCCAGCGCTGATTACATGCCGGTCGTCGATCCGAGAACGCACACTGCGACACAGATCAAACTCGTCGTGCGCGACCCGAAGACGCCGAGCGAGGCGAACACGCCGCCGGCGCAGCCATCGCCGTACTGGGGCGAGGATACGATCTGGACGAGCCAGGCGAACGCCCACAGCTTCGCGATGGACAAGCAGGCGCGCGTCTGGATTGCCGCGCGCATTCGTCAGAATCAGACCTCGGACTTCTGCAAGCAGGGCTCGTCGCATCCGTCGGCGAAGGCGTTCCCGATCGCGCAGAGCGGGCGCCAGATGCAGATGTACGACCCGAAGACCAAGACGGTCACGACGATCGACACCTGTTTCGGCACGCATCATCTCAACTTCGATGACAACGACGTGCTGTGGTTCACCGGCGGAGGACCCGTCGAGGGCTGGTTCGATACGCGCGTGTACGATAAGACGAAAGACGAGCAGAAGGCGCAGGGCTGGACGGTGTTCGTGCTCGACACCAACGGCAACGGCAAGCGCGACGCGTATGTCGAGCCCGATCAGCCGGTCGATCCGACGAAGGACAAGCGGATCAACGCGCCGTTCTACGGCGTTGCGCCCACGCCGGGCGGCGACAGCATCTGGGGATCGGTGCAGGGGATGCCCGGTTCACTCGTGCGTCTCACGCTCGGATCGAATCCACCCGAGACCGCGTTGTCTGAAATCTACGAAGTGCCGTGGAAGAATCCCAACGCGAAGACGCAGGGCTTCGCACCGCGTGGCATGGACGTCGACAGCAATGGCGTCGTGTGGGCGGTGCTGTCGAGCGGCCATCTCGCGAGCTTCGATCGCCGCAAGTGCAAAGCGCCCCTGAATGGTCCGAACGCCACCGGCCAACACTGTCCCGAAGGCTGGACGCTCTATCCGTTCCCCGGTCCGAACTACAAGGGCGCCGTGGATTCCGCGAGTGCCGACACGGCGTACTACAACTTCATCGACCGCTTCGACATGCTCGGCGTTGGCAAGGATGTGCCGCTTGCGACTGGCAACGGATCGGAAGGTCTGCTGGCACTCGTGGATGGCAAGTTCATGACGTTCCGCGTGCCATATCCGATGGGCTTCTACGCGAAGGGCATCGACGGTCGCATCGATGATCCGAAGGGCGGCTGGAAGGGCAAGGGCATCTGGACGACCTACGCGACGCGCGCGCCGTTCCACGCGGAAGGTGGGAAGGGCACGACCAGCAAGCTGGTGAAGTTCCAGGTGCGGAACAGTCCGCTGGATAAATAGCGTTCGGATCGTTCGGGTCGTTCGTGTCGTTCGGTTCGTTCGAACGGGTCCGAACGATTCGCACGCGACGAACGATTCGAACGACATGTTGCTGCGAGCGCTGCTGGCCTTCCTCGCCCTCCCGGGCCTGGTGGCGTTCGTCGTTCCGCTCCTCATCGCGTGGCCTCGCGTGCGCGAGGGCTCGTTCAACGCCCTCGCGCTGATCGTCCTCGTTCCCGGCATCGCGCTTCTTCTGTGGTGCGTTCGCGACTTCTTCGTCGCCGGCAAAGGCACGCTCGCGCCGTGGGATCCGCCGCGCACGCTCGTGTCCTCTGGCCCGTACCGCTTCTCGCGTAACCCGATGTACGTCGGCGTCAGCCTGATCTTGTGGGGCTGGGCGATTGCGTTCGGCTCGTGGGCACTCGTCTTCTACGCGCTCATCGTGATGGTGGCGTTCCACGTACGCGTGCTCGTGAACGAAGAGCCGTATCTGGCGCGGACGCACGGCCGTCGCTGGGACGACTATCGCGCGCGTGTGCCGCGATGGATGTTTCACAGTCGCCGTGCAGTGGTGTTCGCATGGGCAGCACTCATCGTGCTGATCGCGTTGGCCGGTCTGACGTACGAGGCCTACGCCGATGCCGAAGCCGCGCGCGAATTCCCACCGCCGGGCACGATGGTCGATGTCGGCGGACGACGCATGCATCTTATGTGCATCGGCCGTGACGATCCAATGGAGCCGACGGTGATGTTCTTGTCGAGTGGTTGGGGCAACTCGATGAGCTCTTCGAAAGCCCGCGATCGTCTGGCCACGCGCACGCGTGTGTGCAGCTATGACTACCTCGGGCGCGGATGGAGCGATGCGGCAGCAGGTGTGACGACGATTGGTGGGATGGCGAACGATCTCGGAGTTCTGCAGGATCGCGCGAAGCTGACCGCTCCGTTCGTGCTCGTCGCGTCCTCTGTTGGCGGACTCGTCGGCGAGATGTTTGCGCGCACGTATCCTGAGCGCGTTGCCGGAATCGCGTTCGTGGATGCCGCCAACAGTCTGACCATTCCACGCATCGTGGAGCGGCGTTGGACCGTGACCGCATTGGCGTGTACGGCGGGGGTGCTGTCCCGGTTCGGCGTGATGCGTCTGACGGATCCGTTTGGTCTCGGCGCCGATACGGAGGGCGGGCGTCGATCGGCTGCGATCGCGTACGGCGCGAAGCCGTGGACCGCAACCTGCGCGCTCGCGCGCGGCATGTCAGAGACCGAGCGCGAGTTCAAGCAGGCACCGCCGCTGTCGACATCGATTCCCGTCGTCGTCCTTTCGGCGTCGAGTGCGCGGCAGCTCCTGCCGCCGTTCGCCGAGCCGTTCATCGATGTGCAGCAGTTGCGAGCCGACGTTGAGGCGAGCCATCGGGAACTCGCTCAACGTCTTCATGGCACGTGGAAGAAGATCCCGAACAGCACGCATCTCATCGCTGAGAGTCAGCCCGATGCAGTTGCCGATTCGGTGTTCGATCTGCTCGACCAGATCCGCAAGTCGCCGTAGAGCGAACACCCACCGCGGGAGTTATTCAACACGGAGATCACCGAGCTCACAGAGGACTGCGGCAGGCCGCGCCCCGCAGTCTCTGTCCTCTGTGGCCCCTGTGAACTCTGTGTTTAGAAGATTCTGCGATCAGCGATTCACGTGTTTTCCGTGCTATCGAAGCAACTCGAGCAGCGCAGCGACTTCGGCGCGAATGGCGCCCTTGAGCGTGGGCTCGTACTCGGGCGCCCACTCGGGCGAATGCGGCGCAGGGACCGGTGTGCCGGTCTTGCGCGACTGTTCGAGCTTTGCCGGGCTGACGGCGCCGATATGCAGCAGCGCGGCCGGCACGCCAGCAGCACCGTAGTAGGCGAAGTCCTCCGACGTCATCTTCGTCGGCATTTCGACGACGTGCTCAGTGCCGAGTGACGTCTTCAGCGCGGCAGCGAGTCGCGAGATCAGAGCAGGGTCATTGACGACCGGCGGAGGAGCGGCGGCAGGCGCAGTTACGAGTGGCTCGCGAGGTGCGCCCGCAGCGTCGGCTTCACCCTTGGCGATGCGGCGGATTGCGGCAAGCGTTCGCGTCCGCACCTGTGCCGTGAGCGTGCGCACCGAGAGTTCCATCTTCACTTCGTCAGGGATCACGTTGCCTTGCGTGCCGCCGTGAATCGATCCCACGGTGATCACCACTGGATCGGCGGGATTGTTTTCACGCGAGACAATCGTCTGTAGCGACAGCACGATGCGCGACGCGAGCACAACGGGGTCGATAGTGTTGTGCGGCATCGCCGCGTGACCGCCGCGTCCGTAGACGGTGATCTCAACACGATCTGACATCGCGCGGAAGAGACCCGCGTGATAGCCGATCGTTCCCGACGGCATCGTGTCATCGTCGTGAATCGAGAGCGCGAAGTCGGGCCGGGGGAATCGTTTGAACAGCCCATCCTCGAGCATGGCGACCGCGCCGCCGAGCGTCTCTTCGGCGGGCTGGCCGACGAGCATCAGCGTGCCGCGCCATCGGTCTTTGTGCTCGGCCATGATTCGCGCGGTGCCCGCCCATGCCGACATGTGAATGTCATGACCGCAGGCGTGCATCACCGGCACCATCTGGCCCGCGGTGTTCTTCGTCGTCACCGTGCTGGCAAACGGCAGTCCAGTTTTCTCGGCGACCGGAAGTGCGTCGAGCTCAGTACGCAGCATGACCGTGGGGCCCGCTCCGTTTTTCATGATTGCGACGATGCCCGTCTTGCCGACGCCGGTGGTCACGTCGTAGCCAAGTGCTTTCAATCGTGCACTCAGCTTCGCGACTGTCTGCGTCTCCTGGAACGCGAGCTCGGGATTGCGATGGAGATCTTTGTAGAGCGTCTCGATGTCCGGATAGATCGCGTCGATGTCGGACGTGGCGTTTCGTTGAGCGGCCACTGGCATGTGGACTGCGACGACTACCGCCACAAGCCCAGAGCCCAAAGCCGAGAGCCAGCGCAATCGCATCGCTTACTTCTTCGCCAGCGATCGAATGTAGTTCACCACGTTCCAGATGTCCGGGTCTTTGATGCGATCGCCCCATGGCTCCATCGCGAGATCCGGAGGCACGCCGTTCTTGATCACCGAGAAGATCTCGCCGTCGGTGCCGCCGCGCTTCCAGTCCTTATCGGTCAGATCGGGCGCCGGCGGACTGATGTCGCTGCCGGATCCGCCCTCGCCGTTGATGCCGTGGCACACGGCGCAATAGCGCGTATATACCTGCTTGCCCGTCGCTATCGACGCGGCGTCTGCAGCAACGGGGTTCGGGATTTTGGCGGCTTCAGGATTGCCCTGCGCGAACAGCACGACCACGGTCAGCGTGGCCGACGCGAACGCGAGCAACAGAGTAGTTCGGGCCGGATGCCTCGGGGTATGCCTTTCGCGAATTACTACCGGCCGCTCCGTTGTCGCGGCCGAAGAGCCGCTGTCGCAGGCTGGTTGTGAATCGTACGCATTCAGCATATACGGACTATTAGATGGCCTCGCCATGAGTCGTATATTACGGGAGAGCGTGCGTATTGGTGCTCATATGTCCGTGGCCGGTGGCGTCTCCAATGCCGTCGAGCGGGCGGTACTGCATGGCTGTGAAGCGCTGCAAATCTTCACCAAGAACTCGCGGCAGCTGCTCGGCAAGCCGCTCGATCCCGCCGACATCCGTGCGTTTCGCCGCCGCGTGCGCGAGACCGGGCTCACGCCCGTTGTCTCGCACGCCAGCTATCTGATCAACCTCGCCACTGCATCACCGGGGCTGCGCGGGCCGACGCTCACGGCGTTCGTGGACGAGCTCGATCGCGCTCACGACCTTGGTCTGCTCGGCGTGGTGATTCACCCTGGTGTCTGCACGACCGGCACTGAGCAGGATGGGCTCCGCCTCATCGCTGACGCGATTCGTTTCGCGTTCACGTCGCGGCCCCGCCGCAAGACGATGGTGCTGCTCGAGCATACGGCGGGGCAGGGACGTACGCTCGGGCATCGCTTCGAGCATCTCGCCGCGATCATCGAACTGCTCGACGGATCGCCGCTGGTCGGCGTCTGTCTCGACACGTGTCATCTCGTCGCTTCGGGATACGACATTGTCTCGGAGACGGGGTATCGCGATACGTTCTCCACGTTCGATCGCCTGATCGGGTTCGATCGCTTGAAGGTATTTCACGGGAACGATTCGAAGCGGCCCTGCGGAAGTCGCGTCGATCGCCACGAGCACATCGGCCAGGGCTGCCTCGGCCTCGAACCGTTCCGGCGTCTTCTGCACGATCGGCGGTTCCGCCATCTGCCGATCCTGATCGAGACCGAGAAGGCGACGAGTGTCACCAAGCCGAACTCGATCGCGATCGACCGTTACGACATGCAGAACCTCGACACGTTGCGCAGCCTGAGGCTCTAGGCTCTTGGCTGTAGGCTCTAGGCAAAGCCCAAAGCCTAAAGCCCAAACGACTGCGATATAGTCCCGCGCATGAAGCGAGTCATGCTGTTCGGTCTCCTGGTCGCTGTGTTCGTCCTGCACAGCGCGTGGGCGGTCTACACACAGACGGCCAAGCCGCCTGGTCCGCTACGCACCGAGCGCGTCAAGGGCGACCTGCACATGATCGCCGGTGAGGGTGGCAACGTCGCGCTCTATGCCACCAACGACGGTGTCATCCTCGTGGACGACATGTTCGACCGCAATCACGCCGACATCCTGGCGCAAGTCAAGACGGTCACCGACAAGCCGCTGAAGTACGTCATCAACACGCACCAGCACGACGATCATGCGGGTGGCGATCTGAAGATGCTGCCGATCGCCGAGGTGATCGCGCATCGGAACGTCTACGCGAATCTGAAGGACCTGAAGCGGCCGTACTACGAGGACACACCCGGTACGCCGATCGGGCTGCCGCGCATCACGTTCACTGATCAACTCGACGTGCATCTTGGTGGGAAGGACGTGCAGGCCTATTACTTCGGTCGCGGTCACACCAGCGGCGACGCGGTGATCTATTTCCCCGAAGTGCGTGCCATCCACACCGGCGATTTGTTCCTCGCCTTCAGAGGCGGCGGTCGTGGCGCAGCGCCTGCGCAGCCGCGTCCTCCGGGTGTGCCGATCTATGTGGACTATGTGCAGGGCGGCAGCTTCATGGAGTGGTCGAAGACGCTCGACGGCGTCTTGAAGCTGGACTTCGATACCGTCATCCCGGGGCACGGAGCCGTGTCCACGAAGGCCGACCTCGTGAAGTTCAAATCGGATCTCGAGACCATGCGCACCCGTTTGATCGGTCTGATCAAGAAGGGCAGCACGAAGGCGCAGCTCGCAAAGATCCTCGAGGACGACTACGGCTGGCGATCCACCGGTTGTCCGCAGAGTCCACCGACAGGCGGGTGCCTGCAGTATCAGCAGTTGGACGCGCTCATGGTGGAGCTCGGGCGATGAGGCCTCATCGCGGAACTCGGGAGATGAGGGCCGCTGCGACCGGGATCCTCGTGGTCGTGGCCGGCGTACAGCTGTTCGCGCAGACGCCCACGCTGACGTCAGACGACTACATCGCTATTCAACAACTCGTCTCGAAATACGCCTACGCGATCGACGAGTGCACCAACCGCGGCTACGACTATGCCGATCTTTATGTGGCCGACGGCACGTTCGCCACGTCACGGAACGGAAAGATCCTGAACACGTTCGCGGGGCGAGACCGTCTTGCCGAAGCCGCACGCGGCGGCATGCCTGACTGCAAGGACGTTCCCTGGGCCGGCATCGTCCACATGCTGGTGAATCACGTGATCGAGCCGGCGCCCGGCGGCGCCACGGGCAAGGTGTATCTCATCGCCATCGGTCTGGATGGCGAGCCAGGGAAAGTCGAAGCGCAGGGCCGCTACGAGGACGTGTATGTGAAGACCCCGCAAGGCTGGCGTTTCAAGTCGCGCGTGCACGTGCTTGCGGCGGGGCAGACCGAGGTCTCGCGTGGCCGCAAGTAGGCCGGTCAAGACTCATGGTTTGACGCACGTCGCGCTGGGCGTGCGCGATCCGCAGCGATCGCGATCTGAGAGGTAACGGATTTCACATGGAGCAACCGAGTAACGGTGGCCAATTTTGATCTCTCCGTTTCTCCGTTCCTCCGTGTTAATCCGTTTGCTCCGAGAGCTCCGTTCACTCTCACTACGGCAGCGCGTACACGGCGATGGCGCCGTTGTTGTCAGGCGGCTCCGGCACTTTGCCTGGGAACAGACGACCGATCGCGCCATTCATGCCGCGCACATCGCCCCCCCAACCTGACAGGACCGCGACGTACTGCTTGCCGTCGACGGTGAACGTCGTCGGTGGCGCAACGATGCCGGTGTTGGTGACGGATTCCCAGAGCAGCTTGCCGCTCGTGGCGTCGAACGCGTGAATCTTGCGATCGTTGGTGCCGCCGGTGAAGACAAGCCCGCCAGCCGTCGTCAGCATCGATCCCCAGTTCGGCGTGAACTCGTAGGTATGACGCCACACGCGTTGACCGGTGTCGACATTCCACGCCTGCACTTCACCACCGATGTGGTCGGCACCGGGTGCTGAGATCGGTGGGCCGCCGAACTGAGTGCCCGCGAAGCTCTTGCCAGCCTGATACGTCACCGGGATGCCGGTGAGCGCTCCGCATAATCCGTTGTTGGCCGGGATGTAGATCATGCGCGTCTGAGGATTGAACGCGATCGGCGGCCAGTTCTTCCCGCCGTGCGAGCCCGGACAGAACTCGGTCCGTCGGCCGGTGCCGGGCTTGTGCGCGGGATCAACCTCGGGTTTGCCGGTCTTCGGATCGAGACTCTTGAACACGTTCTGAATGACGTACGGCTTGCCTTCAACAAACTTGATCGGACCGTTGCTGCGCTCGAGGAACCAGAGATAGCCGTCGCGGGCGACGTTGACCAGTCCTTTGATGGTGCGCCCGTTGCGCTGGTAGTCGATGAGCAGCGGCGGCGACACTTCATCCCAGTCCCACGACTCGTTCGGGTTGTACTGGAAGTGCCCTTTGATTTGCCCCGTCGCGACGTCGATGGCCACGGTGGAGGCGACGTAGAGATTGTCACCAGGACGTTGATCGCCCATCCACGGTCCGCCGTTGCCGGTGCCCCAGTAGGCGATGTTGGTGTCGGGGTCGTAATTGCCCGTCACCCAGATCGGTGCGCCACCGGTCTTCCACTGATCGCCCTTCGGCCACGTCTCGCTGCCGGGCTGGCCGGGCGCTGGCACCATGAATGTTCGCCACAACTCTTTGCCCGAGTCTGGATCGAACGCGGCCACAAAGCCGCGGACACCGAACTCGCCGCCCGATGCCCCGATCATCAGTTTGTTGTCCGCAACAAGCGGCGCGAGCGTGAGGTAGTAGGCCGACTTGTTGTCGGCGACTGACTTCGTCCACACCTCTTTGCCCGTGCGTGCGTCAAGAGCGGTGAGGACCGCCTCGCCGGCGGCGAAGAAGACTTTGTCGCCATACAGCGCGACGCCGCGGTTGGTGTCATGCAGGACGAACGCACCGGCCGGGCGCGGCCGCTTGTAGCGCCACAGCACCTCGCCGGTCTTCGCGTTGAGTGCGATGACCTGGTTGTTCGGCGAGGTGATGAACATCACACCGTTGTTGACGACCGGTGCCGCCTCGTGGACGCGGCCCTCCATGGTCGGGATATTCCACACCCTGCGCAACTGTCCGACGTTCGACGTCGTGATCTGATTGAGCGGGCTATAGCCCCAGCCGTCGTACGTGCGGCGAATCGTCAGCCAGTTTCCCGGCTCGGGGTTCTTGAGACGTTCGGCCGTGACGGTTTGATAGCTGCGAAGAATCGCGGGTACGTTCGGCCGCGGATCAGGTTTCTGCTGGGCGGCCACCGCGACGACGAACAGCAGTCCGCCCGCCAGCGCAGTAAAAGAGCGCTTCGATGTCGACATGAGGGCGATTGTATACTCGACGCCGGAGGGCGGGCCGTGCGTCATCTGATCGTCTCGGTGTTCGCGCTCGCAGCGATCGCTGCGCAAGCCTCGCAGTCCGTTGAACAGGAGCCGGCCTTCGAAGTCGCGTCAGTCAAGGCGAACAAACTGGGTCAGTACGGATCGCTTCGACATCGCCGCCAAGGCGCCTGACGGCGCCCTGCCTGAGCAGACGCGCGCGATGGTGCGGACGCTGCTGAGAGATCGATTCAAGCTCGTGGTGCACATGGAAACGCGCGACACGCCCATCTACGCACTCGTGAAAGCGCGCGCGAACCGGTGGTGTGCCAGCCGGAAATATCACGATGAGCGCTCTTGCGAATGCGCTGCGGCCCTACGTCGGTCGTGAGGTCGTGGACAGGACTGGCCTCACGGCCTCAAGCTGGAATCCACACGTGGTCCGGTCGAGGTGATGGTCATCGACCGGGCGGAGAAGCCGGACGGGAATTAGCCCGTCCAGAATTCTGCGTCGAGCGTCTATAGAGCGCGAGGTCGTCATGCGATTCCTAGCGATCGTCCCATTCGCCTTGGTGGTGACCCTTTCCGCGCAAACCCCGGCGACGGTGTTCATCGGCGGGCAGCCGCCGCCCGCGCCACCGTGGGACGCGCCGCATCTGGAATTCGAGGTGGCGTCGGTCAAGACCAACAAGTCCGGACCGATGATGTCGGCGATGCGCACGGTACCAAGCGAATTCCGAATGACCAACATCCCGCTGCGCCTGCTGATCTTCCAGGCGTATCGCGTGTCGAGCTATCAAATGGTCGGAGGTCCGAGCTGGATCGACTCCGAGCGCTTCGACATCGTCGCCAAGGCGCCAGCAGGCTCCACTCCAGATCAGACGACGCTGATGATTCGTGGTCTGCTTGCGGATCGCTTCAAGCTCAAGGTCCATAGCGAAACGCGCGAGACGCAGATCTACGCGCTCATGCTGGCGCGGAGTGATGGCAAGCTCGGACCGAAGCTGTCGAAGAGCACCGATGATTGCGAGAAGATCCTCGCGGAGCGGCGAGCGGCAGCGGCCGCGGCGCGCGCGGGCGGAGCGGGTCCCGTTCCGTTCAACATGCCGGGTCCGAACGAAAGGCCCGTGTGCACGATGAGCATGCGCCCGGTGCAGGCGGCCAACGGTGCAACCAACAGTGTGCCAGTGTTGTCGTTCAGGGGCGGCGGCCAGCCGATTCAGCTGATCGTGAGTCAGATCTCATCGTTTCTGAACAAACGCGTCGTCGACAAGACAGGGCTCACCGGCCTGTATGATTTCGAGTTGGAGTTTTCGATGCGGAGCATCGGCGGACAGGGCCCGCTCACCACGCAGGCGGCGGGAGCCACCACTCCGGCCGCGCCAATCGACGACGGGCCGACGATGTTCGATGCCGTGCGTGAGCTGGGATTGAAGCTGGAGTCAGAGCGCGGGCCGGTCGAGCATCTGGTGATCGACAGCGTCGAGAAGCCGACGGAAGATTGATAGGGGCGACGCATGCGTCGCCCCTACGAACGTCATTTACAAACGAAGTTGGCCGCTTCGTCGGTACTGCCTGTTCCCTTGTACGTAGCGACCTGCGGATACGGGCACAGCGGCCGCGTGCGTTCGACCTTACCCTCGACCACCCGCGACGCCGGGATCTGATTCGGCGCCTGCTTCTTTTCCACCCATTGCTCGAGCGCGGCGAGCATGTCGAACGTCGTCGTACCAGGACCGCCGCCGCAGTGATTCATGCCCGGCACCATGAACAGGCGATAGTTGTCCATCACCTTGCCGGCGCCGCCCATCGTGTCGAGTACGCTCTGGTAATACTGCGTGCTGCTCGGTGCAGGAATCTGCGGGTCGGCCCAGCCGTGATACTGAATCAGCTTGCCGCCGCGGCCGGTGAACTTCTTTAGATCGGGATTGCGCGCATTGATGAGACCGGCTTCAGCCTTGTCCACGAGCGCCATGTCCTTGTCGAAGTTCAGCGTCTTGAAATCCCAGTTCGGGTTGTTGAACACGAGATACTGGAACATCTGCGACCCGATGGGGAACGGCTGCGGCGCGCCGAACGTCGCCCAGCCCAGTTCGCTGCCGTAGGTGAGGCCCGGGAAGATCTCTTTCTTGGTCTGTGTATTCACCACCGCCTGATACATCTTCCGCGCGGCGTTGATCTGCGGCTCGGTGAGACATGCATCGGAATCTGCACCAGAGCAGGCGAGCACTTTCGGATCAAACGAGCACTTGGTCGGGTTCTCGATGACGCCGTCCTTGACGCCGTCGTGCGCGTCGCACGCTTGAAGCACCGCGTTGTGAATCGCCGGATACTTCGTCGCGGGAATGTACGCGGCCTCGTCCTTGTGCAGGTTCTGCGCGACATACATCGCGAACACGGCGCGGCCCGTGGCATTCAGCGCCGGCGCGCCAGCGACGATGCCGTCGAAGTCTTCGGGGTAGCGTTGCGCGGCCATGAGACCCTGGCGTCCTCCGGCGGAGCAGCCAACGAAGTAGGAGAGCCGCGCCTGGTTGCCGTAGAACGCCGCGGCAATCGCTTTGCCTTTGACCGTCATCTCATGGACGGCGCGATACCCGTAGTCGACGACCTTCTCGCGATTCTGCATCCACGGACCACCGCCACCCTGATGGCCGGTATCGGTGCTCGCGGTTGCGTAGCCACGGCGAATGCCGGCGGCGAGTGCGTTTGTGTCGATGTTGCCGTTCCAACCGCCGTTGCCGGTTGCCTGGAACTTGCCATTCCATCCAGACGAAGGCAGCCAGACTTCGACTTTGATGTCAGAGTCCGGCGACGGCTTCAGCGTCGCCGCGACGCGGCAGAACGCGGGGAGATCCGCGAACTGCGCACCACCGCCGCGACCACCACCTTGTGGTGGCGTGAACGCACCGGCTGCGACCGACTGCGCCATCGTGACGGTCGCGTTCTCCAACTTCAGCGACGAGAGCATCTCACACGACTGCGCGGCCACCGGCCGCGCGCTGAACAGAGCGATGACAAAAAGAATCGCGAGTATGGCTTTCATGTCTACCTCTTATCCGGCAATGCGAAGACGTAGAGAGCCTGACCAGTGCTGGGAGGACGAATCTCAGGCGCGAGTGTCGAGGGCACGAGGCGCGGGCTGCCGCCGCCGAGACCAGTCGTCACCGCGATGTACTGTTTGCCGTCGATGCTGAACGACATCGGGAAGCCCTGGACCGATGTCGCGAGACGCGTCTGCCACAGGATCTTGCCGGTGCGCACATCGACGGCCTTGAACGATCGATCCAGGTCGCCAACGAACGCGACCCCGCCTGCCGTTGACAGCACCGCGGTGAGGAAGGGCGCCCGCTGCTGCAGCGACCACGTCTCCTTCATCGTGTTCACGTCGAACGCCGCGAGCTTACCGATGTTGCCGTCGGTACCCGGCATCTCGTAGAAGCGTCGATCGGCTCCGCCGCCGCTGCCGCCGCCTTCCTTCTGCTCGATCTTCTGGGCGCGGATCGCGATGCAACTCTGACTGAGCGGGATGATCAGCTGATTCGTGGCGCGGTTGTGGCTCATCGCCTGCCAGTTGTGACCGCCCTCGGTGCTCGGGCACCCATCGATCCACTGGCCGACCTCGTGGTCGATGATGTCGGCGCGATACATCGGCGTCCCGGTCTGCGGATCGAACTTCTCCCACACGTTCTGGAAGACGGTCTCCTTGTGACCGAGATACTTACCCGTTTTGCGATCGAGCTTCCAGAGCACGCCGTCCTTGCCGACCGTGAACACCAGATTCTGTCCGCCCGAATCGACGAGCACGCGCTCGAAGACGATATCGAGGTCGAGCGCCTCGCCGGGTGCGTGCGAGTAGTACCACGCCAGTTTGCCGGTATCGAGATCGAGCGCGACGGTGGAGCTCGTGTAGAGCGCCTTGTCGAGCGTGTACATCCCGCGGCTCACCGGCATCCACGGCTTCGCCTGCGCCGTACCCCAGTAGGTGAGATTGAGATCCGGATCGTAGCTGCCGGTGATCCACGTCTCGCCGCCGGCGCGGAACAGATTCGTGAGGCTGCCCCATGTTTTGCCGGCCTCGCCTTCGGTGGCGATCGTGTGGAATCGCCAGA
>Ga0310810_10003304_pt1 | contig 17577 bp, 18 predicted proteins | sample NCmetagenome_FD_207641 | JGI IMG/M metagenome (GOLD analysis project Ga0310810, IMG submission 207641) | Soil microbial communities from experimental microcosm in Duke University, North Carolina, United States - NC | ecosystem: Engineered > Artificial ecosystem > Soil microcosm > Unclassified ...
TTTCCGGCGAGTGGATCCCACAGTCCGTCGTGATCATCGGAATGCCGAGCACGAAGGAGTCGAGGATCCCCAGGCCGACCATCCCGGGGTTCAGCATCACTTGCGCGCACCCGAGGTACAGGGCCTTTTCGCGCCCCTGCCGGGCGCCGACCCAGTGCACCCAGTCATCCGCCGCGGCCCATTCCCGGATCTTCTCCCGTTCGGGGCCATCGCCGATGATGATGCACTGGAACTGCGGCAGCCGTTGGCGCACCCGCCGACAGGCTTCGAGCAGGAAATCCAATCGCTTTTCCGCGAACAGGGATCCGATGAACACCCCCACCGGTTTCCCCGCAAGGCCCAGGTCGCGCTTGAGGACGGCGATCTCGTCGGGAGAGATCGAACCCCGGTCGCGGCACAGACCCGAGGTATCGATCGAGTTATTCAGATTGGTGATTCGGGCGACGGGAAATCCGGTGCTCGCGACCACGTCGACGGAGATCTGGGTATAGGCGAAATACCAATCGGCCTTGGAGATCGTCCACAGTTTGAACCGCTCTCTCAGGCTGCCGGCCGCCTGCCGTTGCATGTTGCGGCCATGGCCCCACAAGGCCACGCGAAAATGGCGCGGGCCGAACAGCAGCCAGTGGTTGTAGAGGAGTTTGTTCTGGTGGTTCATCACCACGAGATCGATATCGCGCAGATGTCCATCGTACCGTTGCCAGCACACGCTCCCCGACAGGAAATACTGCGTGGGGATGACCGACGCCCATGACAAATAGCCACCGTCATGTTTCGCCAATTCCTCGGGCGTCGCCGTTCCCACCAGCACCGCGAGATCGATCTGCCGGTCGGCCAGCAGCTCCCGCAACCGCTCATACAGCGGGACGCGGTAGTGGGTCAGCCGACGTTCGGCGATCACTACGCGCCGCGGGGAGCCGTTGGTCACCATGTCAGCATGGCGCGAGACTGCGCGCTTCGTTGGAACCCGCCGAACGAGCTTCGACATCGTGGAGGTGAGGAAGGTCCTGGCCCTTGACGACGGCATTGAACAGGGCGGCCAGCCGATCAGCACTCTGATCCAACTGGAATCGCTCCTCGACCCGGCGCCGCCCGGCCGCCCCCATACGCCACCGGAGCGTCTCGTCCTCGAGCAGCCGTTCAAGTGCATCGGCCGCGGCGGCGGCGTCGCGCTCGTGCAGCAGCAGACCGGTTTCCTCGTGCATCACCATTTCGGGCGTGCCCGAGATCCAGGTGGAAACGACCGGGAGCCCCGCGGCCATGGCTTCCAGAATCACGGTCGGGAAGCCATCCCGATACCCGTCCACACCGATCTCCGAAAGCAGCACAAAGACATCGGCCTCCCCGAGCGCGGCGTAGACGTCGCGCAGCGGGAGGGGGCCGCGCAGCCGGACCGCATCCTCCATCCCGTTCTCGGTGATGCGGGACGCGAGGGTCGCCTGTTCCGGCCCGGCGCCGATGATGTCGCACCTGACGCGATAGCCGCGTTCCCGGAGCAGCCGACAGGCCGCGATCAGCGTGCCGTGGCCCTTCATCACCACGAGACTGCCGATGGAAACGATGCGCAGCTCGCTGGCTTCGCCCGGAGCGGTCCCCGGCCGTTTGCCCGGAAGCCAGCGCTCCCCCTCTGCCAGGTCGATGCCATTGTAGATGGTGCGCAGTTTTCCTGCGTGCCGGTGCGCGGTCACCGCGTTCAGGTAGCGCCGGTTGTACTCGCACACCGGCACTGCAAACCGGGCCCGAGCCAGCTTGAGGTCGAGCAGCGTCGGCTGCATGTAGATGTCGCCCGATGCGTGCGCCGAGAAGGAGAACGGGATCCCCGAGTACAGGTTGATGGCAAGGGCGATGTTACTGCCGGTCGTAAAGTGGCAGTGCAGGTGGGACACGCCTCGCGAACGCATCACCTCCACGAATCCGATGCCACAGGTGAAGTGGTAGAGTGTTTGCAGGAAGGTGCGCGGGGAAGTCTGCCACGCGCCAGTGCGGAACGGACGGATGGCCGCGCAGTAGCGGCGCGGATGGCGCAGGAGCGCCCACACGTTGGCCCAGATCTGACGCCAGACCCGGTCGGGCCGCGCATAGATGACGGTCTCCCCGGGTTGCCCCACGGAGCGCTCCACCTCGGGTAACGGAGCCCGCTTGACCGCGAAGATGATCACGTCGAACCCGCGGGCGCGCAGGGCCCCGGCCTCCCGCAGTACGAACGTCTGGGTCAGCTCCGGGTAGCTGCCGACGACATACCCGATGACCGGGCGTGTGGGGCTCGTCACGGCGCAACCGCCGGCGCCGGGCGATGTCTCAGTGCCCGCAACAGGCCTTCTCGCGCTCCAGCGAAGGCGCGCCACAACAACTGCAGGTCCGACCACCGCGGTACGAGTGCGGTGCGTATGCTGCACCGCTCGGCGCTGCGAAACAGGTGGAAAAACACTACCCCGGCGGCGAAGTACGATGCCGTGGCCGCGATGCTGGCACCAACGACGCCCAGGTGCGGCAAGAGGATGATGTTGAGCAGGACATCCACCACCGTCGCGAAGCCGAAGACGAACACGCCAACGCCCGGGCGTCCGGTGGAGGACACGTAGGTCCACGTGACGTGTGTCGTACTCCACGCGACCGTGCCGAGCACGATCCAACGAAACGCCGGAACTGCATCGGCAAAGGCTGCCCCATAGAGCACACGCACAAGGGGCCCGCTGACCAGCTCGAGCACCGTGGCCAGGACGATGGCCATGAGCGTAATGATGCGGAGGGCCGCCGCGGGCTGGCCCGACTTCAGGTCGCCGCGCGCGAACACGGGATACAGCATCGTCCCGATCTCATTCGACAGTCGCACGATGATCTCCGCCAAACCCACAGCGACGGAGTACAACCCCAGTCCCGTTGCCCCGAGGTACAGCGTCACGATGAAGAAGTCCAGGCGACTCATGAGGTAGGAAGCGATGTCGCTCGCATATTGCCGGGCACCGAATGTCAATGAACGGCGCGCGAGCTCCAGTGAGAATCGTGCCTGCACGGGGCCAACGCGACGCGCCGGGATCAGAAAAATGGCGAAGCAGAGCAGCTGCGAGACGGCGAAGGCCCCCATGAAGGTACTGACCGTTGCGTGGCCGATGGCGTAGAGACCGAGGTACCCGAACAGCGGCAGAGTGGCCGACGCGGCGCCGGCGGCCTTCGCCAGCTCGAAGCGGTGCAGTGTGAGAAAGTACTGCCGCTGATACATGAGCAGCACACCCACTGGAACGGCGATCACACCGGCCACCAACCCCGACCACCCGAGCGTCGTCACCTGCCGGAGGCCCAGCCCGCGGCCACCGGCGAAGTACACGAGGGCGATCACTCCACCGGTCACGAGCGAGAACGGAACCGCGTTCGCCATGAAGTGGCGCAGCCACTCTTGCTGCTTGCTCGCGTGATACATCTGACCTTGCGGGACCCCAAACGTCGCCACGATCATCAGTCCGGTGACGGTCGCCAGGAAGAGGCTGAAGATCCCTTTTCCCTCTACGCCCAGCAGTCGTGAGGCAAGCACGCTGGAGATGAAGAGACAGACGAAGCTCGAATACGAAATGACGGCGGCCCGGACCATCCGGGTGGCACGGGGGCTGGAGGAGGCTTCGTCACTCGTCGCGTCGACCCGCGCACCGGGCATATGGCGGGACTGGGGCATCGCGTTCACACCAGCACGCTGGTCGTTGGCGTACGCGGCGGACGTGGAGCAACACGGGCGCCTGTCAGAGTCAACGCGGGAGTCGCGGAGGGCCCATGCGACACCATGGGTGCCCGCCGCGCAACAACTGGATCGCGACACAAGAGCCCCGCGACGGCCCCCATCACGCCGAAGAAGATCTGATTCGTGGTCGGCTCATGGGCGAACGCGAATTGCGCCTGAATCACGTACACCCCGAAGAAGACGGTCGCCCACACCGCGCCCTCCCGGCCCCAGCGCTGCAGAGCGGCGGCCCTGATCCGGCGCAGCATCACAACGAGAGCGCCTGCATAGAGCACAATCCCGATCAATCCCAGCTCGACGAGCACATTGAGCAACGTGTTGTGCGACGGGCTGGCACTGAAGTTCGTGGGCGGACCTACCGTCATGTCCTGCTCATAGTCCGCGATGTTGTCCCCGAAACTGCCGAATCCGGAGCCGAACATCGGTCGATCGGCCACCATCCCGGCTCCCGCCTCCCAGAGGTTGAACCGGAACAGCACCGTGCCGGAATCGCCGATCCGCTGCCGGGCGGTCGTATCCGGAAGCAGCGCCAACGTGACGATCAGGACGGCGCTTCCGGCAACCACGGCAAATCGCTTCAGCTGCGTCCTGGTCCGGGTGGCCGCCGGCCGCCAGAGCAGCACGAGCGACGCGAATGCGCAGGCAAGCCAGGCGGCGCGGGTATAGGACAAGAAGATCCCAATGAGACAGAGGAGGCCCACCACTCCTCCCACCCATCGGCTCCTCCCGGTGGACAGGCGGGCGGACAGGATCGCCAGGCACAAGATGAGACTCAGGGCGAGGCCGTTCCACGCCGGCTGCATCAAGACTCCTCCGGAACGCCCGGGATACAGCACGGACGCGAGCGAAGGACCGGAGGCGTCCGGCGGAGGAGCGCTGATCCACGTCGGCACGATGAAATCGTACAACCCCACGCGTTCGGCTATCGAGACGAGCGCCATGTAGGCACCGAGCACGAGGAGCGAACGCACCAACGACCGAAACTCGCGCAGACCGAAGCCGTGCTGCGCGAGCAGCAGAAACATCAGCATGGGGAGCCCGAACGTCCGCATGTACCAGGCGAAGGTGTACCGGCTGAGGAGCCCCATCACCGCGGTGTCCAGCAGCCCGTACGCGACGAAGCCGACGATCACCACCGCGGACCAGCTCCACAGCCTGGCGCGGGCCACTACCATCCGCAGCAGGAGCCCGGCAACCACAATCAGGAGGGCGTAGTTATCCGGGCGATCGGTGACCGCGCCCCACCCACCGAAGGTCCGGACCGCGTACAGCGCTACCCCGGCAACGTAGACGCCGAATGCCGCCCCGACATTGAGAGCGGTCAACACCGCGATGGAGATGAGCCAGAGGACCTTCGTGGCGTCACCGATCAGGCCGGTGCCCTGGATCGTGGAGATCAGCAGGAGCGCCATCGAGACGTACATGAGAATGTCGTCTCGCCCGGCGGCGGCGCTCAGTCGATCCGACACTCCGCGGCCTGCCGCCGCCGGCTCACTATCCCTGGGGAACGAGATAGCTGCCATGGTACTTGTTGGCCTTGCGGGAGGCTCCGTCCCGGCGGTAGTCCATGTCGTTCAGCACCGTCCCCACCACCGGGGCGTTCACGTTGCCCAGCTGCTCGAGGGTGGCACTCAACGACTCCGGCACCGTGATCCCGGCCCGGGCTACCACGATGACGCCGTCGCTGATCGTGGCGAGCAACGTGGCATCGGCGACCACGTTCATCGGGGAGGAGTCGATCACGATCATCTCGTATTGGAGGCGCAGCTCGCCGAAGAGCGCCGCCAGATCGACGGCGACGAGCAGCTGGGAGGGATTCCGGGCCACCGTGCCCATCGTCAGCACATGGAGGTCCTTGCTCCCCTCGATCTCCACCCGCCGCACCACCTGCTCGAACGGATGCAGGCCGGCGAGCACCTCGGAGAACCCGGGGGCGCGCGGCAGCCGGAGGAGCTCATGAATCGCCCCGCGGCGCAAGTCCGCATCGATCAGTAGTACGCCAACGCCGCGTCGGGCGCTCGCGAGCGCCAGATTGACCGCGCTGGTCGTCTTTCCTTCGCCCGGCAGCGCACTGGTGACCATGAGCACCTGGATCGGTCCGTTGCGGCCGGCGAAGTCGACATTGGTGGCGAGCCGGACGAACGCTTCGGCAATCTCCGTCTGGCTCCCAGGTTCGACCATCTTCACGGGCCGGCCGGGAACGAGCTCCCGCGGCGCCTTGTAGACGAGGATCGGCTGGCGACGGAACCGGGGCAGGCCGACGCCGTGGGGAATCACTCCCAGCACCGGTATCCCCGTGGCGGCGAGGACGTCCCGCCGCGTGTGGACCGCGCGATCTCGATATTCGCTCACTACGGCGCCCGACAGCCCGATGATCAGCCCGGTCACCAGCGCCAGGGCGAGACTCAACGCGGGCCGGGGACTGACCGGCACCCGGGGGACCAGTGCGGCATCGACCAGGCGCACACTCGGGTCCTGGGCAGCTTCCGCGACTTCGGCTTCCTTGAGCTGGGTCTGCAGCTGGGTGTAGATCTGCTCCAGCCCGCTGACGTTCCGGTTCAGCTCGGCGACGCGGATTTCTTTCGCCGGGATGGTCTGCAATTGAGCATCGGACGTCACGAGCGTGTTGTCGATCGCGGCGATCTGGTTGGTGAGACCCTGCAAGTAGGTCGAGGCGATGCCGCGAAGCTGCGCCCGCAGATCCTCGATCCGCCGGGTCAGCACCTGCACATCCTCGTCCTGCAGTGAGCGCCGCGACAGCAGCTCGCTGCGCCGGTTTTCCAGCTCGGCCAGGGAGCTCAGGAGGAGGGCCCCCGCCTGGTTTCGCAGCAACGTTGGGAACGCGATCGCGGTACGCCCTGTGGAGCTCGAGCCGGAGTCCCCCGCCGATTGCAGCAGCTGGGCCAGGGCCCGCCGCTCGGCGTCAAACTCGTTGCGCTGCGCCCGCAGGTCCGCGAGATGAATCACGCCGCTGCTCGCCTGCTCCGGCAAACTGACGATGTGCCCGGCCTCCCGGAACCGCCTCAGCGTGTCCTCCGCCGCCTGCAGTTGCCCCGCCAGAATCGCCGTCTGCTCGCGCAGGAAGGCCGCCGTACTGCGGGTCTCCATCTGCTGCGCATTCTGGCGGTCGGTAATGAAACGGGACACCAGCAGATCGGGCACGGCTCGGACCAGCTCCGGGTCGGTGCCACGGTAGGCGACGTCCACGAGGTTCGCCTCCCGGCTGCGGCGGTCGATCGTAAGCGCGTCCTGGAGCTGCTTGACGGCGTCATCGAAATTGGCAACCGAGAACGTGATCGACCCGAGCCCCAGCATCTGGGGCGACAACTGGAGTTCAACCCCCCTGAACGTTGCGGTCGACCCTGTCACGACCTGGTCCAGCAGGACTCCGGTGGAATCGTCTCGCAGCTGGAAGCCATCGAGCCCGACGGGCTCCAGCGTGTACCGAGCCGCCGGCGCCGTGCGCGCGATCCGGATGACCGGAAAGAGTTGCTCGCGCGACACGCGCCGCGGCGTCGTGATTTGGAGCTGCAGGCCGAGCGAGTCCACGACGTCCTCCGCCAGCATCCGGCTGCGCAACATTTCAATCTCCGTGCTGACCTCGGTGCCTCCCAGGCCAAGCGTGCTCAAGGCCGGAATGCGTCCCTGGCGGTCGTCGATCCGGAGCGATGCCGCGGCGCGGTACGTGGGTCGAGCGGACTTGACGTAGAATAGTGCGGCCGCGACGGACAGGATCGTGCACACGATCACCAGCCAGACATGCCGCCGCAGGATATCCCACAAGTTCCCGGTGCCCTCTCCGGGGGGGGATTGGGGTGGCCCCGCACCGAAGTGCGGTGCTCGCGGGGTCTCGTACGGAGTGACGTATCGGTTCATGGCTTCCTCGAGTCCTTTCAACGACGGACCAATAGCACCACGGTGGTTGCGGCCGCCGAAAGAATCCCCACGATGATTCCCGGGTTTCGACTGGCCCAGCTCCGCTCGGGAATGTAGAGCTGGTCCCCGGAGCGAATGGCGGAGCTGTTGATCTGCGTTCGCAACGTGAGCTGCACCGGCAGCTTCTCCCCGTGGCGGATCAGTTCCATATGATTGGGATTGCCCTCCGGCGTGGCTCCTCCGGCCAGCGCGAGTCCGTCCTCGACCGTCATGGTCGGATCCAGCTGGTAGAGTCCCGGGTTGCGAACGGCCCCGAGGACCTGCAACCGGCGCAGTAAGGTCACCTCGACCGAGGAGTGCGACAGGAACACTTCGTAGGCGCTCACGATCCTGGCCCGGAACGCCTGCGCGGATTCACCCGTGGCGCTCAGGGCTCCCAACCGCGGAAGTACCACACTCCCGGTTTCATCCACCGGGAACTCTCCGGACAGGTCCGGCTCCCGCCAGATTCGCACCCGCACCAGGTCGCCCGGTTGGATCGCAGACAGAGCGGGCCGCACCGCGAGCTCCGATCCCGGCGTGAATTGCGTGGATGCCCCGCTCGCGCACGAGAGCAGCACCACGACGAGGGCGCAGGCGGCCGAGCCGAGCAGCGGGCGGATCTTGTCCATCAGAAGAGCCTCCATTGAGTCGCGAACGGGGTGCGTGCGGAGTGCTTCACACGGCCCCCGTACCGCGGAGTACGGCTGGAATCGTCTTGAGCATGATCAGGGCATCGAGCCACAACGACCAACGGTCGATGTACTCCAGGTCGAGCGTGATCCACCGCTGAAAGCTCAGCTCGCTGCGCCCGCCGATCTGCCACAGGCAGGTGAGTCCCGGCCGCATGCTGAATCGCCGCATCAGCCAAGGCTCCGAGAACCGGTCTACGTCGCGGGTCGGCAGCGGCCGCGGGCCCACCAAGGACATCTCGCCGACGAGCACGTTCCACAGCTGCGGTAGCTCATCGAGCGACGTGCGACGGAGCCACCGCCCCAGCGGCGTGATGCGGGGGTCGGCGCGGATCTTGAACACCGGGCCGGCGGCCTCATTCCGCTCCTCCAGCTCCCCCTGGATTCGCTCCGCGTCCGCCACCATCGTCCGGAACTTGTACATGCGGAACCGGCGCTTCATGTAGCCGAACCGCTCCTGCGCGAACAACGCCGGACCCGGGCTCGTCAGCTCGATGGCGACGGCGATGCCGACCATCACGGGGGCGAGCACGACCAGCAGCGCGAGCGCCACGGCGAAATCGATCGCCCGCTTGACGGCGAGAGCGTCGACGCTCGGGGTCTCCGTCAGCGACAGGACCGGCGCATGGTGATCGTTCGGACCCGAATACGTGGAGCCACCTCCGAACAGGTCCGCCGAGTAGCTCGCGGGCACGCCGACGCGCACGCACGCCTCGATGCTCTGCCGGATTTCCTCATAGCGGGACTTGATCGGGAGCCCGATGAATACGTCATCCACGACGCGATGCATCAGGATGTCCTCGAGATTCTGGACCCCCCCGAGGTGTTCCGAGCCGTTTCCCGCCAGCGCGGGGTGCGGTTCCGAATCGACGAAGCCGACGATGGTGATGTTTCGCGTCGGATCCGACTTGAGCTGATGGTACAGACGTGCGGCGAGTGGACCGCTGCCGACCAGGAGGACCTGTCGCTGCACGCCACGACTCATTCGACTCGCAGTCCGAACCGAAGCCCGGAGCATCCCGGCCGCCGGAACGGTGGCCACGCCGAACAGGAGCGCATGCAGCGGGCTCACCAGACCGCTGCGACTCGTAAGCGCAAACACCAGTGCCAGGAGGCAACCGACGGCCCCGGCGATCACCAGTCGGGGCCACTCTCCGTGGCCAGTCCGCAGGCGATTCGGGTTGTGCAGACCGCAGAGCGTCAGCACGAACGGCCAGGCCCACGCAATCCCGATAATGAGCAAGGCATTCTTGATCGAGAGACGAATGGCGAGGAAGCCCGCCAATCCGCGGGGCATGTGATCCAGATTGGTCACAATCACCACGCCCGCGAGTAAACAAATGGCCAGCACGGCGTCCGCGCTGCGCCACATTGTCCGGTACCGACGCCAGTGCCCGTGCGGCAACTTCCAGTTTGTGGAGGAGCGGTTCGAGTCGGCAGCCGAATTGGTAGGGTATCGACCTGGACGGACTGCGGCCGGCGCTGGGCGGATCTCAGCCGTCGCGGACATGATACCGCCCCACCCCGACGAGGTCGCGATAGACCCCGTCATCTCTCACGTTGCGTCGCAGATCGATCGGGTGTTTTTTCGGGAAAACCGGCATTCTGTCCTCGCCGACGACAGGTTTCACAGCGGGCTCATCCGCGCTAACGTGCGCGCGCGACAGCATTTCCTGCTCCAAGTTTTATAACCGCGGGCATTGGTGTTTCCTATCCATCGTCCTCCCTATTTCCTATCCATCGTCCTCCCTACTCCAAAGGGGCGAGGGTGAATCGTCATGTCGTGTCGATCATCGGGGGGAGCCGTTGAGTGATGGCGAGGCACCTTGCAACGACGGGAGTCGACTGTCTCAACGCGTAACGCGAACGGCCTCCAACCTGAAAGGCCGTGACCCGGATCACCAGAGACGAGGGAGGCGATCGGTTGGCGATCGACGACGTCACTCAACGCGTCCGTGTGTCGAAGCGGCCTCGCTCAGAACCGATCGCTCGAGCAACGAAGCGCTTCTCAAAACGTTTAGCCGTCATTACTACGACGGATAGCCCGCGGCGTTCGCGGGAGGTAGGCTGCGCGCAGTGTCCAGCCTGCCCGGCAAGTTTGGGAGGCGCGCACTGGAGCATTCTCATCACCCGGTTCCGCTAGGAGCAGTCTTATGACCCAACAGATGAAGCACAGAACGCCAACCTTGCTTGCCGCAGTCGCCGTCGTGGCGCTGCTGGCCGCGGCGTGTGCGGGTTACACCGCTCGTTTGGCGACGATTACCGTCATGCCCGATGCCCGCCTGGCCACCAATTCCAGCCAGCAGTTCACAGCGGAAGGCCGGGATGCCCGGGGCGCCCTGTTCGCAATCACGCCCGTCTGGTCGGTCGTGGCGAATGGTGGCACCATCGACAGTGGCGGCCTGTTCACCGCGGGCTCGACGGCCGGCACGTTCCCCAACACGGTCACAGCCACCGACGGCGACATCGTCGGCTCCGCGAACGTGACGGTGACGCCTCAAGCGACACCGGCTCTGCACCCACTGGCGAGCATCACCGTTTCGCCAGCGGGCCCGGATACGATTCCGGCCTCGTCCACTCGGCAGTTCCTGGCCGAGGGGAAGGATTCTGCCGGGACTATCGTCTCGTTCTCGCCCACCTGGTCGGTTGTCGCGGGTGGCGGCAGCATCAGCAACGAGGGACTCTTCACCGCGGGCACGCTGCCCGGGATCTACACCAATACGATCAAGGCGAGCAGTGGCACGATTGCAGGGTTCACGACGCTGACCGTGGCGTCATCCGCCGCGTCGCTCTCGACGATGTCGGAACTCGTGCACTTCGCGTACGACAAGTCGGATCTCACCGATTCTTCGCGTGCGTCGCTCGACAGTAAGGTCAAGGTGTTCCAGGCCAATCCGGCGATGCGCATTCTCATCGTGGGGAATACGGACAACCGTGGCACCGGCGCGTACAATCTCGCGCTCGGCACACGGCGTGCCGAATCGGTCAGGGACTACCTGGTCGCGCAGGGTGTGGCGTCGAGCCGTATCGAGCTCGAGACCCGTGGCGAGACGCAGCCGCTCGCGTCGGGCAACTCGGAAGGGGCCATGGCGCAGAACCGGCGTGATGCGTTCCTTATTCTGGTGGACGCAGACTCCGTGAAGGCGACGCCAAAGCAATAGAAGAAACACGTGAAGCCATAAAGGTGTGCCGGGCGCGGAACATCGCGCCCGGTTTTCTTATCTGGCTCACGCCTTCCGGCCGGCCCGCGGCTCTGGTGAGGCAGCGGCACCCCAATGCTCCAGCACGTGGTGGATCACCGGCGCAAGCATCACCCCCGCCACGACGAGGAACACGACCCCCGCGAACAGGGCGTACAACCCGGCGAGCCACTTCCCGGCCTCCGTGCGGAGCGGATCTACGGGTCCCATGCCACCGAGCAGCATCGCGGCGTTCAAGAACGCGCTGGACCAGGAGAGCCCCTCGACCCAATGATAGATGGCCACCCCGAGCAGGAGGGTGGCGGCGGCCAGCGGCAGCAGCGCAACGCCGGTCCGCATCATGCGCCGAACGAGATGCCAATGATGACGGGGGGATTGATGGCTTGGCAGTCCCACTGCGCCCGTTCTCAGAACGCGTGGGGTGAGTCGCCCGGCTTCCGCTGCCCCATGAGTCCGGCAACCCATCGCGCCAGCCGTCCCAAGCCGATTCCACTCGGCACTCCACCGGCTTCGCTCTCCATGGTGGACCAGAACTTCTGGGCGAGGGTGCGGTTGCTCGCCTCCACCCGGTCGGCCTCCCATAACGCCAGGCGCCGTTGGATCTCGGGGAGCGACGTCTCGTCACGGGTGTAGGCCGGGGCGTCGAAGTCTTCGTTTGTGGATTTCGTTGTGGGCTTCATGGAATCCTCACGATCGTACCGAGACGGTCACCGTTTGGAGGTCGGCGGGACCGGCCGTCGACCAGAGTCTTCACTCACCAGCAACAGCAGGCTGAACAGCAGCAGCACCAGGACGGTTGCCATCGGCGCCTCCTAGCGCGTTGCCACGGTGAGCGGTTGTGGCAGTACGAACAGGATCAGCGTGCCGCGCGGCACCACCACGTCGCCGCTCACCCAGTGGATCATCGTGCCACTGCCCACTCTGTTCATATCGCGCGCGGTCACACCGTGCCCCTGGAGCCCGTGTCGCGTCGATTCGAGCCTGATACTCACGGGATACTCCCGATCCTGGACTGTCAGCGACGTCACCTCGAGCGCGAGCTGACCGTCACTCAGCGTCTTGTTGGTGGCCGACGCCAACCGAGCGATCCGCAGCGCGACCCGGGAGCCGGCCGGAATCACCGCCTGACCCGTGGCATCCTTGACGTCCCCAGCGACGAGCGCGGTGAGGATCTCACCCACCTGGTTGCGGCCCGAGAAAAGGGAATCCTGCGTCGTCCCTTGGATCAGCGTCCCGGCGACGAGGGTCCGTTGCGTCGGCTGCTTGGCGAGCAACCGCTCCGCGTCCGGCCGTTCGTTCGCGGAGGCAGGCGAGCACGTCAGGAGGCAGAGCGTGAGCAACCCGGTGAGCAACGTCCTCCACATCGATCCTCCCCCTCCCATCCGGCAGAGTGCCGTCGTTCCTCGCAAGGCTTTAGGGCGCGATCACGAGTCTGTCCTGGCGGGCGCATCGATACCAGGATCGAGACACTTGGGGCAAAACCAAAAGATCCGCTCTCCGTCCCTGACCCGGCCCGCGTAATAGTGCTCGTGGTCGCCATACGCGCCGCACCGGGCACACACCACGGCGCCGGCGATCAAACCATGCAACTCATCCGCCACTCGTCCTCCATGGTGCTGTCCCCGGCTGGCTCATAGCCGGGGCTGGTGCTCGGTGAGAGCGGTGCGCTGAGCCGCGCGCAGCTCGAGGTCTAGGTAGACCTGGTTGAGATAGGCTTGCGCGACCTCGCGCGTCGGGGCCGCGGGAGATGGATCGGCGTCGCGTGAGACGGGATCACCCCAGAGCGGCACGTCGTGCGTGACCGCCGTGGCCTGGGCGGCGTGGATGGCGAGGTCGATCGGCTGGATGAACTGCACCAGCGCTTCGTCCGCGCCGGCCAGCTTGAGTGCCGTGATCACGCGGGCACACCGCTGGGCGAGGTTCAGCGGCCCCCACAGCCCAATTTCAGCCGCCCGCCGGGAGGTGCCGAGCGCCTCGGCGACTCTCGCTGGGAGCGCATCTCCTTCCCCAGCCGCCGGCCCGCTGCTCCGCACGTCGCCGTGCCGACGGGGAGCCACCGCCTCGGCGCTCGGAACTGCGGCGCGATACCCCCGTCGCCTACGTCGCACGACCCCTCCCGACGCCGACGCCGATCAGTACCAACCCGCCCACTACCGCGACCCCGCCGACCCATGTGGGAACCATGCGCTGCTCTTCGGCGGTGACTTGCACATCACCGACCTTCAGGACGTTGCTTTGGGACCCGTACGAGAGCCCTTTCACGAGCACAAAGGCTCCGAGGCCGACGAGCACTATGCCGGCGATGACCGTCGGCTTCACGTGACGGTGAGGTGCTGGGACAGCGTGACCAGCACGTGCGTCCCGGCTGGGAGAACGATGTCCGCGTCCTTACCCTGCACCGCGATGCCGGCGCCGACGATGCCGCCCATGATCCCACCGATCACCGCGCCCTTGGTGTTCTTGCCGATGACCCGGCCCAGGATCGCACCCGCAGCCACGCCCGCCCCCACCTTGGCGACGTCACCGCCAGAGACCCCCTGGCCTTTGCGCTCGGTGTCCAGGGAATCGATCGTGGCCTCGATCGGATAGGTCCGACCGCCTACGGTCACGCTGTTCACGGCCAGGGTCAGCGTCCCCGGGCTGCTCGGGTTCGGCGCCGGCTTGACGTCGGTGATCGTCCCCGACACCTCCGAGCCCGCGGGGATCGTCACACGACCGGCATCGTCCGACACGTCCGCCACGACCGTCGCGGTGAATGGATCGCCTGGCTTGGCGGTGCGTGAGCTGATGGTTTGTGTCGTGGCCATGGCGAACTGCCGCCCGGCATCGAGCGTTCGGGTGGCAGGCGCCGTCGGGGTCTTCACCTTCGAGCCCGAGGTTTCCGCCGCGCGCCCCGTCGGACTGCACGCGACAAGGGCCGCGACGCTCAAGGCCGCTACCACACGGGTCCAGTATTTCGGTTTCATGATGCGCCTCCGGTGTTCCTGTGAGAGTTGCTGTGTCCACGCGCGATCACTGACTGCCCGTGCGTATCGAGACGGGGAGTGGTTGTCCGACGACCCACTTCACGAGCCGGCCCGATTCCAGCGTCGTCTGCAGCTCGATCTGGTTGATGAGAGCCAGCGTCGCGCCGGTAACGGGTGAGGACCGTTGTCCCAGGAGGGCTTCGAGCGTGGTGCGCTGACCGACCTGGACGATGCTGACCCGCTGCGGCTGCATGTTGAGCGCCGCGTTATCGGTCAGCCGCTGGAAGCTCTGCATCGTGCGCTCCGCCGCGGCCTGGTAGTTCGACCAGCGCGCTTCCGGCGCGTAGCCCAGGATGCGGTAGACGCCGCCGCCGAGCTCCACGAACAGCACCGTGCCCCGCAGCGTGCCGTTCGAAGTGGCGGCTGCAAAGGGTGAGCTTTCCCCGGCGAGCCCGTTCAGGGATGCGCGGGAGACCGCGCCGCCCGTAATCCCCTGCTGCGACAGGAAGGCGCGGGTGGCCGCATCGGCGTTCGCCTCCGACGCCTGCGACAGCTCGACCACCGCATCCTGCTGCGGGCTGACGGCGACCACGGCCTGTGCTCCGTTGTTCGTCGTCCAGCCGTCAGGAAACGTCACGCGGAAGCGCAGATCGGGGTGAGAGAATTGGCTGCCCGTGAAAAAGCCCTGGCGCGGATTGATTCCGAAGACCAGGCCCTCCAGCAGCCGCTCGTACGAGTCACGGTTGATGCTCGTCCCGGAGAAATCCTGCGGCAGCGCCGCGATCTGCGTGTTGATGGCAGCAACGCGGTTCGCCGGGCTCGGATGCGTCTCGAGCCAGGTGGGGAGGCGGCCGCCGCCCTCCGCGGCGGTGAGCCGGTCGAGCATGCGGAACACCTGCGGCATCTCGCGGGGATCGAAGTTGGCGCGGCGCATGTAGCGCAGGCCGAGCTGGTCCGCCTGGCTCTCGTCGTCGCGGGAGAACTTGAGGTACAGGATGCCGAGCGCCTGATTCGCCGCGCCCGCGTACTTCGCGATCTGGGAGTTCGCCATGCTGCCGACCGCGAGCCCCAGTCCGATGATCTGCTGCTTGCTCATCTCGGCGGCGGTGTGCCGGGCCGTGACGTGGCCGATCTCATGGCCGACGACGGAAGCCAGCTCCGCTTCGGAGGTGAGATGCGTCAGCAGTCCCCGCGTGACGTACACGAAGCCGCCGGGGAGGGCGAACGCGTTCACCGCCGGGTCGTCCACCACCCGGAACGTCCAGGGGAGGTTGGGGCGCTCCGTGTTGGCGGCGAGCCGCGCGCCGAACCGCTGGATGTAGCTTTGCCAGGCGGCGTCCGGATACAGCCCGATGGTCGCGATGACGGCCGTGTCGGCCTGCCGCCCCATCGCGATTTCCTGATCCTCGCTGACCAGCATGAGCTGATTGGAGCCGGTGGCCGGGTTCATGGCACAGCCGCTCGCGGTGATAGCGCTGAACAGCCACAGCAGACCGAATGACCGGCCGCGTGCCTGGAAAAAAGCTCGTAGCATATGGACCCCCACTCTTCCAGAGTTGCTCGAACGGGGCCGGCCTCGATACCAGAGACCGCCCGCACGGAATTTCGCGTCTAATACACCGAGAACCAATTTCGCTCACCGAATGCGGCGGGAACATCGCTCAGCAGGATGAAAAACGACTTAGCGAGGCGGGAGGAGCTCTGGAACGAGTGCGGTCGAACGGGTTAATTCTTTCGATCGACCCCATTCACAGGACCTCGTCCTTTTCCATTCCCTCCGGGCGATACCGGCTGGCCGCGCAGCGGCCCATTCTCCATAAAGTGGACATCCGCCGTGCGGCAGCACTGCACTTGAACGAGAGGATACTGCCATGAAACGTTCTCTGGCCGGCGTACTCATGTGGACCGCCCTGGTGTCGCTGGCGGCCGACTGCGCGTTGAACAAAGCGGAACAGGGCGCGATCGTCGGCGCGGGCGCCGGTGGCGTCGCGGGCGCCGTCATCGGCAAGGCCACCGGCTCGACCGTGCGCGGGGCGATCATTGGGGCGGTCGTCGGTGGCACGGCGGGCGCGATCATCGGACACCAGATGGACAAGCAAGCCCAGGAGCTCGCGTACGAGCTGCCCGGGGCCACCGTGCAGCGCATCGGCGAGGGCATTGCGGTGACCTTCCCCGAGGGGCTGCTCTTCGAATTCAACTCCGATCAGATCGGCAGCGCCGCGCGCGACAATCTGCGCAAGTTTGCCGCGAGTCTGGCGAAGTATCCCGACACGCGAACGCTGATCGTGGGCCACACGGACGCCGTCGGCAGCACCACGTACAACATGGATCTGTCGGAACGGCGCGCGTCATCGGCCGCGAATTTCATCGTCGGCGAGGGGGTCGATCGCGCCCGCATCTCCACGGCGGGACGCGGCGAGACCGAGCCGATCGCCTCGAACGACACGGATGACGGCCGGCGGCTCAACCGGCGCATTGAGATCGCGATCTACGCGGCCGCCGCCGGCAAGTAATCGAGCAACTGAGCGCGGCGCACCATCACTATGCCCTGCCTCCTGGCGGCCCTCATCCTCCTCACGCCGCGACTCGCCGTCGCCCTGCTCTGGTATTTCACCCATTGGTTTGACGGCCTCTTCTCGTCGCTGCTCTTGCCCATCATCGGTTTCCTCTTCGTACCCACGACGCTGCTCTGGTACTCGGCCGTGCACCACTGGTTCGGCGGCGCGTGGACGCTCTGGCCCGTGGTGGGCATCGTCGTGGCGCTGGCGATCGATCTCGGCGCGCTGCGCAGCCACCGCAGATTCACGAAGCGCCGGTCCTAAGCGAAGCACGGCGGCGGTCCCCACCTGGGGGCCGCCGCCGTGTGAGATCGTCCGCAGCTAGTCGTAGGGTGCCGCCAGCCAGCTAGCGCGAGACCCCTTTCGAAAGTTTCCGGTCACGGCGTTCCGCGCGAGCCGCGGCAATCCCGGCCGCCACCCCGGCGACGAGCGCCGCCCGTCCGGCGACCTTCAACACCCGCTCCGTCTTCAGCAGAGTTTGCTTGAGCCGGCGCCGCCGGTCCTCGGATGCCGCCT
>Ga0310810_10003305_pt1 | contig 17573 bp, 18 predicted proteins | sample NCmetagenome_FD_207641 | JGI IMG/M metagenome (GOLD analysis project Ga0310810, IMG submission 207641) | Soil microbial communities from experimental microcosm in Duke University, North Carolina, United States - NC | ecosystem: Engineered > Artificial ecosystem > Soil microcosm > Unclassified ...
GCGAGGGGAAAGACCTGCTTGATCAGTACTCGAATCTCTCACCCAAGATACACGTTGCGTATGTGGACCCTGATAAAGATCCACAGGTGGCCCGCGAAGCTGGCATCCGGAATCTTGGAACCGCAGTCGTGCAATTGGGACAGAAGAAAGAAGAAGCCAAGAGCATGACGGAAGAAGGCATAACCGGCGCCTTTATCCGTGAACTCAAGGACAACACACGGACAGTGTGCTTCGTCAGCGGCAGCGGCGAACACCAGGTTGATAACAGCGATCGCGACGGACTCTCGCGATTTAAAGAACTTCTCTCGAAAGATAATTACGAAAGCAAGACAATTGACCTGCTTCAGAAGGCTGAGGTGCCGGGCGATTGCACCGTCCTGGTGGTCGCGGGACCGACACGGAATTACGAACAGCCGGAAGTGGATGCAGTTAAAAAGTATGTCGAAGGCGGCGGACGGGCGCTGTTTATGCTTGACCCGCCGGTCAAGCTGGGGCGATCTGTAACTGCGGATAACGACGAGTTGACCAGTGTTCTGCAGAGCTGGGGCGTAACACTCGATAAAAACCTTATTCTCGATCTGAACCCCATAGGGCAGCTTGCCGGCCTGGGGCCGCAAGTCGCGCTGGTCACCAGTTACAGCACGCAGCCCATCGTGAGCGAGATGAAAGGAACTGCCACTGGGATTCCGCTTACCCGCTCTATGGAGATCAAGAGCACGGATAAGGCCAATGTTGAGAAGCTGTTCGATTCTTCGAGCAGCAGCCTGGCTACTTCCAATCTGAGTTCTGCTGAAGTGAATGTGAACGATCCCAAGAATAAAAAGGGGCCGCTCACCATCGCTGCGGCTGGAACTTACGATACGGGCAAGCAGAATGTTCAAGGCAGGTTCGCGGTGTTCGGCAGCTCAACCTGGGCCGCAAACCGGTTTATCAATGTTCTTGGAAATAATGACCTTGCTCTGAACACGATTAATTGGCTGTCATCTGACGAGGACTTGATTTCGATCCGCCCCAAGGAACAAGACAATCGCCGAGTCAATATGACGCGCGCGCAGATGAATTTTGTGAGCCTCACCAGCCAGTTCCTGCTTCCATTGCTGGTGGTGATTGCCGGCGTCTCGGTTTGGTGGAAAAGACGATAGCACTTAGTTCAAATGAAGATTCGCGGACTTCTGACTGCAGTTGTGGTGCTGCTGGTACTGGGCGGCACGCTCTATTGGTCTGATCATCACAAGTCCGCTGAAGGCGCGGCCAAGCCGGCCGATACGCCGCCACAAATCTTGAAGCTCGATGAAGCCAGCGCGAGCAAGATCGAGTTGCGCAAGAAAGACGCCGGAGTAATTGCCATCGCCAAGTCAGGTTCCGGAGTCTGGCAGATCACGGCACCGAAGAATTTGCCTGCCGACCAGAGTGCAGTATCGGGGGTGCTTTCCACTTTGTCGTCGCTCAATGCGGAGCGGGTCGTCGAAGACAAGGCGAGCGATTTTAAGCGGTACGGGCTGGATCAGCCCGTCCTGGTTGCGGACCTCACCGATAAAAGCAATGCACATCACGAATTGAAGATCGGCGATGATACCCCGACCAGCGGCGGAACCTACGCCATGCTGTCCGGCGACCCGCGCGTGTTTACGATTGCCAGCTACGTCAAAAGCAGCCTGGATAAATCTCTGAACGACCTGCGCGATAAACGTTTGCTGACCGTAGACCCCGACAAGATCAGCCGGGTGGAACTGATAAAGCAAGGTCAGGAGATCGAGTTCGGTCGCAATAAAGACGACTGGCAGATCGTGCGGCCAAAGCCGTTACGTGCCGATGGCGTGCAGGTCGCAGATCTGGTCCGCAAGCTTACCGATGCAAAAATGGATTTAAGCGTTCCGGAAAAAGATTCGGCTACAGGGTTCACACACGGAACCCCGATCGCGACAGCGAAGCTCACCAATCAGTCGGGCTCGCAGGAGCTGCAGGTTCGAAAGAACAAAGACACATATTTCGCTAAATCGAGCGCCATCGAAGGAACGTTTAAGGTCGATGCCGATCTCGGCCAGGAACTGAATAAGAAACTGGACGATTTTCGAAATAAGAAAGTGTTCGATTTCGGCTTTTCGGATCCCGACAAGATTGAATTACACAGTGGCGATAAAGCTTATTACCTGACCCGCACCGTCCAGGACTGGTGGTCAAACGGTAAGAAAATGGACCCGGACTCGGTACAGTCGCTGATCTCGAAGCTTCGTGATTTGAGTGCTGACAAGTTCCTCGAAAGCGGTTTTTTCAGCCCCACGATCCAGGCGATTGTTGCGTCAGACGACGGAAAACATACAGAGAAGATTGCCATCGTGAAGTCGGGCACAGAGTATCTTGCAAGGCGTGAAAATGAGCCGGCCATCTATCAACTAAGCTCTGCAGCAGTTGACGATCTGCTGAAGTCTGCCGCCGGACTCAAGCAGGCGCCTGCGCCCGGCAAGTAAAATCTAGCCACTTACGCGGGTTCGCTTCACCTCATGCCGCATACTGCGGCCTTCAATCAGGTGGAATAATTCCTCAGAAAGATTCTTGGCGTGATCGCCCGCACGCTCGAATGCCTGGCCCACGAATAAGAGATTGGTAACTGCCTCGCTGTGGCGCTGGTCCATATTCTCGATCTGATGACGAATAAGGCTGCGGCAGGCGAGGTCCATGCGGGAATCGTTCTGCAAAACCCACTGCGCCGATTTAAGGTCGCGATGCAGAAAACCGTGATCGATTTTGCTCAACATCTCCACCACGATCTTCGCCATGGTCAGAACATTTTCCCGGTCCCGTGGATTCAGTTCGGTGGTCATTGACTGCAAACGTTTCGCCGCCGACCATAGCAGGTCTCCGATACGCTCAAGATCGATGATAAATTTCAGACAAGCCAGCAGTTCCCGCGCTTCATTTTCGGTCACTTCGGTGATGGCCTGCGTGATTTTTTCATCCACCGTACGCTCGATCCGGTCCAGTTCCTTCTCGCAATCCTTGACGGCAAGGAAAGCCATCTTCGATGAGTCTTGAACGAACTCGTACAAGTTGTTGGCAGAATCCCTGGCAATCAGGCAGGCCTCACGAATCAGGGCGGTCAGTTCGCGAGTGGACTCTGGCTCTTGCAGAACCCGCTTGCTCGTTCTCTTCATTCGAATCGATTCCCGGGAGACGTTGCGTTGCACTGAGCCAGCCAAAAGAGGTGCAAGACCAATCTAGTCTAGTCGATGCGGATTATCAGTAGAAAGTACGGCTTAACATTTCTATCGCATGGGAATGGTCAATTGGAGTTCGAGAGCATGGTCGAACCGATGCATGTCCAGGTGTGCGTCAAAAGCTCCGCAAATGCTTTTTATTATCAGAAGCTGGGATTCATCGCCGCATGCTATCCCCTGCTCAGTCGAGTTTACGAGACGGAAGAGCAAGTGTGCGGCTTTCGAATCTCTGGTGATCCCTGCTTCCATCGTGCCGTCCTTGCGTGCCCAACTCAAAATTTGATCCAGCAGCAGAAACAACGCTGTACCCAGCGCCTTGGCGGAGACTGCCACCTCGCACTCTGTCCAGTTGCGACGAACGATTCTAACGCCGTTGTTCTCCGCCACCGGTATGAAATCATCCAACGCAGCTTCGAGGCAAGGCGCGAGCGGCGTGCTCTGTTGCTGCCCTCGTTGTTCGCGCTTAATCTCAAGCACTTGCTGCATCGTCAGGCTGAGCTTTGAAGCTCTTTCCGCCTGCCCCAGGACGCCTGCCAACTTCTCCGGATACATCTCGGAGGCGGGCGGTTTGTGCAACATCAATTCAACTGCACACCGGATTTGAGTGAGGGGCTGGTTTAGTGCGTGCAATAGCTCGTCGAGTGATTCTTCCGCCGGACGTCGCGATGCTGATTGTGGGTAAGCAATCGCCATTCCGATTAATCCGGAGCCCGCGCGCTCAGTTCATAGCCCACCCCGCGAACCGTGTGAATTAGGCGATGCGCGTATCCATCCTCCACCTTACGGCGCAGATAATTAACGTACACGTCAACCACGTTGGTGCAGGTATCGAAGCTCAGGTTCCACACATGTTCAATGATCATGGCACGCGTTATGCGCCTTCCGGCATTACGCATGAGATATTCGAGCAAGGCGAACTCCTTGGATGTGAGTTCGATCCGCTTGCCCCCGCGCTCCACGCGCCGTTCGACGCGGTCTAGTTTCAGATCGCCCACGCTCAAAACAGATTCGGCAGGTACATGGCTGCGCCGCATCAGAGCTCGAATTCTTGCCGACAGCTCGGAGAAAGAAAACGGCTTCATCAGGTAGTCATCCGCCCCCAGATCGAGGCACTGCACGCGGTCCTCAATGCGATTGCGGCCGGTAAGGACAAGGATAGGAACGCTGGGCTTTCTGGTACGGACGAAACGCAGAATTGAGACTCCATCCAGATGGGGCAACGTCAGGTCCAGGATAATGATGTCGAAATCGAGTTCACTGGCGAGAGCGCGCGCCTGCTCTCCATCCGCCGAAATGTCCACCGCGTAGTGTTCCGCTTCCAGTCCCTTCTTCACGAAGCTTGCGAGAGCTGAGTCATCTTCTGCTACAAGAATGCGCATGAAATTCCTCTAATATGAAGTGCTTCGATTGTTAGCAAAACATCACGTTCGGACAAGCGATTCATGCTTTGGGAGGATGGCAAAAAGCCTTTCCCGTACCAAAACCGAACTAGCCCCAAAACGAGATCTTCGGAGTCGAACCTTCAATGCCACTAACCGTGCCCGAAAGCCGGAAACGATAATTGGAAGAGTTCCGTGAACAAGGAAAACAGCAAGCTTCTACAATCCGTGATGGTGCCGGGCGGCGCCCTGCTGGCAACCGCGCTTATCCTGGACCTCGCAGGAAACACTATCTCCGGGGCAGTGGTTCAGTTCTTTCAGCTTTCCACGTTCTGTGCCGCTCTATTTTTGGCTTTCCGCTTTCGCCTGGGCAGAATTCTGCTCACACTGCTGACCCTGCTGTTAGCAAATCGCGCTGTGGAATTTTTCATGGCGGCCAATCCTGCGACCGCCGGCCCGGGAAGGATTGCAATAGAAGTTGTTTCGCTGCTCGTTGCCGCCAATTACCTGATCTTATGCGCTTTTGAGGGACAACCGTTTTCTCTGGGATCCATGGCCCCCGGGCTTGCTCTGATTTTTTTCGAATCTGTGTTGGTTGCGGTGCTCTGCCGACCCGGCGCCACTTCCAGCCCGGCAATATTTCGAGCTGCGCCCTTTGGGCTGAGCTTTCTCGCACCCCTTCCGTTCCCCGCCCTGGCTTTGTGTACGGCCACATTCGCTTACCTGGTCGGACGATTCTGGATCAAGCGCAAGCTCCTGGAGGGAGGCCTGGCGTGGTCGTTGCTGGCTGCCTTTTGTTCTCTGCACGCAGGGCGCTCTAGCCGGGCTGCCGCGGCATACATGGGGACGGCAGCCTTGATGATTGCCGCTTCGATTGTTGAGAGCTCTTATCGGCTTGCTTACCACGATGAGCTCACATCCCTTCCGGGCCGCCGCGCATTCAATGAAGCGGTGCTGCACCTCGATCACCCTTTTGTGGTTGCTGCCGTGGATATCGATCACTTCAAATCGTTTAACGATACTTACGGGCACGATATAGGAGACCATGTTCTGCGCATGGTTGCCGGCAAACTGGCACAGGTTACGGGTGGCGGCGCCGCCTATCGCGTAGGCGGCGAGGAGTTCACCGTGCTGTTTCAAGGCAAGGGCGTGCATGAGGTGGTGCCGCATCTGGAAATTCTGCGCACTACGATTGAGAGTTCGAACTTCAGTGTTCGCGGCGGGGCTGAACGCCGGACTGAGGCGCGAGGAACAGATCGCAGAAAAAAAGCTAGCGCTCGCGCGCGCCGCGCTCCCAAAAAAACCGCAGCGAGGACCTCCCGGACGAATGCTCTGACGGTGACAGTAAGTATCGGCGCGGCGGCTTCGAAATCAGAGAACGCCAATTGGGTGAATGTCGTGGAAGAAGCCGATAAAGCGCTTTATCGCGCCAAGGCAGCGGGCAGAAACCGGGTCGAAGCGGGTCTGGCTGGGACTGGACGGACGACACGGCGCGTACGAAGCGCAGCCACCTAAAAATTCCGGAATAGACGTGTTAAGATATTGGCTCTGATCCGATCGCGCTTCGCACACTTCAATGCATACCCGGAGAGGTGGCAGAGTGGCCGAATGCGGCGGTTTGCTAAACCGTTGTACGGGCTAAAACCTGTACCGAGGGTTCGAATCCCTCCCTCTCCGCCAGAATTCTGAATAACAACCACTTAGCGTTTCCGGATATTCTTCACGAAACGAAAGGTGCACGGCAAAACTGCTGTTTGGTGTCCTGACGGTGTCCTGAAAATCTTACGCAGCATGGAGTCCGATCTCCAGCCCTGAGTCCGTAAGCACGCCTGCCGGTCGGTTGATCTTTCAGATCAGCGGAGTTCTGTCAGTAGTATGCCCCCAGGGACGCAGAATGCTGGACGCTATCACACACACCCTAACGTGCCCGGATATGACCACGAGCATTTCTCGCCTGCGAATAAACGGAACGCGAGAGGTGAGCACGTACCTTCATACATAGGAACCGCAGACCGCAGATTCAAGCGATATAACCCAAGCTCCCCAATGGGTCATAGGATAAGTGTCCTAGGAGTGACACCCTGAGATGAAAATCTTGCGCGTTTTACTCACAGCGTTGGTTGCAGTCCTATTGGTTTTGCCTGCGGCTTCACAACAACGTGCATACAGACCGAAAAAAGGCTTCGTGCCAGATGAAAAGACAGCTATTCGTATCGCAGAAGCTGTCTTAACGGCGATTTACGGCGAGAAACAGATCAAGTCTGAAGAGCCGTTCTCAGCCAAACTTCATAACGGAGTTTGGACTGTTCAAGGGAGCATCGCGGAGGGAGTCGAAGGAGGTGTAGCAATAATCAAGATATCGAAAGACAATGGCAGCATCATTTTCGTTACGCACGGCATGTAAGGCCACGAATCGGGCATCGCGGGGGAAGAACCGATCCCCAAAATTAGCCTTCATGTCGCTAGAAACAAAATACGCCCGGAATACCGGGCGCATGATGTCTTAAGTTGGCTTTTTGACTGCTACGCGCGTGCCGGACTTTCGCCGCCTTTCGCGAGTCCAGGCCGTCCAGGCTCAGGTTTCAGCACTTGCTGCAGACCGTCATCCGGTTTCGGAGGAGGCGTAATCTCCGGCAGATTGCGGCCTTCCATCAGGATCCTGATCTGATTGGCATCCAGCACTTCGCGCTCCAGCAGTGCGTTAGCGATGCGGATCAACAACTCTCGATTGCCCGCCAGAATACCCTTTGCGGTTTCGTATCCCTGGCCGACCAGGCGGCGCACCTCGTCGTCAATCTTGATCGCGGTGGCCTCGCTGTAATCGCGATGCTGATTGATTTCGCGGCCCAGAAAGATCTGCTCTTCTTTCTTGCCGAAAGTCAGCGGACCCAGGTCGCTCATCCCGAACTCGCACACCATCTTGCGCGCCATTTCGGTGGCACGCTCAATGTCATTGCCGGCGCCTGTACTCATCTGGTTAAGGAACATTTCTTCTGCGATTCGGCCGCCCATCAGAATGGCGATCTGAGTCTCGAGATATTGCTTGGTGTAATTGTGTTTGTCGTCGATCGGCAGCTGCATGGTCACACCCAGCGCCATTCCGCGCGGGATAATGGTGACTTTGTGCACTGGATCGGAGTGCGGCAGCTTCGCGGCAACCAGAGCGTGTCCGCCCTCGTGGTAAGCCGTGACTTTCTTTTCGTCATCTGAGAGCAGCAGCGATTTACGCTCCACGCCCATCAGCACTTTATCTTTGGCCAATTCGAAGTCGTACATCAGCACGGCTTTGCGGTTCTGGCGGGCAGCCGCGAGCGCGGCTTCGTTAACCATGTTGGCAAGATCAGCACCAGAGAAGCCGGGCGTGCCGCGAGCCAGAACGGTCAAATCCACATCATCGGCCAAGGGTATTTTACGGGTGTGAACGCGCAGAATTTCTTCACGACCGCGAACGTCCGGCCGGCTTACTACCACGCGCCGGTCAAAACGCCCGGGGCGCAGTAACGCCGGATCGAGAACGTCGGGCCGGTTGGTGGCAGCCATCAGGATGACGCCTTCGTTCGATTCGAAGCCGTCCATTTCAACCAGAAGCTGGTTCAAGGTCTGCTCGCGTTCGTCATGTCCGCCGCCGAGACCGGCGCCGCGATGGCGCCCAACCGCGTCGATTTCATCGATGAAGATGATGCAGGGAGCATTCTTCTTACCCTGCTCAAACAGGTCGCGCACCCGGCTCGCGCCCACGCCGACGAACATCTCCACGAAATCAGAACCGGAGATTGAGAAGAACGGCACATTGGCTTCACCGGCAACTGCACGCGCCAGCAAGGTCTTGCCAGTTCCGGGAGGGCCGACCAGCAGAACACCTTTCGGGATGCGTCCGCCGAGCTTCTGGAACTTCTGCGCTTCGCGCAGAAACTCGATTATTTCGCGCAGCTCTTCTTTTGCCTCATCCACCCCAGCCACATCCTTAAATGTGACCTTTTTCTGCTGCATGGAGAGCAGGCGCGCGCGGCTCTTGCCGAATGAAAGTGCTTTGTTTCCACCAGTTTGCATCTGGCGGATCATAAAGAACCAGAGCGCGGCGAGAAGAATCAGTGGCGCCCAGGTGCCCAGCAACTGCAGAGGCCAGCTGCCGCTGGTGATATCGCGGATATTGATGTTGACGCCCTTGTCGCGCAACATCTTGATCATGTCGGGATAGTTGGCCGGCGCGGTGGTGTGAAAGGGCGAGCCATCATTGGCGTACTTGCCCTTGACCTGCATTCCGTCAATCGTGACTTCGCGCACACGTCCCTGGTCAACATCCGTCATGAACTGCGAAAAGTTGACCTCTTTCTCTTTGGGGCCGGAATTGCTGCGCATCACCACTTGATAAAGCAGGACTGCCGAAAGAACTATGACCAGCCAAAAAACTACTGTTTTAACCGTCGAATTCACCTAGGACTCCTGAGAAATAAGCCGTTTCCAACCAAAGACACCGGCAAGACTCCCTGCAGATTAGATGCCCGGCGCCGCTTTTGGATGGGACTATTTACTTTAACGCTATTTTAACGGTTCTGCCCGGAAAAAGATTGGCTCCGTCCGGGTGACTTAAGTCACGAACTTACCTAGCTGGGGCGAGCGATCAGGCGCGCCGCACGGGCGCATGAATTCCCGGCAGGTTGCGCCCGGTCTGATCCGGAGAGCCAAGCCCGTAACCGATCAGAAACGCCTCATCCACCAGAAAGCCGAAGTAGTCGGGTTGCAGCGGCACTCGGCGCGCGGATTGGCGGTCGAGCAGCGTCGCCAGGCGGACTGAGGCAGCGGCGCGCGCCCTCAAATCATTCATCAGGAACTCGGCGGTCACACCGGAATGCACCAGGCCTTCTACCAGCAAAATGTCTTTGCCTTTTACTTCAGCATCATGGCTGAAAAATATCTCTACTGATTCCACGTTGCCGTCCATCCGACGTCTGTATTTCGGTTTAATGAATTGGCAGGTGGTGTTGATCTCCATCGATCGGACCAGGTCGGCCATGAACATGAAGCCGTTCTCAAGAATACCCAGCACATTGAGCGTGCGATCACGGTAATCATCGGAGATTTGGCGGGCCATTTCGCGCACCCGCTTCTGAATCTGTTCTGCTGGAATGACTGTTTTGAGCTGAGTATTGCCAGGGCTTGCGGTCAACATTCCGCCTTTTGTGGAGTTTCACGGACCACAATCACTTTATCGCCAACCTTCGGACAGTATGGCGAAGCCAAACCTCGCAGCCACACGATTTCATCTCCGGCCAGGATGACCGGCCATAATTTTCGAGCAGTCCCGCTGATATGCATCTCCTGCAGCAATTCTTTGATCTTTTTAGGACCGCCCGAGTGCGCCGGCTCAAATCGATCTCCCGCGCGCCAGTTGCGGACGCGCAAAGCCTGTGTGGTCAGATGCACAGGTAAACAATCTCGCGGATTATACTCCGGACTGAAATCCGCTACTGTCAGCTCAAACCAGCAACCGATCTCAGGAACGGCGTTCTCTTCGCCAAGGATCAAGGGATAATCGTAGTCATAAGATTCCGGCTTCCCGGATTGCGCGGCGACCAACTCAATTCTGTTTCCAATCCTCTTCGCGCTCCAACCATCCGGCAATGAGCATTCGGCACAGGCTTCATCGAAAGCCGCAAGTTCGCAGAGTTCCATGACATGACGAAATGTAAGCTGCACGCCGAGAGAGCCGGCTACTGCCAGCATCACCCGCCGTTGCAAGGCGATGGGCAACAGGCGGAACGCCGCTACCAGGATGCCTCGCTCACACGCGACCCTGCCCACGACTTTCGCAGTCTCCGCCTCCCAGAATTTATCTTCTTCACGAGCAATTTCGGCGCTTTCAAAAAGCCTTTCGCGTACAGATGGGTTCAGTTCGGCTTCGATCATGGGCAGGACGCTACGCCGCACGCGGTTTCGAACATGATGAAGGTCGAGGTTGCTGCTGTCTTCGCGCCAGTCCTGATTCAGCGACTTGAGATAGTGTTCCAACTCTGCCCGACGGAAGGCAAGCAGAGGGCGAATGATCGCGCCTTCCCCGATTTTGCGCTGCGGATAGATGCCGGCCAGGCCGCGGGTACCGGCCCCGCGGATGAATTTCATCAATACCGTTTCGGCCTGATCGTCGAGAGTATGCGCGGTGGCGATACTGTCCAGTCGCTGGCTGGCCAGCGATTCCTCAAAGAAGTGGTAACGCAGGCGACGGGCCGCGGTTTCAATGCTCAGATGGTCGCGAGCGGCAAAGGCCGGCACGTCGCCAGATTCCACCAGCAGTTCAATTCTCAATTTGGTGCACAGGTCTTCCACGAATTTCTGGTCGCCGTCGGATTCGCATCCTCGAAGCCGGTGATTGAAGTGGGCGGCAAAGAGAATAATCCCAAGCTCTTTCTTGAGTTCAGCTAGAAGTCGGAGCAGTGCGAGAGAGTCGGCTCCTCCCGAGACTGCAACCGCAACCCGCTGGCCAGGACGGATCAGATCCTGCCGGCGAATGTGCCAGAGCACGCGCTGGCTGAGTCCTTGCATTCGATTATCGTAACTGCCGGGTTACAAATCTTAAAACGCAGAATTCGCAGAGGAAAATTGCAGAGCACGCAGAGAACCCCCAATGTGCGTTCTGTGTCCTGTACGTTTTAAGATTTTGATTCCACCAGCGCACGCCAGTTCTCGCCCTCCGCAGCTTGTTTTATCGCTTTATTTCTGCGGAGCAGCAAATCCTTCATGTGCGATTTCAGCAGCGCGTTCTCGAACAGGTTGCCGATAATGCCATATGGGGCAGTAAATTCCATCTCGTCGCGCATGACCGTGCCGTCGTTATGCGATTCAAAATAATGATCGTGGCAGAAGCTCTTGAACCTACCTTGCACCATGCAATCCTGAAAATGATGCGGTCGGTCGTATTCGGTGATGCGGCTGGTGTGGTGCAATTTGAATCCAAAATGACGCTCTTCCCAGGTTACCTGCTGGCCAAAGCCGATCAGACCCGAAGTGACTCCGGCGATCGCGCGCTCACCGGTCCAATTAGGGTGAGGCCATATGGAGATCGATGCTTCGCGACAGATCAAAACAGCGATCCACTGGAGCGGCGAGAAGGTTTCCAGTGTCAGGTGAATCATTCCATCAGGCGATTCACTTCGGAGTGCGTAGGAGCGCCCTCTAGAGTCTGATAAGTTCCCGTCGAGGCGAGCTCTTTCGCCATTCGCTGGAGCAGTCCGAGGGTGGCGCGCATAGGAGCTGACCCCAAGCTGACCCGGGCAACCCCAGCTTGTTGAAACTCCTGCAAAGAGGGCGATCCTGGGCCCGCGAGAATGTTTAAGGGACATTTGAGCTCAGAAACAAGCCGCGAAATAGCTTTAAGATCGCGCAATCCGGGTGCGAAGACGCAGTCTGCGCCGGCATCGCGATAAGCGGCGAGGCGGCGCGCAGTCTCTGCATAGCGATCGCCAGGGAACGCTGGCAAGAGATATGGGTCAGTACGCGCGTTGAGCACCAGCGGTACGCCAGCCTCTTTCGCGGCCTGCCGGATGGCAGTGATGCGTTCCACCTGAAGAGTCATATCAAGCAGCGGTCGCCCCTGATCGCCGGTTGAATCTTCAAAATTCATGCCCACCGCACCAGAGGCAATCACTTCACGTGCCGTCCGTGCGGCATCTTCCGGAGTAAAACCGTAGCCTGCCTCGGCGTCGGCAGTAACCGGGAGTTGAACAGCTTTGGCGATTCGGGCGACCACTTCCAGCATTTCTAAGCGCGAGACTTGCTCCCCGTCGGGATATCCCAGGGAAGAAGCGATGCCTGCGCTGGTGGTCGCAATGGCAGAGACGCCGGCCGCTTCCAGGATGCGGGAGCTGGCAACGTCCCAGGCATTGATCAGCAAAAGCAACTTTGGGCCGTGATGCAGCTGGCGAAACGCCTCGGCCTTTTGACTTTGTGGGGATTGGCTCATGAATTACAGAACTCGCAAGCGCTACGCCGCCCGTATTTGCAATCGGGCAGCTTCGATGCCATCCAGCGCGTTCCAAAGAGATCGCGCGGCCTGCTCTGCGGCATGCAGGGCCTTCTCCGAGGATTCCGGCGCTGCTTCGATCTGTCTGGCCAGTTCCTGTCGCCAGCTTGCCGCGTGTTCCAGATCTGCGGTCTTGTGCAGGGTGAAATAACGAGTGGCGTTGTCGTCTGCGTTATAGAAAGCTTTCAGGCTGCGTTCCTTTTCCGCCGCGAGCCTCGGAACCTGAGATTCATAGGCATAGAAGGCGGCAATCGCTTCCTGTGGTGAACCATCCGCGGCGGTCTGATGGTAAAACTTCATCAAGTCTGCCACGCCTGTGCTGGGGTTGCGATGACGCGTGACATCGTGTGCGCCGAATGCCGCGGCAAAATCCAGCCAGATTTCATCATGAGCGCTATGGTCGTGACTGCCCTTTTCATCGGCCAGGTTGGTCAACACTGTCTGGCGCAGATCGCCATCCTCGAGACGCATCGCCAGTTCGGCGAGATAGGTGGGAAACGCATGCACATGATGATAGTAATCACTGGCGTATTCCCGGATCTCCTCCCGTGTCAGCTCGCCTTTGCTCCAGGCCTGGTAGAAGGGGTGGGTCAATAGATCAAATTTCGCGATTCGTTCGTCCAATTCCCGCAGAAATTCCTGGCTTGTCATTCATTCTCCTTGAGAAGGCGGGATCAATATACGAGTTCAAAAGTAAGTAGGCAACTTGACAAGTGCATGTGACAGATGTCACTGACTTCAGGCCTTGCCGCGACTAGATTCGCTAAACCATGAGGTGGATTCTCGGATTCTGCCTGACCTTTGCGGTGTTGGCTGCGGCTACATCGCTTTCACAGCAAAGAGCAAGATCAGCTCCTGAAATCCTTCGGATCTCCCCGACCTCCGGGCCCGAAGGCACTCGCGTGGAGATCGCGGGAATCGATCTGGAAGGCGTGTCCGCTGTTTTTCTGGGAACGGTATCCGCGCAGTTTCGGGCTGTGTCTTCGCGGCACCTGATTGCGATCGTGCCGCATAAAAGCACGACCGCTGCAATCAGCGTGCTTTCTCCCGCCGGGCGCGCCGTCAGCCCGTTCGCGTTCGCAGTGATGAACGATCCGCGCATTCCGGACGAAGTCAGCTACAAGGCAAGCTACGTGAACTCCGCGCCCAAGCCTGAGAATTTTACTTCGGCAAGATTGTGGGGCATTGCGATTGCCGACACTCGATTCCCGCAGTTCCGGTCGGCCCAGGTGCAAGTGGCATGGACCCGACTAAGCTGCATGGTCGATGGTCATGAAGTCGTGCTGAACGACGACAGCAACCGGCTCAGGGGCGGCTTGTATTTGCGCGAGCCTTGGTTCGGCGGCCACGATTATCACGAAATCATGCCTGTAACACTTGACCTTCAGAATCAGGCGGTGGTGCTGCTGGTGGGAGAGCGAGCCGACCGGGTTTGGCACTTCTGGAGTCCATCAATACGAGCCAGTCTGCCGCTGGGCCGACTGGCCGGATGCACAGCAAAGGCCCGCGTCAAGATCGGACCAGGCGCGTTGTTGCAGATGGGGTTCGACTACTGGCGTTCGGCATCGGAGCCCTATGGCCGGGGCGGGAATAACCACGAAGCCGGCGCCAGCGATTGGTTTTTCTCCTCGGATGGGTGGCAGGAGGCGATTTTCAGCGACATTGGCGGCCTCCGGTTTTGATCAGGAATTCCGTTCGTTGTATGCCTTCGGTGACGTTTTCCCCGCTTCGGCGCAGTGCTAGCGTGATGGCGAGAGGAAAGGGCCGAAAAATGGGGAAAACGTCTGCGCGTTTAAAGCTCATGTACGTGGAGGGGGACGAAGAAGTCCTTAAGGAACAGGCACTTACGATCGAAAAGGCGGGTCACCATGTGACCGCGATGGTAGGCCGCAAGGCTGCTATGGAACAGCTTCGACTGGATGCCTTCGATCTGGTGATTCTTGGCCAGACGCTGAGCAGGAATGACCGGCATCACCTGCCTTATATGGTTAAGAAACTCCATCAGGGAACGCGCGTTTTAGTCCTGCATACCGATGGTGAGCGCCATCCATATGTGGACGCCAATCTCGATACTGGCAGCCGGATCGAACAACTGCTCGAAAAGATTGCGGGTTTAGAGGCTGTACCGGCCGTCTAAGTAAAGCCACCAAAGCCTATATTCTGCCTTCCCTGACCCTCCGAATAAATTCTTCTGCTTCGCTGCGAGCCTGCTGCACCATTCTGGGCTCGCTGCGATATTCAAGCGATGCGTCCTGGACCACCAGGTCTGCGGCATCTTTTGGCTTATAACCGCGGGTGACAAACTCGCGCATGCGCTTGATAAAAAATTCCTGCGGCTCCGATGCCGCGCTCCTCGGATGAGCGGCACAATCATGGCTTTTGAACCCGGCTGACGCCAGGCGATCAAAGGCGTCTCGAGCTTGCGGATCAGTTAGAAGAGACGGAAGGGAGTAGGTCCACTCGCACTGCGAACAGGCCCATCCTTGGACATCATGGTACGCCGTCCAGATCAGCGCACGGGCCATGCGGTAAGCCTTTCCAGGTAGGTTGCCGCTGGCATTATGCCATTAGCGGCTGCAAAAGCAGCGGATTTTCTGGAGCCGCAAATGAAAAGGCAACCGCGAGTAAAATATTCGTTCAAAGTCAGCCAAATCCTATGAACAATCCGAACCAGCACAACCGCTCGAAGAACATCTACGTCACGCTGAGCGGATTACCGCTCTCGTTCCAGTTGGAATGGCCCTTCCACAAATCCACCTCAGGGGCAGATTTCTGGGTGTTGCATGGCGACATTCATCTTGAGAGTTCGCCTCCCTTACATGCACCGGTGGCTGTGAATCTCTCGGCTACGGTGCGCGAGGTCATGCCCTCGCTTGAGGCGAAAGACGCCGAAGCTCCGGTGATCAATGCGCTGCGTAAGGAGGTAGACCGCAGGCAGTTGGAATTTGTGAAGTCCGGCAAGCTTGTCCCAGTAAACTTTTCGAGCCGCTACTTCGACTTCAAGCGCAACCGGTGGGTATTCGGTAAGGCAACCGACGAAGACATCGCGACCCTGATTTCACGCAAAGTCTTCTGGCAAACGCACGCCCGGCTTGGCCCTGTATGGATCGCCGATCCTACTGAAGCACTCTACATCGAGACCACTTCCGATCACGTGATCGAAGTTGCGCGCAAACTGGTTGACCAGGAACTGATGACTATGGAAGGTGAATACGCCAGTGCCAACGCTTCGCTTATGGCGCTGGCCGCCAGGTTTGAACAGGACGCACGTGCGGCGCTCGAAGAATTAGAGAAAAAGCACGCCTTCGAGCGCGGATAGGCTAGCGGTTCTTAACTGCGTCGATGGTTTTGAAAAGCGATCCCAGGTCGCTGACTTCGGTGTAAGGCTGACCTTTGCTGCTCACCACATAGATGGTTGGAGTCTGGTGGATACCGATGCGGTTACCCATGTCACGGTCGGAGTTCACTTCGGCCGCAAACTTGCCTTGAGGGTCGTAAACAAATGGCAAATCGGTCTTGCGCTCGGTGGCAAAACGCTCGGCGAACTGCCGCAGGTTGGAAGGGTTGATTTCCAGCTGGTGCTGAAATATGTAATCGCGGAAGTCGCTGCCCAATTGCCTCGACTTGGAATCAAAGTAGTGCGCCATCACTGCGCCATCGTAGGACCAATTGTGCATAGGCAGAGGGAAGTCGTGGCGAACAACGGGAATCTTGTAATTCCTGACTGCCTGCTGCACCAGTGGCGCCGCGCGGCGACACTGCGGACACTGCAGATCCTCAAAAACGACTAACGCGACATCCGATCCTTTAGGAGGTTTCAGAACAGAGTTGATCTCCTGCCCCCAGGCGCTGGATGCCAATACCAACACAGCTGCAATCAGAAATCTTTTCATATTCACGGTTAGATGCCGGAAAAAGGTCAATACTGCTCTCTCTATGGTAACTGAACTGAAGTGAGAACGGTTAACCCCGGATAGCTTCGATCTTTGCCTAAGCAGTGAGCGAAACGGCATTCAAGTCCTCAAATCGCAGCTGCCGTCGCTCCAACGCCAACAGCTTTTGCTTGATTTCCAGTCCGCCGCCGTAGCCAGTGAGCTTTCCATTGCTCCCGATCACACGATGACAGGGAATAACAATGGGAATGGGATTTGAGCCATTGGCCAGGCCCACGGCGCGCGAAGCCCTGGCATTGCCGATTCGGCGTGCGAGTTGGCCATAGGAAATTGTTTCGCCGTAGCTGATGCTGCACAACTCGCGCCAAACTTGCTTCTGGAATTCTGTCCCTTCGGGCGCAAGCTGAAGATCAAATGTTTCAAGCTTGCCGGCAAAATAAGCTCTCAGCTGTTCGATCACCGGCGCCAGGCTGGCGCGATCTTCAGTCCAGCTTGTGTCGGGTTTCACATTTCGGCGGCCATTCAGAAAATCTATCGCTCGCAATCCGGCTTCATCCGCAACCAAAAGCAGCGGTCCAGCCGGGGAATCGATCTGTGCCCATCGTCTCATAATGCCGCTTTCACTTCGGCCAGAAGTCGATCGACGTCCTCGAACGAGTTATAGAAATGGCACGACACGCGCACTCCGCCGACGTTCGAGGTGTAACGCACCGCCACAAGAATTCTTTTCTGCTGCAGACGCTTCATCATTTTTACATTCTCACGCGCATCGCCTAACGAAAAAGTAACAATACCGGAGCGACTCCGAGTGTCGCGTGGTGTGACCACCTCGACTTGCATTGCATCGAGACCTGCGATCAGGTGCTCGGTTAGTTGCATAATGTGATCACAAATCTCCGGCTGACCGATCGCTTGTATCAGGTCCAGCGAAGCTGCCATGCCCACTGCGCCCGGATAGTTCGCTGTTCCACCATGCTCGAAGCGCCGCGCTGCATCAATAAACCGGTAATCGCGAACAGGTGCGATATCCGGCGTTTGAAAATACTCTCCCCAGCCGCCCTCGGGATTC
>Ga0310810_10003306_pt1 | contig 17567 bp, 14 predicted proteins | sample NCmetagenome_FD_207641 | JGI IMG/M metagenome (GOLD analysis project Ga0310810, IMG submission 207641) | Soil microbial communities from experimental microcosm in Duke University, North Carolina, United States - NC | ecosystem: Engineered > Artificial ecosystem > Soil microcosm > Unclassified ...
GCCGACCGACTCCGCGTTCATCACATGACCGAGCTTGAGCACGCGTTCCCCGAAGTGTTCTAGGGGCACTCCTGGGAGCACTGCGGCCGTAAATCGATGCATGCGATCCCACGTGGTCGAAGAGACGCGGGCTATACCGGCGCCGACGCGGCGCCGAATGGCCGATGGCACACGCTCGAGACGAGGCAGCACGCGAGTGCCGTAGACATAACGGTTGTAGCCTCCAAACAGCTCGTCTCCACCGTCGCCACACAGCGCCACCGTGACTTCCCTCCGCGCCAGTTGCGAGACGAGCAACGTGGGCAGCTGCGACGGATCGGCGAGCGGTTCGTCAAAGATGTCCGGCATTCGCGGCACCAGCGCGCACGCATCATCCCCAGTGAGTATCAGCTCGGTGTGGTCGGTACCGATGTGCTGCGCGACACGAGCCGCGTGACGTGCTTCGTCGAATTCCTCCTCGGTAAATCCGATGGTGTAGGTCTTGACCGGGCGGCTGCTCGCTTCCTGCATGAAGGCCACGACCGTCGACGAATCGATGCCGCCCGACAACAAGGCGCCAAGCGGTACGTCTGCGCACATGCGGCGGCTGACTGCGTCGGCGAGCTGGGAATCGAGCTCGTCGATAGCCTCGGCTGGTGAGCCGTCGAATGGATGCGAGAGTCCATCGGTAGCGGCCTCGCGCAGCGACCAGTAGGATTCAGCCTTCGGCAAGGGGAATCTCGGGTCCGAAACTGCCAACAGGTGTGCGGGCGGCACCTTGACCGTTCGCTCGAAAATGCTTCTTGGCGCTGGAACGTACAGATACCGCAGGTACGAGGCAAGCGCCGTGCGATCGATCGTGCGGTCGAAGGAAGGACCAGCAACGAGGGCCTTGAGCTCCGAGCCGAAGGTGATCAGGCCGGGCTCGCGATACACATACAACGGCTTCTTGCCGAGACGATCGCGAACGAGCAGCAGCTCCCGGCGATCAATGTCCCAGATAGCGCAGGCAAACATGCCCACCAGGTGACGAAGCCCCTCGCGCACGCCCCAGTGATCGAAAGCAGCGAGCATCACCTCCGTGTCCGACCCGCCCCGGAAACGGAATCCGCTCCCTTCGAGCTCGCGCCGCAGTTCCTTGAAGTTGTAGATCTCGCCATTGAACACGATGACGTAGCGACCCGAAGGCGAGGTCATCGGTTGATGGCCCAGCGGAGACACGTCGATGATAGCCAGACGCCGAAATCCAAACGCCACTCCGGCATGCTCGTCGATCCACGTGCCCTTGTCGTCGGGCCCGCGATGGGCGATCGGCCCGGTCATGCGATCGATGTGATCGCTAAGCTCCTCCCTCGAAAAGCCGGCCGTGCTCAGAACACCTGCAAATCCGCACATGGTTGTTGCGCCTTTACCGTACACTGACCAGCGGCTTCGGCGGTTTCGCGAGCGCCTCAGTACCGCTTGCCAAGCCAATCATGCTCGCACCCAGGCGCGGACGGTAGGTAGTTGGGCCCTGAGGTTTACGTAGGGATCATCACGATACACAAACCATACCCAGGTAAATGCGAAGACTACAGCCATCGCGCCAGCTGCGGCAATCAGCCCGGGTAGACTGCGGACCTGCAGTGACACCCGAAACCAGAGCAACACCCCCAGCGCTGGCACGGCTCCAATCATCGCCCGCGGCAGGACGTACGCGGCCCAGCGGCCCAGCGGCACGTGAACTGCGCGGCAGGCGACAACCAGCACGACGAGGGCGAAGATCGCGTTGGGGATGGCGGTGCCAAGTGCGATCCCGACGAGCCCGAAGGGACGCGCCAGCACGGCGCCCAGCGCGACGTTTGCAAGACCGGCAATCAAGAATGCGAGAGCGGGCAGCCTGGGCCTTCCCAACCCGATCAGGATCGGGACAGCCACGCCGCGAATAGGCAGGAAGGCGAAACCGGACAGCATCAATATCTGAAGGACCCGTCCTGAAGGCTCCTCGTACGAGGGATCGATCCACCAACTGAGGAATCGCGGTCCCAACACGATGAGAAACAGACCGGACATGATCGTGAGGGACACCGCGACCTTCGACCACGTCAAGAACATCTCTCCGATATCCTCGGCTCTCCCTTCCGCATTCAGCTTCGTCGTCATCGGCGACACCACCGCTTCGATCGCGATGACGAACTCCATCAGGTAAACCATGAGGCTATTGGCGACCACGTAGTACGGGATTGTGCTCACGGTGAGAAGGGCGCCAATGACGAGGGCGGCGGTCTCGAAACTGAGCCGGGCGCCGGCGTTGAACACCAGCACGTAGAAGCCGAACGAGACAATCTTCTTGACCTTCCTGAGGTTGAATCCGCTGAAGCTAATACGCACGGCCGGATAACGACGCCGAATCAACAGATATGAGGCACCGAAGTCCAGCATCAGGCATACCAACTGAATTCCCGCCAGGACCACGAGCGAGGCGTTGACGGCAAGCAGAGTAAAGGTCAACGTCGCCCGCACCGCGATGCCAACAACGAGGCGGACGATGTTGCGGCGTACGAAATCCTGGTGGGCGAACAGGATGCCTTCGGGCAGAAATCCCATGAAGCTGGTCGCGACGGTCACCACCATCAGAATGAAGGCAAGAGGAGCCTCCGACTTGAAGGCGCTGGGAATCTGATAGCTCTGAAACACGAACATCAGTACCGCGCCGGCAGCGGCCGCGGCCACGCCAATCGCCAGATACAAACCGGCACAGCTGCCGATCGTCTCGGAGATCCTGCGTGAATCGTTTGCCGCGACGTGTTCGGACAGATAGCGAACGCACGCAGCCGGAACCCCGAGGGAGAGCAGTGTGATGTGACCGGTCAGAGCGGTAATGAGCGTCCAGGTGCCATAACCGTCCTGGCCGAGTGTCTTGATGGTGAAGGGCGTGAGGTAATAGGTCGCTGCAATCGAGACCACGATCAGGACCCAATTACTTCCAATGTTACGCAACATGGCGCGCGTCAACCGAGGGAGTGCGACACAGGGCCCGTCCGCGCAGAGCGTTACGCCGGATCATGACTTCTGATGGCGTGAACGATCGGCGCGGCAGCTCGTGCGATGTGATCGAAACAGGCTTCGAAAATCGCACGATCGCCGTTGATGGGATCTTCGACTTCCAGGGGAACGTTCGGAGCGAGACAGGTGAACGGAAAGGTCTTCTGACGCGCCTCCGGGAAGCGCCGCACGAGTTCCACGAGTTGCCACACATCCATCACCAGAATCAGATCGCTTGCCGCCACCCGTTCACGCGATAGGAGCGAGGCGGTGTGGCCATCCATGTCGATCGCACGGGACATTGCGGTCGACAGCGCGTGCTGATGTGGTGGGTTTCCGGCGATCGCATACAAGCCGGCAGAGCTGATCGTGGGCCGGCTGCGCGATTCGAGGGCGCGCCGCAGCAGGCGCTCGGCAAACGGGCTCCTGATGATGTTGCCGTGACACACGATCAGCACGCTTCGCGCCGAGCGGATAGCCGCGTTCACGGCCGCCGGCCTTCGCCGAATCTGCGCCATCCAGCGTCGTCCTCTTGCACAGGCGACCCGGTGGAGGATGCGCTGGGTCAACGCGCGAATGACGCTTGGGACGAACCCCGGCGCCTGACGCCGCTTTCTGCCGCGAGTCGGCGTACCCGAATCACCAGCATCTCGAACGGATGCCACTTCTTGATAGACGCGCGTCAGCGCCTCGCAGCTTCGGGTGCCGGAAAACGCCTCCTCAATCGTTCGACGGCCATTGGCTGACAACCGCTCGGCAAGATCTCGATCGAGTGTCAGTGCCACGCAGGCGTCGGCCAAAGCGCGGTCATCGCCCGAGTGGACGAGGAGCCCGTTCACTCGATGCCTGACGACCTCCGGCACGCCACCGACCGCGGTGGCTACGACTGGAACTCCCAACGCCATCGCCTCGAGGAGCGCCATCGGAATGCCTTCCGAGAGTGATGGCAACACGAACACATTCATCGCGGGCAGTAGATCGCGGACATCGGTCCTGTGCCCGACGAAGAGGCAGGCGCCGTCGATGCGCAGCGCGCCAGCCGTCGCCTGCAGTTCGGCGCTCAATGGTCCGTCGCCGACGATCAGAAATTTTGCGCGCGGCTGCTTGTGGAGCACGAGCCTGGCGGCGCGGAGAAAGTTCGCATGCCCCTTGACCGGCGATAAGCGGCCCACCGCGCCAATGAGGTAGGTCTCAGAGTCGACACCCAGCTCGCGCCGGATATCCTGCCGGCGTCGCAGCGATCGAACAGCATTGAGATCAATTCCGTTGTGAATGTGGGTGATTCGATCGGCCGGGTAACCGGAGCGCCGGAGAATTCCCGCCATGTCCTTTGACACGGCGATGACCTGGTCTGCACAGCAGCGGAGTGCCACTTTTTCCAGCGCCTCGTAGACGCCGAACTTCAGATGCGCCCAGCCCGTCATCGGTTCGCGCAGACCATGCATCGTTCGGACGGCATATGGAACACCGGCGATGCGCGCAGCAATCAATCCGAGCACGGTGTCCTTGTATCGATGCGTATGCACCAGGTCGATTCGCTGCTCTCGGAAAATCCTGACGAGACCGATGAGGATGTCGAGCGAATTGATCCGCGTCTCGTCAAGGATGGCAACTGGCACGCCGAGGCGCCTCAGGTTCGCGGCCAGTTGTCCTTCGTTCAGCAGAACGGCCGAAACGCTCACTGCGGACTCGTTCACCAGGTGCGCCACCGTCGTGGCCAGTTGCACTTCTGCGCCGGCCCACAGGTCGGCCGACATGATGTGGCAAACGCGCAACTGGCGCGCCGCACCAACGGTGTGCGGCACGACGTCGCCCGTCAATGTCAGTGCGCTAGTGCTCATGTGAGGCGCGTACCCGCGAGCGCCTTCTTGCGGCAGATCATACTGTGAGGAAACTCCGAAACCCCTGAGTACCCCTTGATGCGATCGGTCAGCGCGCTGGACCGGCGGTTCTTGCGTTTCGCCGCCTCGTAGTCATAGATCTGCTCCTGCAAGACGTCGAACCCGTGTGCGTTGACGAATCGGCGGAGGCGGTCGCTGGTGAAGGTGTGTGGATGTCCTTTATCAATCTCGAGCACAGCAAGGCCTGTGTGCAAGAGCGCACCCCACCGCGTGTGAACGTTGACGGCCAGATAGAGATGGCCATTGGGCCGCAGGATGCGCGCGACCTCTGTCAGAATTCGTCCGGGCTCATAGGCGCGGTTGAGAACGTTGTCGACGATCACGAGCGAACACGACTCATCGTCGAATGAGAGGTCTTCACCAGTTCCAGCCTGATATCTGACGTCGGGGTTTCTCAGGGCCACCAGCGTGGGCTGCGTGCAATAGAAATGCTCAAGTGGATCGACGGCGTAACGCTCTCCCCAGCGAAGGAAGCTGACGATGCCAATTGGGCCGCTGCCAATCTCGAGGACTGTGCCGCTCCGGTCCGCGACGTGGATGGCATCGAGACGCTTTTCGAGTTGGCCGGCGCGCCAGGCGTACCAATCGAGGCGCCCCTGGATCCCCGTTTCAATATGATGGCCAAGACGCTGCCAGTAGGCCTTCTCGTAGGCCTGCGCCTTGACCCAGCGTGGTGTTCCGATTCGCACGACATTAGAGCGCATGTTGCTGTGATCCGCTCCTTATTTGGAAACTGCGAGGGCTTTCGATGCGAACTGGGTCCTGAGGTATTGCCGCAATTCATGGAACATGGGACGAGGATCATCGCGGCGAAATACGTCCTGCGAGCCGCGTTTCGGACGGCGGAGGAACTCGATGACGGCGCGCAGCCGTGATGGCTCTGGCGGGAAGCTCTCACGACGCCGGCCGCGCAGCCGAATCAGAAGGTGATCGAGATCACCCAGAAGCCAGCGACTCTTGACGCCGACGGCGTAAGCAGATGGAACATCGACGCTCTCTCCCGTGGCCAGCCGATAGCAGAGATACGGGAAATCGACTCCAGCATCTACGGCAAGCTGAAGGGATCCCCAGAACCGCCCGTTCACTTCCATGAGCATGTGGCGTCCGGTTCGATGGTCCTGCTTGTATTCAACCATCGCAACACCGTGCCATCCGAGCGGCCCCAGCAGGTTCATGGCGTCCTCGAGAAGGTGCCGGTCGACGGGGATGCTTTCGCACAGCACGCTGACTCCACCAGACGGTGGTTTTTCCCGAAGACGGCGATGAGCAAACGCCGTGAGCAGACGGCCGTGGTCGCACAGGAGAAAGACCCCGGTACCGGGTCCGACGATCCGTTCCTGAATCATCGACGGCGTCGATGCGAGATAGTCGACCGTGTCGTACAAACGCAGCACATCGCTTTCGCGCGTTGCGTGGTGCACCATCGTCGAGAGCCAACCACGATCGCTGAGAATCCTCGACCGGCAAGGCTTGATAACGGTCGGATACTCGATGTGCGGGAGGATCCGGCGCACGGCGGCGGCATCACTGACAAAGAATGTGCGGGGGATGGAGGTGCCGCGAGCGGCGGCATGTCGAAGCAGTTGTCCCTTGTCCGAAGCGAAATCGAATGCTTCAAACGGTGGCGCCGCGACGGCAGTACTCTGACACAGTTCCTTGCTCCGGCGCGCAAGCATGTAGGTCGTGACGTCGGTGACCGGCATGACGACGTCAGGGCGCTCGCGCGCGATGAGGTCATCCAGAAACCGATCGAACGCTCGCGGATCGGCATACGGCGACGGATAAGTTCGATGACTTGCCGCATAACGTGACGAAGACGCGAGGCTCGCCGATCGCGCTTCTCCCACAATCACTTCGATGCCACGCCGGCCGAGCGATCTCGTGATGGCGAGCGCCGGGCGCTGATCGCCGTCGGTAACGAACACTCTCATCTCAGCCGGCCTGACGCTCGACGCTGAGCACCGATGAAGGCGACGCGCGCCGTCATTGAATCAAGTACCTTCGGACATGAGGCCCGAGACGACGCGTGACCGCGAGCGGCAGGCGCTTCCACAGACCGACAAGACAAGCCGCCGCGGCACTCTCGCCTGCCGGACGGTCGCGTCGAGGAGCCGCTGAGATCGAGTACCAGTACAGAGGGCTCTCCAGCGCGCCCCATTGCCGCTTGAAGCGATAGGTTCCCGAGTCGCGCGTCGATCGGCCGAAGTCGAAGCGGCCGTATCCTTCGAGACACGCCGCTCGAATGGTCTCCCAATAGAGCAGCATGTTCGAGCAAAGAGAGAAGTACTCAGGGAGGCACGACGCCCACGGTACCGTCATCACGTCATTGCTCGTGAGCGCGACCAGGGCCCCAACCGGCATACCGCCCTTGCGGACCAACGCGACGCGGGCGCGGTTGCCGAACCCGTCGAAGACGGCCTCAAAGAATCGTTTCGAGTGCACCGGCGACCCGAGGTCATGCATGCGCGTCGCGAAAATGCGATGGAAAAGATCCAGCTTCTCCGCGCCACCGAATTCAACCTCCAGGCCACTGCGCTGGGCCTTGCGTATCTGATTCCGCACGCCGCCGTCGAACTGCTTCCAGAGCCGATCGGAGTCTCCCGGAAGAGCCAGCGACATGTTGACCTTGTGTGCCAACGGAATCGCCTCGAGACTGAGCGGTTCGGCGCAGCGGATGTCCACCGACGACGCATTCACGCGAAGCGCCTCTGTCAGGAGACGTTCGACCAGCGCCTGCGCGAGCGCGGCGGATCCCGCGCACGGTCCGCCGGCATCGAGAAACGGCATGGACGCAGCGACGGTTCCGATGACCGGGCGACGCACGAGGAACGCCGGCAGGACACCGGCCCGCCCTTCCTCATCTTCTGCTACGAGGTAGATCGGCTTATGGCCGTACGCCCGACGGATCACCGTTCTCCACTCGGGCGCGTGCGCGAGAGTCGACTGCGGCAGGCCGTTGGCAGCTCGCTGCCAGACGGCATCGCCACCGTCTTCATCACCGAGCATGCGGACAACTGGCTGACTTGGACTCGCGCTCATTCAGGGCTCATGCTCGACGCAATTCCCGGGCCGTGAAAAGGGCTGGCTCAACTGCAGAACCTCGCAGGCAGGCCCGAAGGAAAACTGGCTAAGCAGACTGGAGAGCTTGCCGACTTGTTTCCTGAGACCCGCGTAGTGACGCACGCGATGATGCCATGACATCTTCTGGCGCGGTTGATCGGGATCGAGCTCCCAGGGATGCAGATAGAACATCACGGGCCGCCCCTCGCGGGCATTGACGTGATGAATACCCATCATCGTCACGGTCAGCGGCAGCAAACGGAAATAGCCGCCGCCACCAATGGGAAAGTTCATACGGGCGAGGCGCACGGTGCTGATGGGAAACTCGAGAAGCCCACGCCCGGTGTGTCTCCAGACCTCGTGTGCAAAGCGCGGCGCATCCGGCTGCCCGTAACGGTCGTGCACGATCGGGAACACACTGGAGTCGTAGAGGAACCCCTCTTCGAGGAGGGTCGGATACGCCCAGGGCTGCTGCGCTCGCCGGATCGAGAAATTGGGTGCGCGATAGCCGATCACCGCCTGACCGGCCGCGTCCTCGATGCTCCGCTTCGCGCGCCTGATGTCCGCTCGGAATTCGTGCGGCGATTGCCCCCACACGTTGTCGTGTCGATCGCCATGACACGCGATCTCGTGACGCTCGGCGGCAAGCCGGCGAAGCAGTGCAGGGTGCCGCTCCGCGATCTCGCCCAGCACGAAGAATGTCGCGCGGGCGCCGTGTTCGCGCATAAGCTCGAGAAGACGATCGGTGCTGCGCTCGACCCTGCTCTCGAAACTGTGGTGGCCGTCGCCATTCAGACCCCGCCGGAAAATCTCGGCATGGTAGTACTCCTCTACATCCACGCTCAGCGCGTTTGTGATCACCCTGGAACCTCGGCGAGAAATCGGTTACCGCGCGCTGGTGGGCGGCAGCGTCGAAATGCGGCTGGAAGGACTCCATAACGCAATCCGCTCACCGCGCGCGAATCGCAGCCACGCCATGAGCACGGCGAAGTTGGCTACGCAGAGAAATGAGGAAAGCCGCAGGATGCGTGCGTCGGTCCGCAGACCGGCAAGGGCAGCCAGGTAGAACCCGGTCTGCAGGAAGAGAGTCACCCGATAGAACGGCGATCGTGCAGCCAGCATCAGGTTCGCCACGAGTGCCGCCACCATCGCGAACGGGACGAGCCAACGGCACACCTTGTGACTGGCGAGCTCCCAGGCAAACAACCCGAATCGAAACGGGTTGAGGTAACGAAGGTTGGGAACCAGTACTGCGATTCCCCGGACCACCGTCCTGACCTTACGATCGAACTCCCGCGAAGGATTCGAGATCGTCCTGTAGTAACCGACGCTTTCGGGATCCAGTACGCCGCGTAACCCCAGCTCGATCGAGTTGAGGAGCGTATTGAAGTCGCTCTGGCGTTCCACGGACCATCGCTGGCAGACGGCACGGCGCGCCGCAAAGAACGACCCGCTCAGCCCGACGAGAGTGCCGACGCGAGTCTCGAGCTGACGAATGAACATCTCATATCTGACGTAGGCGCCTTCCCCGCTCAGTGCCCCGCTGTCGTCGATGCAGCGATCGATGCTGCTGACACAACCGACAGATGGATCCGAGAAGTTCCTGACGATGGACGAGACGCCGTGAGGCGTCAGCGCCGTCGCGGCATCAGAGAAGATGAGGATGTCGCCACGCGCCGCCAGGATCGCGAGCTGCTGCGCCGCTTCCTTTCCTCGGCGCTCCGGAGCCCGGACAAGACGCACGCGGCTCGAGAACTCGCCGACAATCGCGTCGGTGCGGTCGGTCGAGCAGTCGGAGGCGACGATGATCTCGAGCAACTCGGACGGGTAGTCCTGCGCGAGCGTGTTGAGAATCTTGTCGCGAATCCGCTGCTCTTCGTTGTGGGCCGCGATGATGAACGACACGGCGGGCGTGGCCGAGCCCTTCACGACCTGGCGGCGGCGAACGCGAGCGAGCGCAAACAACGCAAGCGGGTAGCCGATATACGCGTACAGGATCAGCGTGACCGAGAACCAGAACGTGACTTCAGACATGATGAACGGGTTCGAACGAAGTCGCGCTTTGCTCCTGGCTGAGTGGCGGCACGGCGCCTATCGGGAAACAGTTGGCGATCGCTTTCCTGTCGCGCTCCTCTACCCAGTGGTGAGTCGGGATCGTCAGGAGCTGCTCGGCAAGCTTCGCGGCGCCGGGATAGAGATGGGAATCGAAGTGCCCCTTGAGCTGCGGCACCTGATCGATCGTGGCAGGATAAGCCACGCTCATTCCCAATCCTTGCCGGCGCGACATCGCGAAGATGCGCTTCTTCTGCGCTGGTGACGTTGCGAGGATGGGTAACCGAAGATAGGGATGCGAGTGCCCGCGCGGTGGCGTCACGGACAATCGACGACTGAGATCGGCCGCGTTGTCCGATCGAATCTGATTTGACTGACTCAAGTGCTCCCGCCAGGAACGCAACAGACCCGCCTGCATCCCGGAGAGACGCTGCAGCGCAACTTTCGCCGGGAAGATCGTCTCCCCGAGACGGAGGAACGGCAGCGCTGCTGGCAGCCAATAAAGATTCGGTCTGATGAACGCTGCCATGACCATCACGCGAAGGAACTCGGACGCCACCCGAGCAAGAGACGGATCCGCGAGCACGGAACACCGCCGATCGAGGGCCTCGGCGACCGCCTCTCGCTGCGCGATGATCACTCCCCCGGAGCCGGATGTCACGTTCTTGCCGCGTCCGAAGCTGAAGATGCCGACGTCGCCCTTGGTGCCGAGATACTCGCCATCGACTCTGATGCCCATCGCCTGAGCCGCGTCTTCCACGAGGAAGACGCCACGTGAATGGCACAGGGCGCGCAGCCGTTCGATGTCCGCGGGCACACCAAAAAGATGGTGCGCGACGACGCTCAGCGTGTTGTCGGTGAGCGTCGTCGCGAGCTGCGCGTAATCGAAGTCGAACGTCGACGGCTCGACGTCACAGAGCACCGGGCGCAACCCGGCCGTCAGGACAGCGGCGGGCACCGAGTAGCACGTGAACGCCGGAATAATCACGTCTGTCCGCTCCGACAGATCCCGCAGCGCAATCAACGCCATCGTCAGCGCGGCTGTTCCCGACGACACCAGGCACGCGTATGTCACACCGAAGTGCTTTTGAATTTCCTCTTCTCTCAGGCGAACGGCTCGATCCGGCGACCGCATGGCGGACAAGGCGTGACTGAGATCCCGCCAGCCAAGCAGGGCAGCGGCTGGGGGAAGCGTGCGACCGATTCTCATCATCTGATCTGCGGCACGACGATCGCCGCGACTCTGGGGTCAGCCTCGGCGGCCGTCGCCCTGGATACTGCGTTCGAAAGGCGGCCTAGCGCTTCTTCGGGGCCGCGTCGGAGGCGGCGTACGCCTCGTAGCGATAGTAGGGGCCCTGGGGCCGATCGTCCCCATTGAGCACGACCCCAAGAAGCTTCGCGGGGTCGATGATCTTCAGCGCGTCGACGAGTGCGTGTCGAGGTGTCCGGTTGGCGGCCACCACGACGATGAACCCGTCGACCAACTGAGACAGCATTCGGCAGTCGGCAACCGACAGCACCGGCGGCGTGTCGACGAGCACGTAGTTGTAGAGACGACGCAGCTCCGCGAGCAGGACCTCGAGCCGAGGGGATGAGAGCAGCTCATAGGGAGCGACTTGCGGTACGCCGGTTGGCATGATCGAAATGCCAAGCGACTCGAGTCGCCGTACCGATCGCGTGATGTCGGAGTGCTCGTCGAGGATCGCTTCCGCGAGCCCGGGCAGACGTGCGGGAAGCCCGAGGTACTTCGCCACGGATGGCCGATGGAAATCGACATCGACGACGAGCACGTTGATGGTTCGTGACTGTGCAAGCGCGCCCGCAAGATTGAGCGTCGTGACCGTCTTCCCTTCCCCCGGCCCGGCGCTGGTGAGGGCGAAGACACGCGCGCCACCGCGCGCGAACTGTTCCACGCGCTGACGCAGAATCCGGTACTGGTCTGCCGGCGCGGTATTGGGGGCTCCGAAGCTGACCAATTCCTCGGCAATGCGAGCGCGCTCACGCGCGGGAGCCTCGTTTCCTTTGGACCGTACCCACGCTCCCATTACGCACCACCTCGCGAGATCATGCGGACCAGATCCTCGTTGCCAGATGCTATGTAGTATGACGCGGCCGCAATCAACGTCAGCACGACGAGCGCTGCGCCGGTGACCAGCGCCCTCTTGGCTCGTCGACGGAAGGTTGTTCTGCGGGTCGGAACGACTCGAATCGTCGCCAGTACCGGAACGTTGAGCACCGAGCTCAATCCGGCCGGCGAGTGGAATGTCGTATCGAGCTTTTCTGCTGCGAACACCGCGGCAGCTGCCGCCGCGAGCGCAGCGAAGAACCCCATGCCGACGATGAGCAGCCGATCGGGCATCGAGGGGGTTCTCGGCACAACCGCCGGGTCGAGGATGCGGAACTGCTCGAGGTCCTGGCGGTCCTCGAGGTTGGTCGCGATACGGGCGGCTTCGTACCGCTTCAACAGCGATTGATACCGCTCCCGTGGCGAATCGTTGCCTCGCGTGAGCCGGTCTATCTCCGTCATTCGCTTCGGGGCGTTCTCGACGCGGCTTTCATACGAGGCGCTTTGCTGTCGCAGCTTTGTCTCTTCCTCTTTCAGCGACTTGAGCTGAGCGTCGATTTCCGCGAGCGCACGAACCAACGAGCTTCGTGACGTGCTCGGAGCAGCCGGAGCATTGGACTTGGGCGGCGCATCCGCCGCACGTTGCTCGAGCGCGGCAATTTCCTGAGTCATGCGGATGACATCGGGGTGCTTGTCGCTGTACTTCCTGCGCAAATCAGCCAAATCGCCCTTGAGTTTCTCCAGTCGCGCCGAGATCGCTTCTTCAGATGTCGCCGTTCCCGTGAGCGCCGAGTCAGCCAGTTCCTTCTCGAGCCGCTCGCGGCGTTCGATCGCTCGAAGCTGATACTCCCCGATCTGGCGAAGGTTATCATTGACCCGATTGAGCGCAGCCATGTTGACCTCGATCTGCTGCGGCAACACGTCGATGTTATTCCTCGCGATCTCAGTGGCCCGGCGATCGGAGGTGTCCATCGCCTGCCGTGCACGCTCGACTTCTTTTTCCAGGAACTCGGCGGTCACGACCGCCTGGCGTCTGCGGCTTTTCGTGTTCTCGTCGACATAAAGGGCCGCCAGCGTGTTGGAGACGTCGGCAACCACGGCAGGGTCGCGACCCCCATAGGTGACCGTGAAGGCGATCGTCGCGGTGCGGCCGGTCGGATCGCCCACGCCTTCGAGCTTGAGGGTGAAGTCGTTTTTGAACCGCTCGACGACACCTTCAATCGGCGCGACCTTCCGGAGCTCCGGGTAGAGGTTCTTGCTGAAGATCACTTTCGTGAGGCTGTCGCGTCCTCTCACGCGCTGATCGATGGTCTGAATTCGGGTTTCCAGGTCGGCCGTCACCGAGGGTTCGACAAACGCCTCCGATACTTCCTGCCGATCCACGATGACTTTGGCCGAGGCGCGGTACAAATCGGGCAGCGAGCGCGCGATGATCACGGCAGCAAGGAGCACTCCACTCAGCACCCAGATGAACAGCCGTTTGCGCCGGTGCCACACCTCGGAAACGAAGTCCATCCCAAGTTGAGGTTCCGATTGAGCGCCGTCGTTGAGATCAAGGTCATCTGTCATGGCTATCGCACTACGATGATGTCGTCTGGTTGCACCAAAAAGTTCTCTCTTCCGTTTGTCAAGTCACTCGACAAGAGCCGCTGATACTCGACCGGAATCGTCCGCGTGACACCCTGCTCGCGCCGGAGTACGGCGATCTTGTTCTTGTCGGCGTACTGCGTCAGCCCCTTGGCCATGGCAAGGACATCGAGCACGGTGACGCGGCCCGTCAGATCGAAACGGCCGGGTTCTTTGACCTCGCCCATCACTGACACCTTGAAACTATGCACTTCGCGGACGATCACCGAAACTTCCGGATTCTGCACGTATGAGGCCAGGGCCTGGCTCAACGACTCCCGAAGCTGCATCGGTGTCATCCCAGCGGCCTGCACGTCATTGATGAGCTGGAGCGAGATCTTGCCGTCCGGCCGAACCGGAACGGTTCGCGAAACGGCTTCGTTGTTCCACACCGCGATTTCGATGACGTCACTCGGGCCGATGACGTAATCGCGCGGCACTGCATCTCCGGTGGAGGATTTCGAGCGCGTCGTCGAGTCGGTTGGCGGTTGCGACTTGCCGAGCTGCGGTGAGCCTGGCTTCGTCGTACTGCTGGCAGGGGGAGCTTGTTGCTGCCCGGCCAGACAGGGCCAGGCCAGAGACAGCAGGAACCCGAGCGCGAAGAGTCTGGTAAGGATGGTCATGTTTCACCCGTGTGGCGGACATTGCCGGCGAACCGCACGCGCCGGGATTTCGTCGTGCGCCTGCTTGCCTTCGCGGGTTTCTGTGCGGGTGCAGGAGCGGCCTCGACTGTGCGGGGAGTCTGGTTGTAACCGCAAACGACTTTCACCGTTTCGAAGAGGATAAGCAGATCGAGCCAGGGCGACATGTGCTTGATGTAGTAGAGGTCGTACCTGAGCTTCTCGATCTCTTCCTCGAGGTTGTTGGCATAGTGATAGCGCACTTGAGCCCAGCCGGTGATTCCCGGAAGCACCGATGTCCTCAGCGCATAGCAGCCGATCGCGGCGCCGGTGAGCTCGTTCAGATTACGAGCGACCAGCGTGAAGAGTTCTACGTTGGATATCGGGTGCGGCCTGGGCCCCACGAGGTTCATCTCTCCACGCAGGATGTTGAGCAATTGCGGCAACTCATCGAGGCGAAACCGACGCAACCACTTGCCGACCCGAGTAACGTGATGGAGGTTGTCCTGCTCCCACTCGGAACGGCGCCCCGGCGCGTCATGCATCGACCGGAACTTGAACAGGTTGAACGGCCGGCCAAACGCCCCCAGTCGTTCCTGAATGAACAGGACGGGGCCACGTGAGTCGAGCTTGATGGCGAGAGCGATGACTATGAACAGCGGAAATAGCACCACGAGCGCGACGACGGCGACGGTGAGGCTGAGCACGCGGGCGACCATTTGCTGCAGTCGCGATGGCCGCAGCTTCCCTGCAAATATGACGCTCATGGGAGTCCATGTTTCGAGTGCCATTTTGCCGGTGAGACGTTCATACCAGTCGGCTCCGCTTTCAATCGTAATGCCCCTGGCAAACGCCGACGTCAGCAACGCCTGCATCAACGGTGCCCTATTGCGGCGTTCCGTGAGCGCGACCACGATGTGGCTCGGCGAGAGGTTGTCGATCACGGCGTCCAGCCGTGCAAGGGCGCCCGCCCGTACTGACTCCTCGGAATCGGTCGTGGTTGCTATCTGATCGTCGAACACGCCAACGACTACGCCGAATGCGGGACGATTTTCGAGTTCGCGGGCGAGCTGTTCGCCGAGTGCTGTCTTCCCGATAACCAGGATTCGGCGACGCAGCGGCCAGGCCACCGAGCCGCCGCTACGGCTTCTCAGACTCAGGCTCTTCACGTTCACGCTCCAATGTGCCCAGCGTCACAGAAGTACTCACCGAGATACTTCTCAAATAGACGGTGTCATCGATGGGGAACGAATGATGTTGCCGGCCCGCGCGGCCAGCGCCCAAAATTGACCACCGCCGTGTCGCCCGAAAGCGCGTTTGGACATCGAGGAAATACACGAGGTCCCGGCTCAATGTTCCTCCGCTGGACGTTCGCGTGGGCGTAACGGTGAGTGCGAATGCACGCGTCGGTGTGTATAACACTTCGGCACCGATCCCCTGGACTTGCAACGACGCTCCTTCACCAATTGTGGTGCTCCTCGTTCGCTGGTACCGCAATGTGATCCCCCCATGCTCCATTCGGCGTCTCATCAGGGCTGAGAACTCGGGATCGAGATCACCTGACGTGGTTCGTACGCCGCCATCGATCTCGACATTGAACGCGGCCGTAAATGCATGAGCCACGCCGACGGTTCCGACATGAAATCGTTCTTCACCTTCGGTGGTGAAACCGACACCTAAATTAACAACATTGGTGAAACTGACAAGTCCCGCACGATAGTCGGCGCGTAGAGAGGTACGTTCGCTGGTCTTATGCTCAACACCGGCATGTACGGCGTTGGTGTTTGAGGTTGATGCCCCTTCCAATGTCTCCCGACTGAACTCATGATCGACTTTCAGATTTGTCACGGGCGAGAGATTGATGGCAAGCCCTTCTGCCGAATCGACCCGTTGAGCGGGCGAGCGGCCGAGGATGCGCAGTGTCTCGACGTTGAGATCCGTCGGATTCTGCGTGTAGAGATAACCGCCCCTGAGGCTGGCACTCAACCGCCGGCCCTGATAGACAAGCGTGCCGCCACCATCTTGCCGCGCAAAGAGCTTGTCGAGATCGGTGAGAGTGCGATACTTCTCCGCCCGGAACCCGTAGTGAGCCTGCAGTTTGAGCGTGGTTGAGTCATAGCCTGTTTCGAACAACGGGCCAAACTGCGTGATCCAATCCGATTGCGGCGGGACCACTGCCTTCTGCGATGCCCCGAACAGGTTGCTGTCATAGCGCTCTTCGACGGTCATCGTCGCTCTACCGAACGACTGCCCTTGTGCGAATATCACGGCGGGAGCCAGGAGCATCACCGCAACGGCGAAGGCGCTCAGATGACGCAAGACCGCACGGGTCGCATGATTCATGTAAAACCGTCCTCAGTGCGTACCCGTCAGGCGGGCGCCACCGCCGTCACGTCGACCGAGATGGCGACGCTTCGCTGAAGCAGATGAACTGATAACACGAGGAGTCCCTTGTCAGGTCTTGACTTGACGAGGATGCCTTCGAGACCAGAGAGGGGCCCCGCGATGATGCGCGCTCGTCGCCCTGCTTTGAGATATGGGTATGGCAGCACAGGTTGTCGCACCCTCACGATGTGTTCGATCGATTCCATCTCCTCGTCGGGGATCCGAGCCAGACAATCCCATCGCTCCCCGAGGACGCGGACCATGCCGCGCACTCGGCTGATCTCACTGTAGGACTTCTTGTCGATGGCGTGCCGGAGGAAGAGATACCCGGGAAACATCGGGACGTCGATCAGGCGACGAACGCCCCGCCGACGCGACCAGACATCGACGGTCGGCAGAAAGGCGCGAACCCCCACGCGAAGTAACTGATCGCGAACGAGCTGCTCGCAGTGACTGTGCGTCCACACGGCATACCAGAATTCGACCGGTGGTTGGGCAAGAGCCGATACCGGCGGGACGTTCGCAAGCTCATGAGGTGATACGCGCACGGGCTTCGCCCCCTTCGGTGTACCGGGTTTTCCCCGGGCCAACCGCGTGTTCGCCAAATCGGCGCCGGTGGTCCCCACTAGTCAACACCCACGAGGAGCGGCACACCCCGCTGTCGCTCCCAACTGCTGACCGGGCCATTCTCAAGGATCGAGTCGCCCCCGGGAATCCGGTCATTCCCTTTGACTCACTGCGCAAAGGTCGCAGATCCGTACCAGGTAAATTCCTGAGGAGATGGAAGACCCGGCTAGCGCTTGTTGCGGTCGCGACGGCGAGGCGCGTCGGCGTGCTCGGCGACCTGAACGCCCT
>Ga0310810_10003307_pt1 | contig 17564 bp, 14 predicted proteins | sample NCmetagenome_FD_207641 | JGI IMG/M metagenome (GOLD analysis project Ga0310810, IMG submission 207641) | Soil microbial communities from experimental microcosm in Duke University, North Carolina, United States - NC | ecosystem: Engineered > Artificial ecosystem > Soil microcosm > Unclassified ...
GGCGTGGGCGGGCTCGTCGTCCGACAGGGCGCGCTGCTCGTCACGATCGGCCTGATCGCGGGATGGGTGATCGTGCGCCTCGCCGCCAGCGCGCTCACCCGTGTGCTCTTCGGAGTGACGGCCTCGGATCTTACCGCGACATTTGTCGCGAGCGCCGTGCTCCTGCTCGCGACGCTCGCCGCCTGCCTCCCGGCGGCGGCGCGGGCGATGCGGGTTGATCCGGTCGAGGGGCTGCGGGCCGAGTAGTCGGCCGCACGATCGGCGATTCGTCGAAGCGCTCCAGCAGGTCTGCGGGATCGCGGTAAATCGCCACGCAGCCTGCGCCGAGGAGATCCGCTTCGGGAAACCCGCCGCACAGCATGCCGATCGTCGCAAGGCCAGCTTTCGCCGCGCCCTCTGCGTCGTACGGGGTATCGCCGATGGCGATCGCCCGGCCGGCGCTCATGCCGCCAAGCCGCTCGAGCGCCGCCTCGAACACATCGGGGTGCGGCTTGGAACGCTCGACATCGTCGGCAGTGGTTTCCTCGGCAACCAGATCCTCGATGCGCGCGATTCGTTTGTAGGTTTCGACCTCGTCAGCCCGAGCCGAAGTGGCGAGCGCGATTCGCCGTCCCGAACCGAGAATGCGCTCGACAAGATCGCGGACGGCGGCAAACGGCTGCAAGCCCAGCAGGTAGCGGCGCTTGAACAGGTCGCCGCGATGCCGTTCCAGATCCTCGCCAACCCGCGGCAGATCATCGGCAGGCACGAACACCGGCATCAATTGGTCGCCGCCCTTCCCGATCTGGGCACGCACGTCCTCGTAGCGGACGTGATAGCCGAAATCGGCGAGCGCTTCCTGCCAGGCGCGAGCGTGCGCGTCCACTGAGTCGAGGAGCGTGCCATCGACGTCGAATATCACTGCGTCCATTACCTGTGCCGATGCAAGGCAGGTACCGCGCCGAGTTGCAGCAACAGGCGGCCCAGGCTGCCTACACATGGGCTTGTATGGTCGTGCCGGCGCAAGCTGCCGGTGTCAGTCCTTCTGCCTTTTGCCTTCTGCCTTTTGCCTTACTTCGAGGCAGGGAGGTCGATCGACACGGTGTCGAGCGTGAATTTCTTCAGTTCGGTGCCGGTCGGGACCCGGAATGAGAACGTGCACGAAAACGACGGCGTCGCCCCGACCTCGGCGAAGGACTGCGCCGTGTTGTAGGTCTTGCCCGCCGCGTCCTGGACCACCGGCTTGGGCAGCGGTCCCGGCTTGAACGCCGGCGTCACCTTGAAGTCCACCTTCACCGAAGCGAACTCCATCGGATCGCCCGGCTTGATCACGCCGCGGACGATGTTGGCGCCCGGGGGGCAGTCGGTGAGGCTGACGTTGCTGGCGCGCTCGACGCCGCCGATCGACACTTCGAGCCCCTTGTAGTTCTGCGGCTTCGACTGTGCCGCCAGCGACAGTCCAGCCGTCGCGATTCCCACCGCAAGAACAAGCCCACTCATTCGATTCATCAGCGACATGCGAAGACACCCTCCGAAACAAAACCGGGCAGCCGGCGAAGCCAACTGCCCGGTCCTGAAGCCTGAAGCCTGGAGCCTGAAGCCTAGAGTGGTCGATCCGGGAACATGATCGTCCGCCACATGTGGGCGACCGGGCTGTTGTCGTAGCCGAGGCCTTCCTTGGGCTGCTTGAACTGGCGGCCGATGATGTCGATGAACGGCTCGATCGAGACCTTCTGGTTCGGATCGAACGAATACAGATCGTTGACGGTGACCAGGCGCGGATGGTCGTACCACTTGTGGTTGCGGACCATCTCGTAGGTCTTCTGCAGGTACGGCTCGGGCTTGTAGTCCTCGCCGAAGGTCATGATGTAGCTCTCGGGGTATTCGTAGCCGAACTTCTCATCGGGGTAGAAGCGCAGCGTCTGGTGGTAGCGGATCGCGAAAGCGACCTTCTCGTCGACATAGGGCTCGATGATCTGCGCGCCCCACCAGCCGTGATCGACCTTGACCAGCGCGTGCACGGTGTCGTGCATCAGGCAGGCGAAGATGATCTCCTCGGGCATGCCGGTCTTGAGCGCGCGCGTCGCGCTTTGCAGCACGTGATTGGCCGGGGCGAAGCGCTTCTCGAAGAACTCGAGCAGCGTCGGATTGTCCGACATCTTCACCAGCGGGCCGCGCGGCGTGCCGTCGCGATTGCTCGCGTTGAACACGTTGCCGCCGCCGGGGCGGACGCCGGTGCGCTTGGCATTCCGTTCCGCGATCTCGGCCACGGTCGGATACTTCTGCGCGCCGCCCTGCTGGAGGGCCATTGCCGCGTCGAGCTCCTCCTCCATGTAGGCTTCCAGCGCGTCGGCCTTCTGTTCGGAAGTCATCAGCGCGACGGCCGCGGCGCCTCCGAGACTCTCAATGAACCGTCGGCGATCGATGTTCATGCCATCCTCCACGCGGCGGTCGCGGAGGTTCAGTCCTCCGGCCGGCGCTGCAATTAGCAGCGTAGGCGCCAAACATGCGCCTTCAAGGGGGGCCGCGTCAAGGGGCAAAACGGCAGAGCCTATCTCGACCCCGGCAGCAGCGTCACCTTCACGTAATTGCCGGTGTCGAGGTAGCGCTCGGCAGCGGTCTGGATGGCTTCCCCGGTGAGCGCCGCGATCTCCGGCAGCTGACTCGCGCCAGCGGCATCGGCCTCGCGGTCCTCGTATCGGCGGGCCAGCTGGTTCAGCAGATATCCGTTGTCTTCGCTGTCCTTTTCCAGCTCGCGGGCGAGGACGTCGCGCACGCGGCTCATCTGGTCGGGCGTCAGCCGCGTCGCCTTGAGCCCGGCGATCTCCTCGAAAACGCGCTTGACGAGAGTGTCGACACGCGCTGGGTCGCACGTCCAGTCGATGCGAACCCGGTACTCCGGCTTGGGAAACTTCGCCGTCTGGCTGTCCGCGGAAATGCTGTAAGTGCCGCCGAGCTCCTCGCGGATCGCGTCGCTCAGACGCGACTGCAGCAGAAGCACCATCGTCCGCATCGCGAGCCTCGTGCTGTCGTCGTACTGGAATGGCCCCGAGAAGACGATCGACACTTCCGCCTTGGGCTCGATTCCCTTGCGGACCGTCTTCTCGATCACTCCCTTCGGCGGAGCGATTCCGATGTCGCGCCAGGTCTCCCGCGCAGCGGTCCCCGGCAAGCTTGCCAGGTAGGTTTCAACGAGCGGCCGGATGGCCTCAGGCGTGAAGCTGCCGACGAAGATGAACGTGAAGTTCGCGGCGTTCGAGAAACGCGACTTGTAGAAGGCAAGCGACTTGTCCAGGTTCCACTGCCCCACCGATTCAGGCGTTTCCGATCGGCGCCGTGGATTGTCGCCGCTGAGCGCGGCCCCGAGCGTCTGGGTGAACGCCGCCTCGGGGCTGGCGTCCTGGTTGGGCAGCAGCGCAAGCGCCTGGGCCCGCATCGCCGCGAAAGCATTGGCGTCGCCGCGCGGCTGGGTGAAGCGCAGATAAATGAGCTGGAACAGCGTTTCGAGATCCTGCGGAGAGGCGCCGCCGCCGAGCCCATGGGAAATCTCGCCGATGAACGGGCGGACCCCAGCCGCCCGGCCGGTGAGCACCTTGTCGAGCGTCAGGCCGTTGAACCGCCCGACGCCGCTCGCCCCGATCACGTCGTCGGCCACGCGCGCGGCGGCGAAGTCCGCGTCGCTGGCGAGCGACGTGCCGCCGGGAGCCACGGCCCGGAACAGGATCTGGTCCACTTTGAGCGAGGTCGGCTGGATCACCACCGTCGCGCCGTTCGAGAGCGTCCACTCGGTGACACCCGTGGCGCGGGGCACGCTTTTCGCGACGCTGCCGCGAGTGGGCGTCGCTTCCATGAGCGCGAGACCGGTGGCGACGTCGACGTAGGGCTCGAGTTTCTTGGCTGATGCAGTCGCGACCACGGCCGCGAGCTGCGACTGATCGGGCAGGCCGCCGGCGCCTTCGGGCGCGATGACCGACACCAGCCGGTTCTGCGGTGGGAACCACTCGGCCGCCAGCGAGTTCATCTCGGCGAGCGTGATCGCCGGCAGGAAGCGGCGATGAAACGCGAGCTCCTGCCAGATCGTCGGCAGCGCTTCCCGCTGCAGGAAGTTGCGCGTGTACTCGTCGGCGCGACTCTCCGACTCGCGGTCGGTGCTCTCGGTCACGGCCCGTTCGTAACCGGCCATGCGTGACCGCTTCGCGCGGTCCACCTCGCCGGCCGTGAATCCGAAGCGGACGACGCGCTGAAGCTCGGTGACGAGTGCGTCGAGGCCGCGGCCGACGCCGTCGTTGGCGACGATTGCCTGCAGCACCGCTTCGTCACGGGTCCGCGGCGCCGCAAAGAGCGAGCGGTCGGCGCCGGCGTTGATGAAAGGCGGGTTCGCGCTCTGGCTGAGCTCGTCGAGCCTCGCGTCGAGCATCGCGGCGAACAGCTGGTCGCGCATGATCTCGCGATAGCCGCCGACCGTCCCCTGGTTCCGGGCCGGTGGCAGCGTGCTCAGGCGGACCAGGGTCGCCTGAGCCTCCTTGTCGGTCACCACCGTATAGCGCGTCGCCGGCCGGTCGGGCACGTCGAACGCCGGACGCTGGCGTTCCGGAGATGGATTCGCCAGCGGCGAAAACTTCTCGCGAATCATCGATGCCACGGCGTTCCGGTCCACGTCGCCGACCACGATCACGGCCATGAGATCCGGGCGATACCAATCGCGATAGAACCGCACGAGCTGATCGCGCGAGGCTTTCTCGATGATCGCGGGAACACCGATAGGGCGCTGGTCGGCATAGCGGGATCCCTCCAGCTGGGCGCGGCGAATCTGTTCCTGCGTCCGCTCGGCGGCGCCGAGACGCATCCGCCACTCCTCGAGGACGATGGAGCGCTGGCGATCGATCGCCGCCTGATCGAACGTGGCCGCCCCCGACCAGTCGGCAAGCACCTGCAGCGCGCGATCGAGCGCACCGGGGACGTCGGTGGGCACCCGCAGTGTGTACTGCGTGTCGTCGAAGCTCGTCTCCGCGTTCGCGTCGGCGCCGATGCTCAGGCCGAGCGAGCCGAGAAACTCGTTGATGCCGCGGCCCGGGAAGTTGCGAGTTCCCTCGAACTGCATGTGCTCGACGAAGTGGGCAAGTCCCAACTGATCCGGATCCTCGAGCACCGAGCCCGCCTTGACGACCAGGCGCAGTTCCGCCCTTCGGGCCGGCCGCGGGTTGGGCCGCACGTAGAACCGCAGGCCGTTCTCGAGTCCGCCGACGACCACTTCCGGATCGACCGGCATGTCCTCCGTGAGGCTGTATCGGGCGACCGATTCGGCTGAGGTCTCGCGGCCGGTCGGCGCCTGCGCGGACGCCGCCGGGGCAATGAGGAGGATGACAAGCGCGACGCGGCACGCGGCGCGGGCGAGCGGGCTGAAGACCATGCTGCGATGGTAGCGGAACTTGAACTGAATCGGCCTTGATCGTTCCCCGAAAGTCCGGGGGCCTCACTGCACGGTCCGGCCGGGTCCGTACAGCACCTTGCCCGGCTTCGCGCCGGTGTGGCGGTCGTGGTCGATGACGACCTGCCCATTGACGAGCACGTAGTCGATACCCGACGGGGACAGCACCGGCTGGTCGTAGGTTGCACGGTCCTCGAGGTTGTCGAGATCGAACACGACGGCATCGGCCCAGACGCCGACCCGGATCGCACCGCGATCCGAAAGGCGCATGCGGGTCGCCGGCCACGAGGTCATCTTGCGGATGGCCTGCTCCAGCGAGAGCACGCCCCGCTCTTTGACGTAGCGCGCAAGGACCCGCGGGAAGTTCCCGTAAGCGCGAGGGTGCGTCAGCCCGGTGGGATCCTGGCCGCCACTGGTCGCCGCGGCGCCCGCGTCGCTGCCGATGCTGGTCCACGGGAACCGTAGCGCCGTCTCGACGTCGGCCTCGCTCATCATGTGGTAAATCGCCATTACCCGGCCCTCGCCCTCCGCGACGAGGTCCCACGCGGCGTCAACCGGGTCCTTGCCCCACAGCTTTCCAATCTCGTCGAGGGTCTTGCCTTCGAAGCGCGCGTTCGCGGCGTTCCGGGCGTTGGCCAGGACGATGCCGGACCAGCCGCCCGAAGCTTCGATCAGGTTCGACCATCCCGGCGAGCCGGTCACAACCTCCTGCTTGAGCCGCCGCCGCGTGTCGGCGTCCGTCAGCCGCTTGAGCGTCTCGGCGCGTCCGCCTTCCTGCGCCCACGCGGGAATCGTCGCCTCGAGCCCGGTGCCGCCGGCTGTATAGACGTAGAGATCCGCGGCCACGTCCACGCCTCGCGCGCGAGCGGCGTCGATCGTGCGGCCCGCCTCCGCCATCAGCGCTCCCCAACCCGGTTGCCAGGCGGCCTTGAGGTGGAAGATCTCCACCGCCAGACCGGCCTGCTCGCCGATCGCGATCGCCTCCTCGATCGATTGCAGCAGGTCCTTGCCTTCGTCCCGCATGTGCGTGGCGTAAGTGCCGCCGTATTTCGCGGCAATCCGGGCCACCTCCACGAGTTCCGGAGTCTTTGCGTAACTCGACGGCGGATAGATGAGGGCCGTCGTCATTCCCATCGCGCCGCCGCGCATCGCGGCGTCCATCAGCGCCTGCATGCGCACCAGTTCCTCGCCGGTGGGCTCGCGGGCGGTGTTGCCCAAGACCGCGGTACGGGCCTGCGTCTCGCTGTAGTAGCTGCCGAAGTTGATGCTGATGCCAGACTGCGCGAGCCCGTCGAAATACTCTCCGACGCGCTCCGCCGGCACCGGTGTCCCGCCTTCGCCGCCGATCGCCGTCGTCACGCCCATGCGCAGCTTGTTCTCGGCGAGCCCGTTCTTCGGGAGGACGCCGCCGGACTGGTCCATCATGTCGATCCAGCCGGGCGACACATAGCGCCCCGAGGCGTCGATCTCCTGCGCACCTCGGCCGTCGACGCGGCCGACCGCCGCGAAGCGCCCGTCCTTGATCGCGACGTCGGCGGCGATCCACGGGTTGCCCATGCCATCGAGCACGCGGCCGTGGCGAATGACGATGTCGTAGACGGGCGCCTGGGCGACGAGCGATACCGCGCCGCAGACGAGCGCGGCGACGAGCGTGACGACGCGGGCCGGTCGGGCGAACTTCACGGCGCTTTGCCGACCACGCCGACGCTGGCGACGGTGTCGCCCTTGCCAACCGACGGCACGGCGCGAACGTACAGCACGATGCCGGCCTCCTTCGCGCGCAGATCGGCGAGGCGGTGGCCGACGAAGTCGGTGACGTACCCGAGCGCCATTCCCGCCTCCGCATAGGTGCCGGGACGAACCAACGGATAGAAGATGCCGCCGTGCTCGCTGGCGACGTCGGCCAGGTGATCGATCCACACCGGGTGCTCGACCGGCGCCGGCGCGCCCGGCAGCATCTTGAGGTGGCGCATCACGCTCAACGTGCCGTTCACGAGGACCGCCACATCCTCCGGTTCGACCGTGCCCGAGTGTCCGGCCTCGACCGTCACCGATGGCTTGCCCCTCGTCGTCGCCGTGTTCTCGAGGTATCGCGACGCGTTTGGATCTGCCGGGCGGTCCGATGAGATGATGATGTGATCGAGCCCGAACGCCAGCACGAGTCCGCGCGACGCCGCGTCCTGCTCGGCGCGGCCGGTCTTCGTCCAGTAGGAGTAGGGGCGCAGGTTCTCGTCGATGTCGCCGCCGTGGTAGTCGATCACGTGATCGGCCGGCTCGATCACCTGCTTCGTGATCGCCAACGACGCGCGATCGGTTTGTGTCCCGCCGGCACTGCCCGGGTACATCCGGTTCATGTTCTTGCCGTCGACCGGATTCAGGTGCGGGACGATGCGCGTGAACGACGGCACGTTCACCAGCGGCACGATCACGACGGTGCCGGACAGCTCGCGGGCATCGAGCCGGGTGATGAGCCGCTCGAGCGCGATGATCGACGCGTACTCGGTGCCGTGCGAGCCGGCGACGAGCGCGAGGACGGGACCGGGACGGGCACCGTGAACGACCGCCACCGGAATGGACAAGGCCGCATCGCTGCCGGCCTGCACCTCGATGGCGCCGGTTGCCGTCTGGCCGCGTGCGGCAGTCGCGGTTCCAACCGTGAAGGTGGGGCGGTCACGATCCTGCGCCGCGGCAACCGCCGCAGCCAGAAGGAGAACGACGCTCAGCGGTCGGGCCGACATGGCTCAGCGCCGCCCCAGCGCGCTGAGGGCGGCGCCGATCGCGCCGGTCACCAGCGTGCTTCCACCGGCGACGGCGATATTGGCGAGCGGCACGTCGCCGAGCGCCGTGGACACCATGCTGCCCAGCGCGCCGGCAACGCCTCCCGCGACCGCGCCGCTTCCGGCCTTGGCGCCCATTCCGCCGGCGGTGGCGCGTCCCGCCAGCCACCCGGTGATCGCGCCGATGAGCGTGCCGGCAATCGGGAACAGTCCCCGCTCCTGCAGCACCGGGACGAGGTGACCGATGACCACCATCAAGATCTGCAGCACCGTGCCGATACCTGTGGCCGACAGCATGTGACCTCCACCGGGATGGCGGGACGTTGATCGCCTCGCCTCTCGAACGTAATGACTGCCGGTGCATCATAGCGCCATGCCGGCGCATCCGTTCCTCACCGCCGCGGCGAAGCAGGCCGTCCAGGGCACGGTGGCAGACATCGAATCGCGAACCGCGGCGGAGATCATCGTCATCGTCCGCCGGGCGTCGGATTCTTACCGTGAAGCCGATTACCTTGGCGGCTTCCTCGCCGGCCTGCTCGTTCTCCTTGGCCTGCTCTATCTGCCGCCGCTGTTTCCGCTCTGGACGTTCGTGCCAAACGTTGTCCTGGGGTTCGCGATTGGGTCGCTCGCGGTGTCGCGGATCCCGTGGTGCCGCCAGCAGCTCACGGGGCGGGGTGTCCTGCTGAAGCGCGCGCAGATCGCTGCCCGGGCCGCGTTCGTCGAGCGCGGCTACTCCCGTCTTCCTGGCCGGAATGCTGTCCTGGTCTACGTCGCCGTGCTCGAGGGACATGTCGAAGTGGTGGCCGATGCCGGCGTCGGGGCCGCTACCAGCCAGGCCGGCTGGCCCGCGGCGTGCGCCGGATTGGCCGCGGCGCTGCAGCGCCACGATGTACCGCGGTTCGTGGCGGCAATGCGCGCGTTGGGCGACCTTCTCGAGGCGAACTGCCCGCGGATGGCCGGCGATCGCAACGAGCTGCCCGACGAGGTGCACGCATGGTGAAGGCGCCCATGCGCTGGCTTGGGATCGTCCTGCTCGTCTGCGCAGTCTTGTCGATCGGGCTCCAGGCGTTCGACCGGCCCGGCGGCGGCCAGGGATACAGCGGCTCGTCGAGCAGTTCCTCGAGCAGCGGCGATCGTGACAGTGGCGACGGCGGCGGGGCCGCACTCGTCCTCGTCTTCGAGCTGCTGCGGTTCGGGTTCATCATGACCAGCCGCTACCCCGCGGTGATGTGGCCGATCTGGGGCGTAGTGGCGTTGATTGTCGTCCTGTGGTTCCGCTCTTTGCCTCCACCCGAGGCACGCAACTGGACGGTCGAGTCGATGAAGGCCGAACCGGAGCGTGTCGTTGTTGCACCGCGAGTGGAGCTGGAACGGCTGCGCGACACCGACCCGGAATTCTCGCTGGTGCTGTTCGAGGATTTCGCATCCACGTTGTTCGCCAAGAGCCACGAAGCCCGCGGGCGCGGACGGCTCGCGGATCTGGGTGCGTATCTGGGGCCGGCCGCCGTACGCGGACTGACCGACATGTCGCCGCTCGGCCTCGACGCCGTCGAGGGCATCGTGATCGGCGCGATCGGCTATCAGCGCGTCCGTGGTGTGACGGCGCCGGCCGAGGCGACCTCGCGCGTCGCCGTCGAACTGGAGATCGAGGCGAATTACACCGAGCAGGTCGAAACCAACGGGGCGCGCCAGTCCCGGGCGTACTGGGTGCGGGAGCGCTGGGTGCTGTCGCGCGCGCGCAACGCGCAGTCGCTGCCGCCGGCACGCCTGCGTAATCTCGGTTGCCCCGGATGTGGAGCCCCGGTGACCAGCCGGGACGATGCCGTCTGCACCCGTTGCGGGCGGCAGATCACACCGAACGATTTCGACTGGATTGCCGAGCGGATCGGCGTGATCGCCCGCAAGCCGACGCCGCCGGCGCTGACCGGCGATGTGGCGGAGACCGGCACGACGCTGCCGACGATCGTGGACGCGGCCGCGGCCGAACGCCGGCAGGCCATCGAGGCGCGCGATCCATCGTTCACCTGGCCTGGGTTCGAGGCTCGGGTGCGGCACGTCTTCGCGCAGCTGCAGCCGGCCTGGTCCTCGCTCGACATCAGGCCGGCCCGCACCTACCTGAGCGATCGGCTGGCGGAAACGTGGCAGTTCTGGTTTGCCGCCTACCGGCGCGCCGGCCTGCGCAACGTGACCGAATCGTCGCGCCTAATCGGCATCGAGCTCGCGCGGGTGGTGTCCGATCGCCACTTCGACGCGATCACGGTCAGGCTCCGGGCCACCGGGCTCGACTACACGATCGACGAGAAGGGCGAGCTGCGCACCGGGAGCCGCGATACCCCGCGTGAGTACACGGAGTACTGGACGCTGATTCGCGCGCAATCCGCCGCCGGGTTTCCGCACGCGGACTCGTCCTGCCCGCAGTGCGGCGCGCCGCTGGTGGTCAGCATGGGAGGCGCGTGCGAGCACTGCGGCGCCCACGTCTCGTCGGGTGAATTCGACTGGGTCCTGTCGCGTGTCGAACAGGACGATGCGTATAAGGGTTGAACGGGTGAGTGACTACTGAGCGCAGGCCGTGGGCACGCGACTCGACGACCACGGCACGCCGATCCGATCGAGACCGGCGATCAGCCGGCTGCGATGCGCCTCGATCGCCTCGCGGTCCGACGGCCGGCGGGCGGCGCGGGCGCAGAGCGTCTGCACCGCCCACGCGGCCGCGTCCTGCTGATCCCGCAACGCGATCGTGCCCAGGGTGGCGAGCCCCTCGTCAACGCTATCTGGACCGAGCGCGAGCTGAAAGAACGCAACCTCGCCGAGGCGCCGCGCCTGCTCCGGCGTGGCGTTGCCGGATTTGGCCCTCGCGGCTGCGTCGCCGAGTCGGGCAATCCGCGCCCGGCCGCGCGCCTCGCCTTGCCGCGCCAGCGCGTGAACCACGGCGTCGATCGCCACGTCGTCGCGGGCTTCGTCGAGTGCGACAAGCAGGCGGTCGCGGGCGCGTGGATGATCGATCTCACCGAGCAGCCAGATCGCGTCGTTTCCCGCCGCATCCCACACCGCGCGATCCTCGAGCGCTTCCACTACCGGCAGCATCGCAGCGCCAAGGTCGGTGTCGGGTGCGCCGGCGAGCGTCGCGGCCCAGCGCGCGACTTGGTATGCGTTGTCGCGCCAAGCCGGATTCCTCAGCGCCGCGCTGAGGTAGGGCACGGCGCGCGGCTCGCGCAGCGCGGTGAGACCGGCGAGGCCGCAGGCCGCTTCGCCCCATTCCTTCGACTCGGCGAGGGCGACGAGCGCAAGGGTAGCGGTCTCCCGAACCGGCTCGAGCTGACGGCGCAGGACATCGGGTGCCTGCTCGCCGCTTCCGCACAATGCAGAGCGATCCTGGACCGGCGCAGCGGCGACGGCAACCGTGAACGCGAGCGTTGCGAGCGGATACCAGGCAGGGCGGGTAAACGGCGGCATGGTCGTCGGGCGATTCTATCTTTCACCGGCGCCGCGACGGCGCTACAGTGCGGCGGATTATCAGGCCTGGATTGGCGGAGCGCCCCCGGTGCCGCGCGAGTTCCACGAGGGCTTCGCGCGCGACGCATCAGGGCGCGTTCTACGGCATTCCGGCTAGGGGGGCGTCCCGTGGTGGTGGTCGCCCACGTCTTGCTGACGGCGCGTGACGGCCGGGTCTCGGAGTTACCGCGGCATCTTCGACGAAGCCGGTCTGCTGCGGCAGCTCGGCGTCCTGGCCTGAGGCTGTCCCACCGCCCGTCCCGGCTGTTGTCCGCAGACGGCTTGACGACACGGCAGCCGGTCGGATATTTAGTTGGTCGTTCAACTAAATACCCATGACCCCCCGCCCCTCCGACACCCGCACCCGCCTGATCGAGGCGGCCCGCTACCTGTTCTGGGAGCGGGGCTACGCGGCCACCGGCCTCGCCGAGATCCTGGCGCGGGCCGGCGCCAACAGCGGCAGCTTCTACCATTTCTTCGAGAGCAAGGACGACCTGCTGCGGACCGTTCTCGATACTTACGCCGCCGCGCTCGAACCGCACCTGATCGAACCGGTGCGCGCCGCGGCGCGGCGTCCGCTCGACGAGGTGCTCGGCCTGCTGGCCTCCTACCGGGAGCGCCTGATCGAGACCGGCTGCACCTACGGCTGCCCGATCGGCCGCCTGGCGCTCGAGATCGATCCGGAGAACACGCCGGCCCACGCGCTCATCGCCCGCAACTTCGACGGCTGGAAGGCGGCCGTCGGCGATGCCCTGCGCCGCGCCGGAATCGCAAACGCCGGCGAAGCCGCCGCCTTCGTACTCACGGTCATGGAGGGCGCGGTGATGCAGGCCCGCGCCTATCGATCGATCGATCCGTTCGACGCCTGTATCCGCCAGCTCACGCACTACCTGGACACGCTGCCTCGTACCGCGGCGCCGCGCCCGGCGCGCCGCCGCGCCAAGAAGGAGATCCGCGCATGACCCCTGCCTTCGCGCTCGTGCTCACTCTCGCCGCGCAAGCGGCCGCCCCGGTCACGGTCGAACAGCTGACCGCGCCGGAAAAAGCGCTCCGATTCGAAGTGACCGTGCCCGCCCCGCTCGACGAGGTGTGGGCCGCGTTCACGACCAGGGACGGACTGCAGGCGTGGCTCTGGAAGGATTGCCGCGTCGACCTGCGTCCCGGCGGCGACTGGATCGTGCAGTACACGCCAACCGCGACCGGCGGCGGAACCATCGTCTCGTTCGAACCGCGCCGCGAGATCGTGATTCGCGCGCTCGCGCCGGAACAGTTCCCGACCGTGAGGAAGGTGCGCACCAACGCGACCTTCCGTTTCGAAGCGGCCGGCCCGAAGGCCACGCGCGTGACGCTGCTGCAGACTGGCTGGCAGGCGGGAGAGGAATGGGACGCCGCCTACGCGTATCTCGCCAAGGGCAACGCACAGCTGCTGACGCAGCTCCAGCGGCGGTTCGTGTCGGGACCGATCGACTGGTCGCGATACCAATAAGAGTGCTTCTGCCTTTTGCCTTCTGCCTTCTGCCTTCTGCCTTTTGCCTTTTGCCTTTTGCCTTTTGCCTTTTGCCTTTAGACACCGTACTTCTGGGCATCCCACCGGAGCCCGAGCTCGCTCGGCGGCGCCATGTAGCCGGCGAGCGCGGAGGCGGCGACCACCGACGGCGAGGCGAGGTAGCCCTCGCCGCCGTAGCCCATGCGATTCTGCCAGTTGCGATTGAACGAGGTGATCGCACGCTGGCCTGCGGCGAGCGCGTCGGGGCCCTGGCCGAAGCACGGGCCGCACCAGCTGGCCCGAATCTGGCCGCCGGCCGAGCGGAACACGCCCGCGATCGATTCGCCGTCGAGCCGCGGATCGGGCCGCTCGATCTGCTGCTTCACGCCGCCCGAACCCGGGAACACCACGAACTCTTTCCGCGTTTTCGTGAGCCCCTGGGCGCGCGCCGCCACCAGCACCAGCGCCGCCGACAGTAAATCGTCGTAGCTGCCGTTGGTGCACGATCCGATCATCGCCTTGTCGAACGTGATGCGCTCGCGGGCCACTTCCTCGGCGGGGAACGCGTTGCCGGGACTGAACGGCTTGGCGATCATCGCCGTGACGTCGCCGAGTGACAGCTCCTCGTCGATGTCGAACACCGCGTCAGGCCCGCAGGCGATTGGCGGGTACGGCAGATCGGTCATGCCCTTGCCCCGATACCACCCCAAGGTGGTTTCATCCGGCGCGAAGATGCCGTTGAGCGCCTCGGCCTCGGCCATCATGTTCGCGATGGTGTTGCGATACGCGATCGGCAGCTGGCGCTCACCGTCCACCAGCTCCACCGACATTCCCTGCGACTGCTTCGCGCCCCACCGTCGCAGGAGCTCGAGCACGATGTCCTTGCCGGTGACCCACTCGCGCAGCCGGCCTGTGAAAGTGACGCGGCGCTGCTTCGCCATCGTGAAGTAGATGTAGCCGGTCGACCATCCGAAACCGAGCGTCGTCGAACCGACGCCGATCCCGACCGCGCCGTAGGCGCCATAGGCGCGGGAGTGGGAGTCGGCGCCGGGAATGAATTGACCGGGAACGACGAGCCCCTGCTCGGGGAAATAGAAGTGGAAGATGCCGTCGCCGGGAGTGGCGTAGTAAGGCTTCTCGATTCCGTGGTGCGCCGCGAACTGACGCCCGATCAGCGTCTGCTTGTCGTCGTCGGCCTTGCCGGTGAAGACGAAGTGATCGTTGGCGACCGCGGCCTGCCGCGGGAAGATGGCGTCACCGCCGGTGATCTGGTTGAACGTGTGAATCGCGAATGGCGCGGTGCCGTCAGAAGCTGGCAGCAGGTCCGCGTAGACTCGCAGCGTGGCGCCGGCGGCCACCTCTGCGTCCTTGTCGACGCGATGCGCCCAGACGATCTGCTCGGTGGTGGACATGCGGCGGGCGCGTTCCGGATCGGCCCAGGCGATCCCGGGAGCGCGGGACACTGAAGAGCGGAACTCGCGGCGGCCGACCGCGAAGATCCCTCCGCTCTGGCGGATCTCGTCCTCCTTGGCGCTGAGCGGGACCGGCGTGTACTGCTTCCTCTGCGTCTCGTTCGAGAGCGCCCGCGTCACCGGATCGAAGGTGAACACGTCGCCGTCCCGCGCGTCGGTAACCGCCTCGGGGCTCTGCACGACATGCAGACCGAGATTGAAGCTGTTGCGCCGGAAGATGTCGCCCATGTTCTGGCCGCAGACGATCACCATCTCGAGACCGGCTTCTTCGGCGATCGCCTTCAGGCCCGCAGGAGACATCTCGCGCGAGCTGCCGATGGCGAAGCGGTCGCCGGCGATCACGAACGTCTGCCCGGCATGCACGCGCGCCCGGAAGTCCGGCATCAGGTAGCGGAACGCGCCGGCCTTCCACCGCTCGTCGAGCGTCGAGAGGCTTTCCGATACGCAATCGGTGGCGGGCGTGATCTGATCCGTGTCGATCGCGTCGAGCTTCTTCCCGGGCATCCGGGGATCCCAGAAGATGAGGGCCGTGCCGCGGACGAGGTGCGCGTCTCCCGCAACGGCGCCATCCCCCGAGCGCGGGCCTGGCAATGTATCGAGGGTCACGCCGGGCTTCAGGACGGCGGGTTTCACTTCTTGCATCTCACGATCCTAACCCGTGCCCTGATAGTATCGTCCGCGAAGGGTGCGGCGGGAGCGCTGCAGGTAGTCGGGGTGGTCGGGCCGCCATCCTCTTGATCGGCTCGATCCCGAGGTCCATCGTTGAACCAGGTTCCCCGCCCGCTCGAAGGCTACCCTTCCGCCGCCGACCAGTCGCTCGCCGCCGAGCTCGCCACGCGCGTCCAGATCGAGCCGTTCAACGCGATCGCCACCGGTATTTTCGTCCTCGCTATCCTCCACACCTTCGGCGCTGCCCGCGTCATCGCGCTCGCCCATCGCGTTCAGGAGCGCCGCAACGCGCAGGCGACAGCCGCGGGGCGAGGGCACCGGCCCAGCACGTTCGCGGAAGTCCTGCATTTCCTGGGCGAGGTGGAAGTCGTGTTCGGTCTCTGGGCGGTCGTGCTCTTCGTCGCGCTCACGCTTTACGCCGGCTGGCCCGAGGCCACGCACTACTTCAGCGACACCGTCAACTACACCGAGCCGGTGTTCGTCATCGTGATCATGGCGCTCGCCGCAACCCGGCCAGTGATTGGCTTCGCGGAAGCGGCGCTCCGAACGCTGGCCTCCGCCGGCGGCGCCACGCCCGCGGCCTGGTGGTTCGTCATCCTCACCGTCGGCTCTGTCCTCGGGTCGTTCATTACCGAGCCGGCGGCGATGACCATCTGCGCGCTGCTTCTTGGACGCCAGTTCTATGTCCTTCGGCCTTCGACGCGGTTGAAGTACGCGACGCTCGGCGTGCTGTTCGTCAACGTGTCGATCGGCGGCACGCTCACTCAGTTCGCCGCGCCGCCAGTGCTGATCGTCGCGCGGCCGTGGGGTTGGGACGTTCCCTTCATGCTGGAGCATTTCGGCTGGCGAGCCGTGCTCGCCATCCTGCTGTCCACGGCGACGTGCTTCCTGTTGTTCCGAACCGAGTTGCGAGGCCTGGCCGAGCGACCAGCGGTATCGGCGATCGAGTTGCCGGACGATGAGCGGTCGGAGCTGCTGCCCGTGCCGGCATGGGTCGTGGCCGTCCACATCGGGTTCATGGCCTGGACGGTGTTCACCGCGCACTACCCGGCCCTGTTCATCGGCGGCTTCCTCTTCTTCCTCGGCTTCGCCAAGGCCACGGCGCCGTATCAGAGCCGCATCGAGCTCAAGACCCCGCTGCTCGTCGGGTTCTTCCTTGCCGGTCTCGTCATCCACGGCGGGCTGCAAGGCTGGTGGATCGCGCCACTGCTCGGCCGCCTGAACGAGCTGCCTTTGTTCGCCGGCGCAACCGCGCTGACCGCGATCAACGACAACGCGCTGATCACGTTCCTCGCGACCCTCGTCCCGCAGCTCGACGACGCCTCGAAGCTGGCGGTGGTCCAGGGCGCGGTCGTTGGCGGAGGTCTCACCGTGATCGCCAACGCGCCGAATCCTGCCGGCCAGGCGCTGCTCGGTCGCTTCTTCGAGGATGGAATTCTGCCGATCGGGCTGCTCGCCGGCGCGATCGTCCCGACGCTGATCGCTGCAGCGGTGTTCCGGCTGCTTTGAACCGGCCCCGCCGCGCGGCGTGGCGCTGAGTAAAATGGCTCGGTCAAGGAGCCATCATGTCGAGCCGTGCCCTCATCGCCGCCGCACTCGTCGCGTTGACCGTTCCCGCCGCGCCACTGGCGCAGGAGACAGTCGATCGCGACATCCAGTGGAAGATCCGCCGCGAGGCGACCGACAACTCCCAGATCATGCGCGTCTTGCAGGTGCTGACCGACGTCTACGGCCCGCGGCTGACCGGATCGCCAAACCTCAAAGGCGCGGCGGACTGGGTTGTGAAGGAGACGACCGCGTGGGGACTGAAGAACGCGCACCTGGAGCCGTGGAACTTCGGTCATCCGGGGTGGCTCAACGAACGCCTCTCCGTGCACGTCGTATCGCCCGTGAAGGATGCGCTCGTGGTCGAAGCGCTGGCCTGGACGCCGGCCACCAACGGGCCGGTGACCGCGTCGACGATGCCGTTGGAACTGCCGTCGCGGCCGACGCAATCGCAGCTGACCGCGTTCCTCGACACCCAGCGAGGGGCTGTCAAGGGCAAGATCGTGATGGTCGGAAAGCCCGAAGTATTGAGCGTCACGATTGTTCCGCCGGCCAAGCGGCGTGAGGACAACGACGTTCGCGCCCAGATTGCCGGCGGCGGCTCTCCGTTCGGAGGGCCGCAGGCCCCGCCGCAGACGCCAAAGGACGTCCTGACCGCCAATCAGATCAACGAGCAGCTCGATCAGTTCCTGGCCTCCGCCGGCGCATCCGGCCGG
>Ga0310810_10003309_pt1 | contig 17559 bp, 13 predicted proteins | sample NCmetagenome_FD_207641 | JGI IMG/M metagenome (GOLD analysis project Ga0310810, IMG submission 207641) | Soil microbial communities from experimental microcosm in Duke University, North Carolina, United States - NC | ecosystem: Engineered > Artificial ecosystem > Soil microcosm > Unclassified ...
GGCCCGCAGCAGATCGTCATGCAGGGTTTCCAGCACCACCTGGCGCGTGTCCACGTGCACGTCCATGATGGGGACTCGCTGGCCGAAGGCGTCGTAGCCCTGTGTAGCGATGACAGCTTCGCGGAAATTGGCCTTGTATTGGATCCAGTCGAGTTCCACCTGGAGGCGTGCGAACTGGCCTTGGTCGATCAGCCCCTCTTCCACCAGAGCGTAGACGGCCTCAATGACGCCTTGCGTGACGGCGGCCGCCCTCACCTTAAGGTGATTGAGTTTCAGAATCATGCTGACGGAGACTCGGAGAAATTCGGCGAATGCAACAGGATAGCGCGTCTGGCGGCAACAGATTGCCCCGCGTTAATCTCCCACGTTGGCCGACGCCGGTTTGTCTTTTCGCAAAAACAGGGACAGCAGCCAGATGAGTCCTGCCAGCGCGACCAGAATCATGGCCCAGCGGATTCCCGACGCCAGCGAGGCCATATTCCATAACTTCCAGTGGAGCTGAAACTGCCGCAAGGTCTCCCACCGCTCGATCATCCAGTGCCAGGCTGTATGTGCCACCAGAGCGGAAAGAATGATGGTCCCGATCCGCTCTGCAGCTACATAGCGGAACAGCAAGTCCAGCAAGGGGATGCACACTGCCAGCACCAGCAGCTGCCCCAGTTCGACGCCCAGGTTGAACGAGACCAGCGACGTCAGCAGATGCGAACCCGCAAACTGCAGCGTCTGGCGGAGGGCAAAGGAAAAGCCGAATCCGTGCACCAGACCGAAGGCGAACGTCACGATCCAGCGGCGGCCCACGCTGCTGGCTCCCACAATGTTCTCCAGCGCCATGTATAAGATGGACATCGCGATCAGCGTCTCGATCAGGGGCGGAAACCACAGCGCATCCGGGCCCAGGCCGTAAGCCGAGGCGATCAGCGTGAAGGAATGCGCCACCGTAAACGAAGTTACGATCAGCAGCAGCTGGCGAAAACGGCGGAACGGGATCACCAGAGCGAACAGAAACAGAAGATGATCGGTGCCGTCCAGGATGTGCAGAAATCCGGCTTCCACAAACCGCAAGGAGGCCTGGTACCAGCGCGGGTCGAGCCGGATGAGTCCCTCGTCGCCCTCGAATTCAAACGCGCGAAGGGAACCATCCGGCGGCAGAAAGCGCAGCACCGTGACTTCGCGCACCCCCAGTGTGTCCACATGCGGGCGGATGGAGAATTCGGAGCGGTCGGAACGAATGGGATATTCGAGCCAGGCATCCAGCATGGTCTGGTCCCAGGGCACCTGCGTACTTTCGGGAAGCCGCGGGCCGGTAATGTGCGCCAGCGCTCTCTCATACGACCCAAACGACTTGTCCGATTCGAGCGAGGGAACGGCTGCCAGCAGGCGCGGGGCAGGAAGACGCGTCTCCCCTTCGTAAATTTCGATGGGCTGCACCAGCCAAACGGTGGCTGCATCCTGCAAAAATCGATCCGCGCGGGAGAGATCCAGATAGCCGGGACCGAGCTTCGGAAAGTCGATGTCGCGCATGGACTTGAGGGGGACACGGACCAGCAGACTAAGTCTGTTGCCTGACGGCCGCAGGAACATCTGCACCGTAACGTCGTTAGGGATGTCATGCGCGGCCGCGCTTGGCGGCAAGGCGAGGAGCAAACCAAAAATGGCAGTCGCGACACGCATAAACGCGTGTCTAGTAGCTTACTCGATCGCGCTTTCCCAGTGCGAGTCGTTCGCCAGAATCGTCGCCAGCGAAAAGAGCCGCATCTGGTTCGGCTGGAACATACCTTGGGCCAGATCCAGGGCATCCACCGCGGGCTGCACCAGCTGAGTGATGTAGGGTGGCAGCGCGTCCATGTTCACCCGTACGCGACTTCCGCTGCGCCGCGTGATCACCCCGTCCATGCCGATGCGGTAGTGGTCCCGTTCGCCGCGCACGAGAATGTGATCCGGATGAACCTCGATTCGCTCGCCCAGAGGCATCTGCCGCAGCATCTGGGACATCGCTTTCTGCATCGCTGCTTGCAAGTCGGGGGCCTTGGGTGCGGGTTTGCTTTCACGCTCGGGGAGCTGCCGGCTCAGTTCGGGACTGCGCGCCGATAAGACTTCCCTCAGCGGTCCGGCGATCTTCAGCATACGGTCGCGGCTTTCCTTGTTCTTCCACGTGGCTTTGCCGATCCAGGAGACCGCCTCATCAAGCCGTGGATCGGGCGGGCACAAGGAGCAATCCCAGATCAGGCAGCGCAGCATATCGCGGCCCGGAGTGCTGATCCGAAGAGGTTTGCCGTCCGCCATCGGTGCGAGCCAGCGCCGCATCTGATTCACGAAATCCTCAGGTCCGACGGCGGCCAGTGCGGTCTCCGCCGCCTTGGTCCACTTGGCGGGAGGCTTGGCGGTCACGGCGAACGTCATGTTGCCGATCAGAGCCGTCCAGGCTTTCTTGCGGGCGCCGGTGAACGCGCGCAGGTCCGCGCGCACGATACTGCTCCAGCAGTCGTCAGGCTGGATCGGCGCGACGTCCTCGAGCCACAGCCACCAGCCGACGTGCTGCCGCCGCGCCTGATCGGTAACCGAGCCGTGGAGCGTGTCGTGGTACGCGCGTACGGCTTCGACGATTTCCAACTGGTAGCCGTGCTGTTGCATGTACTCGACGGCTTGTTCGAACCCGGCGTGGCGCCCTTCCCGCAGGAGCTTAAGAACTTCTTGTGTATCCGCGATTGGTCGCGGCTCAGGCGACTCCGCCACGCGCCGTATTTCGGTTATGAGCCGCAGCAGAATCTGGCCAGACCGATCCATGACCGAGGGTTCCGGCTGCTGAAGGAGTACGAACCAGGCGGTAATCCGGCTCTCCCAGTCCTCGCGCCCGATCCGCTCCAACGCTTGCCTGATTTTCTGCTCCCACTTCGCGTCCATCGGTTTCCGAATGGGTGCGAGTTTCAGGAGGCTGATCCAAAGTTTCCGGCGCGCTGGCTTCAGCACCCGCAAATCGTCGCGTACTGGCACGCCGTTTTCGCCGTCATCGAGATCCAGGAAAAGGTGCCACGCCAGCTCGTGCATGCCGGCGAAGCGATCTTCTGGGGAGAGCGCGCGCAGCATGGCGTGAAGATTCCGGCGCGTGGCCGGACCAATGTCGTTCTTAACGAGATCCAGCAGCAGACGCGCGGTGTCGGCGCGAAACATGCTGCCTGCACCGCTTTGGTCGATCGCAGGCGCCTGCAACGCCAGTTCCGCGAAGGTGGTTTCCTCGATTGCTTCGGATTCCGGTTTGTAAATCCGGTTGACCAGGAGGCTGATCAGGTGCGCGATGCGGGCATCCAGCTTCCGATCCCCTGCGATGAGGTCGCGGTGGGCCCGTACCCAGCCGAAGCGGCGCAATGCCGGCCGCAGCCAGAGCGGCCGCTCCGCCGGTGAATCGAACTGGAGGGCAACCGGGACGCGGTTTGCACTCGCCAGTTCCAGCCAGGTACTCAACTCACGGTGGAAGCGGATATCGGGGTCCGCGGGATCGAGGGGGAAGCCATCCAGGGCCAGCTCAACGGTCGGGTCCATAATACTCAGATCGTTGGACTCGATGACTTGGATTAGGGAACACCGCCCTAGTTCTCGCGGGGTCGGTGAACCTCAGGACGCAAATGGCAAGTTGAGCTAAAGTAAGTCCCATGCGCCTGCTTTTTTTTGCCGCACTCGCTGCCTCTCTTTACGCTCAGACTCCGGATGCAGGGAAATGCACGGGCACGCCCAAATCTTTCGCTCCCGGCGCGGGTGACTGGAACGGATGGGGCGTGGACGCCTCCGGCTCGCGCTTTCAGCCGGCGCCTGGTATCGCCGCAGCCGACGTCCCCAAGCTCAAACTCAAGTGGGCCTTCGCGTTTCCGGGCGTGGTCAATCAACGCAATCAAGCCCAGCCGGTGATTGTCGGCGGGCGCGTGTTCGTAGGCAGCGCCAGCGGCACAGTGTTTTCGCTGGATGCCGCAACGGGCTGTGCCTATTGGAGCTATGACACCGGCAACATCACGCGCACGGCGATTCAGATCGTGAAGCTGCCCAACGAGACGCGCTGGATCGCTTATTTCGGGGATAGCGGAGGAACGGCGCACGCCGTGGACGCGCAAACCGGCCAGCTCGTCTGGAAAACGAAAGTGGACGATTTCCCGCTGGCGCGCATCACGGGATCGCCGGTGTACCACGACGGCCGGTTGTACGTTCCCATGTCTTCGGGCGAAGAAACTGGCTCAGGAGCGGCCAATTATGAGTGCTGCAAGTTCCGGGGCAGTCTGTCCGCGCTCGACGCGCGCACAGGCAAAGTGATCTGGAAAACCTACACCGTTCCCGATCCGCCCAAGCAGTACAAGACCACGGCCGACGGAAGAAAGATGTTCGGACCGGCGGGCGCGGGCCTCTGGTCGGCGCCGATCATCGACGAAAAGCGAAAAAGAATCTACATTGGCAGCGGCAATTCGTATACCGGCATCGAGCTTCCCACCACGGATGCGATCCTGGCTTTCGATCTGGAAACGGGTGGCTTGCTCTGGTCGAATCAAGTGACGCCGGGCGACAACTGGATTCCGGGCTGCCCCCGCAGTGCGCTGTGCCCTGAGAACGCCGGCGACGATTACGACTTCGGCAGCTCGACGCTCTTGCGAAATGTTGGCGGGCGCGATGTGATTCTTGCCAGCCAGAAATCGGGCGTGGTTTATGCTCTGGATCCGGAACAGCGCGGCCAAGTGATCTGGAAGACCCGCATCGGTGTCGGCAACGGGCTGCTGGGAGGCATTGGCTGGGGCATGGCCGCCGAGGGTCAGACGGTGTATGCCGCGATCGCCGACATCAACAAGCCGGACGGAACGCCAGGACTCTATGCGCTGCGCATAGATAACGGCGAAAAGATCTGGAGTACGCCGGCTCCGCAGGGCGCAGGCAATCGGGCGCAGTCGTCGGCCGTTTCGGCGATGCCTGGAATCGCGTTTTCTGCATCATTTGGAGGCCACCTGCGAGGATATTCAACCAAGGAAGGAGCGATTGTATGGGATTTCGACGCGGTCCAAGCGTTCCCCAATACCGTCAACGGCCTTCCGGGCAAGGGCGGAGCGTTTAACGGTGGCGGCCCGGCCATTGCCAATGGCATGGTGGTCGCGACATCCGGCTACGCATTTGCAGGTGGCGCGGGCGGCAATGTGCTGCTGGCGTTTTCGGTCGACGGTAAATAGGGTTAACGCTTGAGCTAACGCTTGATCGGGGGCAGTTCATTCATCGGGATCGCGACGTGCTGGTCGACCGCGCGCAGCATGATCGCCGCCATGGCGTAATCGCCCATGATCGCCGTGAGCTCGAACATTCCCTGCCGGCCGAACGTTTCGACCACCTGGACATATAGCTCGGGGCTGACTTTGTGGTCGTGGAAAATCGCCCGGCCGAAACGAATCACCAAGGCATCTTTCTCAGGAACGCCGTCCAAGGACCGATTGAACTTGATCGCGTCGATGGTCTTCTGATACACGTTGGCTCGCTGGGCGCCGCCTTCGTGCGAATTCCACTCGTAGATCTCGTCGAACTCGCGCGCCGCGATCAGAGTGCAGATCTGAAACACCGCGGGGCCAACTACGGTGTTGCGCAGATACTGGTTGAGCTGATGCATCGGGAGCGCCACTCCCGGGCTGTAGAGGGAAGTCGCCGTCGGGCCCAGTGGAGGCGTTGGACGATCCTTGCCATTCGCGTCCTTGCCGGCGACCGCGTCATAGACGCGCAGTGCTTCGCCGGTGAGCTGCTCGCGGCGGATGAGCGGGAGGCGGCTATGTGATTGCGGGTCGATATCGGATGGCGCGCCTGATTGGGCGGATGCTGCAATGGCAAACAGGCTTGCGGCAATGAGGATTCGCATGCGTTATCACTCTACCCCCGCTGCATTATACTCACTGCATGACCCGAATTGCTGTGTTGCTAGCGCTGTCGTTCATCTGCTCCGCACAGGACTACCTAGCCGAGCGGGCCACCGACCACGGCGTCCCTGTGGTCCGGCTCGCTGACCCGAGCCACGGCGTCGAGGTCGCGATTGTGCCGTCGGTGGGCAACACCGCTTATGAGATGAAGGTACATGGGAACAACATCCTGTATTTCCCGTACACCGATGTGTCTGAGTTTCAAAAGAACCCGCGGATGAGCGGCATCCCCTTCCTGGCGCCGTGGGCGAACCGCCTCGATCAGCAAGCGTTTTGGGCCAACGGCAAAAAGTACGCCTTCGATATGGAATTGGGAAACGTGCGGGGGGCCATTCCGATCCACGGGCTGCTGTCGAACTCGCGCTACTGGCAGGTTGTCAGCGTGACGGCCGACAAGCAGTCGGCCCGCATCACCAGCCGTCTGGAGTTCTGGCGATATCCGGAACTAATGGCGCAGTGGCCCTTCGCGCACGAATATGAGATGACCTACACGCTCAGGGACGGCATGCTCGAAGTGCGCGTGACCGTGACCAACCTGAGCCACGATCCGATGCCGGTTGCGATCGGGTTTCATTCCTATTACCGGATTCCGGATGTTCCACGAGATGAATGGACCGGACACATCCCGGCGCGGCAGCGCGTGGTGGCCGACAATCGCCTGATTCCCACCGGTGAGTATCGGCCGATGGACATTCCGGAAAAGTTCCCGCTGCGTGGACGGACTCTCGACGATGGCTTCATCGATCTGCAGCGCGATGCCGACGGTCGGGCCGTTTTCTCGATTGAATCGGGCGCCAAGAAAGTCGAGATCCTGTTCGGGCCGAAGTATCCCGCCGCCGTCGTGTGGGAACCCAATACACAGAATGGCCAGGCGCAGCCGTTCATCTGTTTCGAGCCGATGACCGGCATCACCAACGCGGTGAACATGGCTCACGATGGCAAGTATCCGGATTTGCAGAGCATCCCGGCCGGTGGCAAGTGGAGCGAAAGCTTCTGGGTCCGCGCCAGCGGAATTTGACGTACCGGACCTCTGGCTCCTAAGTAGCGTTTGTTGCCGTCAACTTAGGTGATCGTCACGGCTACGGATTCGTGGACATCTGCTGTACTGCGGGCAGATGACGCCCGCTTTTGATCAGGAAGTCCGCTTTGCGCTGGTGCTCTATGGCGGCGCGTCGCTGGCGATCTACATCCACGGAGTGACGCAGGAGTTTTTCCACCTGGTTCGATCCACGGCAGTCGACGCGGAGGGGAGGCTCATTCTTAGCGATGTGGAGCTCAGCGGAACCGAGCGGGTGTACCGGAAACTTGCGAGTTCACCGGATGGCACCGTGCGTACCCGCTTCCTGGTGGATATCGCATCGGGAACCTCCGCCGGCGGTATCAATGCGGTTTTTCTGGGGAAGGCTCTGGCGAACGGGCAGACGCTCGACCAGGTAAGTAAGTTATGGCTCGATCAGGCCGACGCACAGGTTCTGTGGAACGGCGACAAGCTTCCGCGCAGCCTGCTTAGCAGCCAGACAATGCACTCCGTGCTGCTGGATGCATTGACAGGAATGGAGCTCGATTCTGGACCACCGCTCCAACCTGAGATGGACGTGTTCATTACGGCGACCGATCTTCAGGGATTGGAGTTGCCCATCCAGCTCGCCGATAAAATGGTGTTCGAAAAACGCCACAGGAATGTGTTTCATCTGCGCTTTGGCGACGGGGAGAATCATTTTACTCGCGAGAAGAATCCATTCCTGGCGTTCGCGGCGCGCGCCACATCGGCTTTTCCATTCGCCTTCGAGCCGGCTTCTCTCGAGGACGATGGCGCTTCGAAGCAGTTCTTTATCGACTACGGAGATGGATACGCCTTGCGGTGTTTCGGCGACGGCGGCTATCTGGATAACAAACCCTTCACGCACGCCATCCAGGCATTGTCCCAGCGCACCACCGAACTTCCCGTCGCACGGAAGCTGGTCTACATAGAACCTTCGCCGGAGGAAACAGATACCCGTCCTAATAAGGCCACGCCGAACTTCCTTCGGAACACACTCGACGCCTTGATCACCTTGCCGCGCGAGGAAACTATTCGGGAAGACTTGCAGCGGGTGATCGAGCGGAACCGGCTGATCGAGCGGGTTCAGGAAATCACCTCTCATGTGGAGGAAGACGTCAAAAAGTTCATTGGGCGCGTGGATGGAGCGGAATATCAGCGTCGAACGTTGGCCGATGAGATTCGTGATCGGGGACCGGGCTATGCCGGCTACCACCGGCTAAAAGTTCGCGCCGTCACGGACGAGTTGGCGGCGCTGCTGGGGCAGCCTGCGTCCGACGTCGAACTCTGGCGGCGGAAACATTATGCCGAGCAGGATCCGGAGCACAGCGAAAGCACTTTTCTGTTGGAGTATGACCTGGGATATCGCGAGCGGCGGTTGCGATTCCTGCTGCGTAAGCTGAGCGATCCGGAAGTGAAGCAGAAGTTGAACAGGATCGCCGCTACGCTGAAGGGTCTGCATCGGCCGGGCATCACGGCAGCGGCCATCGCGGACTATTTTCGCGAAGTCTTCGTGCGTGCAGCGGCGGATGTCGAAGCCTGCCTCGATACGGACTCCAACCGCTATCTCGATCAATTCGAATACTACGACCAGATTGTGTTTCCTATTTTCTACGAGGCCTCCGTGGGCGAAGCCGAGATCTGCGAGGTGTTCCGCATCAGCCCGCGCGACGCCACCAGCATCATCGACGAGAACGCTTCTACGGAGAAGCGGCGGAAGCTGGCGGGTACGGCGCTATTTCACTTCGGCGCTTTTTTGAATCGTACGTGGCGTGAGAACGACTTGATGTGGGGACGGCTGGACGCGGCCGAGCGGATCATCCGCTCGATACTGCCTCCGGACTCGGCGAATGCGGCGACGCTGATCCACGCGGCCAATCTGGCCATCGAGGGAAGTGAGGAGAGGCTAACTCAGCTTCGGGAAACCTACGAGGTCAATCGCAAGCTCGCCGTGCTTGCGCGTATCAGACTCGGAATCCGAGCCAGCCGGATCGTCCTGAAAATGTTGGCAGGTTCCAGCGGTGGCTTCTTTTTGCGATGCTTGTCGAAGGAGTCGAAAACCTGACGGAGCACCCATGGACTTGAGCACTCCACTCAAACAGCAACTTGTTGAGAGCTGCCCGTGGCTCTTTGAAGAGCTCGGCTTTGTGATCCTTTACGACGACTACGACCCTAAGAACTTTGGCGACTCGATCGTCATCCTAAAATCCTCTTCGCTGCGGTTGAGATTTGTTCGGGATCGTGGGCAGGTGGTTGCCTATGTGAGATCGGCTGCCGATCCTGATCCTGAAAAGTGGTGGTCCGTAGGCTGTGTTTTAGAGGCCATCAACGGTAAGCTTCCCGAATCTAGCTTCGAGCTTGTGGTGGTGGCAACTCACCTGCGAGGCAATTTGCCAGCCTTGATCGAGGCTATGGGTCCTAGGTACTGGGAGACGAGATCTGAGCTTGAGCGCCGCGCAGCAGAGCGACTGCGGGAATTGCAACAGCCGGGAACAGGCCGCTGAGCGCCTACTTTACAAGAAACGGCCAGCGCGAGACGAAGTGATAGTGATACACCGTGATCGCCACGACCAGGCAGAGGATCGCTACCGCGAGCATCGCCAGAATCCACCAGAGGAAGATCTTCCACGGGAATTTGCGGTTTTCACGGCGCATCACCAGCAGGTAGCTGGCGAAGACGCCCAGGAAGTACAGCAGGATCATGGGCACGGCGAACATGGTCAGATTGAACACGTCCGGGGTGGGCGTGATGATGGCTGCCAGGATGACGATCGCCAGAATCGCATAGCGCGAGTGGCGCAGCAGAAAACTCGGCGAGGCGACGCGGATCAGCGTCAGGAAAAAAATCAGCACCGGCAGCTCGAACACCAGCGAGATGCCCAGCATCACGTTGACGAACAGGTCGAAATACTTATCGATGGAAATCAGCGGCAAGACACCCATGGGTCCGCCAATGTTGAACAGAAACGTTAGGGCAAAACGAAAGGCGATGAAGTACGCGAACAGACCGCCCATGATGAATAATCCCGCCGTGCACAGGACAAACGGCACCGCCCAGCGGCGTTCCTTGGGATACAGACCGGGCGAGATAAACGCCCAGACTTGATAGATCACCCAGGGCGACGCGAGGAATAACGACGCCACCAGCGGCGTCCACATCCAGATGATGGAGAATTGCTCCATCGGATCGATGGCGATAAATCCGCCCCGTCCGATGGTCTTGAAAGCGGCCAGGCCGGGCGCCTGGACGTAGTCCCAAAGCGAGGACGCAAAAATGAGGCAGGCCAGGAACGCCACTCCAAATCCCGCGATCGCGCGGATGAGGCGCGAGCGGAGCTCCTCCAGGTGCTCCATGAACGACATGCGCAGCATGCCCGAGTCTTCGTCGTCTTCATCGTCAGGCGGAGGAGGGGGCGGCGGAGTTCTAGTCCCGCCGCCCGAAGCTAGCGCGCGTGGCAGTGGCGGATCGATATCCGGATGTAAGGCGCTCTCCGGATCGTCCGGATACACTACGTGCGGAGTCTGATCGGGAGGCAGTTCTCCGCCGTGGTGCTGATCATCCATGTGACTGTTACGTTCTAACCTAGCCTAGCTTTGATGCGACTGGGCGCTACTCGGTTCAGAGCGAGGCAACGTGCCGTCAATGGCCGGAACGGGTTCCGGTTGTGACACGGCCTCGGCGATAGTCCCATTTGATTCGGCGCCTGGAATTGCGGAAGCGCCTACGGTGGATGGATCGGTAGCGGTTGACAGTGATGTGGATTCCGAAGCCACGGTCTGATGGTATGATTCTTGCGATTCAGACTCCGCCGGCGGCAAGCTGCGAACCTCATGATCGGGATCGTAATTGAGAGCCCGAGTGAAGATATCACCTGCCGTTACGTTGGCGACCTGGCCTAAGGACTGACTTTCCCGCTCCAGAGTTTGCATTTCGCGCTCGAACGTGGCTTTCAAATCGTTCGAAGCGCGACGGAATTCGGTGATCGCTTTACCGATCGTCCGCCCCAATTCTGGAAGCTTTTTGGGCCCAAACAGAATGAGGGCTAAGAAGAAGATGACGATCATCTCCTGCATGCCGAGTGTTCCGAACATGTCGAGGCCCTCCCAGGGGCATCATAGCATGGGGTGTCCCCGCGCCTATTTGCGGCTCATTTGCCAGCCAGCAGGCTCATGCTGGTCACGGTGAACGCGCGCCGCTCCTGGTCCGCCTTGGGCTCCTGCCCGGCGTAATCGTAGTGTTTGGCCAGGATAAGGTGAGCGCTGGGAATTTCTTCCGCCGCTGCCTGCAGGTACTGGACAGCTTCGGTGTCGTGCGAACCTTCCTGCAGCAGGAGCATTCCCATCACCATGCGGGTTTTGCGCCGGGTCGGATCGAGCTGTAGCGCTCTACGGGCTTCCGCCAAGCCGCGCTCGATTTGTCCCTTCAGGCACAATGCGTAGGCCAGATTCGCGTGGTTTTCCGGTTTCCCAGGCAGCAGGCGAACAGCCTGCTCCAATTCAGCGAGCGCGACATCCAGCTGCGACGCCCTCAGATGCTCGACCGCCAGCATGCTGATGGCGTAAGGCATCGCCGAGGGATCCCTCATGGCTTCCCGCAGTTCCTGCAGTCCCCGTTCGCGCTGGCCTGATTTCAGGTGCTCCCGCGCTGTGAGGATCGCGCGCAAGGACCTGCCCTTGAGGGGATTGCGCAATTCCTCCACCGATACTACGCCTCCAGTTTGTGCCGATAACGCGGCCACAAAGCATGCAAACATCATGAATCGAAAAAATAGAGACACGTTTCCTCCGAATTGTGCCGACCGTGAAAATCAATCACTGCAGGGTGGGACACCGACGGGGGGTGCCGAATGGCGTGCCGGATAACAAGGGCGAGCGACGCTTTCGCTACGCTACAAAAACAGATTAGCCCGAATTGTGCCGGGCGTCCAATCAAAACTCTTTATCGGCTCATTGCAAACGAGTACTAGGTTGGCGAAGCCTGTTAACGGATGTGTACGGTTGGGGTCACGGACATCCCGGGGCGCAGCGTCAGGTCCTTGTTTTGGCCGGCGTCGAAGTCGATAATCACGGGAATTCGCTGTACGACCTTGACGTAGTTGCCGGTGGCGTTTTCCGGGGGCAGCAGGCTGAAACGCGCTCCGCTGGCGCCCGCGAGACTCCGAATATGGCCGGCGTAATTGCGGCCGTTGGAATCCACCGCCAAGTCCGCGCGCTGGCCCACCTGCATATCCTTGAGCTGGGTCTCTTTGAAGTTGGCGACCACCCACACGTTCTTCAAATCCACGATCGCGAGCAGTAGTTGTCCGGGTTCGACGTATTGGCCGGCTTCGACCGACTTGCGCGCCACGATGCCCGCGCTGGGCGCCGTGATGGTGGTGTATTTAAGGTTCAGCTCGGCCTGCTCTACTTCGGCGCGTTTTTGGGCGACCTTGGCGACGGCGGCCTGGGCGCGCGCTTCCGACGATTTCACCTGCTGCGGCCCGGTCATGGCGCCTTCAACAACGGCATCGGCCTGGCCCACTTTGGCGCGGGCTTGCTCGACCGTCTTTTCGGCGGCCAGAACGTTTTGTTGCGCTTCTGTTACAGCGGCTTTTTGCCCGTCCACCGTGGCGCGAGCTGCTTCGGCGGCGGCGACCGCTTGTTCATACTGCTGGCGTGGGATATCGTCGCGAGCGACCAAAGCCTTGTAGCGCTCCACATCCTGAGCAGCCTTGTTGGCATTGGCTTCGGCGATGCGGACGTTGGCCTCGGCGGTCTTGAGCCGCGCCTTGGCGGCGCCCACAGCCTGCTCGGACCAGCTTACCTGCACCGTGGCATCCTGGCGCGAGGAGCGCGCTCCGCTGAGGGTGCTGGCGGTGGATACGGAGGTCACGGGAACATCGCTGCGAGCGCCTGCCAGAGTGGCTTCCGCGTCGGCCAGCTCGGCGCGGGCTTTGGCGAGAGCAACTTCGAAGTCCCGCGGATCCAGTTGAACCAGAACATCTTCTGCCTGGACCGCTGCTTGATCCCGCACGTTGACCTTAATCACGTGGCCGGCGACGCGGGGGCTTACGGGAAAAACCGACCCGTCGATTTGCGCGTCGTCAGTGGTCTCGACGCGCGAGAGCCGCTCCCAGACCGTGTAGCCTCCGAACGCGAGACCTGCGACGACCAAGACTCCCACACCCCATTTCAACGCTCGCATTATTATCTGGTACCAGGGTACCGTAGGTCGTTGGATGCTCTGACCGGGAGCAGCACGGAATACGGCCCGCGCTGTACTCGTCTTTCCATCGGGTACAACGCAGCGGACCGCAAGCTCCCTTAGAGGAGCATCACGGAATGCGGCCCGCGCTGTAGGCGTCTTTCTATCGCGTACAACGCAGCGGGCCGCAAGCTCCTTTAGAGGAGCAGCACGGAATGCGGCCCGCGCTGTACGCTAAAAAGACGTGTCTGCTTACGCCGCGTTCTCCTCGCGGGGTTTCCGATTCCAACTGATCGCGACAACCCTTTCCATGTTCAGTCAGCAGATGCTGGCGACCGTGGTGGGCTGGGACCTGTATCTCAGCACGCATTCGCCGGTGGTGCTGGGGAACGTGGGTTTAGTACAGATCATTCCGGTGCTGTTGTTTACGTTCGCAGCCGGGCACGTGGCCGACCGCTACAATCGCAGCCGCACGGCCATGGTGACGCAAGTGGCCCAGGCGTTGGTCGCGTTCGCTCTGGCGGGCGCGGGAAGAGGGCGGGGAGTCGCACTGATCTATGCCTGCCTGTTTCTCACCGCCACGGCGCGCGCGTTTCAATGGCCCGCGGCGTCCGCCATGCTTCCGCAGACGGTAGCACCGGAACATCTGACGCAGGCGATCTCCTGGAGCGGATCGGCGCGAGAAATGGCCAACATGGGAGGACCGGCGCTGGCGGGCGCGCTGATCGCGGCCCTGGGCAGCGAGGCAGTGTATATCACGCAGGCGGTATTCTGCGTGCTTTCCGCCCTCTGCTTCGGATTGATGCGCCTGCCCGACCGGGCCGAGCACGAGCGTCCGGAAATCGGGCTCAAGGCCGTAGCGGAAGGCGTACGCTTCGTGTGGAAGGAGAAGCTGATTCTCTCCGCGATGAGCCTGGACCTTCTGGCCGTATTCTTCGGCGGCGCTGTAGCTTTGCTGCCGATCTATGCCACAGACATCCTGCGCACCGGCGCGTCGGGTCTGGGCTGGCTGCGGGCGGCGCCGGCCATCGGCGCGGCTCTGACAGCGGTCTGGATCGCGCATCGCCCCCCGTTCCGGAACGCGGGAGTGGTTCTGCTGGCGTCGGTGGCGGCCTTTGGGGCGGCCACTATCGGCTTCGCAGTTTCGACTTCGGCGTGGCTTTCCTTCGGGATGCTATTCCTGACCGGAGCCTTCGACAGCGTCAGCGTGGTGCTGCGGATCTCGCTGGTGCAATCGCGCACGCCGGACGCACTGCGGGGGCGGGTATCGGCGGTGAATGGATTGTTCATCGCCGCGTCCAACCAATGGGGCGCGGTGGAATCGGGGGTCGCCGCGGCCTTGATGGGCACGGTCCCCTCGGTGGTGTTTGGCGGAACAGCGACCATCGTCATGGTGGCCGCAGTGGCGGTCCTGTCGGCCAGCATGCGGCGGTGGAAGAACTAAAGGTGCTCGAGCCAGACGTCCAGGACGGCGCAGCGTTTTTCCTCGCGCACGACTTGGAGCGCCTCGGCCACAGCCGGCTCGACGTCATCGACGGCCTTGACGATTCTTGCAAACGCCCCGCCAGCAGCGGCCGCGATCCCGGAATAATCCGGCGGCGGGTCGAAAGCGACGTCGATGTCCTCAGCCTTGCTGGCGTATCCGTCGGGATGCACGGCCAGCATCGAGAACTTGGGCGCGCGCCATCCGCGGTTGTTGTAAATCACCGTGAGGAACGGGGTTTGATACTTGCGCGCCATCCAGTGCACGGTGGAAGGCACCGAGAACATGTAGGACCCGTCGCCGGTGAGGCACACCACGGTCTTATCCGGACACGCCAGTTTCATCCCGATAGAAGCGCCGCCATTCCAACCCAGGGAGCTGGCCCCGCTGGTAAAACGGGTACCAGGCTTGGTACAGCCGATGTGGTTGTTGATGGCCGAATAGTTGGTGATGCCTTCGTTCACGATCACCGTGTCGCGATCGATCTGGCGGCGGACACACGCCGTAAGGTACTCGGCGGTGATCACATCGCCGCTCGGCCGTTGCTCCCGGCGCGTTAGTTCGGCGACCCAGGCCTCATGCTTCTCGCGGTAGGGAGTCTGGCGCTGGGTGTCCAGACGTTCGTTGATTTGGCGAAGGGCCGTGGCGCAATCGGCGCGAAAGACCTGGGCGGCGGGGATGTACCAGAGCGGCGTGCGCTCCTTCAGCGGATCGATATCGATGTGGCAGATCTTTGCTCCCGATGGCCCGTCGCTGGGCTTGTTAAATAAGGGAATCCACGGTACGTCGCTATCCAGAACCAGAACCAGGTCGGCCTCGGCCAGTGAAGGGTTCTGGATATGCTCGTTCCCCTGCTGCCCGACGTAGCACGGATGGTCGGACGGGAAATTCAAGTAAGTGGGCACCGATTCGAGCACGCCGACGCCGAGCCGATCGGCTAAGCCAACCAATTCGATGACCGCGTGCGGATTGCGGCCCAGATAACTGGTCACCACCAGCGGACGTTTGGCGCCCTGAAGACTATTGACGAGATCGGCGAGCCCGCTTTCCGGTAAAGGCTGCGGCGCGATGGGCCGCCAGCGGGCCGCATCGATCGAAACCGGCGTGATCTCTTCCTCGAGCACCTCGCGCGCCGCCATCAGGTAGGCCGGACCTGGGGGATCGCTGGAGGCGATTTGGAGCGCGCGGTAAATCATCTGTTTGATGTTGCGGCCAGTGCGCAGCTCATTCTCGTATTTCATGTAGCCACGCAGGATGCCCCTTTGATCGGGCACGTCCTGCAGCCAGTGGATGAACTCGTTGCGACTGCCCTTGAGTTCGCCTTCCTGGGTATAGGGCGAGGCGCCCGCGAAAATCAGGACGGGCACGCGGCACTTGGCCACGTTGTGGACCGCCCCGGCCATGGCCTGGGTGCCGCAATCGACGTGTACCAGCACGGTCTGGGGGCGTCCGCTGATCTGCGCGAAGCCCTGGGCGCAGGTGAGCGCGACCATTTCATTGGGGCAGGTGATCACCTTAGGCGCTGGCTTGCCGGTAGCTCTGGCCTTCGCCAGCGCCTCGACGATTCCCGGATGATCGCTGCCGAAATTGGCGAATAAGTGCGACACTCCCGCGTCGACGAGAGCTTCCATCAGTGCGCTTGCGCCGGTATACACGATCTCCAGGCTCGCATATTTCTGGCGAAAACACTTGCGCCATTGTTGCGCATCGGGCATAGTGAAAATAGCGCGTCGGTTGCACTGCGCGCCAGCAAAGTATGGGCTTAGGCCGGCAATGTCAGATCAAAGGCTGTTCTTCACCGAGCTGCTCGGCCTCAAGGTTTTTGACCTTAAGGGGCGCACTCTTGGTGTGGTCAAAGACGCCGCCATCGTGCCCCTGCTCGATCCGGTTCGCGTCGATCGCTATCTGATCGGTAGCGGGGCGGCCTGGCTCACGGTGCGCCACGATCAAGTCCGCGCCATTTCCTTCGACGGGATTCACCTGCGGGACGAAATCCTGACTCCGTATCATTCCGATGAATACATGCTGCGCGTGGTCCGCGACCTGCTCGACCAGCAGATCATCGATGCGCAGGGGCGCAAAGTGGTGCGCGTAACCGACGTGACGTTTGAGATCCACGCGGAGAACGGCGGCGAGGTCTTGTGGGTGCTGGATGTGGACATCGGCCTGCGGGCGATTTTCCGCCGGCTGGTCCAGGGAGTTCTGCCTCCGCGCTGGACCCGGCGGCTGCAGGGTGGCATTCCGCCGAATTCCATCCGCTGGGAGTTTTGCAACATTCTGGAACCGGATCCACAGCGGCGCCTGCGCTTGAACATTTCCAACCGGCTGCTGGAAGGCATGCACCCGGCCGACTTGGCCGATATTGTCGAAGACCTGACGCCCGAGCATCGGGAGGCGATTTTCGAGAATATCGACAGCGAGGTGGCGGCCGAGGCGCTGTCGGAAGTGGATCCGGACATCCAGGCCAGCATTCTGGAATCGCTCGAAGCGGAAAAAGCCGCGGAGATCGTGGAGGAGATGGCTCCGGACGAGGCCGCGGACATCCTGGGCGAACTCGAGCGGGAGACCACCGAGGGAATTCTCGAAGAGATGGAGCACGAGCCCAAGAACGAGGTTCGCGAACTGCTGGAGTTCAAGGAAGACTCGGCCGGAGGTTTGATGAATACCGAGTATGTTGCCCTTCCGGAAACCGCCACGGTGGACGACGCGATTCAGGCGCTCAAGAGCAACGAAGAGCTGATGGAAACCCTGAACACCCTATTTTTGTTGGATTCCGGCGAGCATCTGACGGGCGCGGTGCCCCTGGCAAGGCTGTTTCTGCATGATGGAGCGACTCCGCTGCGCTCGCTGGCCGTCGACACGCTGATCGACGCGCCGGTGACGGAACGGCAGGACCGCATCACGGAACTGTTTGACAAATACAACTTGC
>Ga0310810_10003310_pt1 | contig 17559 bp, 12 predicted proteins | sample NCmetagenome_FD_207641 | JGI IMG/M metagenome (GOLD analysis project Ga0310810, IMG submission 207641) | Soil microbial communities from experimental microcosm in Duke University, North Carolina, United States - NC | ecosystem: Engineered > Artificial ecosystem > Soil microcosm > Unclassified ...
GGTCCTAATCTGGTTATTGCGGTCCTCATGGATGGCCCGCAACTCGCATCACGCTGGTCAGCTCGATATGCAACTGTTTTGGCCGATGATCCGGGCTGCTCAGTGCTCACACTGACCAGCATTGGGATGGCTGTTTTGTCCAGACCCGTGAACGCAGTTTCCTGTTCGCGATCCGTTGCACTTTGGAGAGATGCGAGGAGCGGAGGGCCTGTCGAAATTACACTTCCAGACGGAGCAGGCGGGTTAGTCTTGAATCTGACGATGAAAGATATAGAGGAATGGACGGCGGATGGTCGTTCCGACCAAGGCTGTACGACGTACACTTTGCTTTCGGGCACGCATCCGGTGTTTCCTTGACGTCTGCGGGAAGACTCCAATAGAGTTCAAAATGGATGGGGTGAATCTACTTTGCGGCCGCCCAACTCCGAATGGCCTTTGCGGTCTCTTTCACTGGACGGCTAGCGTGGCGGGTCGGTGCAACAACTGCTTTGGCAATCTTCTTTGCCTCGGTACTTAACCCTCGCGAAAGGGCATCGGCAGCTTGCGGGGTGGAACTTGCTGCGATCAGTGCGAGTCTGGTCGCATCCGCTCCGGAGATGGCCTTCATGCTTGTATGATATAGCGTTTGTGGCCCCTTCGCAATGGGGTAGTGTCCTAAAGGTGCGGTGCTTAAAATTTGACAGCCGGGTATAGACTGGGGGTGAAGGGGAACTCTTCCCGGCAAGGATCGCTCCCCACCTGCCGTATCGTCCGAATCGGCGCCCTGGAGGTATGTTCGCCGATGCTTACCGAAGTTGTCAATCCTACCTTTCTGGAAGAGCCTTTACCGGGCTGTTGCGAGGACGTATACTCAGCCGATACCCAAATGACAGACGAGCAATTAAATAAGGCCCTTCGGGATATTCCTGGCAAGATCGTAGAGGGCCTCGGAAAACAGCTGGCCATAATAAATAACAAACCAGCGAGCACGCAGGCCGAGAAAAAGGCCGATGGTTGGCAGTGGCTCGTAAGAGTGGGAGGCATCATTGCAATCCTTGGCGGCGTTGCTGGGGTTAACCTCTACATCATTTCCTCTGAAATCAGCAAATCTATGGGGCCTATAGGCAATAGGCTAACCACCATCGAGACAAAATTTGACGGCCAAGAAAAACGCATGGATCGAATCGATGGGCGCGCGCTCCCCGCTATGTTGTCGGCACCATTACCAAAGGACGAAAAAAGCCTCACAGGAGCGCTTAAAGAGCGTCGCGAAACTATTGAGAATGCTGTTGAGCGCGGTATCCACATAAGCGATCCGCAATCGGTAGTAACGGGCGGTCTCGAAATAATACGCCTAGCGAGAGCTAATTCATCAATATCAGGAATTGCGTGGCAAACAGCTCTTGCATTCGCAAGATACAGATCCTCTCTTAATTCCAGATTGGCGTTCTCGGTTCCGGGAAGCCAAGAATCGGTTCACACCGCAATTTATCCTCAACTCCCACATGCGGACGGTTCTGAGCCGCAATTAGCCGCTACGTGGGGCACTGATAATCAGAGCGAGGCCGCCGCGTTGCGAAGAGTCGATATGGCAGATCCCAATAAGGACTCGAAAAGACTGCCTATCCGCCTCTGGATGCAGAACGGCATTGCCGTTCTCGACGACTTCTACCTGAAAAAGGTGACGCTAACTAACGTGCGAGTTATATACAGGGGTGGTGCGCTGAAAATGGAAGATGTCGTGTTCATAAATTGCACCTTCGAAATTGAACAGACCACGAATGGAGAAAATCTTGGAAAGATGTTAATTGCGGACACCCAGATTGACTTTTCCACTAAGCAAATCGGCTAAGCCCCATACTGTACTCGCAATTCCCGCCTGCATCGCAGGAGTTACGCGCAGCGTGCTGTGAATCCGAACAAAGTTATACCACGCGAAGTGTAGGCAGAGCGCGGCCCAAAGGTTCTCCCATTTCTTACTAAAGCCGTTCGTTAACCGCGTCAGCCTGCGAATCTGCATCCTCATGGTGAAGTTCTGGCGTTCGATGTGCGACGTGCAAATGCGTTTCGGATCAGGATTACCGATGACTGGGACCCACTCCGTCGAAAACAACTTCAGGGCGGTCAAAGATGGCGATCGGCGCCTGAATCTCTGCGTCCGGTCTGGCGGACGGTCGCGTATTCCGCCCGTGAATCGAGGCAACAAGGTACAGGGCAAGGCCATGTCCGAAAAGGTCGTCTGGCAGTTACTCCAGCAAGATGCGACCGATGCTGGCGACCCGGCATCGCACCGCATGATTGTCGCCGGTCGTGCGCCAAGTTATGCCGGGCCGCCGGCGGCGAACTTGAATAGATTCAGTTGCTACTCGGCCACGCCTCGGTTCAAACGACCGAGCGGCACCTCGGCACCAAGCAAGATCCGGTGAATGCGCCCAACGACGCGATCAAATTGAGAATGGCAGTGACCTGACTCAAATCAACTTTATTAAGCAAGCTCAACCGCATGTCAACTCACTTAGTCGGCACACAGCAATAAACTCCTGGGCGTATTGCGTCCGCATCATCGGTGACGGTGCCGGCTCCGTCCTAAGTTGGTGTGTCGCGCGGCGTGTGTACCTAAAATCGCACTTATGGAAATGAACGCCCTCATCCATTCGATGCCTTCGGCCTATCCTTATGTGCTTGATTGTTGTTGAGCGCTTGGTAGAGAACCGCTTCGAGCAGGCGACGGCGTTCGGTTTGTGCGGTTGCGAGCTGTGCTTCTAACCGGTCGCATAAAGCCATCAGCTCATCGACCTTGGCGACGATGCGGCATTGCTCGGCTTTAGGTGGGACCGTGACTGTCATCCGTCCAAGCGTTTGGCCATTTACGTTTGGTTGTCCACCTCCTCTCGCGCCATCCTGCAACTGCTTCCAGTAGACGGGCGATTCCAGGAACAACTTCAAATACTGATCGTAAAGCTCAGACGATCCCTGAACACGAATTAGATAGGATGCAAAGACTGCCGTCACTGGTACCTGCTTGACGAGAAAAGTCTTGCCAATAGTTCCGCCAGTGCGGGCAATCAGAATGTCACCCTCACCGAGTTTGTACTGGTTAGCATCAGATGCGGAAATCTCGCAACCCGGCACTGCGTCCCAATTGACAGAGTTGTTCTGAATGTCCGTAATTCTCAGAAGCCGCACATCTTTAATTGACAAGTTTGCCGACGCGGTGAATCCGTAATGAATTCTCCGGCTTAGAGTTGCTAAACGCGCCCAACACCAGCCGGACGGAACCCGAAATGGCTGTTCGTCATCCTCAATAGGTTGAGCCGGCGCCTGTCCCCTGATCTTCCCTTCCTTCACGAGTCTTTGCTTCTCCGCATGAATTCGCTTTAGCAATACGGGTGCGGGTTCGTCTGTTGGATCTTGCTCGACTATTTTTCCCCGCACCGCAAGGTCGAGAATGAACCGGCGCAAACGTGGGATCGCGTCGGGTGCGTCCGTCAGGCGGTCGAAATGGGTGAGGAGTAGCTCCGGGTTCATCGCAGCAGTGCCTCTCCCAGAATGGCCTTGAGTTGGTTTCGCAAGGCGGTTGTTTGTTTCTCTGTTTCATTGAGCTTGTCCAAAAGTTCCTTGGGATCGCCATGGTCGTCAGCGACGGTATGTGGGTTCTTAAAATCCAGATCGTAGCCGCGCGTTTTCACCTGATCGGCTGTGACGCGCCAGGCGACTTCATTTTCCACACGCCCCTTTCTCTTCCTACCGCCCCACCAGTCCGTGCAGGGCTTTAGATGCTCGACGCGAATGGGCTTAGTCATCGAGTAAGCTTTCTGCTCATCGGGGACCTGGTGTTCGTAGAACCAGATTTCTCTCGTCGGCTCGCCCTTCTCGAAGAACAAAAGGTTGGTGCCGATGCCGGCGTAGGGTTTGAAAACGCTGTTGGGTAGGCGAACGATTGTGTGGAGGTTGCATTCCTCCATCAAATGCTCTTTGAGCCGCGTTTTGACACCTTCGCCGAAGAGCGAACCATCCGGCAGGACCACGGCCGAGCGCCCACCCGGCTTTAGGATGCGGATAATGAGAGCAAGAAAGAGGTCAGCCGTCTCGCGGGTTTGGAAGTGTTTAGGAAAGTTGCTTTCGATACCGTCCTCTTCGCGTCCACCGAAGGGCGGATTGGTGAGTACTATGTCCACCCGGTCGCTGGCGGTGTAGCTGATGTAAGGCCGCGCCAGCGTGTTGTCGTGGTGCACGAAGCTGGGATTTTCGATACCGTGCAGCAGCATGTTGGTAACGCACAGCATGTGTGGAAGTTGTTTCTTTTCCACGGCGCGTAGGGCTTGCTGCATGATCTGCTCGTCCGCGACCTTTTTTACGTAACGCTCTCGCATGTGGCGCAAAGCACTAGTGAGGAAGCCGCCCGTGCCGCAGGCAGGGTCCAGGAGGATCTCGCCTGGGCGTGGGTCGATGCGCTCCGCCATAAATGCGGTGACGGCGCGCGGGGTGTAGTACTCACCGGCATTGCCGGCGCTCTGCAGGTCATTGAGGATCTGCTCGTAGATATCCCCGAAATGCTGCCGCTCCGCGAGGTTGTTGAAATCCACTTCGTTGATCTTGTTGACGACCTGCCGCATGAGCTGGCCGGACTTCATGTAGTTGTAGGCGTCCTCGAATACATCACGCACCACGCGGCGCCGGTCGCCTTGTTTGCCTGCGGTGGAGAGTTCTTTGAGCTGGGGGAAGAGCTGCAGGTTAATGAACGCGAGAAGTTCGTCGCCGGTGATGCCCTCAGGGTCGGTGGCCCAGGACCGCCAGCAGAGCTTCTCCGGTATGGGCGAACGATAGCCGTCCTGCATAAGCTCGAGCTGCTGATCTTGGTCATCAATGATCTTGAGAAAGAACATCCAGCAGAGCTGGGAGATGCGCTGGGCGTCTCCATCCACGCCGCTATCCTGGCGCATGAGGTCTTGGATCGATTTGACAGCGTTGCGAACGGACATGGCTTAGGTTGCTCTCTGGTAAATGGCGGATTGCAGTTCGTTGACGGCGAACAGAAAATCTGCACGGGTGCCAAATTGTTTGATGAGCTCATAGGGAGTTCCCATCGCGTCGAAGGGTGGAATTTGTAGGACCCGTGGGTCGCCGAGGTCGATGACGCCCTGGTCCTGATATTTCTGCAGCAGCGCTTCAAGCACGGCGCGGGCCTGCGGGCCGTACTTCGTGAAGACATCGTGCTTGCGGACGTTATCCGCGCGCTCGCGGCGGGTGAGCGGCGGCTGGTCGAAAACCACGTGGCAGATGAGGTCGAAAGGATCGAGGTCCTTCCCGACTTCTTCCGCGAGCGGGTCGAGCGAAAGCCCCTCGTTTTCGAATTCTTCGACGATGGCCTGCTTGCGCTCGGCAGATTTCCAGCGCTTCAGGAAATCATCAAGGCTGGCGAAGTGTTTCTTTAGCGCCTTCTTGGTGAAATCCCGCAGGCTTTCAGTGATGAGTTTGCCGCTCTCATCGAGATATTCCACGCGTTCGGCGACGACGGTGGCCCCTACTCCATCGACATAAACTTTACGCGGCTTTTCTTCGCCGGGCTTAATCGTTATGTCGGGTGGCTCGCCATCGACGATCACCTCGCCCTCGCCGGGTGTTGGCGGAATGGGTTCTTCATCATCGCCCGTGGGGGGCACGTCGTCCGGCGGTGTGATCGGATCATTCTCGCCCGGCTCGTAAATCTGTACCGGCTCGCCGTCAAACTCGGGGTCGGCGAAGTGACTGGTCGCACCCCGGAAATCGATCAGCGTGAAATAGAACTTCTTGGTGTCCTCATGAACGCGCGTACCGCGCCCGACGATCTGCTTGAACTCTGTCATGGAGCCAACGGCGCGGTCCAGGACGATCAGTCGGCACGTCTGGGCGTCCACACCGGTCGAGAGTAGCCGCGAGGTGGTGACGAGAACGGGGTATTTTGCTTCCGGGTCAATGAAGTTTCCCAGTTGGGCCTGCCCCTCGGCGTCGCTTCCGGTGATACGCATTACGTAGCGCTGATTCTTGTCGCAGAGATCCTTGTTCTCATTGATAAGGGCCTGCCGCATGCGCGCGGCATGTTCTTCATCGACGCAAAAGACGATGGTTTTCTGGAAACGGTCACCACTCTCCTTGAGGAAGTCCGAAACCTTCCTCGCGACGAGCTTCGTGCGTTCATCGATCACCAGCGTGCGATCGAAGTCCTTGGTGTTGTAGATGCGGTCCTCGATCTCATTGCCGTAACGGTCCGTTTCTCCCCTCTCCGGACGGTAGCCCTCGACATCCAAGTCGATGTGGACCTTGATGACTTTATAGGGTGCGAGGAAGCCGTCCTGAATGCCCTGCTTGAGCGAATAGGTGTAAACCGGCTTCCCGAAATAGTGGATGTTGGAGACGTACGCAGTTTCTTTCGGGGTCGCCGTAAGACCGATCTGGGTGGCGGCCGAGAAGTATTCAAGAATCTCTCGCCAAGCTGAATCTTCGGCCGCGCTGCCCCGGTGACACTCGTCGATGACGATGAGGTCGAAGAAGCCCGGCGAAAACTCACGGAAGAGCTGCTGGCGCTCTTCCGGCCCGGTGATGGCCTGATAGAGGCCGAGGTAAACCTCGTAGGCGGTGTCGATGCGGCGCTTTCGGTCAAGCGCAGTCGTGAGTTCGAGTTCCGAGCCGTCTTCGCGCTCGATGGTTTTCGCGCCCGTGCTGAGTTTTGCCATCGCGGCGCCGAAGGGGCGGAAGTCGTTCACCATCGTCTGGTCAACGAGGACGTTGCGGTCCGCGAGAAAGAGGATGCGCTTCTTGCGGCCAGCTTTCCACAACCGCCAGATGATCTGAAAGGCGGTGTAGGTCTTGCCGGTGCCTGTCGCCATAACGAGAAGCACACGATCGTGGCCCTTGGCAATGGCTTCGACGGCGGCATTGACCGCATTGCATTGGTAATAGCGTGGCGCCTTGCCACTGGCGTCGTCAAAATAGTCCTGCAGGACGACCTGTTCCTCGTCCGGCGTCAGTCCTTTCCAGGTTCGATACTTTTCCCACATGTCGGCAGGCGACGGGAATTGATCCAACGTAAGGCGGGCCTCTTTCTCGGGGCTGATGCCGGTGCGGTCGTGGTAGATGAATCCGTCACCGTTCGATGAGAACACAAAAGGAATGTTCAGCGTGGCGGCGTAATCGAGAGCTTGCTGCATGCCATCGCCGACGCTATGGTTGTTGTCCTTGGCCTCTATTATGGCGATGGGAATGTTGGGCTTGTAGTAGAGAATGTAGTCAGCGCGCTTGGCCTTGCCGCGAGATACGAGCTTCCCGCGAACGATGATGCGCCCCTTGGTGAAAGCGACCTCCTCGCGGATCTGCATCATGCCATCCCAGCCCGCGCGTTTGACGGCGGGGCCGATAAACTTGGAGCAGATGTCTCGTTCGCTGAGGTCCTTCTTGTTCATGCGGCTATTGCGGTTGCCTTGCGCTTTCGAGGCTTAGGAATCGGCGTGATGAACTCGCGCGGCGTCGGCTGGTTTTGGTCACTAAGCTCTCAATATCGTACTGGGTAGTCATATGGAGAGTTGAGAACGGGCCGCTCAAAAATTGATGATCCGTGTTCCGTTTGGATGGCCATTTGGTCTGGTCGATTGCTCCTACCCAAGCGTTTTCTGAGGGGCTTCGCTCAACATAACACTTCGCAACGCTGCTCGCTCACGCCCCGACCTGTTCGGACGGGAATTCATGGGCGTTGAGGGGCCTAAAGGGCAAGACTGTGAAACCGATATCCGCACCTTATTCCCATATCCGACACTATTCCCTTTGGCTTTGCTGGCCGAACGGCACGCTAACTACACGTTACCCTGCAAGTCATGCAGAAGCTCCGCACCGACAGGCGTGCAGACGTACTCTTTTCCTGTAGTTGAGAGGGCCCTTGAACGAATGGCAGACGTGTAGGGCGAAGCCCCGATAGCAGAAAATAGCGTGGAGAGGAGAACTCAACATGAAACGGCGAATGGGATTGCCGGCTTTGAACCTGCTCGTAGGTTGTGGTCTGGGGGTCGTGCTCGGGACAGTGATGCATGAGCAGCGACCGCAAATCGCGCTGGCCAAGGCCGCTGGGCCGGCGCAGGCTCCGGCTGACGGCAAGTTGCGGATCATCATCTTCGGCGCGCACCCGGATGATGCGGAGTATCGCGGGGCGGGAGTAGCGCTGAAGTGGGCGAAAATGGGGCACCACGTCAAATTGGTTTCCGCTACCAACGGCGATATCGGTCACTGGCAGATCGCGGGAGGGCCGCTGGCGCAGCGGAGAAGGAAAGAAGTGATGGAGGTGGGCCGGCGGCTCGGCGTTACAACCGAGGTGCTGGATATTCATGACGGGGAGATCCTGCCCACTCTCGAGAACCGGCGCATCATTACGAAGTTGATCCGGGAATGGAACGCCGACCTGGTGATTACCAACCGGCCAAACGACTACCATCCCGATCACCGCTATACGTCGATTCTGGTGCAGGACTCGGCGTATATGGTGACGGTGCCGTTTTTCGGCCCAGACGTTCCGGCGCTCAAGAAGAACCCGGTGTTCCTATACGCATCGGATGCGTTCCAGCGCCCGAATCCTTTCCGGGCAGATGTCGCTGTGGGCATTGACGACGTGGTCGAACCCACGCTGGACGCCCTGCTTGTGATGGAGTCACAGATCCACGAAGGGGGCGCGAACGGTTACGTCGGACTCTATCCGGAAGACGAGACCGGGCGTCAGCGGCGCCGGGAAGAGGTGCGCAGAGATCTTGCTAAGCGCTACGCGGGGTATGCGGACACTTACCGCGATGCTCTGGTCAAATTCTACGGCGAAGGGCGGGGACGCAAAATCCGCTACGCGCAAGTTTTTGAGGTCTGCGAGTATGGCCGGCAACCCTCGCGAGATGAGCTGAAGGAAATGTTCCCGTTCTAAGAAGTAGCGACACGCAGACGTGCAGGACTGCGAATCTTGGATTCCATCCGAGACGGCCCGTCCTACCTGACCGGGGCTCCGGCCAACGTGCGCGCCTGTTCTTGCTCACCATTTGCGAAGCACTGGGGGGATTCTGGGGGGACTCCCGAGGGTAAGGATGAGGAAATTCGGGTAAGGACGGGTAAATATAGATTTCAGCCCTGGCTTGGGTGCGGTGCGACAAGTGGCGTGCCCTCTAATGGTTGTGTTGGAAATAAAGAACTTGATTTGGCTCCTCAGGTAGGACTCGAACCTACAACCCTTCGGTTAACAGCCGAATGCTCTACCATTGAGCTACTGAGGAGCAATGCGACGCAGGTGCCTTCATTATAATCAGAGGGCTTCGCGCCATGTCAAACCGAAGCCGCTTCCCGCGAGGTTCGCGCGTACTCGAGAAACAGTTCCAGACCCCGATACTCAGCCGGGCCTAGCTCGCAAATGATGTAGCGGGTCAAATAATCCCTGGCCAACTCGGGGCGGATGCCGCGCTGTGCGGCCTCGACGCGGATGATGTCGTCCAGATGATCGCGGCCGAACTGATAGGAACCCTGGAAAACTGCTTCGACCTCCGGCGTAATCGCCTCTTTGCGCCCCGCCCAGAGCGCGAACACCATGGGAAGGCCCGTCAGCGCCGTCCATTCGGCGCCGAGATCGAGCACATAATCGCCCAGCGCGGCGGGATCGAGGTGCAGCGCGGGATCGCCGATGATCAGGGCGGCGTCCGCGTCTTCCAGCATGCGGACCAAATCCGGCGGGCGCGAAATCACACGCGGTTGCGCGCCATAGCGCCGCTCCAGAATCACACCGGCCAGCGCGACCGACGTACGGGAACTGGTGTCGCCGGCCAGAGTCTCGATTTGAGCGAAAGGCTTGGACGAAACCAGCAAAATGCTGAGCACCGGGCCGCGGGAGGCGATCCCCAGGCCGCGGATTCTCCCGTAATCGTGGCGGTTCAGCTCGATCGCTGGAATAATGCCGATGTCCGCCTCACCGGAGGCTACCGCGCCCGCGCAGGCGGAGGGAACACGAAATGTCAGATCGAAGGCGCCCCTCTGATCGCCGTGCAACATGCCCCAGACGAGTGGTGAAGTGTTCAGATAGCTGACGGCGCAGACCTTGATGGACGGATTGACGCGGTTCAAATCTCAGTCTAACAAAGCGCCGGATCGGGCCAAGTCATAACAGGACGCCGGACGAATCGGAGAGACGCGAACTCGGGGCAGAACGTCGGCCAGTGGCACAATTCCGGTGTGGCCATCTCGGAATTGGGCAGCCAAGAGATACATTTCAAGACGTCCGATTGGTCTCCGGAAAGCGTAGTCTGCAAACGACCTTTCCATCTGTTTTCAGGAACTTGGCGCTCAGTTCGACACTTCTTCAAGTCTGGCGGCCACACCGCACACAGTCTAGGCAATAAAGCCATCGTCCGGTGGTGGAATTTCAGCGCCCGTTGATCTGGTGGCCGACCCTTATGGTGTCGATATGAGTCATATGTCGGGTTCTCCGCGCAATGGCTCATGCAGAGAACGCAAAGCGGATCTCCTGAAACGCATGCGTCTCTCCCTGGTGCTCAGTTTATGTGTCCCGATCCCCAGCTCAGCTCAAGCCTCTACTTCGCGCGACCTCACTCAGCTCGACCTGGAAGATCTGATGAATGTGCAGGTCACGTCCGTCTCCAAGAGAGAACAAAAGGTTTCGACGGCCGGAGCCGCCATATACGTCATCACCCAGGAAGACATCCGCCGATCTGGCGCCACCAACATTCCTGATCTGCTGCGTATGGTGCCAGGCGTGAATGTCGCGCGAGTCGATCACAGTGACTGGGCCGTCAGCATACGCGGATTCAACGCCGTGTATGCCAATAAAGTGTTGGTCCTGGTCGACGGCCGAAGTGTGTACCATCCAGTTTTCTCAGGAGTGCTTTGGTATGCGCTGGATGTACCGCTCGAAAACATCGAGCGCATCGAGGTGATTCGCGGGCCGGGTGGAACAGTGTGGGGCGCGAATGCCATGAATGGGGTGATCAACATCATCACGAAAAGCTCGAAGAACACGCCTGGAGGCCTAGTGACTGTCGGCGGGGGAACGGCCGAGCAAGCCGAAGGATTGGTTCAGTACGGCGGCAAAGCTGGAAAAAGCGGCTCCTACCGGGTCTTTGGAAAGTATTCCAACCTGGGAACGTCCGACCCTGTCGGTTTCGCGCCGGCCGCCGACTCGCGTCACGCCAACCAAGGGGGATTCCGCTCGGACTGGGATCTCTCACCGCGGGATCTGGTGACCGTTCAGGGTGAGTACCGCAGAGTTGAGGGAGGAGAGACAACGACCGGCGTTCTTTCGCGGACGCCGCCGATAATGGGAACTTTTGCCCAGCCCATCAAAGACAACGGGGGGAATATTCTGGGACGCTGGACGCGCACATTTTTGAATGGCTCGGATATATCTCTGCAGGCCTACTTTGACAAGAGCGACGTGGCGGCTATTGGAGTTCACGACTGGGCCAGTATTGGGAACATCGACTTCCAGCACCATCTGCGCCTGGGCAGCCGCAACGATCTGGTTTGGGGGCTGGGATATCGGGTGGCCGCGAACCGCTTTGGTGGAACCAGCTTGTTCGCGCTGAACCCGCCCGAACGCACCGATTCGCTTTACAGCACCTTTGTGCAAGACGAAATTACTCTTACAAAAACCTTGTGGCTGACGCTGGGCGTTAAGCTCGAGCACAACGCCTACACCGGCTATGAGAACGAACCCAGCGCCCAACTGGTATGGGCGCCGACCAATCGCCATACGGTCTGGATATCCGCCGCGAAGGCGATCCGGCAGCCATCCAATATAGACACCGGACTACAGGCGACTAGTTTGATCGTTGCCCTTCCTCAGGGAGCCTTCGGACTGGTCAGAGTTTTCGGGAACCCGAATACGAAGGTCGAACAACTTCGTGACTTGGAAACCGGCTATCGCGCGCAAATAAACCGGCGGCTTTCTTTGGATGTGGCCGGTTTTCTGAGTTTCTATAAGCACCTTCAAACGACCGAGCCGCAGACTCCTTTCTTTGCTCTCAGCCCGGGACCTCCCCACTTGGTGATTCCCTTTATTTTCGATTACAAGGCGCATGCGCGAAGTTATGGAGCCGAGGCGTTCGCGAACTGGAATGTGACGAATCGTTGGAGGATCAGCCCTGGCTTGACCCTGCTGAACCTGTCCGCCAGCCGCGATCCGTCGAGCCAGGATGCGACCGCCCAACGGCTGCCCGGCTACTCTCCCAAGCGGAGCTATCAGGTGCGCTCCTTCATGAATCTGGGGCGCCACTTCGAGTGGGACCAGACTGCCGGCTATACCGGCCGATTGGCCGCGGGAATCCCTGGCTATGTCCGGCTGGACACTCGAATCGGTCGACGCATCGGAGAATCCTGGGAACTGAGCATTGCCGGCCAGAACCTACTAACGCCGAGGCACGCGGAGTTCCCCAATTTTCAATTCATCGAGCACATGTTGGATCAGCGCAGCATTTTCGCAAGAATAACAGTGCGTTTTTGAGCGCCATTTGAGCGCAACGGACATGCATTTCAGGCTCAGTCTGATCCTTCTCGCGGCAGGCGCGCTTCAGCTTGGCGCTCAGGGTCCCGCGTTCGACGAGTATCAGGTGAAGGCCGCTTTTCTGTACAACTTCGCTAAGTTCGTCGAGTGGCCGCCGGGCACCTTCGCGAACGCCAACGATCCTATCGCGATCTGTATTGTCGGCCAAAATCCCTTCGGTTCCACGCTGGAGGATATGGTGCAGGGCAAGACGATTGGAGACCACGCCTTCTCAGTGCGTCGGCTCCCGGACACGCAACAGGCAAGCAAGTGCCAGATTCTGTTTATCGGCGCGGCGGAGTCGAAGCGGACTCGTGTCTTGCTCGAGGCGCTGAAGGGCGCCGCCATCCTGACTGTGGGAGAAATCGATGATTTCTCTGCCGCCGGCGGCATCATCGGCTTCAGACTCGAAGGCACGCGTGTCCGCCTTCAAATCGCCCTGGAAACGGCGGAGCGTGCCAGGCTTCGAATCAGCTCCAAGCTTCTCGGCCTGGCGGAGATCGTGAAGAGGCAACAATGATAATGGCCGCCTCTTAGCGGAATCTTGCACCTGCCTGCCGGGAGCATGCTCGGAATTAACTCAAGCTTGCACTGCGCGAACGCCGGACCAGTCATGCCGCTACCGGCTAGCCTACGCCTCCAGGCTCCGGTGTGGAACGGCTTCGCTTGAATGAATACATGTCGCGATCGCCGGCGTCGAGCACCTGGCGCAATGGCTCGCCGGCCGCTTCCGCGGTTCCCCAGCTGAAAGAAATGGGAAGCGCGCCGTAACCGCGCACGCGGAAATCGCTCAAGCGGCGGCGGATCTCAATCATCCTGTCCTTCACCACCGGCAAATTTTGATTGCGGAACAGGATGACGAATTCATCGCCGCCCCAGCGAAATGCTTCATCCTCCCGGCGAATGGAAAAGCGGAGCAGGTGCCCGATGTTGCGCAGGATTTCGTCGCCGACCAAATGCCCGTACTGGTCGTTGATACTTTTGAAATTGTCCATGTCGCAAACCGCCACCACGCCGTTGAAGGGTTCGCCGCTCTCGATGCGCCGTTCGAGAGCCGATTGATTCAGCAGGCCCGTGAGGCGGTCCAGGTCGAGATTTTTCAGACTGTCGCGCCGCACCACGTCCAGCTCGCCGGAGAGGGTCTCGATGCGGTCCCGTTGGTTTTCGATCCACATGGCCATGGCGGCGAACGCCAGCAGCGTGAGCAGCACGAAGTCGGAGAGGCTGTTGTATTGCAGATAGCGCGGCCACTGCGGACGCCCGCCGCGATTATAGAGATAAAAGAAAATGGCGGCATTATTCAGGAAAGCAATCGCGAGGCAGAGCAGCGAAAAACGGAAGAGTCGGCCGCCCACGCCCGCGCTGCCACGGAGCACGAAGAAGCTGTAAAGGTAAATACTCCCGAGGATCAGCGCGTGCACCGCCTGGAAGCCTTCAAAGCTGCTGTGAAGTCCCAGCACGTAAACGATGGCGAGAAACAGGGGGAACCCGAGCAGAAGGCGTAGCGCGGATTTCCACGTGTAAATGGCGCGCGATGGCCCGGAACGCGCCGCGACCAGCAGCGCCAGCGCAAACGCGAATTCGAAAAGCGCGTACGGTCCCACCCAGAACAACTTACTGGTGGAAAAGTAAAGGCCGATGCACAGCAGAGCCACTACCTGCAGCGCCCAAGCCAGGCTCCAGTACGCGAAATAGAGAATTCCGGATTGCCGCCAGAGGAAGAGAAAAACCAGACAGAACAGCAGCGACGCCACGACATCGGGAGCCGGAGCGTTCATTCAGTCTCCCTTGACGGTGTGGCGTCGGATGGCGATCGCCTTGCCGCTTTCATCGTCGACCTCAACAATCACCGCGTGCAGCTCTACCGATCCTTTGGCGGGTTCCATGCGGACGGGCAGCGCCGTGAGGAAGCGCTCGAGGATCACGTCCTTGCGCACGCCGATCACCGAGTCGTATGGGCCGGTCATCCCGGCGTCCGTCTGGTAAGCCGTGCCGCCGGGCAGAATGCGCGTATCGGCCGTAGGAATGTGAGTGTGCGTGCCGATCACCGCCGAAACCCGGCCGTCCAGATACCAGCCCATGGCCATTTTCTCGCTGGTCAGCTCGGCGTGAAAATCCACGAACCGCACTTTGGTGTTCTCGAGTGATGCCAGGATCTGGTCGGCCTTGCGGAAGGGGCACTCGGTGGAAGGCATATAGACACGGCCTTGCAGGTTGATCACCGCACAGTCGGAGCCATTACGTGCCGGCACTACGATGACGCCCGCCCCCGGGGCGGGTGACGCATAATTCGCCGGCCGCAATAGCGCCGGACGCCTCGCGAAATAGTCGTAAATCTCCTTTTTGTCCCAAATGTGATTGCCGCTGGTCAGAACGTCGAGCCCCAGCCCGAACAACTCTTCGGCAATCGATGGCGTGATACCGAAGCCGCCGGCGGAGTTCTCCACGTTGGCGATAGCGAGATCGATCTGCTGGGTCTGCTTGATATCCGCCAGATGATCGGCCACGATGTGCCGCCCGACAGATGAAAAAATGTCCCCGATAAAAAGAATTTTCATAGGCGGCGCGCGGAGCGGCCTCAGAACTTCGAGGTCACCGCGCCTTCTGACGCCGATGACACCAATGCGCAGTACTTTGCGAACACGCCGGTGGCATAGCGCGGAGCGGGCGCCTGCCAGCGTGCCAGCCGCTCGCGCAGTTTTTCAGCCGGAATGTCCAGATTGATTGCGCGCGCGTCTACGTCGATCGAGATGGTGTCGCCCTCTTCGACGGCCGCAATCGGGCCGCCGTTTGCGGCTTCGGGAGCTACGTGCGCGATCATGAAGCCGTGCGTGGCACCGCTGAAACGGCCGTCCGTCACGAGCGCCACCGATTCCGAGAGTCCCACGCCGACAATGGCGCTGGTGACGCCCAGCATCTCGCGCATACCCGGCCCGCCGCGCGGCCCTTCGTAGCGAATGATCACGACGTCGTTTGGCCGGATTTCGCCGCGCGTGACGGCGCCCATGGCGTCTTCCTCGCGATTGAACACTCGCGCCTGCCCGCGATGCGTCTTCTTGTTATGTCCGGACAGCTTGATGACGCAGCCTTCCGGCGCGAGCGATCCGCGCAGAATGGCCAGGCCGCCGGTCGGCTTGAGCGGTTTATCGAGCGGCCGAATCACTTCCTGGCCCGGCGTTTCCTTGGCCTTCGCCGCTTCTTCCGCGAACGTGCGGCCTGTGCAGGTTACGGCAGAGCCGTCCACGTAGCCGCCCGCGACTAAGCGCTGCGCAATCACGGGAATGCCGCCGGCTTTATCCACATCCGCCGCGACGAACTTTCCGCTCGGTTTGAGATCTACCAGAATCGGCGTGCGGCTGCTGATGCGATCGAAATCCTCGATGGCCAGCGGCACCCCAGCCTCGCGCGCGATGGCGATGAGGTGCAGCACCGCATTGGTCGACCCCCCCGTCGCCGCCACGCCTGCGATGGCGTTCTCGAAGGCCTTGCGCGTGACGATGTCGCGCGGCCGGCGATTGGTTTTGACCATATCCATCACGATTTCGCCGCAACGGATACACACGGCATTCTTGCGCGGGTCGACCTGCGGCACCATGGCTGTCCCCATGGGAGAGAGCCCGATCAGCTCCATTGCCGTGGCCATGGTGTTGGCCGTAAATTGGCCGCCGCACGCACCGGCGCCGGGGCATGCGTGATTTTCGATGTCGAGCAGTTCCTGATCGCTCATGCGCCCGGCGGCATTTGCGCCTACAGCCTCGAACACATCCTGGATCGTGATGTCGTGCCCCTTGTGCCGGCCCGGCAGGATGGAGCCGCCATAGAGCACGAGGCCCGGAATGTTGAGGCGCAGCAGCGCCATGGCCCCGCCAGGAATGGTTTTGTCGCAGGCCACCAGCGCCACGATGCCGTCGAACATGTGGCCGCGCGCCACCAGCTCGATTGAATCCGCGATCACCTCGCGGCTCACCAGAGACGTCTTCATGCCTTCAGTGCCCATGGTGATGCCGTCGCTGATCGCGATAGTATTGAACTCCATGGGCGTGCCGCCCGCGGCGCGCACTCCTTCTTTCACTTGCACCGCCAGTTCCCGCAGGTTGTAATTGCAGTTCATGGTCTCGGTCCAGGTGTTGGCGATGCCGATAATGGGCTTCTTGAGGTCCTCGTCAGTGAAGCCGATGGCCTTGAGATAGGAGCGGGCCGGCGCGCGATCACGGCCTTGCGTGATGGTGTAACTGTTGAGTTTCATGAGGATTTACCATCTTACTAAAGGGTGGCGAGCAGCTTCTTCTGCCAAAATGACAATATGAGCGGTCAGGTAGCCATAGCGGCGAGGTTGCGCACACAGGCCGAATGGGTCGTCAAGCGTGCGCTGGCTGGCGGTGACGAGCGCCACGGATGGCGCTCGGCATGAACGCGGTATACCATAACGCCATGAAGCGCTGGCTCATTCGTTTGGTCGTCGTAGTCGTGGCGTTATTCGGCCTGATGCTGGTTGCCGGCCTGGTCGCCCGCTCCGTGGTTTCGGGTTCGAGCGGGTACAGTCTGGCAGCTTCACTCTCGGACAGCCTGGGGGTGCCGGTGACGGTCGGCGGGGCGAAGTTCGACCTGGTGCAATGGTTCCTGCTCCGGCCCGCGATGGCTCTCGAAGACATCGCGATCGGCAACCCTCCGGGCTTCCATTCTCCGCATCTGCTGGAAGCCAAAAAACTGTCCGCGCAGGTGTCACTACTGCCTCTATTGCACAAGATCATCCAAGTGCACTCGATCGTCATCGACCAGCCGCGCATCACGGCGGAGACGAATGCGCAGGGCATGAGTAATATCGAGGCGTTGTTGCGTAAGCCGAAGCCCAGCTCCGGCGCGAGTTCGGGCTCCAGTGGAACAGCGGGTGGCAGCAATCTCGTGGTCGACGAGTTCTCCGTCAACTCGGGTGAGATTGCGTTTGTCGAGCCGGGAACGTCGCATGGTGTTGAACATCTCAGCATCAGCGATATCAACATCAGCGTGCGCGATTTTGCCCGTGACCAGTCGTG
>Ga0310810_10003312_pt1 | contig 17553 bp, 14 predicted proteins | sample NCmetagenome_FD_207641 | JGI IMG/M metagenome (GOLD analysis project Ga0310810, IMG submission 207641) | Soil microbial communities from experimental microcosm in Duke University, North Carolina, United States - NC | ecosystem: Engineered > Artificial ecosystem > Soil microcosm > Unclassified ...
TAGGGAGGAGATGAAGAAGTAAAAAAAGTTTGGTGTACCACCGATGATTTTGCCAGGCGAATTTCAGCCAACGATTTGTTTATGGCGTGTCATTTTCTTAGCTGCCTTACAAAACTTTGGATTTTTTCCCTACGGAGTTTTTTTCTGAGCTGGTGAAGGACCGATTCCTTTTTTAAGCCCGGGTTTGCACACGGAGTAATAGTTGGTTCGCCTTTCATTGAATGAAATGGCTCATTCCTGTTTTTTTTCTCAAAAACGATGACGCTGTCGTAAAACGAAATGGAATTAATATTTTCCGTATGATAATTTACCGGGACAATCTTGTCATTGTCAATATGCCAGGCATACATCTGGTCAACGAGGCCTTTTGAAAATTCTATGAAACTCGTTTTCCTTTTATAACCACCGTGATATTCCCGCCAATAAGATGTATGGGTATCTTCAATAAGATAAATACCGGCGTTTTTTACCGCAGGGAATAAATTTCTGAAAGAGACTAATTGCTGATTCATTGTATGACCTCCATCATCGATTAGAATATCAAGTGGTGGCAATGCATCCGTGACCTGTTTAAGGAAAACTTCATCTTCCTGTGAACCTATAAAGATCTTTGTCTTCTCGTCTTCGAACTTTTTACATTCGGCGTTGATGTCGACGGCAAAAATGCTGGCATCCTTTCCGAAATATTCACGCCATACCTGCAAAGACCCGCCATGAGAAATTCCAACTTCAAGCAAATTCACAGCAGAACCTCTGTATGGCGAGAAGTATCGTTCATAAATATCAAAATAATGATCCCATTTATGAATCAGCCTCCCGGTATGGGACTCAAATATTTCTCTGAGGGTCGACATATCTGATAAGAAAACTGCGCGATCTTTTAGCCAGGTCCGCCACCAGCAGAACGAAAGAATAATTGGGAAATTGTGAGAGAGTTTGACAATGGAATGATACTCGTCCGTCGAATAAAGGTAAACCCTTATATTCCTTAAAATGCGAAAGCTTAACGGAATGATTTTCTCCAACCTGGCTCACCTTTGCTGGTGTATTGAACGATGGATAACAATTGACCGTTACTGTCATAAGTTCTCCACATTTTAACTTTTATCCCGTGTTCATACACCCCTCGTTCCGTGTTACCATTTGGTCCATCCCTGTGGATCCATACACCATGCCGAAGTCCATTCTGATAGTAGCCGGAATCTTTTGCAAGACCGGTGATGAAATAATTGATGAATAGCCCGTGGTGAAGACTCTGATCGAAAACAGGCTGATACTCATTTCCGGGAGTAACGTTAGCCGTGATCAATTCCTGCAGGCTAAGACCCTGTTTTCGTTTTGCTGCCCCCGCGAATGAATAGGATGCGCGAAAGTATCTTATTGCCGCTCTTTTATTTCTTTGGTACAAAGCTGTCAGAGGGAATGAAATTCTCCTCGGATTGTAGCGGACGAGCTCGTTGTTAATTCGATGAAATTTATCTGCACTATAAGTCCGAAGCGCCACAAGTCTTCCACTAATATCCCAGTGTTTCCATGCTCCATCAGGCAATCCTTTTATAAATGTTCCGGAATCGCAGAGATACCCGTTTTCATACCAGCTTTGCCAACTTCCATGAAGTTTACGGTTTTTTACATGAGCATCGTACAAGATCTTTCCATTTAAGTGCTCATTGATCTTTCCATCTTTCGAAAACAAAAAGAGATTTGTAACCGGCTCGGTTGCGAGTGCGTTGGCATTGCTGTTTTCTGTGTCACGTTTTTCACTGAAAGACTCAATACTATTTTCTGAAAACTGGGCGTTGGAAAAAGACAGAAGTGATAAAAAAAAGATAAGGATGATGGACTTATTCATACGGGGGCAATTACAATACAAATCTATGAAAACGTCAATACCAATATCCTACTTATGTCAAATTTTAAAAACAGGTAGATGATAAGAAAAATACTTCATATTAATATAGAATCTATGTATGATTTTATCAGTATGGGATCATCTTTTTTAAAAAAACTAAAATTAAATCCTGGTTATTTCAGAATGACGATGAAATTATTAACCCGTTTAAAAATAAACACGCAACTTTTGCCCGTAGTGCGCTACGGATTCCAAGCCGGCCCACTGTTTTATTCATCTCCCATGGCCGCTTTTTTCATCTGGGCAGCCTGTTCATGTCCTAAATATCTTTCTATCCAGCCATGAACGAGGTAAATCACAGGCGTTAACAGTATAGCCATCGCAAATTTATAAATGTAGTTCACTATGCAAATGGCAATAATTTGGTTAAATGGCCACGGAGTTCCCTGTCCAGGCACCCATTTTGGATAAAAGTAAAATGCGATCAACAATACAACGAAACTATCAATCAATTGCGACACTATTGTTGACCCTGTCGCCCTGAGCCATATACCTTTCTCGCCTGTAGATCTTTTGATTTTGTGAAAAACCATCACGTCAACTACCTGGGCAACCAAAAAAGCCGTCATTGAAGCAAAGATGATACCGAGGCCCTGTCCAAATATGGCGTTGTAAGCAAAGCTCATGTTTTCAACTCCCGTTACTTTTTTGCTTGTGATCCACCATTCATTAGGCACTGTTTTAATTGCACCAAACACCATCAAAAATCCAAAACAAATCAGCCCGATCGTCAGCCAGCTTAAAAATCGCACACCTTTTATACCGTAATATTCATTGATAAGATCGGTCATCACGAATACCGCCGGCCATAATAATACTCCGCACGTTAGATTAAATGAGTACTTGTCACCAAACAAACTGATGTCAGCCGGCTTCCATCCCAATGTACTTTCCAGGGAAAATATTTTCACCCCGATGAATTCTGCCACTAATGCATTGGTGATGAAAAAACCTCCCAATAATATAAACAAGCGCGTTGGCTTATGATGTATGATTGCTTTCAACATTGATAAAAATTATATAAAGCATTAAGATAAACATGAAAATAATATTGGCAATAACCAGCCACAACGGAACAGGAACTTTTTTAAATCTTACTAAAACAACAAGGTAAGAAATCAATGTAAGAGGAACAACCAGCAGTCCAATTACAAATCCAATAATGATAACCGTGGAAGAAACGGCTTCAAGATTTGATTTTTTCGAGAGCTGAAATCCAAGGGAAAGAAGAAAACAAAACCCACATATAAAAGCCAGTTTTGACAAAAATAATAGCCAGCGCATGGGTGAATTTCGTGTAAAATAGCATTATTTTGTCACCCTGAAAGTGAAAGCGGCGACCTGTGTCATTGCTCTTGAAAAATACTAATGAATGAAAAACAACCTGGTTAAAAAAATTCTTCCACATCTTGTAGCCGTCGTGATTTTTCTGATTGTCTCCGTTTTCTTTTGTAAACCTGTACTCGAGGGCAACGTACTGAACCAACATGACGTAAAAGGCTGGAAAGGTGTGGCACAAAATTCGTTCGACTACAAAGAAAAAAACGGGCATTTCCCTCTTTGGAATCCAAATGTATTCAGTGGCATGCCCAACTACCAGATCGCCATGGACGGCAAATCAATACTTCCCGATTTTAATAAAATCTTTTCGTTTGGCTTACCCGATCCCGTACACTACTTTTTTATCGCCTGTATTTGTTTTTATATTCTTTGCCTGTCCCTGGGGTTAAAACCAATAATTGGAATTTTTGGGGCACTCGCTTATGCTTTCTCTACTTACAACCCGGTAATACTAAGCGCAGGCCACATGACCAAAATGCTTGCCATCGCCTATATGCCGTTCTTGCTGGCTGGCCTCATACTTATATATGAAAAAAAGTACTGGTTGGGGCTTGCTATCGCCACACTGGGAACTTTTTTGGAAATAAACGCAAATCATCCGCAGGTCAACTATTATTTTTTCCTCGTAGCAGCAGCTGTGACGATAGCCTATGCAGTCAGCTGGATTATAAAAAAAGAATGGAAACATCTTGTAATTGCAATGGGAATAACTGCCGCAGCTGCCCTGGCAGGAGTTGCCGCTTGCTCGTTTTCTTTTTTGATTGGCTCCGATTACGCGAGATATACTATCCGGGGCGGGCAGAATATAAGTATTGAAGGGGATACAGTAAAGGTGAATAAAACGAAAGGACTTGATACCTCTTATGCATTTCAGTACAGTTTATCCAAAGCCGAACCTTTGGTGATGCTGATGCCAAACGCCTTTGGTGGCAGCAGTGCCAATCCACTTCCTGAAAATTCAAATGTCGAAAAAAAGCTTGTTGCGAGGGGATTACCTGAGAATACTGCCGCACAGGTAGCAGGGAGCCTGCCGCGATATTGGGGTGGATTAGAAAGCACCAGCGGACCCGCATATATCGGGGCCATTATTTGTATACTTGCGCTGATCGGTTTTGTGGTGATAAAACATCCTCTTCGGTGGGGACTATTGGCGGCTTCTGTATTGGCCATTTTCATGTCGTGGGGTAAATTCTTTCCTGGCTTTAATGTCTTTCTTTTTGAACACCTTCCCATGTACAACAAATTCCGGGCGCCCTCAATGTCGCTCGTTGTTGCACAACTGGCATTACCGGTTGCTGCGGTTCTTGCGGTACAGAAATTATTGTTTGAATCGAATAGCCGGGAAAACCTGAAGGCAAATTTTAAAAAGATATTGTATGCTGTTGGTGGTTTGATTGCGCTTTTACTTATTGTTTACCTCGGAATGGACTACAGTTCGGCGACGGATGGAATGATGATGGCTCGTTTGAAAAGCATGGGAGCAGATGATGAAATTGTTCGTTTGACACTTGCAGGATTAAAGGCCGATCGCAGCGCCATGTTTGGCGGTCAACTCTTGCGTACACTGGCATTTGCTGCACTGATCATTGGGTTGTTGTGGTTATTTATCAGGAATACTTTGAAGCCGGTCGCCGTAGTCGCTGTCCTTGGTATAGTTGCGCTTATTGATTTGCTGGTGATTGGTAAAAAATATTTAAATGAGGACAATTACCAGTCAAAGGATGAGATGCAGGCGGAAAATTTTACGAAGACGCCCATCGATGATCAAATACTGGCTGATAAAGGACTTTCATACCGTGTTTATAATTCGGGTCCTGAAAGATTCAGCGCAAGCGACTTTAAAGTTTCAGTTTTTCACAAAGCTGTTGGCGGCTACCACCCCGCCAAGCTGAGGATTTACCAGGATATCATGGAACGATACCTGTATGGCCAGGCGAATCCACAGATACTTAACATGCTAAATGCGAAATACATTATTGCCCAAAATCCGCAAAATGGACAGCAAACGGTTATTCCAAATCCCGATGCATATGGCAACTGCTGGCTGGTGAAGAATGTGAAGTTCGTAAAGGATGATGTGGAAGAAATACAAACTATTGGATCTACTAATCTCAAAGACACGGCAATCGTGCAGCAATCGTTTGCAGCCAAAGTTGTCCAGCCACAATGGGATTCGGCTGCCACGATTTCGCTTACAAAATTTGACAATGACAACATGGAATATAACGTGAGCTGCAATTCGCCACAGTTTGCCGTCTTTAGCGAAGTATATTATCCTGATGGATGGAATGCTTACCTGGATGGAAAAAAAGCTGATTATGTAAAGGCAGACTATGTTCTAAGGGGATTATCAATTCCGCCGGGCAAGCATACTATTAAATTTGTTTTTGAACCGGCCATCTATAAAAAGGGAACCACGATTTCCTATATCGGCTCCTGGTTTGTAGCTCTTTTTGTATTGGGTGGCCTATTTATGGCCTGGAGAGAAAACAAGAAAAAAGCTGCCCTGCCAGTTGCAGCATGATATCAGGAAGTATTCAGCTACGTATGCCAGTCAATAAAGAACCTTCTATATCGGTAATTATCTGCACGTATAACCGTGATAAGTTTATCGGGGAGGCATTAAACTGCCTGGCAAAACAAACCTTGCCCACCGGAAATTTTGAAATCATTGTTGTTGATAACCGAAGCACTGATAATACCGCTTCGATCGCCAAAAAATTTATTGCCGATCACCCCGAGCTGCAGGCGCGGTATGTAATGGAACCTAATAAGGGGTTATCATTTGCACGCAACCGCGGGATCCAGGAAGCGCGTGCATCGATTGTTACCTACATTGACGATGACGCGGAGGTTACACCGCATTTCCTGGAAAGCATTGTCAGTTTTCTGCAGGCGAACATCAGTGTCGTGGGCGTAGGGGGAAAGGTGATACCGAAATATTCAGAAAGCGGGGAGCCCAAATGGATAAGTAAATACCTGAACGGATTTGTCGGACGGATGGATTTTGGAGACCGTCCCAAACAGTTTGACAGCAAGATGAAATACCCGACAGGATGCAATATGACGTACACAAAAGAAATCCTGCAAAAAGCTGGCGGCTTTAACAACGAACTCACATTTAGAAGCGACGATAAATATATATTCCACCAGGTAACCAGATTCTCCGACAAAATTTACTATGTGCCTAGCGCTATGCTTTATCATAATATTGATAACGACCGTCTCTCCTTTCCAAATTTTAAAAAACTTTTCCTGAAATCGGGAAATGAAGAAAAGATCCGTGTACGGTCCGAAATGGGAACAGCCGGGATAGTAAAGAAATTCTTTGAATTAATTTTTAAGACTACCGCGGCCACTGTTATCTATATACTTTATATTATCAAAGGGCAGGAGCTTAAAGGGCGATATGTTTTCTTTTCACAGTGGTTTACACTAAAAGGATTTTTGCAGAAATCAGTGTTTGTCAGATAGAGAATTCGACAACTTCCTGTCGTCTATAAAACCTTATAGAAATGGGGTCTATTAAGCAAAATCCTTCCGCTTACCAAGAGAACTTTCATGCAATTAACGGTATAAGCCCCGAACTCGCCGAATGAATATCGTTTCTTTGGGTTAAATGGCAGCGAAACAATTAGCGCCACGAGGAAAACAGGAATTGTCAATAGGTAGCAGAACAAATGAAATATATACCAGCCAATGCCGTACTGCTTCCTGACGCGAAGCAACGAAGACACCATTATCTGAAAGCCCTTTTTGTCAAAGAGATTATTATATCCTTTTGACGTTGATTCAAAAGCCTTATCGGCCGTTGAACCCAAAAGGTGCACCATCCGCAAATCGCCGTAAATACACATTTTTCCAACCTTCCTTAATCGACTGCACCATTCTATTTCTTCGAAGAAAAGAAAAAAATCTTCATCCAGTAAGCCTGCTCTTTCCGCTGCGTCCTTCTTTACCATAAGGAATGCTCCGTTGATCCAATCCACATCAATTATGCCTTTCGCGTCATCAACACTCGTTTTGCGGACTTTCATTTGGTATCCTAACCACCGGAAAAGAGATCCTAAAAATGGAAGCATCAAAAGTTGGTTAAGTCCGCCGGCGATGAAGAAGCTACCCGATATTTGGGGCGACCGGTCCGGATTCAGCAGCTGCACTCCCGCTGCTACATATTCGCTCTCGTGCAACCGTTCTGCACATTCAACGATCGCATTGTTTTCGCATAGCGTATCCGAATTCAGAAGAAGCAGCAGCTCTCCCTTTGCAGCACGAATTCCCGCATTATTTGCTCGGGCAAAACCACTATTGTAATTCATCGGAATCCAGGAGATATCCGGAAATCTTTTTTTTATTATGCGTTCGCTGTCATCATTTGAACAATTGTCGACGACAATCACTTCAAACTTCGAAGACGAGGGGTTTGGAAAAATAGTTTCCAGGCAATCCACCACCAATTGCGGCTGCTTATAATTGACTATAATTATGGAGCATAAAATCATTCCGAAAGCCCTTTCTTATGAGTCACAAAATGAAGAAACATTGCCGACTTTGAAAAAAGGCCATTCCTGAGCAACGCTCCCGGCATTCTCTTTTGCCATGCAATCATACTTAAAATTACCGGGTGCACAGAAGCTGAATAGCCATAATTTTCTATTATTGCTTTCGAGAACAGCCTGAAGTTTCTGACAAACCTCCACCATGCGTCATATACTAAAATATTCTTCAGTTGATTCACTCCGTGCTTTTTTAAAAAATAAAAATGTTCGGGTACTTCCACTTCCGGCACGCCATGTACAAAAGAAGTGACCTGGTCTTCGCCAATTCCCACGTTAATCAATGGCTCGGGAAGATATACAATCTTGTCCTGCTGCAAACGGCAGATGTACATGTCAATATCGACAAGCCATTTGAAACGGGTATCATAAGGATGATTGCCATCATTTTTGCACATAACCACACTTGGAGGACCAATAATATTTTTTGAAATTAAGATTGCCGGTTCCTTTTGCAACATTCGGAAACGAAAAGTCGGAGGCATAATTCTTTTCCTCTTGTTTTTAGAAAGGTATACATCAAAGTAGGAGGAAAAAATAAAATTATCTCCCGTTTTCCTGGCGGCCTCCGCAAATTTTGTCAGCGAATCGGGTCCACAAAACCAATCATCATCGTGCATGATCTTTATCCATTCTCCCCTGCCGTGCCTGGTGGCTTCGTTCCAGTTGGCAGGCGTGCCTAATGGAATCGTATTCCTGTGATAAATTAAAGCCGGCAAATGTTCACTGAAATGATCGGCCATGCTTTTTACTTCGTCGCCGGGACTGTCGTCCGAGATAATTACTTCAAAATCTCTGAACTTCTGAATTGCTATTGAATCTAGCAGTCGCTTCAGAAACTCAGTTCGCTTATAAGCGGGAATACAGATTGATATGTAGGGTCGATCCGCGGGCATAAATTATTTTCGGTGAAATTTCACTTTAGTTTACTGCGATTTATTTCGAAGCTTCCCGATTGGCTTAAACAACAGAAATAACAAAAGGTGCGGCCATAAACTTACATGAACAATTACTTTCGAATGCCGGACCCATCTTAATCTTCTTCGAAAAGAAATACGTTCCGACCTTAGCCTGTTCAGCCAAAAATGTTTAACCCGGTACTCATATTCTTTTTTGATCCCGGGATCTATGGCAACAGGCAACTGGCCTGAATACTTCTTATGCCATTCCAGAGTGTAATCAACCCAGCTATTTCCAAAATCTCCTCCCTCCGTGTAATGAATGATTTCAATGTCGAAACATACTGCTACCCGGTATTGTCTTGAAATACGATAGGAAATATCCAAGTCGTAAACATGAAACCCTTTCAGCATTTTCTCATCAAAATGAATATTTGCGAGAATCTCACGACGGGTTGATAGAAAAACTCCATCAAGTGTCACCACATACTTTAACGATTTTGCCGGAGGTTGATCAAAATAAAGTTTTGTGATTTTTCCAGCGGCATCGAGGTGCAAAATATTATAGCGGTCACAGGACTGGATGAAAGTCATCCAGCCAGAAAGTGTCTTGCTTTTATAATTAGATCCGGCAACACCAATCATCCCCAGGCCTGGATCAGTGTTAAAATGATTTAGCAGTTTTTCTCCCCAGCCGGTCGTTTCAAATGTTATATCCTCATGAGCAAAACAAACAATCGGGAATTGAGCCATGCCGGCGCCCTCATTATAAACTTCAGCGATGGCTCTCGAAGGGTTCGTGTTATCAATAATGATGGCTTCCCAGGGCACACCAATTGTTTTGTCAATATTTGCCTTAACTTGCTGCGCCAAAACTTTTTTTACTGAACATATAACGACAGAAATCATTACGACAATATTATCGTGCTTATCTCATCCCCCGGGTTCAATCTATAGTCCATAAAACTTATCCCTGATGCAAAATAGCTCATTCATCAGCAATTTAAAAAAAGGAATTAGCTCAAGATTGAGTTCATCTTTTAAAAATCCTTATAAGAAAGTAGGGTTAAGTTGGCTGCAAATAAAAAAATTAAAACACCTGGCGCCCGGAAAGATCAGGCGTTATCCTTTTCTTCATAGGGAGATTTATTTTACTGCGCCTGCTGAACTTCTTCACGGCGTCAGAGAAATATTTATCGAAGAATTATACAAACAGGAATTACAACCCAATCCTTATATTATCGATTGCGGAGCTAATATCGGCCTGAGTGTGATTTACGCGAAGGAGCACTATCCTGGAGCAAGGATCATTGCTTTCGAACCTGACGACATGAATTTTAGTTTGCTGGAAGACAACATTAAGTCTTTTGGGTATTCCAACATTTCATTAAAAAAGGAAGCAGTTTGGATTGCCAATACAGAATTAGAGTTTGCAGGGTTAGGATCGATGTCGAGTAAGATTAATCACAATAGCGGGCTTGCCACAAAAACTGTAAAAGCAACGCGGCTAAGGGATCTGCTTTCAGAAAAAGTTGACTTCTTAAAAATAGATATTGAAGGAGCAGAATATGCAGTTCTGAAAGACATCAGGGATTCTCTTCAAAATGTAAAAAACCTGTTTGTCGAATACCATGGCAATTTCAATCAAACGGGCGAATTGACCGCTATGTTAACCTGGATAGATGAACAGGGATTTTCTTACTATATTAAAGAAGCCGCACCTGTTTATGTTACACCCTTCGCGAGGAAGAAAAGAGACGTGTACGAATACGACGTCCAACTAAACATCTTCTGCTTCCGAACAGCAGAAAAAGCACCTCCGGTCATCTGACCAGCACAAAAGTTCCTTTCCGGAACACTTCACTGTCACAATTCGTTTTTGCTTTAATCACGTATACATATACGCCACTATCCTGCTTCACACCTTTGTAGGTCCCATTCCAACATTGACCCGCACTTTGTGTAAAGAAAATGCGCTCTCCCCATCGATTATAAATGCTGAATTCCAGATCCTGTATCACGCCCCAATACCTGATTCCATAGCAGTCGTTAAGGCCGTCGTTATTGGGCGTAAACGCATTGGGCATCAGGTATCCGCCTTTATTCACATTGTCCACTTTTACAGTGATCGTGTCGTAACCCTTGCAACCGGAAGCATCGATTCCCTCGACGATGTAGTCGGTTGTGGCCTGAGGTGAAGCAACGGGAGCCGCAATCGACGAATTATCTAATGTCGTCGCCGGACTCCATGAATACTGGTTTGCCCCTGTCGCCATTAACCGGCTCCGGTCATTGCTGCAATCAATATCATTCGACTTTTGAGCACTCACCAAAGGAGAGGGAAGAATAGTCACCTTTGTAGTCAATACCGATGATTGATTGCAGGTATTCTCGGTAATAGTTACCGTATAATCCGTAGTTGAAGATGGTGAAGCGTTAGGATTGGAAACAGAAGGATCACTCAACCCATTGATTGGCTGCCATGAATAGCTGTCTCCTCCGGATGCGTTTAATTGCAAAGAGCCATCTTTACAAATTTGTCCCGGATTACTAACTGAAAACACAGGATCAGGTCTTATGGTAACCTCGACAGAATCCAAATAATCACAGTTTATATCATCGGTGACAACAACATAATATTTTGTATTAACATTAGGCGAAGCCACAGGATTATTAATAATCGCATTATCGAGTGTTGCCACCGGTGTCCAACTATATTTCTGTCCTCCCATTGCCGATAGACGCACCTGCCCGTTTTTACATATCATGGTGTCATTTGAAACCACAATTGTGGGTTTCGGATGAACATTCACGTCGAGCGTATCCGCGGCAAAACAGCCATTGGACGCGGTACCTGTAACAATATATTGAGTGGTAGCGGTTGGGGTTGCAATTGGATTTTGAATTTGCGGATCGTTCAAGCCTGCTGCCGGGATCCACGTATATTGTACTGCCCCGCTGGCGCCGAGTTGGCTATGCGCATTCCGGCAATCAATATCGTTGGTTTTCGTCGCATTGATAATTGGAGACGGTTTAAGCGTTACCCGCGCAGCCAATGTTCTGGATTCGTTGCAGGTAGGTTCGGTAATAGTTACCGTGTAGTCCGTAGTAATACCGGGTGACGCTTTCGGATTTGGAATCGTAGGGTTACTTAAACCCGCAACGGGCTGCCAACTGTAAACATTACCCCCGCTGGCGTTTAATTGCGTGGAATCAAACGGGCAAATGGCGCCTGCGCCTGTTACAGTAAACAAAGGGTCGGGCCGAATACGAACCTGGACCGAATCACGATACACGCAGGTGTTATTATCGGTTATATCTACGTAATATTTTGTATCGACAACAGGTGAAGCAACCGGGTTTGGAGTTATCGCATTGTTCAAGGTTGCCGGAGGCGACCAGTTGTAACCCGTTCCACCCGAGGCAAACAATTGTACCGCCGAATTCTTGCATATAACGGTGTCGGCAGATAATGTGAATGATGGTTTTGCGTGAACATTTATGTTAACGGTGTCCTTAGCCACACAACCATTATTAGTAGTTCCGGTAACTATATACTCCGTTAACGCGGCCGGCGACGCAATTGGATTGACTATCCCAGTATTGGAAAGCCCCGCTGCCGGCGACCAGGAATAAGTTTGTGCACCCACAGCATTTAATTGTACGGAACCACCTGTACAAATAATGGTGTCGGCATTTGTTTTGACTAATGGCTTTTCAACTTTAATAACCACGGAATCCGTTTTAATGAAAACGGGCGCAAAGCTAATATCATCAAGCGCAAAATCATTTCCCTGTATTTGGGTGTTCTTATTAACTATTGAAATTACAGCCGTCGTATTATTTCCCGAATTCCATGTCGTGTAAAATTGCGTCCAGGTGCACACGGGCAATGGTGCAGTTATCAACTCCCCTACGTCGCGGCCGTTTATTGAAAATTGCAATTGCGCAGGATTAGGTGGCCATAATGCCTGTATCCACGTTGAAAAAGCATAGTTAGTGTTTGGAGTGACAGCTATGGTTTGTTTCCAGACGTTCACGTTGGATGTTGGCGCACCATTTACCATCATCATGTTGCCATTGCCAGAGGTATGGTCACCACAGATATTAAGACTGCTATTCCACGCAGGCGGATTTGAACCAACAAAATATTGACCTTCTGTTACGTTATTGGCAATGAACTCGTACTCTGAGGTGAACCCACTATTGCCGGAGCTAAAATTTCCATTTGTTATCAAATTAGCTCCCGTTACTTCGGCGGTGAAGTGATAGACTATATCTTGAGGAGTTGTGGTTGTGGGATTAGGGTCATTGGGATCGTCAAGGTAAGTAGCAGGAAACCAACAAAAGCTTAATGACGGAATAGTTCTAAGTTTCTTCCCTGATGCGTGGCAAATGGTGGTATCTGGTGTCAGTATGAGATTATCGGCCACGATGTTGATTGAGATTGTTTTTTTCAGCGTATCTCCGCACACTCCACCCCCTGTAACATATTTTACAATATAATTTCCCGTTGATGCAAACTTGTGGATTGGATTTGCATTTCCTGATAATGAGATACCATCGCCAAAATCCCAGTAAGGATTGGTAGTCGCTGTTCCGATACTATTAAACTGAAAATTTAACGGGTCGCAGACATTTTGCTGATAGTTGAAATCAAACGAAATTGAGTTGCCGGTTGTAATGAGAATGGTATCTGATGCAACACACCCATCCTTAGTTACTCTGACATAATATTTGCCTCCGGCATTTACCGTGATAGCTTGATTGGTACTGCCATTGCTCCAGACATAGGAACCACCGGCATTTCCAGCATCCAATATTACATTGCCCGGCAGGCAAAGAACCTTATCAGCTCCAAGGTTTACAGCAGGTGGTTGAGAAAGCGTCACATTGAAACTATCCCGATTTACGCACCCGTACCTTTTTGTTTCAACCCAATAAATACCGGAAGTATTTACAACAATTGAGTCGCTGGTCGCGCCATTGTTCCATTGATAAGTGCCTGTTACCGATGAACTGCCTATTTTAATGCTGCCCTGGCACACGGCAATTTGTTGGGTTGGTTTATGAACAAGGTCCGGCAATACAACCACTTGTTTACATACTGCCGATTGAGTTGGTAGCCCATCATCAATATTCAAATTGATATTATAAGTCCCAGGCGTATTGTATACAACAGGCGGTGGATTTTGCAATACGGAACTTGCGGGATTCGCATTAACACAACCGGCAAACCGTAACCGGGTAATTGTGTTATTTCCGACGTTTGTAATAAATGAGTACAGATCGTCATTTACTCTGAATATTTTAGAAACAGAATGCGGCGTGCTGAGATTACCAATATTTCCAAGATTTGTAACTGTAGGCACACTGGCAAGGGTGGTAAAATTCAGACGATACAATGAATTAGTGGTGGCATTGACAGCAAATCCCACAATTTGATTACAATTTTTTATAATCGTTAAATCCCGGAAACCATCTGCATTTGTCATTGCACCAAGATTGACACTCGTGGGGTTGTTGAGGAGCGAATTCCCAAAATCCAGTCTCACAAGCCGGCTGTTACTACCGTGATTGGTAATAAAGACGCGCCAAAATCCATTGTCATTGATCGCATAAATCCCCGTTGGATAATCCAGCATTCCGAATCCACCAAGGTTAATAGCAGTAGGAGTATTATCAAAACTGTTGGTAAAATTGAATCTTGTAATCGTATTGTTTTCCGCATTAATTGTAAACCCGTACCAATTGCCATTTTCCTGGAACACATGCAGATCAATCGGCTGCCAAAGATTGCCAATATTGCCCCAGTCGGTTGCTAGCGGCGTTACGTTTGTGAGATTGGCTCCAAAATCCACTTTTAATATTCTTGGTGTACTTCCGGATGGCGTATAACCTCCCACGATGATTGCATACCATTTACCTTCATTTTGTACTATCTGGATACCTTCTGCTCCGTACCCGGGCGGAATAATACCTCCGAAATTGCCGAGATCAACTGCGGTTGGCGCATTTAATAAACTGTTCCCAAAGTCAAGTCGCACCAACTTGCCAGGGTAATGATTAATCAAGAACCCGTAATATGCGTTGTTATAGAAAACGTAATCCATGAAGACGGGCTGTGAAAGCAGGTTTCCCGGGTTGCCAATATTTGTAGCGATCGGAGTCTTATTCAGGTCGGCGACGCAAAAATTCCAGTAATAATTTTGGGCCCCCGTTGTGGTGTTGTTAATTGTAACCGGCTGGGTGACACATACAGTATCCGGGATAACAAAGCTTTGTGCCTTTAGCACATTAAATATCGGAGTGAAAAAAGCGACAAAAAGTAAAAGTCTGAATAATGCAGGAAAAAGAATCCTCATAATACGGATAACTTGCAATAGCGACCGGCTACGGCCCTAAAATAGCCTAAACCACCTGATTTTCATAGCCCGGGCAGACAAAAAAAGGAGGGATTTTTTGACCATGTTTAAAGCTGACTGTGAGTCTTCCGGTGGCCGGCATTCCTAATGATTTGCGTGATCGATCAGGCTCAAAAACTTCTCCATGCCCTTCTTCTTTTTCTCGTCTAACCGGTAGCTAAGGTGCACTTTATAGTATTTATTTAGATCATACAGGCCATAGGAGGCGGCTGCCACGATATCTTCAATATGCAGGAGGCCTAATGAATTAGCATCATCAAAAACTTTTATAAAATCGCCAGGTAATGGCTTTGTGCTCACCCAGGCAGCAAACACAAAAGGCAACCCGGTGATTGATCTCCATTCACTTCCGAGGTCATAAATAAACGTGGAGACCTTCCGTTGTTCGAGCGCGCGATCACCAATCACCAAGCCTGCCGTTGTACCTTTAATTTCGGCGCGATAGTCTTCATCTTCAGCCTGCACGATCTCGGGATGAATGCCCCAGGATTCTGTAATCAGCCATTTCAATAATTCCACCGATGAGCGGCTTTGATAATCAAGGTAAATCTTCTTTATTTCTTTCATGGGCACTTCGCTAAACAACCCAACGGAAGCGATCTCGCCTTCGGCGCCGATACAATAGTTTCCAATGATATAATATTTTGGTAACTCTAAAATTGCCGCCACTGGAATGAGGCCGATATCTATCTCATCATTCTTCAGCATTTGCGCCAGCTTTGAAGGGTATGCACCGACCAAATCTATCATTTCCGAAATTGGCTTTCTTTCCAGTCCGTAAATAAGCGGTTTTGTATTAAGGTAGTTGACGATGCCAACTCTGATCTTTGGCGCTGCAAGCCCATCCCCGGACGATGCGTTAATATCTTTCATTACTACAGGTTGCGTTCTTTATCTTTGCGGCAAAGATAATTACCGGGAGTATATGGTCTGTTACCCCAATAACAAGCCATAGACCGTGAACCAAAAAGTATAGATGGAACTTTCACCACTGACCGCCATATCTGCTATCGACGGACGCTACCGCAAACAAGTCCAACATCTAGATGAATATTTTTCCGAATATGCCCTGATGAAGTACAGGGTGTTGATCGAAGTGGAATATGCTTTGTTTCTTGAAAAGAAAAAATTCTTCAAACTTTCCGGGAAAGCAATCAAACACCTGGACCGCCTGGCTAAAGACTTCGGACCCGAAGACGCCCAGGAAATCAAACAAATTGAATACATCACCAATCACGATGTAAAGGCCGTAGAGTATTATATTAAAAATGAACTGGAAAAAAACGGCGGCGAAAAATATAAAGAATGGATTCATTTCGGTCTTACATCCCAGGACATAAATAATACGGCGATCCCACTTTTATGGAAAGAAGCCATCGAATATGAATACCTGCCGGGCCTGCTTAACCTGAATGCTGAACTCAGGTTGCTTGCAAACGCATGGAAAGACATCCCGATGCTGGCACATACGCATGGTCAACCCGCAAGCCCAACAAGACTCGGAAAGGAAATAATGGTCTTCGTCGAAAGAATTCAAAACCAGGTAGAGCAATTTATCGGGATTCCTTTTAGTGCAAAATTTGGAGGTGCTACCGGAAATTTCAATGCGCACAAGGTGGCATTTCCGAAAACCGACTGGGCAAAATTTGGTGACGAGTTCGTGAAAAAGTTAGGGCTAACGCGGCAACAACACACAACGCAGATCGAACATTATGATAACCTGGCCGCGCATTTCGACTGCATGAAAAGGATCAATAGCATTTTGATTGATCTTTCGCGTGATATCTGGACTTATGTGTCGATGGAATATTTCAAACAAAAAACAAAAAAGGGAGAAGTAGGCTCGTCCGCTATGCCTCATAAAGTGAACCCCATTGATTTTGAAAATGCGGAAGGCAATCTCGGAATGGCAAACGCAGTTTTTGAACATCTTTCATCTAAACTACCAGTTTCAAGATTGCAAAGGGACCTTACTGATTCGACTGTATTGCGTAACATAGGTGTGCCATTTGCCCACACTATCATCGCGTTTAAGTCCATTGAAAAAGGCGTGAATAAACTAGTAGTGAATGATGAAAAAATTTATGAGGACCTGGAAAACAACTGGGTGGTTGTCGCAGAAGCTATTCAAACCGTCCTAAGAAGAGAAAACTACCCGGAACCCTATGAGGCTTTAAAAAATCTGACAAGGGGAAATAATAAAATAACGAGGGACACGATGCAACAGTTCATTGATTCGTTAAAGGTGAGCAACGAATTAAAGAAAGAACTTAAAAAAATCAGCCCTCACAACTATACTGGAATAGATTCACGAATAGGCTAATGAGCCCAAAACTGATTTGTGACGTTAATTGATCAACACTTTTTTTTCGGAAATTTTTACCGATGACCCTTGTTTAAGCAAAACGCTGCCTTACCAT